>Ga0075366_10000896_pt1 | contig 14404 bp, 6 predicted proteins | sample EndMethybrTD3031_FD_72351 | JGI IMG/M metagenome (GOLD analysis project Ga0075366, IMG submission 72351) | Populus endosphere microbial communities from Tennessee, USA - Endosphere MetaG P. TD hybrid TD303-1 | ecosystem: Host-associated > Plants > Roots > Endosphere | place: USA: Tennessee...
ATGTAGGCCCAGGTGGTTTTCCAAAATGGCGGCGATATGTTGATGTTTAAGGTGAGTTCCTGCCCATTCCAGCTTTCATTATTACCCGCGCGTACCCTGAACACATAACCACCCGGATCAAGATTGGTATAGGTGGCTTTGCGCACTTTGTTATCGGCATTTATCCAGCCTTTATCAAAGCCATCCATTCTATATTGATACTTTATTTTATCAGGGTTAAAGTAATTAAGGGCCGCAAATTCTATCGCAAATACGTTGTCGTTATATTTAAGCTTCAGATCTTTTAAATCGACGATAGATTGTGTTAATATCACCGAACCGTTCACCTTATCCCCTGCCTTTAACGACTGGTTAAAGATTTGCAAATCGGTAAATACCAGATTGGGCGGGTTTTTACTATTCAGGATATTCGAAGGCTTAAAAATATTAAAGCCATTACCACCGCCAAACAACAACTCCCCTTCCCTGGTTTTGTACGATGAGTTTTCGGTAAACTCGCGCCCCTGCAGGCCTTCGGTTTCATTATAATTAACAAAGCGAAATTTAAGTTTGCCTGCCGACCTATCGATAAAAATACTTGATAAGCCATTGGGGGTACTTACCCATATATTGTCGCGGCTAAACTCCTGCATATCAATCACGGTATTGTCGGGCAAACCGTCGAGTTTGTTAATATTGGTGAATTTACCGGTTTTATAATCAAATATGCTGATGCCTTCACGGGTGCTTACCCAAATAAGGCCATCTTTATCTTCTAATATATTATTGGTATTGTTATTAATCAGGCTGTTGGGATCTTTGTCATCATGTAAATAATGCAAAAACTGGTGGTTTTTTTTCACCAAAAGATCTAAACCATAGGCGGTAACAACCCATAAATTTTTGCGTCTGTCTTCAATCATCGAACTGATGTAATTGGAATGAACAGTGTTTTTGCTCATATCCCCTTCATACCTGTAATGTGAAACCACATTCCGGTTCTTATCCAAAACATTCAAGCCTGCCGATAAGGTGCCGACTAAAAGATTATAGTCGCTATCCTCGGAGATGGCACAAATCCTATCTTCAGATATGCTGTTGGCATCGGCATCGTTATGCCTGTAATGCCTAAATATTTTGCCATCAAAACAATCAAGGCCGCCATAGTAGGTGCCAATCCATAATTTTTGTTCGTGATCAATAAACAGCTTCACTACCACGTTATTGGTAAGGCTGTTTTTATCGGCGGCGTTGTGCAGGTATTGTTTAAAGGCCCCTGTCTTTCTGTCCCAGTAAATCAGCCCCCCGCCGTTGGTACCTATCCATATATTACCCAGTTTGTCTTCGGCAAAGTTGTTGACATCACTAAACGGCAAGCTGTTTTTATCAGACAGGTGATGCGTGTAACTTGCAAACTTGATAATGCTTTGGTGATAATAACTTATGCCCCGCTTATAGCTGCCACACCATATAATACCAATATCATCTACATAAACGCAGGTGATACTATTTTGGCCTACAGTTTTATCATCATCTTCGCGATTGAGCAGGTATTGAGTTTTAAAGTCCTGCTTGTTGAGTAAGTTCATACCGCCATGATCTGTCGCTATCCACATGCGGTTTTTATCGTCCTGGGTAACGTCAGATATTACATCGGTGTTAATGCTGCCGGTTGCCTTTAAAATATGCTTAAATACCTTGTTTTTGGGGCTTATATAAAATACACCTTTTGAGTAACTGGGTACAAAAGCCCAAATATCATCCTGCTTATCTATAAAAATTTTATAACTCGAGCTTAAGGCCGGCGGCAAGGGGCCTAGCTTTAAACGGTAATTTACCTTATAGCTCTTCGGATCCAGCCGCTCAAGTACGCCCGTACTTGATATAAGCCATATATTTCCTTTTGAATCAACCGAAAGATCGGTAACCAGGTTTGAATAAATAGATGTGGTATCGCCGTCCTTATGAAGCAGGTTGATGGTTTCCTTTTTTACAGGATCGTATTTAAAAAGGCCCTGGTTGCTATGATGTTGTAAAAACCAAAAATTGCCAAACCTATCTTTTTTTATAGCGAAAATATACGTATCGTACACTTTAATTTTGTACATAAAATCCCTCAGGTTCCTGCTGAATTTTTCGGTAGCGGGGTCGTAAATATTAAATCCGGTGCGGGTTTCTATCCATAATTTATTTTCGGGACCGGGGTTAATACTTACTATATAATCGTCGTCAAGCGTAGTTGAATCGCCTGCAACGTGCTTAAAGCTTTTAAAACTGTAACCATCATACTTATTTAAGCCCGATAACGTACCAAACCACATAAAGCCTTTTTTATCCTTATAAATGCAATTTACCTGGTTGTGAGACAGGCCTGCATTAATATCGAGGTGCGAAAACCTGAGCTGGGTACTTTGCGCTTTTACCGTAAGCAACGTAAACTGCATCAAAAAAACAAGCAGGAAAGCCTTAAGCTTCATGGTGGTACAAGCGTATAAAATGGTTTATATTCCCGGATAAATAATCTTAAAGATAGTATTAAAACGGGTTAATAATAAAAAATAGTTGCCGGTTAACAGAAGCGCCCCAAAAACGGACCTATGTGGTGAAAGTAATATCAGGCTATCCGCCTTTAGCCGAAAGTTTTAAGTTAAAATTGACAATTCGGGCTTAGGACTTAGCTCTAATAGCTTTTAACTATTTCACATAGAATTAATCGATTGGGATTGTATACTTGAATGTTCTACTTTTATACTACTGTACAATCAGTGCAAGTGTTCAATATAAACTTATAACTATGGAAAGAGAATCAAATGACATTAGTAAATGTCCGTTTCACAACGGCACTATGAAGCACAATGTTGGCGGTGGCGGCACCCGGAACCGCGATTGGTGGCCTAATCAGCTAAAGCTGAGCATCCTGCGTCAACACTCTTCTTTATCAAACCCAATGGGTGATGATTTTAATTATGCCGAAGCGTTTAAAAGCCTTGACCTTGCAGCAGTAAAAAACGACCTTCACGCACTGATGACCGACTCGCAGGACTGGTGGCCGGCAGACTTTGGTCATTACGGCGGCTTATTTATACGCATGGCATGGCATAGCGCCGGAACTTACCGTGTGGGCGATGGACGTGGAGGCGCGGGCGCGGGACTACAGCGTTTTGCGCCGCTTAACAGTTGGCCTGATAATGTAAGCCTAGACAAAGCCCGCAGGTTGCTTTGGCCCATCAAACAAAAATATGGCCGCAAAATTTCATGGGCCGACCTGATGATCCTTACCGGTAATGTGGCGCTGGAATCAATGGGCTTTAAAACTTTTGGTTTTGCAGGCGGACGTGAAGATGTATGGGAAGCGGACGAATCGGTATACTGGGGTTCTGAAACAACCTGGTTGGGTGGAGATTTACGTTATGCGCATGGTTCGCCGGGCGTTGATGGACATGGCGTATTGGTATCAGAAGACGATGCCGATGGCGACATTCATTCCCGTAACCTCGAAAAACCATTGGCAGCTGTACAAATGGGGCTTATTTATGTTAACCCCGAAGGGCCGGATGGTAATCCCGATCCTGTACTGGCAGCCAAAGACATTCGTGATACCTTTGGGCGGATGGCGATGAACGATGAGGAGACGGTTGCACTAATAGCAGGTGGCCACAGCTTTGGCAAAACCCACGGCGCCGCAACTCCCGACCATGTAGGCAAAGAACCCGAAGCTGTCGACGTTGAAAACCAGGGCTTTGGCTGGAGCAACAGCTATGGTTCCGGTAAGGGTGCAGACACCATTACCAGCGGGCTGGAAGTAACCTGGACCAAAACACCAACCCAATGGAGCAATAATTTTTTTGAAAACCTGCTTGGTTTTGAATGGGAACTATCAAAAAGCCCGGGCGGCGCTCACCAATGGGTAGCCAAAACCGACGAAGCCATTATTCCCGATGCTTATGACAGCGCAAAAAAACATAAGCCAACGATGCTTACCACCGACCTTGCTTTAAGGTTTGACCCGGCTTATGAACAAATATCGAGACGCTTTTTAGAAAACCCCGACGCGTTTGCAGATGCTTTTGCCCGCGCGTGGTTTAAATTAACGCATCGCGATATGGGCCCTATCGCCCGCTACCTTGGGCCCGAGGTACCCCAGGAAAAATTGCTTTGGCAAGACCCTATCCCGGCGGTTGACCATGTACTGATAACTGAAAGTGATATTACTGCCCTGAAAGCAAAAGTATTAGGATCGGGATTAAGCGTTCCCGAACTGGTTTCTACCGCATGGGCCTCTGCTTCTACCTTCCGTGGCTCTGATAAGCGCGGCGGCGCTAATGGCGCCCGTATTCGCCTTGCCCCGCAAAGATACTGGCAGGCAAACAACCCGGTACAATTACAAAAAGTATTGAACGTACTTGAGGGTATTCAAAACGAATTTAACGCGGCACAGGCAGATGGCAAAAAAGTATCGCTGGCCGATTTGATTGTACTGGCAGGTTGCGCAGCGGTTGAAAAAGCTGCCAACGACGCAGGGCATGCTACCACAGTTCTTTTTACCCCCGGACGTATGGATGCCTCGCAGGAACAAACCGACGTGGAATCGTTCGGTTACCTGGAGCCTGCTGCCGATGGGTTCCGTAACTATCGCACATTAAAAGCACCCGTATCTACCGAAGAATTATTGATTGATAAAGCGCAATTACTTACCCTTACGGCGCCCGAACTAACGGTACTCGTTGGCGGGTTACGTGTATTGAACACTAATTTTGATGGCTCCAAACATGGTGTTTTCACTTCGCGTCCGGGTGTGCTCAGCAACGATTTCTTTGTAAACCTGCTTGATATGGGCACGGCCTGGAAAGCGGCATCAACTGACAGGGAAGTTTACGTGGGTAGTAACCGCGCCACCGGCAACGTAAAATGGACAGCCACCCGTGCAGACCTTGTTTTTGGGTCAAACTCAGAATTAAGGGCAGTTGCCGAAGTGTACGGAAGCGCCGATGCTCATGACAAGTTTGTAAACGACTTTATAGCTGCATGGAATAAAGTGATGAACCTGGATAGGTTTGACTTAACTGCATAGGTTACAGCGGGAGCATTTTTAGTGTTTGATCTGCTAAACAGATTAAACAGATAGTCCGCAAAATGTTTATTGTAAAAACAAAGGCACCGTTATCCGGTGCCTTTGTCATAAAACAGGTTTGAAATGAGTAAATCTGAATCTGCTGCAATAGGGATTCTTCAACCCTGGCAGGCAAAAAAAAGAGGCTGATCATTTACGATACAGCCTCTTTCCTTACGTTTATCCAGTCTATTAATAACCAGGATTTTGTACCAGCTTACTATTGGTTTGTATAGCTACCGTAGGTATCGGGAATATGCGTCTGTAGGCATCGGTGTTTGTTTTTCCTAAACCATACGTGCTTTCAAACTTACCAAACCTAATCATATCATTGCGGTGCCAGGTTTCCCATGTAAACTCCCTGCAACGTTCGCTGTACATATCATCAAGCGAAACAGTCGCTAATGCAGCCGATGTAGTACGGTTAGCCCTTAAGGTGTTAACCAACGATAACGCGGTAGCGCCCAGGGTTGGCGTGCCGCCGCGCAGAATAGCTTCAGCCTTCATCAGGATGATATCTGAATAGCGGAAAACGGGCACGTCATTATTTTGGTTTCTGCTGATAGTATTGGTATAATCAGCAAGAAATTTAATGTTTCTGTAACCGGTATTCCAGGCTATTTCGTCTTTGCCCAAATCATATGAGTTTGCACCCAGACGTGATGAATTGGCAGTAAGCGGCGTAAGGTTCAATTGATAAACATAGCTGCCTGCCGGAGTTGAACCTGAATAAAACTGGTCATATCCCACATTGGTAGTGCTCACCATGATAGGGTTACCATCCGTCCAATATTGCAAACCTGTAAGCCATTGTTTATTGCGGATATCATTAGGGTCATTAAAATTGGTGTAAAATTCGCTTGTTGTCATACGCGGGCCGCTTGGTTTGCTATTTGATAAACCGCTGCCTGTACTTTTGTTCATCACAGGATCAGTGATGCCTCCTGCTGTAGAGCCCGAATAAAGGTACCTGATCCCAAGGTTACGGTTTAAGTCATAACGGGCGTAAAACATGTTGCCATTGGTTGTTGAGGCATCGTATGGAATGGCGAAAATAAACTCCTTGGCAGATGGTCCGTTAGTGGGATAGAACATCTGAAGATAGGTTGCCATCGGTTCTATATTATACAACCCTGAATTGATAACCTGGTCACAAGCGGCTATACAATCGTTATAACGTTGGGTACCTGTATAAACTTCGGCATTCAAATACATTTTTGCCAGTATGGAGTAGGCCAGATACGTTGTCGGTTTTCCATATGTAGCTGTTCCCGTAGTCGACTTTAAATATGGGATAGCTGCTTTAAGCTCGCTTTCTACATAAGTAAATACCTGCGCACGCGTAGCATTCGTTTTAACCGCAGTAGAACCATACAGTGTATCGAGCGGAACATTGCCGTAAAGGTCCATCATCATGTAATAGGCCAATGCACGCATAGTTTTCAATTCGGCAACACTTGTATTTTTGGTGCTGCCCGCAGGTGCTGTTTTAAATACCGAAATGGTTTGATTTGCTACGCCAATCATATTAGTTAGATAAGACCATGTTGAATTTACCCAGGCATTATCCTTTGTCCAGGTATGGCGGTGCAGTTCAAGATATTTATTACCGTCTATCCAGTCTGATCCGAAAATAGCCAGAACTGCTTCGTCGGTCGAGCAGCTTTGTGTAAACCAGTACGAAACCGCGAAATCGCTTCTTAACGCAATATAAACCGGGCCTGATGCCGAACTAAATTGAGCCTCGGTAAGAGGATATGCATCAGGCGTAAGTTCCGAAGAAGCCGGAACATCTAATTTATGGCATGCTGAGAATAACATCACCCCGATTGAGAGGCTAAGTACTCCAAATAATATTTTTTTCATGTCCTTTAATTCTATTATTGAAATGATACGTTAACACCAAATAAAAGCGTGCGTGTTTTAGGATAAAAATTGTTATAATCTATACCCGGCGCAATGCCTCCCTGATTAATCTCAGGGTCAATTCCCTTATACCCGGTAATTGTGGCCAGGTTATTTCCTGAAACATAAACCCGTATGTTGCTTACATTTCTTATCACGTTTTTGAAGTTATAACCAAGCGTTGCATTATCTAAGCGTACATATGAGCCGCTTTCGATATACCTGTCAGAATAATAGGAGTTTTTGGTATCGGATATTTTATCGCTCCCTGCACCAACCAAAATATTATTGGTTGTAGCCCCGGCGGTATAAGAAAGATCGGCACGGGTAGCATTAAATATCTTTCCACCCAATGTGCCCCGTAAAAAGATGTTAAGATCAAAATTCTGATACCTGAAAGTATTGTTCCATCCTAATATTACTTTAGGCTGTGGGCTGCCTAAGTAAAAATAATCTGTCCCTATTGACGGCGACGTAGTTGTTGTACCATCTTTTTTGTAGAACATCGAAGCGCCATTGGCATCTTTACCGGCATATTTTAGTGAAAAGAACTCTCCTACCGGGTATCCTACTTTAAGTATTTGCAAAGTGGCATTGGTTTGTCCGGGCCCTTCTGGATCCGAATAACGGATTGAATCGCCATTTGCGTAAGGGTTTTTCAAGCTGGTGATTTTATTTTTATTAAAGGTAACAGTAGCACTGCTCGACCAGCTGAATTTTTGCGTCGAAACCGGTGTTGCACTTAGGCTAACCTCAATACCTTTGTTATTAATACTACCCCCATTTGCCCATATTTGGCCGCCGGGTACCAGTGAGGATGATACAGCATATTTGTACAGCATATTGGTGGTATTTTTATCATACACCTCAACTGATCCTGAAACTTTATTATGAAAGATAGAAAAATCAAGGCCGATATTTTTGGTAGCGGTACGCTCCCACTTTAAATCAGGATTAGTACCCTGTGCAGGCGCATAAGCTGCAGCCTGCACACCGTTATTATAATAGGTGCCGCTGATTCCATAATATAGTTGAGATGTGTAAGCGCCAATACCAAATGAGTTACCGGTTATACCATAGCTTGCACGTAACTTCAAGTCGTCAAACAGTGTTTGATTCTTCATAAAATCTTCTTGCGTTATACGCCATGCCAAACCTACTGAGGGAAAATACCCCCAACGGTTATTAACACCGAACGTAGAGCTGCCATCCCGCCTGATAGAAGCCTGCAAAAGATATTTCTCTTTATAGTTGTAGTTAACCCTGAAGAAATCGGAGATCATTAACGTTTTGGCGTAGGTAAGGTCATTCCCAAGGTTGATACGGTAATTTGAGATGGCATACGGATTGCCCAAAGTAAGGTTTAAGAAACCTATATTATCAATTGGAAAGTTGGTGCTTGTGGCCTGAAAACCATCTCCAACAATATTCTGCTGGTATGAATAACCTAAAACAGCGTTAACAGAATGAGAACCAAAAGTTTTATTCCATGATAAAAATGTTTCTAAAGTTTTAGACGTATTTTCATAAACATTTCTCAACGCAGATCCATTAGTCCCGAACAAAGAACCTATGAGTGTATGCGCGATACCGATACCTGGATCTGGGTTGTTATAAAAGTTTGATGTTGGATATTTGCTGAAGTAGCTGCCGTAAAACTCGCCATGGTTAGCCGTAGTTCTTTGGTATGACAGGTTTACATTATATGTCAAATCAAAGGGTAATTTAACTTCGGTAACAAAGCCACCCATCAATACGTGGTACTTTGTATTATCCTGGGCATTATTAACTATAGCAAGAGGGTTAAAATACCCGGTCGTGTTTAAGTTTTCAAAATAAGTACCATCTGGATTTGTAACCGGCGATATAGGCATATGCTTTGCAGCCTGCAGTAAAACTATATTTTGCAGTGGCTCATTTTTTGAGTTGCTTTCGGAGTTAGATATGTTCAGGCTAAATTTAACCTTATCATTGAAAGCATACTGATCGACATTTAAACGGCCTATTACACGCTCAAGTGAGCTTGCGGTAAGGATACCCTGCTTTTTAAAATAGTTTAAACTTGCGCTGTAAGTGCTGTGTTCGCCCCCGCCACTGAGCGACAGATTGTGATTTTGAGAGAAAGCGGTGGAGCGTTCAATGGCTTTCATCCAATCTGTATTAGCACTTTTATCGTCATTGGGCGAAAAAGCGTTATTATTGGCAGCGATGTATCCCCTTAGCTGATCTGCATTCATCAAATCAAGGTTGTTGCTGACCTTTTCTGTACCCACATAACCGCTATAATTTACCTGCGACTGGCCTTTTTTTCCTCGGCGGGTAGTTACCATAATTACCCCGTTGGCGGCCCTGTTACCGTAAATCGCCGTCGCTGCAGCATCTTTCAGTACGTCAATAGTAACTACATCGTTAGGTGCGATGGTAGCAATATCCCCCCCGGGAATACCGTCTATAATATAATAGGGGGCTCCGGGGCTATTAATTGTAGACGCTCCGCGCAATACTACTGCCGCTGGCTTGTTTGGGTCGCCGCTGGCGCTGATATTTAAACCAGCTACTTTTCCCTGCAGCAATTGGCCCACATCCGAAATGGCACCTCTGTTAAGATCTTCGGATTTAACCGTACTTACGGCACTTGAAAGCGCCTTTCGTGTGCTGGTGCCGTAACCTACTACAACTATCTCTTTTAAGGATGTATTGTCCTCGGCCAGCTGTACTTTATAGTGTTTTTCGCCGGTAACGGTTATTTCCTGGCCCTTATAGCCAATTGAGGTAATTACCAGTACGTCTCCGGCATTAGCGGCAATACTGAATGTTCCGTTATTGGTTGTCGCTACAGCTTTTTGGGTACCTTTTACTTTGACTGTGGCACCCGGGACGGCTAGCCCTTTGGTATCTGTTACCTGCCCCGTAACCTGGGCGCCCTGTTGAGCAAAAGTATTGTGCAAATTTAAAGTCAATGACAATAAAAGCAACAACAAAGCCTTGCACGTGCCTTTGCTGCGTTTTAGGTTAAATCTCATGATTGGTGTAAATTTTGGGTCATATAAAATTGGTTTGTTGGTTTAAAATTTCAGTTTTTTTGGCAAACAGGGGGTGGCGACGGGTCAATACCATCTATCTCCACCTTGAGGGTAGGTTCCATGTTGAAAATAATTAATTGGTGAAACAAAAAGGCTACTTACAGTTAACCTGGTTTATAATGATAAATAATATTATCATCATAAAAGTGAGTATTTAATTTGTTACATTTCTTGTTTGCCGTAAGATTATTTACGTAAACGATTGCGTAGTAGTGTGCTTATTACAATTATAATACTATTTTAACACCTCCTAACTTGGTGTTAATCAACGTAGTTTTATCGCCCGTTAACCCTGGCCTTATTAGCAATAAGCAAGTCGTTTACCTGTCGGTTCGTGTTAGTTTCGTTCTTAAAATTGCTGATAATAAAAAGTGTGTATTTAACATTTATTATTTCAATTTTGCGGTTCGCATTATTTTCTTTAATTTATTTTTTAGCGGCCCCTACGGCGAACTATCCTGTTGTTTTATTCTCAAATTAGCCCCTACAATAGCTGAACGGCGTGATAAATATCCCGGCCACATTTTTTAAATCATTGATTTGATGGAGTTAAGAGAATTGGCGATTCCAGGTTATTGACAAATTGATTCAAAACCCATATCTTCGCATCACAAAACCTGGTACATCGAGTATCGGGTTTCGTTATTAATGAGAGCGTATACTAACGCGAAAGTAGCTCAGTTGGTAGAGCACGACCTTGCCAAGGTCGGGGTCGCGAGTTCGAATCTCGTCTTTCGCTCAAAACGCCCTTCTTTAAAAAGAAGGGCGTTTTTATTTAATCGTATTTAGGCGCCCCTATTTGTTCAGCGCGGCATCAAAATCGATAAAAAGATCATCTTTGCCTTCGGCATTATAAACACTACCTGCAATAATACTTTGCCCGGTTATTGCCGGGTTACTCCCGCGACCTAAAGGCCATGATCCCTTTGTGTTGGATACGCCAAAGCCCGCATACGAAGCTGCTTTAATGGCAAAGTCGGTACAGTTATTTTTAGACAAGTGGTATTCAAGCCCATCGTAGCTTTTGGTAAGCAGCAGTATTTTATCAAATCTTTTTTTAGAGATAAACTTGCCCATTACTTCGTCCCAATTGTGTCCGTTATCATTTTTAAACGTGCCCGAGCAGGATGGATCAATTGGCGTAGCCGAAAACAGGTTGTCTTTTTGAGGATAAAACCCAAACGAAATGGAAACCGATGTTGAATCAGTGTTATACTTTATCAGGGTAATAAAAGTATGACCGGTGTTAATTATCTTAAAAATCCTTGGCTTGCCGGGTACCGGCTGCTTTACGTGAAACAACAGCGCATAAGCTGCCGCCTTTTTGCCATCGTTAAAAGTGTTTACAATACGCTGATAAGTAACAGCCTTGCTTTTCTCTTCGGCCTTATCATGTAACGCCAAAGGTTTAGGATCGTTTACAAATATCGAATCGTCTTTTGCATTAATTGCCAGGTAAGGCGTACTTAAATTGGAATCGATATTCGTCGTATCCGCCGAAACCGAATCGGCTAACGGCCTTAGTTGCAAGGCAGGCATTTGCTGGCCTTTTTTGTACTGCATAGTTTTAAAAAAACATTTCATTGCAAGCGGGTACATACGCAGCCGGGCAAATACGTTAGCCAGTTTATAATAAATCTTTATTCGCGACCTGTTATAATTTACCTCGTTGCCAACGGTAGGGAATTCCTTTAAATAGCCCATCAACGCTTTGCGCTCCTGGCGGCTGCTTAAATGTGTTTCCATATTTTCCAGGAAATTAATATTGGCTTCGGCAGCAACCGATGTTTTATTCGCCGCCACAGTTACCTTGCTTTCAACCGCAGGTAAATTTTTTTTAACGTCGTAATCAGCTGTACTGCCTGACAAGGTATCTATAAGCTTCGGTTTAAAATGCACCGCGGCAGACAACTGGGCATGCGCCGGCATGCTACATAAAAGATAACCTATAATAATAAACGCTTTCAAAAAATGCGTTATGTGATGGCTATTCATGAAAAGGAGCTTAGATGGATATTGTATTAACGTAAAATTGTTGCAAACGGTATATGCGGCTTGCTTACCTGCAACAACAGTAGTTGCGGCTACAACTAAAAAAAATAAAATATGGTAGTTTGTTTTTCATATCCGCTACAAACGTAATAACATTTTAAATAGTCTACAAATTTAGTAGAGTAATTATCTAACTTGCAGCGTTATTTGATTTTTGGTTTAAAATGACACTCGCAGGATGAAAAAATATGCTTTAATAACCGGTGCAAGTAAAGGTATCGGCAAATCTATAGCCTGGTTATTAGCACAAAAAGGCTATAATTTGTTGCTCATAGCCCGGTCGGAGGATGAATTAAAAGCTTTATCTGTTGCTATCACATCGGCTCACCACGTAGATGTGCACTATCACGTCTCCGACTTATCAAACATAGGCGCGGCGGCAGAGATAGCAACCTGGTATACCGGTTTGGCCATACCTATATCCATACTGGTAAATAATGCGGGCTACGGGCAGTGGGGCAACTTTAATGAACTGCCATTACCAGATCAAAGGGCCATGATGAGGGTTAATGTAGATGCAGTTGTTGAGTTATCGCATTATTTTATTCCGTTTTTAAAATTACAGCAACAAGCCTATATCCTTAATGTGTGCAGCACCGCCGCCTACCAGGCCGTACCTACCATGGCTATTTACGCGGCTTCCAAAGCATTCGTTTTATCTTTTAGCAGGGCCTTGCGCTACGAATTAAAAAATACATCGATATCTGTAACTTGCCTGTGCCCCGGCCCTACCAATACCAATTTTGTGCACCGTGCAGGGATGGATGCCATAGCCGAACTGGCAGCCAAATTTAACATGAACCCTGATGATGTTGCGGCTATAGGCATTGCCGGCATGTTTGCCAACAAAGCCGAAATTATACCCGGCTTTTTAAATAAATTGTCGGCGGCAGCGGCCAGGCACAGCCCCAAAGCCCTAATTGAACGCGTAACTGCCGGTTTATACAAGCGATAAAAATATTTTCAGGAAAATTTGTTTGATTAAACAATTTATTTACATTTGCATAGTCTATTAAATACATAGATATTATATACATTGAATAAAACACCACATACACCTTTTGCATACTCCATGCGAATGCCCTTGCCAAACAGGGCGATGTGTAGCTGTTGTTGTTAATTCTCACCCGGCCCAGGCCCCTTACTTAATAGCTGCGTAAAGCAGTTATCCATTTCAGCATTAATTATCCATTATTTTAACTCCCCATTTTTATGGCAGCGGTATATCAAAAATTCACCTTAGGCACAACAATTACTGCCGAACAACAGGCTTTTTTTAATCAGCATGGTTTCATTCATTTTACCAATTTTCTTAAGCCCGAAACCGTGGCCGATATTATAAAGGCATCAGAACAAGTACAGCAAAAATGGATAGATAATAAAATTGAAAAGATAAACGGCGTTCCGGTTAAATATGGTAAAGACCTGGATGGTTCCCCTATTATACAGCGTTTCGCTTTTATTAACCAGCATCACACACTGCTAAATGAATTTACCCAGGATCCAAGGTTCCAGGTGTTGTTAAACCTGATAGGTGATGGTGCAAGGCTGGGCACTGAAGAAAAAGACGGGATGGTTTTTAACCATTATGTTAACGGACCCGAAAGCAGCTTTACTAAAATGGGCTGGCATACCGATGGCCTGCGTGATATTTTCCACGGGCAGCGTTTAAACCCGATGCTTAACGTAGGCATCCATCTAAGCACTTTGAAGCCCGAAAACGGCGGATTACGCATTTTACCCGGCACGCATCGGCAAAACCTTTACCAGATGCTTTTCCGTAAAAAGTATTTCCTGGATCATGATACTGATGAAAGCGAAGTTGCCATTGTACCAAATGCAGGCGACCTGACCATACATGATGGCCGCTTATGGCACCGGGTAGCACAATCGGCCATAACGGGCGAAGCCAGCCGGCGACGGGTAATATATATCCCCATAATCGCAGGCAAATTTGAGCCGAAAAACGCCGATAGCCCAACTGCTTTTTATCAGCGCTTTGCAGGTATTGTTAAATAATTAAATCATGTTGATAGCCTTACTAACTGGTTACCTTATCCGCACAGGAAAATTAACCCTTTTAAAAAACTTCTTTAACAGCAAGGTGCTTGCTAAAGTTCATGTACGTAATACCATCAACTAAGCAAACACCTTGCATTTATTAATCCCTGTAGCTGTTATAGCTCCCTCACCCAGATATTGCGATAGCTAATCGGCTCGCTTTTATCGCCATGGGCTTGTAGTTTAATAGGCTCGGCACCATGCTTATGATATT
>Ga0075366_10000897_pt1 | contig 14404 bp, 17 predicted proteins | sample EndMethybrTD3031_FD_72351 | JGI IMG/M metagenome (GOLD analysis project Ga0075366, IMG submission 72351) | Populus endosphere microbial communities from Tennessee, USA - Endosphere MetaG P. TD hybrid TD303-1 | ecosystem: Host-associated > Plants > Roots > Endosphere | place: USA: Tennessee...
GACGCACTTTGTTTCCAACACCTTCTTGCCTGGATCGGCCCAATGCGCTTAGATCACTCCTAGTAAACTTGGGATGCGCCTTTACCTTCGATTCTCTTGCCCTAGGTCGTTCAGTAAGGTAAGCAATTGCCTTTTATCTATACCATCGGTATTAATTTTGGCTCGTTGAGCGATCATGAATCCTTGCAGCAAGCGTTGCACCGTTGTAACGTCACTTCTTCTAAGGTACTTGATAGTCTGGGTATTATTAAGAAAATGTTTGGAGGTGACCGTAATCGAGCCGAACAACGGCCCTACGTCGGCCTCAATGTTCATGATATTCTTGATCTCGGTGCTCGCCGTTTGTGACTTCCAAAAGAAATCGTTGTGGACAATTGTTATTTTTTGCCGGTCGATTTTAATCGTATCGGAAAATAATATGAACGGGAAAACGGTTTTAGCTACGAATAGATTATCTTGCGAAGCTTTTGCCAGACTGGTTAGTTTTTCGGTTTCGCTAGTGAAACCTGTTTGGCCGGCTTGGTCCTTATTGATACGGTGCGGCTGCAAGCTGGCAAAGCGAGCGAAAAATGTATGCTTTTCGTTTTGTGTGTGACGATGCTCTGCTAGCTGTGCCGAGATATCGTATTGCAAGACAGCATACTTGCCTAGCATTATGTACGAATTATCCATGGTAATACTCCTTTAAGCTTAAAGCGCTTATCTGGGAGCATTACTTTCGAAAATGCTGCTTTTTGAGCGGCTTGTTATTATATCTTTCCCTTGATCTGCTTGGGTTTTTTAATTGCCCTGCGGCCTTTGTCCTTCGGCATAGAGACTTCCTTCCATTAATCACAGGGAGTCCGCCGAGGTGGACTCCCTGTCGTCTACTTAGCGTCTGGCTGCGTAGGCTCTACCGGCTTAGCAGGTTGCGTATCTGCTTCATCCGGCGTATTCCCGGTACGGATATACTGGGAATGGTGAATCTTCGGTTGATATTGTTTTGTGGGAGTAAATACAGACATGATGATGCCCTTTCGTTAAAGATGTTTAGTCAGGCCAACAACAATCTTTACGTCTGCTCCCTGCGAGTCATTTAGTGTTGGGGTGGGCTGCTTACCTTTAGTATAAACCTGTACTTGACGATTACCTAATCTCATATTATGACATATAAAAGTAATACGAAGGTTTGGGTAAGTTACAATCTCAAATCGAGCCTAATAGCATGACAAACCCATTAGAAGCTTACAATCCAAGCTTCTTTCGCAACGCGTTCAATAGCTCCGGGAACTCCGTCTTGCTGTTGCCCTCGCCAAAGTGCCCCTCACTACTCATTTCGTGATATTCGGCCATGAGCTTGTCGCTAATCAACCTCGGCTCATTAGTCGCGATGTATGGGTCATCATCAGATGCGAAAACAATTACCCATTCTTGATTCTCGCGTATCGTGGTCCAGTTCCAAGGTGTATCAAAGTACCCGCTTGCCTTTTCATCTTCATAACCTAAGTCAGTGTAGTAGGTGCCGACTAATATCGAGCCAAAAACTTGTTTGGCCACTTGCGTTCCCATTTCCGTGGATTAGAATCACTCTTTGCATATTCAAAGTATAACAAAAGAAAAGAACCCTCTTTCGAGGGTTAAACATAAGCTTTTTGGTGCGCCTTTACAGAATCTACTTAAACTCTTGGAGCGGATAATTGAAGATGCCGCTTTAGGTGTTCCTATTTTACCAGAGCCCCTTGCAAGCGACGAAGTTATTATCTATTAGGCAAAAACTTGCTATATTACATAGTGATGCGATGACCGAGAATAGGTGGTAGCCGTGAAAGGCTATCTACGGTAGGTTAATGTCTGCCTCGCATCTCCAAAACACTATGACACCACAAGCTTATATACAATCTGAACTTGACCAGCTAAAAACACCTATTGACGTGCCGCAGCCACAAACCCAGGCAGAGCTTGCGGATAGTGTCTTGAAATTGCTGACAAGCAAAAAGTTCCGTAAATATGCTTTGAGCGAAGAATACGCCCAGTATGTCAAGGATTCGGTCAATGCCTGCATTGCTGCCAATGAGCCGATTAAGATAGTCTTTTTTGGTGGTTGCTATAAGTTATGGCGGCTTGATGAGGCGCCCGAAGCCGATTGGGCAGAGTTATTTGCATACATGTACTTTACTCGTTGGGTAAAGCCAATTTGCGCCATATATAAGCCCGGAGTATGGTTTGACTTCTTGCTGGACGATTACATTGTGCCAAAGCTTAATAATATATCCGAAGCCGATGTTCAGGCTTACCGAGCCAGTAGAGATATGGTTTTGGGCTTCGTCAAGCCATACCAGCCGAGCAACCTCAACATGACCCATACTAGCGAAGGCAGTCTGTTTGCGTCCAGAAAAGAGTACGAAGATTCGTTAGAAAGCGCTATCAAACAACTTGCCGATTCGTTGCCAGGCGGTTTGCCCGAACTCAGCGAAGCAGGAGCAGCATCTGTGGAGCTAAATACTCATGCTACTCCCGAACAGCTTGCCGACCCGAAGTGGCGCGAAAAAGTGGAGCTAATACACAGCGCCTACTACACCGCTCGTACCAAAACAGGTTACTATGCGCCGGAAACACACAAAATAATATCATTTACCCAGCCATTTGCATCTGGCGTTCCGCTATCCGTCGGGTCTACAAAAGATACTGTAGCTAAATACTGGGTAGGCGTTGGCGCACTCAAGCCAAAAAATGACAGCTTCCGGCAGTTCGTCTTATCACCCAGCCAGCTTGAAGCAGCAAAATTCGATTGGCAAGATGTCAAACTTGCAGGTCTTGCTGGAAAAAACTTCTCTAAGCTTCGCGTCATAAAACAATCCACATAGAACACTTATGAAACCGATAAAAAATCCCCTCACTGGGGACTTTTTATTTATAACAAAAATTGGTGCCACTTAGCGGACGTATTTAAAACTGTTTCGATGGAGAGGAGAAATGATGATTACTTGCTTGAACTAGCTAAAGTATTCAACCTCAATTCTCATTTACTTGGTTAAACGCTTAAATAATTCATGGTCGTACTGGTGGACAGGGTCAGTTTCGCTAACGTCAATATTGTTTGCCAGCTCAAATGGTGGGGTGTTCACAACAGCCAACACAAATCCCTGCTCCTTATCGGGCAAAGCATAATGTACCGTACCGGAAGGCGTAACTACTACATTACCCTTTTCCACTTGCAAGATTTCATTGCCAACGACTACGCGGCCAAGACCGTGCAGCACAAAGTAAACTTCTACTTCTCCATTAGCATGATAGTGCGGTTGCGCAAATTCGACATCCCGCATATCCGCTACCGCAAAGCTCTCATCAGGGCGACCTAGGGGGCTGTCTAGCTCGTATACCGGGCCGCAACCGGTAGCTTTAGGCTCAACACCTTCAACAAGTGCCTGCCAATCTTCAACTGCGGTAATGTATGGTTGCCATGCATCAATAAGGGATGCGACTTCCGGAGAGTATTGGACGCTTGTCATGTGTCTTATAGTAAAGCAACCTCATGCCCTATACTAGACCTCATGAAGATATTTACCGATGAAGATGCCGCCAAATTAGTAGATTGCGCAGTCGAACTAGCCAAAACAGTAGCCACCGATGAGAAAGGGCCGCAGCCAATGGCGATTTGCTGTATGAAAGCAGAACAGGGAGTTATGGGCGTCCCCACTGCTTTCCGGTGCATGGACACTGTTAAGGCAACCAGTGCTACGTTTGCTATACATAAGGCGTTTACCGTCTTGCTATACCAAGCTGACACCAAGAAACATGCTGACCGCATCAAAGACGGTACTTGGAGCGAGGCAGACATGATTCTAATGGCGCAAACTATTCCGCAATTTACTCCCTGGGACGGCGGTATCCAAGTAAAAGATAATAAGGGTAATGTGCTTTGCTCTCTTGGTGGCGCAGGACGCACTTCCGAAGGTGACCGTCGCCTTATGGTACTGGCGGCACATAAGATGGGATACAAAACCAACTTCGATAAAAAAGGCGACACAGCAAAATAAAAGAACTCTCGGTTGAGAGTTCTAAGCATAAGCTCTTTTGGTGCAAGTATAGATACTTTTCTTAAACTTTTGTATGAAATCTGGGACAAACCTGACAGCTTATCTAAAGTGCTCTAACTTACTTAATCGGGACAGGTGGAAATATAACTATCTCGCCTTTGTTGTCTTCAATAGTTTTTCTGCACAGTGCCTTGTAAGATTCATCTTTATTATCTGTGAGGTAAGTAGCGATTGAGTAAAGGTCTGAGGTTTTAATAAGAGGAGTGTTAAGGCGCTTCGCATTCTTAAGGCATTTTTCTGTGAACTCCACTTGTCGCTTACTTGGCTCAGTTAATCTGTAGCCATTGCCAAATAAAATCCCTCTCGCAGGTTCATCAATTTCATCACGCTCAAAATCCTCATTGATATTAGATTCTAGCTGTCTAAACTTTGTTATATCAATAGCTGATGTGTCTTTTCCCTCTGCTTCACCAATGTATCTTGCACCTTCGGGGCTTTCAATGATATGGTCAATTTCTAAATCATCTTTTCTAAACTTTGAAACCTCAAATCCCATTAGTTTCAACGCTGCTTCTATTGCGCCTTCAAGAGGGGTCCCATTTTCGTAGAGTAAAGATTGTAACGAATTAGCTTCTACTAGCTCCTGTTGTGCTATCTCTTTTTCTGCTTGTTTCTTCTTTATAGCAGATTCAATTTTTTCAATCTTAGACTCTACCTGCTTAGCCTTTTCAGAAATAGGTAAATCATTAACCCAATCTGGTGTGGGTGTTTGCGACGCTTCTTTACGCAAAGATTTATCAATCTCCAATAGCTGACTCATCAGCTTTCCGCCGATACCCATACCTTTCTTAGACCACACTACTTTATCGTCTTTTCCAGATGTAAGGTCTTCTAGGCTGAAATAAGGGAGTAAGACTATGTGTCCTGACTTGTCCTTGATTCTATAAACACTGCCAAGCGTATTATTTCCGCTTACAGTAGTGAATATCTGCGTACCTGTACCTTTCCCCGAAAGGTATGCTTCATACTCAATATAATCCGTTAATACACCGTATAGTTGCTTAAATCGACTATCTATAACTTTAACTTTTGAACCCTTACTATTTATGGGACTTAACCCGCCTGGAACCGCACTATAATTGTTAACTGACGATGTGCCGACAATTGTTCTACTACCTTTATATTCATTCTGACCCGTTCTAATTGTTTTAGTATCGTTCTCCGCTAATAATACATAGACTGTTTTGCCATCACTGAGCGCATTACCAATCTCGCTGCTCCAATGCCTAACATCATTTAAGACCTGTTGAGTACCAGATGTTGTTAATGCACTTCCACCAGAACTAAACCCCTCACTGTCGTACCAAGGAAGCGAAGGATTAAAAACGATAACATCAAAGTCGTGCAAAGATTTTCCTGACGAATAAGAAATATAGTGTTCCGAAAATCCAGGTATCTGCATACCAACAGTAACTACCGAGCTAGACATCTAAAAGCTCCTTAAGCTCTGGGAACTCTTTATAAGGTTGATTGTATGTACCTGAACCCATATGACCTTGTCCCTTTGCGAGAACAAACTTAGCTCCAAGTTTTTCAGCAACAGGACGAGCTTGTTTATCATCACAACCCCAGGGGTCATTGTCAGAGTTAATCAGGACAATGTCTTTGGCTACTTGCTTGATAGCTTCCCAATCATATTCTTCATCTTGAAGCATTATTTCTGAAAAGCCTTCATCGTCAATTGATTGATAAAAGCCAGCTACTAAAATTACCTGCTTAATCGGCACTTTTACAAACTGCAATAAATGCAAAATTACAGGGCAAGCTGATGAGTGTCCGATAATAATCGTGTCCTCATCAAACAAAGGCATACTGTCTTCAATATAGTTTCTAGTTTCTTCAAGATTTGGCTTTTCAGTATGCGGTAGTAACGGCCACCAAACTTCATAGCCCTTAGCATCTAAAAACTTTTTGGTATCTTCAAACCAAAAATAATCTTTGTTGCTGCCACCTGTTCCGTGCAACAGCCAAGCAGTCTTCATAGCTGTTCCACAACGCTCTTCAATTTCTCTAGTACTTCTTGTGAGAATGTATCGTCAAGCTCGCCACTATCAACCCATTCATAATACTCAAAGTCACAGCTATCGCCATCTACAGGCTTGAATGTATAGCGTACGTGATAATCCCCATTTAGACGAGTCAAGGTAAATGTCTTATCCTTTTCAAACTCGGTCATTTCGTATTCGTTCCAGTTACCGCTTTCACCTTTGTTTCTATATATCGTGCCGAGCTTCGGTGGGGTTTCATTGGTTTCTTCTACTAGAATACCGTCAATCCATTTAGGTGTATTGGCAGGGTCTGTTGTGAAATCAAAGACCTCACTTACTGGTCTATTAATAACGATTGTTAACTTTTTATCCGTCATTTCGTGTCCTCACTACTAGCTCGTCAAAACCTGTTTCTGAATCGTGTTCCCGTACGTACTCACTTTCGGAATCTTCTCCAATCACAATTTCCGCAGTGGGGTGAATTATAGTTCCTTCTTTTAAGTGTCCGCCGAAACTTCTACCTTCTCTATCAGAAACACTAATGTGCAAATGGCTGCCGTTAGTAGAAACTGTGCCTACTAAAGAGGTTAGTTCTAAAGGACCCTCAAAAGTCCTAATATCTTGTTTATTGGGCATTGCACCTGCCATACGCATTACAGCCTTATCAAGTCCAGCCACACAGGTGACTATAAAACCAGCTTTGATTGCTTTGTTTTTCACAAAGTTTTCTATTCCTGTTTTTAGGTCTTGGCTAGGCTTTAGGCGAAAAGTGTAGACTTTCATATCAATATGATAACAGGGGGTCACAGCAATAACTAGAACGCATACTGCTCTCTGCGACAAAACCAGCTTACAGAGCCTATATCAACCCTATACAGCTATATAGGAACTGTCATAAGCTATAAGTATGGAAGAGTTGCGCAAGAAGGTACGTTACGCATTAAAAAACAGACCACCCCTTGACTGGTCGGATACTAAACCACCAACTGAACACGCAGTTTACGCAATGATAAGGAACTTACACGCTGCTGCTAAAAAACAATGAGATAACAATGAAGTTTCGTATTATTATGAGTGTATGGCTGATGATAATAGCGAAAACATTGACAGTAACTTTGCCGACTTGATACTGATTTTGCAATCCGTCTGGACTGACGAGGACGGTGATAAGTTTTGGGACAAAAATAAGGACTGGCTCCTAGACGATTACGGAACAAAGGTATACCTGTAGCAATCCAGACCATATAATAAAAGTATATGGATAAACTCTGGACCGAAGAAGATTTACTGCAACACTTCCTAGATAATCGTGCACCTGACTGGTCTGACGTTGATGTATCTGAAATTAAATATGCTCTCTATGCTAGAAAATCTACGCAAGGCGATGAACAACAAGAGCGTTCCATAAAAGACCAAGTTGATGAATGTATTGAGCGAGTTGTCGTCCCCGACAAGTTAAATCTTGTTAAAACAATAAAGGAAGAGTTTTCTGCTAAAGAGCCTGATACACGAACCAAGTTCAAAGCATTACTTGAAGACATACGAAACGGCAAAATTACAGGCATTGTTGCGTGGCACCCTGACAGACTAGCCCGTAATATGAAAGACGCTGGCGAGATTATTGACCTGTTAGACACGGGAATACTTAAGGATTTGAAGTTTGCTACTGCTACATTTGAAAACAATCCTACTGGCAAAATGATGTTAGGTATATCCTTTGTGCTTTCCAAGCAGTACTCCGAACATTTAAGCGAATCAGTTACTCGTGGCAACAAACGAGCAACTGAAGAAGACGGCATTTATCTAGGTAAGCTCAAACACGGCTATTACATTGACAGTGACAGATTTCTTAGACCTGACAAAGATACATTCACGCTTGTGCAGGAAATGTTTAATAAGCGATTAGCTGGCTTAACTCAAAAACAAATTGCTGACTGGATTAATGAGCAAGACTATAAAGTTAGAAGACGAGGTAAAGACCCTAAGCCTTTCAAATGGGATAAGGACGATGTATCAAAACTACTCAAAGACCCTGTCTATGCGGGTGTACTTAAGTATGGCAATAGCTTTGTACAACTCAATACGAAATATGATTTCATACCGATGATAACCGTTGATGATTTCTACAAGATAAATAAAGTAACAAGCCTTAGCTCCAACAAAATACTATCCGTACAAAAGAAAAAAGACAGCGACATTAGAGCCAACTTACTGCGAGGAATGGTATTCTGCGGTGCTTGCGAACGCCCTATGACATCTATGGTTATAGATAAGAGAAAGCTGGGTGTGATTTACGAATCACGTTATTACTACAAATGCGAAACAGAAGGCTGCGTAATGTACGGAAAGTCTGCCCGTGCAGCAATAGTACTTGACGCAGCATTCAGACCATTTTTGAATATGCACCAGAACGGTCTACTAACCAAACAATCGCACGAAGAGATAATGAAACGGGTTAAGATTGCGGTCAAAAAGAAGAACCAGGAATTAAACTCAAAGATAATTAGTCAACGCAGCAAAATATCTAAGCTGCAAGCACAGTATGAAGACACTAAGCAGTATCTCGTTCTGAACCAAGAAGTCAGTAGCCACTTCAACCTTGACGAGCTAAAGAAGTCTATAAAAGACGAGGAAGCCAAGCTCATTAGGCTCAAAACTGCTTTAGAAGCTGAAAAAGAAGTCATTTTGAATTATGAAGAATATCTTAAACTTTTCCGTGCTATCCCTGTTATTTTGTCTAATGTACGTTATATGAAGGTAATGGACGAGCTACTCCGATTTTTCTTCTTAAACTTTACAATTCACCCGCATAACAACACGTTTCGTAAGGGGTCAAAGGCTACTTGCAATATAAAAGAACCCTGGGTAGGGTTCTTAAAACACGGTAATTTCGTTAATGGTGCGGGTCAGGGGACTCTAACCCCTGGCCTCGTCCTTGGCAAGGACGCGCTCTAAACAACTGAGCTAGACCCGCATAACGAGAGTGATTATAGCTTGTTCTGACCCTTGTTGCAAGAGTTAAAGCTGGCTTAACTGAAACGGCGGCTCAGCAATCCAGAGTAACCCCCGACAAGAGCCCTAGGGTCAACGCAACTGATCCGTGAGTTAATCCAGCAGGCAGTAATCAGCAAGCCCCCACACCTCCAAGACCTAGCGCTTCCCCTCAAATCATGCCATAATAAACAGCTACGGGAATTCCTAAATCTGTTAACCGGCCTCCGTCCGAGCTACTCACCGCGGCACTCGCCAACGAGCCGTACGATATGCCTGTTGATTACGAACATCTGTCCGGCAAGCATCCCCGGGCGCAAGTGGTCCCTACTCATTTGGCCTACAATGTAGGGCCGCTTTTGGGCGTACCGAACCCGGACCGGCCGTTCGGCGAAGCTAGCTGGCTATCCAGTTTTAACGATCTAACGCTAGAAGAGGTTGCCCGCGGCGCCCCAAAACCGACACGCGAAGAACTGGCTGGGCGCCGGGCGACTCCGGCATCGCTCACTGCCGATTGGGAATGGGCCGGCCATAGCGTGTTCGGCACGCCTCCAAATCTGATCGTTAGCCCTACGATGAATGCCTACGACCCAGACACTAAATCTGCCACAGTACTTACAGGCATCAATCGGCTCCTTGAACCACAGGCTGCTACCCTACAGAACGTCATCAATGATGGCTACTTTCAACATCTCGCCGTCATCCAGAGGCTTCAAGTTCTTGCGGGCTTGCTTATTGGAGCGTACCGGCGCAGCCTTTACTTATCGAGACTGGGCTTACGGCACGGTCATTGCAGCGTGCCCACATGATGGACACATCGCCCCTTCCCATCTCACCAGGATTACAAGGCAGGAAGTTCGCACGCTGCGAATTACCAGAGGTCGAGCATCCTCAGAGCCCCAAGCAACCGACTGACTTCGAGCTTATCGACACTACCGTAGCCCAGCTCATACCAAAACTACCCTGGGCGGCGCGGCCGCAACTTATCGGAGCAGAAAAAATCGTTATAGAGAGCTTTTTTGACGCCATTAATACAATGAGTACCACTGCAGAATGGCGCTTCGACATTAACAATGAGACCGGAAAACACGCCGCTTACAGTCCGGCCGATTCAGCGGAAGTAGGACCCTTCTTCATGACTGGCGTGCTACCGTATATGAGCAGAAAGCATCACGAGTACTAATACTATGAATACTTCTTACTCTATCCAACCAACTCCCGACCAGTTAATTAGTGCTGCGCTTGCAAATGAGCCGATGGATTTGCCTGTCGAATACCAGCCCTTGGCCGATAAGGAGAGCCGTAGTGAAATTGTGGCGACGCGCCTGGCTAGGAATCTCGGCCCGCTACTGGGAGTTCCTGATCCGGAGGGGCCGTTCGGTGAGCGATCCTGGCTGATTGATTACGAAAACCTGACTTTAAACGAAATCGGCCGCGGCGCACCTGAGCCTCCGCCCGCCGTACGCCGTCGCTTAGCGCAGAGCGAAGACGACAACTCGGATGGTTTCCAAATAACTGGCCGCTTTGTCTACGGTAAAACGCCGAACTTCATCGTAAACGCGAGTTTGAACCGCTACGGCCCGGATACAAGGGCAGCCGTAACATTGGCAGGTCTAAACCGGCTCTTAGAGCCGCAGACAGAGCTCATTACCGAGACCATTCAAAGTGAATCGTTTCAAAACCTTGCGCCCGAGCAACAACTGCACGCCTATAGCGGCATGGTTTTTGGCGCTTATCGGCTGCAGCCGCTTCTTGTTCTTAGGGGAGTGCAAGCTCGGGCGATGCAGCGGGCGATGCGAGGTGTCCAGGCCATCACGCCAAAACATATGCAAGACGCTGATTTTGCCCAAGCCGAGCTTCCGGAGAGGGGCAATCCAGCTCCGTTACAGCCTTTTGACTTTGATATCTTCGATGGTACGGCAGGTCATCTAGCGCCGCTACTCCCTTGGTCGCGTCCCCGGGCTTTCTCTAAGACGGAACTTATAGCTATGGAAATGATTAAGATGCTACGGCAGCCGGGCATCTGGAAGTATCAGATGCACTTTGATGTCCTCACTGGTCAAGAAACCATCTGCTCAATTGAAAATCCTGCAACCATAACCTGGGGATTCAGCAGAAGAATGCTGCGGATCCTTGGCATTGAGCCATCTTAGCGCAAGCGGGTTTTCAATCGAAAGCCCTGTCTCCTTCATGCTATTAATGTGGTCATGGCTCGTTAACTGCCGTACGCTACCGTCACCCCTTCAATCGGCACCCCGCCGTAATAGCGCCGCTGCCCCTGTTCGGCGGCCACGCTTTCCAAGGCAGTCAGTGCTGCTTTGGCGCTCGCCACGGGCTGCAGGCCCAAGCCTATCACGCTAAGCACTTGCTCCGGCCATTCGTGTAGCTGGCCGTCGTTCCACCAAACTGCGTACAGCTCGACCGGCTTGACACGCCATCCAATATCAGGTGCAGCAGCGCGAAGCCGGGTAAGCGCATTCATGAAGGCGACGGCATCCGGCACTTCAGTTTCGTTAAAGCCTTCTACCAAGCCGACGCAAAAATCGATATCACCATGGTCTTGCAGCCGGTTAAGCCGCCGATACCCGTACCTTGCCGAAAACGCCCGGGCCGCTTCTTCGTACTCCGGAAGCGCCGGGATGTCGCGGTTGCCGCTGGGGTCGCGCACCAACCTAAACTCCAGTCCGTCATTTTGCACGAGCATAAGGCGATTACTCTCCATAAGCGCATTAAGAGGGACGTCCGGATTAGCCGCCACAAACTCTTTTATCGAGTCTTTAGCCGCCAAAACTCCCATACCTGCTGGCGCGCGAAGTGTTGCCGACCACACGCCTTCAATCTGTTTATAGCGGCTATAGTAGCGAAGCAAGCTTTCTACTTGAGGCGTCGTTTCTAAATAATGCTGTGCCTGACGCCGACCGGCAAGTTGCAGCTTAAGCGGCCCGCCTGGCGAGCGCATAAAAAATTGGTCGAGTGTATCGTCGCCGGCAAGTACGCAAGGCTGCTTACGTTCTTCGGAGCCTTCGGCCGCGTCGCGGTTCGTGAACCAGCGTTCTTTGGTATGCGCGCCACCGCTGCACAAGTAAGAGACCAGCACAAGGTCGTCAATCACATCCCTGAAACTGCCGGGGCATTCGGCTTTTAACTGGTCATGCTCGACAGTGTCGTACGAACCCCACAGCATTTTACCGAGGATGTCGTATCTCAAGAACAGCCGCGTGGTCTGCCGGGCCTGCACCGACATAACGTCTGTGTCGAGGCTAGCAAATAGTAGGTCCAGAAGACGGTTGGCATCTTCTTCGACCATAACGCGCGTGTTAACGCCCGACCGTTTTTGGGTGAACGGCTTCATCGCCGTACGCAGTAGACAGACCGATCTGATGATTTGACGCTGCTCGGGGTCAGAAAAAAGTCCAACATAGTCTTCCTCAAATCCACGTAGTTCGGCCTCTAACTGTTCGCGGCCACGTTCTGGGCGCAGCAACCCCAGGTCGGACGCTACCACTTCTTTCAGATGTGGCGAACACGCCTCGAACGTTACTACGGTCTCGAACGGATCAAGCGGTTCAGCCTGCTTAAAAGAACCTATCAGCTCCTCGAACTTTTGCGTATCCAGCTCCAGTTCACCGCCTTGCAGGGCTTGCCTGGTCCGCTCGAGTGTTTCATCGGACATGGGCACGCGCACACGGGTATCAACTGCCGTTTCTGGAAGGCCGTTTGTAAATTCCACCGTAATATTATACTATATATTTACTCTAGAGGCTAGCCTCTTGCAGCATCTGACGGTTCTGCAGAATGGCTTACTCCCTGACCTCACCCTTCGTCATTTTCAGCCACATCTCCTTCCACTCGTCCAAGTTGAAATCCTGGCGGTACGCTTTCTTCCAGTCCTTTGGCAGCTCACCTGCCTCGTGTTGGGCACGTAGTGCTTCGATTTTGTTGGCGACTGCCTCATCAATATGCGGCAGCAGCTCAAGGCTTGTGTACAGCTTCGGGTCAGAACGGCAAATCAACCCGACCACCGGCTTGGTATTGCTCAAGTTCACCGCTAAATGTTCAACATCTTTTGGAATGAACAGAAGCTCGCCTGGCCCAGCGACCGCCAACTCCTGCTTAGGACCCATGAAAGTCAGCGACCAGCCATCAAGCACAAAAATAACGGTCTCGTGTGCATGATGGATGTGCCCCTTCGCAACTGCCCCGGGAGGCAAGACCACCAAATTGACAGCGATCTGCTCCGATCCGACGGTTGCTTCGTTTACCCCCGGTAAGTGAAAATACTTCTGCGGTCGCACCTCAGCCTCAAACATGCCAGCCTTCACAACGCCCCACTTCTTTACGTCTTTGCCTGCCATAGGTCCACCTTTCTTAACATTCAATTAAGCATAAGCACGCGTACCATAATAGCAAAAAACTTATTAAATGACAGTTCCCCTTCATTACAAATACGAAGCGGACAATCTGTTTTGATGATGTACCAGCAGGTTAGCGGCCTAAATCATACTGAACCGATGCGGGTAAATGTCCCGCACCGCAACCGAACTGATTGCGCGCATAAAGCTGAGGAGCGCACTTGGTGATTCGTGGGCGACCCCGATTCGTGCATCGGTGGCAGGGCAGCGCTCTTCGCTTTTTGAATTGATAAGGCGGTGCCGGGGTCGAATATCGAGCTGTCCGTCTTTGTCAGTCGCAACACGAAAAGCGCGGCGGTGCGGAATTGCATATTCTGCTCCCCTGTATAGAAAATTAATAAGAAAAAATGGCTTGTTGAACCGGTTTGCCGGATTTCTTCCAGTACGCATACCAAGCCCATTGTAAATAGCCGTATAGCCGTCGTTAAAGGCGTTGCCGTATACATAACGGAGAGCTTTATCTGTGTTTTGTTTCACTCTATCGGTAGCTTGCGGAACGCGTGCACGTCTCGCGTATATATCGCTTGTGGTAATTAAAGCGCCGATCGCAGCTTGTACGCCCAAGGGGGCATTGGCCCCTATACTCCGCCATTCTTTCGATAATGTCGAACTGGTACTATCTGGTGGAGGCTTATTAGCGTCGGTGATTGTTAGCTGGATAACTCTATTGGCGGCGGCTTCAAGTCGGAGAAAGGCATCAGGAGCCTCCACATGCGGCGCAATGCGCTCACTCAAGTCCTCCTGAAGATCTATTATTGCAGCCTTGCTACCGACAAGCGGAGCAAAAAATGCATCCATCTCTTTACTATAGTCGTTCATAAAAGATGTATTATACAATTAGTGATTAAAGTATGCAATGTTCGACAGTCCGTTAAACTGCTGCCGGGCCTCTGCCGCATACAGGCATACGGTCATTCCTAAAGATAAAAATCCGAGA
>Ga0075366_10000898_pt1 | contig 14398 bp, 17 predicted proteins | sample EndMethybrTD3031_FD_72351 | JGI IMG/M metagenome (GOLD analysis project Ga0075366, IMG submission 72351) | Populus endosphere microbial communities from Tennessee, USA - Endosphere MetaG P. TD hybrid TD303-1 | ecosystem: Host-associated > Plants > Roots > Endosphere | place: USA: Tennessee...
AGTAGGGGCCTGTTATTTAGCGGTATGCCAGCATACAAACCTAAACATTTTTTATAGAGAGACATAAAAAAAGAATATGGCTTTGGTAACTTTTTTGTTTTAATTAAATTATTCTTTAAAAAGGAAGTTATCCGGCATTATTTGCCGGGTTTTAAACAAATAATTAATGGCTGTCATCTTCTTAAATTTATCAGTTTGCATAAAAGCTTAAATCAAATAATGTTGTTACTTTAGTCGGACAGCATTTGGCCTGGGTGTCAATTAACAGTTTGATGTATGGTATTAGCAATTATCCTTTTTTGTATTATCCTCCTTATTTTATTGGTAAGTTGGGGCAAGGTAAACCCTTTTGTAGCTTTTCTTATGGTTGCTATTGCCGCGGGGGTAATGCTGGGCATCCCGATAAATAAATTGATGGCATCGGTACAAAAAGGTATGGGCGACATCATGGGCAAATTGCTTATTATTATTTGCCTGGGGGCTATGCTGGGCAAACTTGTGGCAGTTAGCGGGGCAGCCCAAAAAATAGCCGAGGTATTGGTTAAGGCTGTTGGCGAAAAGCATATACAATGGGCGCTGGTTTCGGCCGGTTTTATCATCGGTATCCCGCTTTTTTATGGAATCGGTTTTGTATTAATGGTGCCGCTTATATTTTCGGTAGTTTACAAGTATAAACTGCCGGCTGTTTATATCGGCCTGCCTATGCTGGCGTCACTGTCTGTTACGCATGGTTTTTTGCCCCCGCATCCGTCGCCGTCGGCATTGGTAGCCATGTTTCATGCCAACATGGCCACAACCTTTCTTTATGGCTTAATGATAGCCATACCGGCCATTGTAATCGCCGGCCCTTTATTTGCCCGGTTTTTAAAGAAAATACCCTCCGAACCTCTGGCCACCTTCAGGGCCGATGAACTGCCAGCAGAAAAGCTGCCCGGCGCAGTAAATAGTTTTCTCACTGCCTTGCTGCCGGTAATATTGTTAATGCTCTCGGCTTTGTTCCCGTACCTGGGTATTAAGGATGTTTTCGTGGTAAAATTGATAGCTTTCCTTGGGGATCCATCCATTGTGATGCTGATTGCGCTTCTTGTGGCTACTTTTACACTGGGTATTAAGCAAGGAAAAAAAATGAGCGCCCTGGCCGGTAATTACACCGATGCTGTTAAGGATATCGCGCTCATTCTGCTTATTATTGCCGGCTCGGGGGCTTTAAGCGAAGTTTTAACCGCCAGCGGCGCCAGCGACCAGATTGCCGATCAGTTAAAGGCCCTGAACCTGCCGCCATTGCTTTTAGGCTGGGTTATAGCAGCCATCATCCGTGTTAGTTTAGGATCGGCAACGGTGGCCGGGCTTGCGGCAGCGGGCATTTTGGTAAAACTGGTAACCAAAAGTCACGTTGATCCTAATTTAATGGTGCTATCTATAGGTGCAGGGAGCCTGGCCTTTTCGCATGTTAATGATTCGGGCTTTTGGCTTTTTAAAGAATATTTTAACATCAGTATAAAAGATACTATCAGGTCATGGTCGGTAATGGAAACGTTGGTTTCGATAATAGGCCTGGCAGGGGTATTAGTTATTAACCAGTTTGTAAAGTAACTGCAGGCAATGAAAAAGCTTAAGAAATTAATAGCAGTATTATTAATAATGCTGGCCCCTGGCCTTGCCTGTTTTGGGCAGGAAACGGCCGGGAACTTTTATACAGCGACAGACGGCGTAAAAATTTATTACGAGGTTAAGGGGGACGGTCTGCCGGTTGTGCTCATTCACGGATTTTCCGGCACTGGCCAGGGCTGGAAAAACGGACATCTTTATCAAGATTTGCTTGCCGCCGGTTATAAGGTGATTATACTCGACCAGCGAGGCAACGGGCGATCAGACAAGCCGCATACTGATGCCGGTTACGCAGATGATGCCGAGGCTAAAGATATAATGGGGCTGGTAACCAGCCTGGGCATCAAAAAATATAATGTGGTGGGCTATTCGCGCGGGTCTATCATTGCATCGCGGTTACTGGTGCTGGATAAGCGGGTGCTAAAATTGGTAATGGGCGGTATGGGCGACGCTTATACCAATGCCGAATGGCCAAGACGCGTTCATGCATATAAAGCTTTGATGGGCGATACCAGTTTTCATGATGTGGATGGTATGGTAAAATACATTCATAGCAACCCGGCTTTTGATGTACCGGCCTTGGCTTTGCAACAAAAATATCAGCCTTCAACAAGCCCGCAGGAATTGGCTAAGGTAAAAATTCCGGTATTGCTGATAAATGGTACAGAAGATCATGACGGCGGTTCGGAAACAGCATTACATAAAATGATCCCGACATCCCGGCTAAGCTACGTTCCCGGCGATCATAACGCCGCTTCAAAAACAATACAATTCTCGGCCGGCGTAATAGAGTTTTTCAAGTGAGTTTCGAGTTGGATGATGTTAGATTACTTAAAACAAACATTGGGAAGTTAAATTTGATTATCACTAATACGGTGTATTTAATTTATTGATAATAATTTGGTTGTTGTGTTATCGACCCGACATCCTCATCTTTTCATGAAAAACCGGAGCCCTGTTTGTTTGTTAACCGGATTGGGTTTACCTTTGCGGCATTATGCTGCAACGTGTAACAGCCTATTTATTGATCTTTTCGCTGGTAGCGGTCAACTTCTCGCGCTTTTTTGTATTCGCGGGATTTGAGCTGAACCGGAATTACATTGCCACCAAACTTTGCGAAAACCGGGCCAGGCCCTGGATGCATTGCGATGGCAAATGCTACTTCATGAAAAAGATAAAACAGGCTGAGGACAAGCAGGCCAGCGACGAAAGGCAGTCGCAAAAAAGCCTCTTCCAGGAAGTGTTTGTTGTCAGTAACACCGATGTTAAGTTCCACTCCAGCCTGTTGCAAGTAATTGATACCCCGTACGATGCCTGCCTGCCACCTACGCCGGCCGCAGTGATCTTCCAGCCCCCGCAGTTAGGATAAATTTATTATTTCCCGGATTATTTGATTTTATGGCTTTGCTGTGCGTATGTCATAGCCGTATATATCATTTTATCTAACTCCTGTCATACTGAGGAACGAAGGATCTATGCGTCATCTTGCATCGTTCACAACAGATGCTTCGCTATATTCAGCATGACAGGGAAATCTGATCCCGGAAAAAATCTACTATTCATTTATCCACCGGAGGCAACTCCAAATAACTCATGCATGAAGAGATTTTTCATTCTATCTATATTATTTTTTATACTCAATACCCTGGCTTACGCCCAAACAGGTACACAGGTTATGGTAACCGACGCCAACACCCACGAGGTCCTGGCCGGCACCATTATCGCCAACGTTAGCAGCGAAAAGTTGGGGGTTACCGATGCAAAAGGGAGGTGCATTATCACGCAACCTGGCATCAGCCAAATTAAAGTAAGCATGGTTGGCTATAATAGCCAGGTTGTCAAGATTACCAGCAACAAGGTTGATGTAACCCTTGTACCATCTACCTTAGACCTTCAGCCTGTTGTAGTAACCGCCAGCCGCGAGGGCCAGGCCAGGCAGGATGCGTCTATCGCCATCAGTAAAATAAACTCTACCCAAATAAAAGATACCAGGGCAACGGCCCTATACCAACTACTCAATAAAGTAGCCGGCGTTTATATGGTCGACCTGGGGAACGAGCAGCATACGATGGCCATCCGCCAGCCCATTACCTATAATGCACTTTATTTGTACATGGAAGATGGTTTACCGATACGCCCTACAGGTATTTTTAACCATAACTCGCTGTATGAGATCAATATGTCGGGCGTGAAGGATATTGAAGTGATTAGAGGGCCGGCATCATCGCTTTATGGCAGTAACGCTATTGGCGGGGCGGTAAACTTCATCACCCAGGGGCCGCCATCGGGCTATGCGGGCAATGTGTCTGTCCGTGGCGATAACTACCATTATCGCCGGGTTGACGCGGATGGTGGCTTTACACAAGGAAAATTTGGCCTGTATGTTGGCGGTTACATTGGCCACCAAAAGGATAGCTGGCAGGATTATTCTGATTTTGATAAGTACTCGGCCAACTTTAAAACTACGTATGATTTTAACGCGGGTACGCGTTTAACCACTTCTGCGGCCTACAATTACCTCAACACCCAAACGCCCGGCAGCCTGGACAGCGCCCATTTTTACAGCAGGAGTTACGGTGCTAACCAACGGTTTACCTACCGTAAGGTTGAATCTTTCAGGGCAACTGTGCGGTTGGATCATCAGTGGAGCGAGAAGAGCAGTACGTTTGTAACCTTGTTCTTTCGGCATAATTCAACCGCGCAGTTGCCAAGCTATTTTATATCCGACATTAGGGATAATGCAGGCAATTACCTGAGCAGTAACGGCCAGGTAAATGATCAGCGTTTCCGGAGTTATGGCTTACTGGCCCAGCACCGGGTTAGGTTTAATTTTTTGCATTCCAGGTTAATAGGCGGGGTTTATGCAGATGATAGCCCCAGTTCATACTACGCGCAATATCTTGAAATAGACAAAGATGTACAGAATAACTATTACACCGGCTATACCAATACCGGCAGGTATATTGACGATTACCGTATCAAATTATTCAATACCGCAGCCTACCTGCAATATGAGATAAAGCCTATCGAGGCCCTGCGTATTGTAGCAGGTTTGCGGTATGACAGGGTGCATTACGATTTTAGCAATAACCTGCCTGTTGGCAGCACCAAATACAAACAACAGGAAACCAATAACTTTAACATTGTGGCGCCTAAATTGGGCGCGACGTATGATCTGGGCAGCAACAAAGGTTTTTATGCCAATTACAGTGTAGGGTTCCAGCCACCGGAAACCGGCGATTTGTATAGTTCCAGGCAGCTAACTCCCTTAAAGCAAGCTACATTTAATAATTATGAGTTAGGCGGCTGGTTTTCGGCGTTTGATAAGAAGCTATATTTTGAGGCAAGCCTGTTTGATTTGGAGGGGCGTAACGAAATCATTAGCCAGTTAATGCCCGATAATACTACCCAAAACCAAAACGCGGGTGCTACCCGCCACCGGGGCATCGAATATTCCTTAACATTAGCACCGGTAGAGGAACTAACTTTCAGGTTTAGCGGTACCAATGCCAGGCATACTTACGTAAATTACAGCGAGCCAGGCGCCAACTACAGTACCGGTGCCAATACGGTTATCAAATACGATGGAAATAGGATGAGTAACGCGCCCGCCTGGATTGCCAATTCCGAGCTTACTTACAAGCCGGTCTATCTGCAGGGTTTCAGGATAGCAGGCGAGTGGCAGCACATTAATCAGTATTATACCAACCCGGCCAATACCAAAATTTATAGCGGCTACAACATTTACAACCTGCGCTTGGGGTATGATATTAAAAGCAGCGCGTTAAAAGGGGCCGGCATCTGGTTTAATGTATTAAATTTAACCAATAAACTATACGCTACCACGGTAACCAGCAACCGGTATGGCGATACCTACAATACCGGGGCGCCACGTACTTATACCCTCGGCATTAGTTATTCAATCTCAAAATATTAACCGATGGCATCAGCAGCAGTAAAAAGTAACTTTTATAAATGGCACCGGGTGCTGGGCTTAAACGCCCTCGTCCCGATTATCTTTTGGACGTTGAGCGGGTTATCGCATCCGTTCATGTCCAACTGGTTCAGGCCAACCATTGCGCGGGAGGTATTTAAACCTTTGCCGCAAAACAAAATGAAGCCGGTGCTTACTATTCAGCAGGTGCTGGACCGCAACCATATCACAGCGTTGCGGAATTTCAACCTCATCAACTTTAAAAAAGGCACCTTTTACCAGGTACTTGGTGTAGATAGTGCATATAATTATTACTCGGCAACGGATGGTGTGCTGCTGCCCCATGGCGACAGTGACTATGCCGAATATCTTGCCCGCTATTTTACGGAGGATAGCACATCAGCCATCCAGATTAGCCTTCAACGTGATTTTGATAGTGGGTACCAGGCTATCAACCATTTGTTGCCCGTGCTGAAAATATCTTTCGACAGGCCCGACGGGATGGATGTTTATGTAGAGACCGGGCAAAGCCGCATGGCCACATTTAATAACAACACCCGCAAGGCATTTTTATCCTTGTTTGAGGAGTTTCATACCTGGCAGTTTTTGGCCCGATGGGGTGGCGATACTTTCCGTAACGTGGTATTACTTATCATCATGTGTATCATGCTTTTCGCGCTTATCAGCGGGCTAACAGTTTATGGGTTGATGTGGAAAAAGTTTAAAACCATCACCCAAAGCCGGAAGGCCAAAGGAATGGAGGACAAGCGGTTCCTGCACCGCTTTCACCGGCAAATTGGGCTCATTGTATCCTTTGTGATGTTCACTTTTGTTATTAGCGGCGCATTTCATCTGGTGGTGAAATTGTACAACAACGGGCCGGTAAGGCCTGACTACGGGCAGGTGATTAAACGAGAGCAGTTGGTGATACCCAATTTGTCGCTCCCGGTAGCGGATAGCCTGATTGTTAAAATTGGCCTGGTAAGCTTTAACGGCAATGTATTTTACCAGGTGACTGACAATCAAAAACAGGTATCCTATTTCGACGCCAGGAACGGTAAGGAGCAGCTTAATGCCGATGAGGATTATGCCCGGTTCCTGAGTACCTATTATCAGCCCCGGTTAGAAGCCGGGAAGTTTTACGGCCGCGTTACGGTGCACCAGCTGAGGCAGTTTGATAACGAATATGGCTTCATTAATAAGCGCCTGCCGGTTGAGCGGGTGAGTTATCCCAACGGCGACAACTGGTATATTGAAACCGCCACATCCAAACTGGCTGCTAAGGTAACCGGGATTGACAGGGCCGAGGGCTTATCGTTCATCTTCCTGCATAAGTACTTCGGTATGACCTGGGCAGGCAAAAATATCCGCGACATCGTGAGTATGCTTGCCGCCTTAGGCGTGCTGGTGGTATCTTTGTTTGGCTTTGCCTCATTTATAAACAACAAACAACCATGAAAAAATTAATGATCGTATTGGCAGTGGCCACATTGGGTTTAGGCAGCGTTACCTCATGCAGCAGCACGGATACAAAAACTGTAGTTAAAAGCAAAAGTAAATACACCTGCACTATGCACCCCGATTTAGCCTTTGATAAGCCCGGCACCTGCTCCAAATGTGGTATGGAACTGGTAGAGCGGGATACAACAGAGGGCAAATAAAATAAGTAAAAGCGTTCCGTCGGAATGTTGGGTAGGAACATTTGCGAAAATATGTGCAATTCGAATAAATCCGTGCAATTCGTGTTTATAAAAAAAAGGTCCCGCCTGGCGGGACCTTTACTTACTTACATTATAAACACTAAACTAAAACTCTCTTTTTATTTAAAAACGCTGTACACGTTGGTAATTTTCCAGCCTTTGCCAGTATTGGCAACTGTTACGTAGTTAGTGCGCACAAAGCCGTCAAACTGCATGTCTACTTTTACAACGGCCATGTCGGAGTTACTTTCCATGATGGTGGTGCTGGTGGTACAATTTTGCTCGATATTTTTGTTTGATTTTATCGACTCGATCATTTCGCCTTTCGTAAAGCTTAATACGTTTTTACCACGTAGCATATTAAATTTAGCCGATTGGTCAACCACATCGCCAAGGCCCTGGATTTTGCCGCGGGTCATGGCATCTACGTAGGTATTAATTGCGAAATTGCGGGTCAGGTTGTCGCCTTCGGCTATTACGTTTGCTTTGGCTGCGCCACATACTATTACTAAAGCTACTGCTGCGATTATTGATTTTAAGGTTTTCATATTGTTGTTGTTTTGAGGTTATTTGTTTTTTAATTTATATCTATAAGACAGCAGCAGTATTCCATTCGTTACACCTAAATCAATAGATTTGTACGATTTAACAAACATTTAACATTTGGTATTTTTTATTAAATATTTAGCAACAGAAATATAATATATACCACGCTATGGTCGATTTTACCACCATTATTTTGCAATTTGCTGAACAGGGCGAAAAAACAGGCTGGACTTATATCGAAATTCCAGCGGACGTTGCGCAGGAAATGAAGCCCGGGAATAAAAAATCTTTCCGGGTGAAGGGCAAACTCGATAGCCTGGACGTGCGTGGCATGGCGCTGATGCCCATGGGCGAGGGCAACTTTATTATGGCGCTGAAAAAGGATGTTTGCAAAGCCCTGCACAAAAGCCGCGGCGCCATGCTGCGCGCGCAGCTGGAACCCGACGACGATTTTAAATTCGCGATACCTGCCGACCTGCTGGAATGTTTTGAATACGAGCCCGAAGGCGAGGCGTTTTTTAACAGCCTTGCCGAAAGCCACCGCGGCTATTTTATAAAATGGATAGACAGCGCCAAAACCGACGCCACTCGTGCCAACCGGATAGCCAGCACCATAAACGCCATGGTAAGGCGAATGGACTACGCGATGATGCTGCGGGAATTGAAGAAGATGAGGGAGTGAGAAATTCATTTGGTTTATTGTTATACTTGAACTATAATGACAAGAACAACCATCAGGGCAAACTGGATACAAACTATAACCTGGTTTAATGATACCGTTGTAGATTGGGCAAGCGCCGGTCAACAATATGGCCTCGACGGGAGTCAACATCAACTCTACAAATATTCTTTTGGTGCTTTGGATTTTAATGGCGCCATTTGCTCAGCCGACGGCCAATATGCTTTTATTTACCAAAAATTGGGTACCAAAGGCCTGTTACTAAAAGGAGATATCCTATTGAGGGAAATCAATAGGTCATATTATTATGCCAACGTCTACGAGTGGCCAGTGGCCTTTGTGACTGTTGATGAAACCACCTACCTTATCCACTGCCCTAAAAAATATTGCAGGCTCGATTTTGAAAACGTGGAAACGGGAGAAATTGTTACCGATGTTCCCGAAAGAGATCCGTTTGATTTTTTTCATTCAAGGCTGGAGATAAATACTAAGAGTACCTTGTTGATGAGCAAAGGGTGGCATTGGCACCCTTTTGATACAATTAAGGCTTATAATATTAAAGATTGCATTGAAAACCCTTTAATGCTCGACGATTCAGCCTTATATCCGGAGTTAGGTACCGAGATTTGTACCGCAAGTTTTATCACCGGAGCTAAAGTTTTGATTGGCACGTCTGACGAGGTATTTGATGATGAAGCGGAAGATAATTTCCCGACAAAACACCTTGCTATATGGGATATTGAGACCGACGAAATATCGAACCCTGTAAAAGTGAATGGCGAGTTTGGCAACCTGTTTGCAATTGATGACGACCGCGCCTGGGATACTTACCTTTATCCAAAGATCATCAGGTTAAAAACCGGCGATATTATAGATAAGGACGAGTCATTTTATAGTGGTAAGCAAAATTCAAGCATTGTAAATGAAAAGAATTTAGTTCAGATTGTATTTAACCGGGATACAAAGCAGTTGGCTATCAAGGGTAAAGAGACAATAGACGTTTTTACACCGTGAAATATCTGTGGCAATTAATGGGGCTACTATTTCCCCATCAACAACTCATCTATTAACTCGTCCGTCAACACAGTTCGTTCATTATCAGTTTTCCATTTGCCACTACTGGGCGGGAAAGCATTGCGGGAATAGCCTGTTTTGTTTTTAAAATCAAATATGGCGTGGCAGTAGTTGTTAATTAATAGTGACGCAAACTGCCAGTCGTTTGTCCAGGCTATTTTGATATTACAGGGTATGGCTTTATCGGTTACGTCGGCAACGTTGTAAATATGTAGCGCATCAAGAATTTCCTGGCCGGGTAGTTTTCCAATCGCGTAAAAATATCCTGTTGATAAATCATCTTCAAAAACAACCCCGTGAGATCTGGCAGGCGTTACGCTATCGAAAAAGGTGTCTTCGCCAACATAAAATTCTTCTTCTACTTCTAAAATCATTGGTGCGAAGTTACATCAAGGAGATGGTTTTTATTTAAGCCGAATTAACAGATTGCAACGTAAAAGTACCGCCACTGTAACAGAAATGCGGCTTTAAGCAAGCCGCCTAAATCGAATTTAAGTAACTGAATTTGACCATTTATCATAGTATAGTTTCTTCAGATCAGTTTGTTGGTCCATAAACGGCGCATCAAGTTCCTGAACCAAATCAACGATATTTTTTTGTTTTGAAGACGTGGTTAAATTCTTCAAAAAATCTTCAACCAGTTTAGAGACGGTTATATTATTTTTATCAGCATATAGTTTCACATCGGCCAATAAGTCATCGTCTATAGTTAAACTAAGTTCAGTTTTCATTTAATCAATATACGTAATTAAATATGGTAGCTGGTCATGGAATTAAACATTGCCGTTTCTTCGCTGATGAAATATTCAGTCAATTTTCTTTAATCAACGCCGGTTGATTTCATATCATCCATCTTCCAATCATCCGGAAAAGGAATTTCCTTCATCGTTACCGCTTTAAAACCGGGAACCTTAAAATCCAACCCCGATTGGTTATAATAGAAAAAAGGATTTGTTTTAAAAGCTTCGTAATCTGCCAGCATTTGTTGTTTCAATTTTAGTAACCGGTTTCGGTATTTGCCGTCAAAAGGAGCGTCTTCCGGTTTTATGGCCAGTAGCCTTGTAATGTATTGCAACAGGTTATAGCAGGTGGTAAACTGCCCACAGGCTATAATACAGGCTTCGCTGTGTTCTTGCTCGGTCGATTGTTTATCAAACCATAAGGTGGTGCCCATGTCAAAGGCAACCTGGGCTACAATCTGGATGTCGCGGCTTGGATCAAGTTCTGGTGGTGTTGGCGAGCGGTAGCCGTTATCGGCTTTGCGGTTAATATTGTTGGAGAACGAAAGGTCGTAAATGTGGTTGCCCTTGCCCCGGTTTTTCCACTGTGGCGAAAAGTAAAATTTGTTGTAAAGCAGCTGTCTTATCCGTTTTAAAAATATGCTCAGGTTAAGCATCAGCACCGAGCTTACCCGGGCGCTTATCATTTGTTTAATAATATTTAAAGGTGTTTTTGCAAAATAGCCAACCAGCACCGTAATTATCCGCTCTGTAAAATTCTTTTTAAAGTTTAATATCAATGCCGAATTTGCGGTGCCTAATAGCTGCTGTCTTAAATAAAGTGTCAGCACCAAAAATATTAAAGGCACTGTAATAAGTAAGGAGCAGCCAACTGTTAACCAGGCGCAATTGTGCCTTATACCATACCAGGCGCCTGCCGATAATAGGGCGATAACCGCGGCGGCAATAAGCATGAGCCCTCTAATGGATAGCTCCCAGCCTTTTTTTACTTCGGGCATTACATATGGCGTAATAAAATGGCTACCCACGTCATTAACCATCAGGAAGTCGAAAGGCCGCAGGTCAGTTTCGTGACGCGTACGTCGGCCATCGGCATACATCATACTTTGCAGTCCCTGGTTGTCGGTAATGCCGCCATCCATCAGCCCAAAGTGTTTTTTATTTATAAACTCCTTTTCGGTTTTATCGCCGGTTTGCGGCAACATGGTAAGGGCATTCTTTAGTTCGGTAGGGTACAGGCCGGGGTAGGTAAAATCGTCGGGAAAAACTATAGGCTCAAATCCTGCCGGAAAGCATGACGAAGCCGCCAGTATATCGCCCAGTTTAATCTTGCCCGCCGTTGTTTCATTAAGGTAAATCACCATATTGCCGTAGGTGAAATAGGGGTCTTTACCGTTATCGGGCACCAGCTTTATATCCTGCCGAAAGGATTGGCCCGTAAAAAATTCGGTGGCGTTAAAGCAAACTTCCTGTAAATGCTTACCGGGCGCGCCGTCATGGCAAAGCGAATGCAGGTTGGCACAATCAAATAAATATTTATCATAAGCCAGCGCGAACGCGTTAATAATATTGCGGTTTTTAAGTTCCCTGGTTTTCCAGTACTTTTTATCGGCCAGCATTTCCATGGCGTGTTTTAACAGTTCATCGCCCGTTAGTGCTGTTAAAAGCTTGCTATAGAAATCGCCGAAGCTTTTGCCCTTGCTGTTGTACAGGGCATACAGCGTGGTTGCTATGGTACCGCCCGATGCCGACGACATATAGCTAACCCGTTGCAACATGCTGTGGCCAAAAAGTTCGTCGGCGGGGTCGTCAAATTTTACCTTATCAAGGTATGATAACACCCCTAACGAGAAGGAGGCCGCGCGGAAACCACCGCCCGAAAACGCGAGGGCGATACTGTCAAACGGGGTAATAACGGCAACCTCGAGCTTGTTTTCTGAAAGCGGTTCGGGTGCGGGTATCTTTTCCATAGGAGCATAGGTTTTTGGTGATATAAATTTAGGTAAATATTATGCGGTGTAAAAAATAATTGGCAGGAAAGTTTTTGGATAAATAACCTTTAGCCAAATGTTATGCCTTTACAATCAGTTGTTTTTGTTTTCCCGGATAAAATTTGACATGGCCATCAGCATTCACGGAAGATTTTAAAACAGATTTGGTAATGTGCCGAAATAAAAAGAAATTGCCTGTAGGGTTGCACATGCCAAAACAATTAACCGGCGTTAACCGGTTTTTAATGTATAGGTTGATAGCGCAATGCCTCATGCTATTCCATTTGTACCTGCATAATCTTACAACACATTATAAATATGAAAAAAGTAACAGGCCTGGGCGGCGTATTTTTTAAGTGCGAAAATCCGCAAAGTATGAACGAGTGGTATGTCAAAAATCTTGGATTACCCGTTGGCCAATACGGAACAACCTTTGAGTGGCGCGAGGCTGATGAACCCTCTAAAACCGGTTCCACATCCTGGTGCGCCTTTCCGCAGGATACCAAATATTTCAATCCCTCCACAAAGCCATTTATGATCAATTACCGGGTAGAAAACCTGGCCGCGCTGGTGGATGAGTTAAAAAAAGAAAACGTAACCATTGTTGATGAGATTGCAGAATATGACTACGGCAAATTCGTTCATGTGCTCGATCCCGAAGGAAACATTATTGAGCTTTGGGAACCAAAAGATGAATAGGGTGCGGATAACGTGGCAGGTTAAGCCATAGTTCGCATATCGAAAATAGCGTTGGGGTTGAAATTTCTTCCCAACTTTACGCAGGCCCACTTTAGCAATATTGAAAGAGGGGCGGTTTAATTTAACAGCTTATTTATAGCCTGCACCAGCTTATCAATATCAAAAGGCTTGGGGATATAAACATCGTAATTAAAATTGGCCAGCGATATAGCCTGCCGGTGATAGGCCGAAATAAGGATAACGGGAATATGGTTGGTTTCCTTGGTGCTTTTAATGGTTTGGCATATTTTACCGCCATTCATACCTGGTAGCATATAGTCGGTTAGTACAAGGTCGGGTTTATGGGTTTTTATAGATTCAATAATATCATCAGTATGGGTTAAACCCGTGACTGCAAAATTATTGTATACTAAAACATTTTCAATTGTGCTTAAAATGTCGGTATCATCCTCAATTACCAAGATGCTTTTCAACATGGGATAAAGAAGTTTAGTTTCGTTAGTATTCATATTAGAGCTTGGAAGCTTAGGCGACTTCAAAAATGGCTTCGGCTTTTTGTCTGTTCATTGGTTTCGAGATAAAATCAAATACCAAAGGGTTCATGCGCGACCGTTTGATGTCTTTACTTGATATGGACGAAGATAACACATATATTTTACTTTGCTTAAGCGGATCGATGTTCAATCTCCTAAATTCCTCCAAAAAATCCCAGCCATCCATAGTGGGCATCGTCAAATCTAAAAATATATAATCAGGAAAAAGGTGGGGGGCCGTATTGCTGATATGCATTAGTTTATCAATGGCGCTTTGGGCATTGTTACAGGCATCAATCCTGGAATTTGACACCACCCTTTTTACTACTTTTTCAAAAATAATATTATCTATCTCGCCATCATCTATTACCAATATATTGGAAGCCATATTTTTTTGATTCATCGAAATTAAACTAATATTCTGCTAAAATGTTTGTTAGGGAAAAAGTTTTTCTGTAGGTTTTTGCTGCTTTTAACTATAATGATAAAGGCAAAATTGTGCAGTAGCTAATTTAGTTATTTAATATTAATAAAAAAAGCGGCACCGGTTAAAAAATACCCCGTATTTTAACGGGGTGCCTGGTAGGTGTTTTAACGGGGTGCGCCAAAATTGTTTGGTGTGATGTAAAATACCTCGTCGTAATTAAATCACGTTTGCAGTGGTACTGAATTTCGTTGTTTAGCGTTCTCCCCAAAAAACACCAGCTTAATCCCCGTTTATATCTAAAAACATTCTCTTTTTTGATTCTTTACCTGGTGGGCAAGGAACTGGTGTTTAAGTCAACGGTACTGAGTGCTAAGTCTAAAGTTGTTTTTTTCTTTTTTTGGTTTAGAAGCTGTCTAAAAATAAAAAACAGATCGTTATTGCTTCACGTCGCGCATCATGTATTGGAA
>Ga0075366_10000899_pt1 | contig 14383 bp, 16 predicted proteins | sample EndMethybrTD3031_FD_72351 | JGI IMG/M metagenome (GOLD analysis project Ga0075366, IMG submission 72351) | Populus endosphere microbial communities from Tennessee, USA - Endosphere MetaG P. TD hybrid TD303-1 | ecosystem: Host-associated > Plants > Roots > Endosphere | place: USA: Tennessee...
TTCATATGACAATATTCTCACGACTGGCGCGTGCAGCGCAACGAGCTAGCGCTTAACAGGCACTAAAAAGACCGCCAGCAGCGTGTGATGCCCAGGCGGTCTTAGGTAGATTAGTAGTTAGCTGTGTGTTTTACCTCTCCAATGCTACCAAGGGTAGCGGTTTGATCGGCATCCAGTTTTTGGATGGCAACAACCGTAAGGAGGAGTAAAACAAAAAGCACTGCTGTGCCAATTTTGCGTTTCATATACATTTAATTATAACGTACCTGTAAAGTCTTTGCGCCGCTGGCTGTGAATAGTATAGTTACATCATCTTATGAGTTTATATTTATTCATACTTGGTGGCTTGGGCGTCGCGGCGATATTTAATATTACGAGCGTCCAGGATGACCAGTGGTACTTGATGAGCGTCGCCATTCTCTTGGCTGGCGGCTTGTACAGCAGTACCTATGGCATTGTGATCAAGGAGTTCAAGACCCACTTGGGTTTAATTTTGCGGGCAATTACCATTGGCGTATTCCTGAAAGCATTTATTATTGGCGCTGCTATGTCGCTGATTTTACGTAATCCGTTTGGATTTATTCTTGGTATTATTGTTGCCCAGATTGACCCGCTGGCTACTGCCCGCCTGATGCGCGGCAGCCGTATGACCAAGAAGGCCAAATCAATCCTCGCAGCCTGGGCGTCATTCGATGACCCGATGACCGTCATTATGTCGTTGTACGCTCCAGTAGCCGTAGCCCTAATTACGGGCGTGGCCTGGAAGCCGGTGAGCGGTACCATGCAGGACGTCGGTGTGGCGGGCTATCTCATTGAGACAGCTGTTAACTTACTTTTTGCCGGCGGCATATTCCTTCTATGGAAGCTTATGAAACGACATTCGAAGGCCTCTAATTATGTGGTCGTAGTACTCGTGGCGCTTGGCATCTATGGCCTTCTGGTGGGTGCGCTCTCTATTGCTGTGTACTATTTCTGGATGCTTGGCATCGCTGTTATCGGGCTATTTCTGCGCCCGCCTATCGAAAAAGCTATCGATTTTTCGCTGCACTGGGCGCTCAGCATGGCGGCGGTTCTACTTGGTATCCTGATGATCAATGGCATTAACGTTTGGGGCGGCTTAGCACTAGGTTTTGCTGCCTACAGCGCTCAAATTATTGTCGGCCTGCTAATGACTAAAAAACTACGCCTGAAGGATCGTCTGCATATTTCGTTTGCCCAGCAAAACGGTATCACAGCCATGATACTCGCCCTGCTATTTGAGACGTATTACCCAGGCACGGTGGCTATTGTTGCTCCTGGAATTATTACGGTTAACGTACTGCACGTTGTGGCGAATGCACTACTCGACGCATATTTAGAAAAAGACTATTCCAAGCTAACGCCTGGTTACCAATTGCAGCGCTTGAAAGCGCACATTCACCGCGTCTAGTCGTCAAAGAATTTGAGGTCGCCAATTTCTGGCGGCAGGAAGCCATTCTGGTGTTTGAAATCAGCTTCCCATTTGTACCCCTTGTTATAACCAAGGTCTTTCATGAGTTTGGTCGGGGCATTGCGCAGGTGCAGCGGTACTGCCAGGTCAGGGTATTCGCGGGCGGCTGTTTTGGCTGCAGACATGGCTTCTGATACGGCACGTGATTTCTTGGTCTTAGCCAGTACGCTCGCACAGTGGTATAGGTTGTATTCGCATTCGGGCATACCGATACGCTCTACGGCCAGGAACGTCGAGACTGCAAGATTAAGCGCTGCGGGAGCGGCGAGGCCAATATCTTCGGATGCAAAGATGACCATCCGGCGGGCAATGAACTTAGGGTCTTCACCAGCCTGCAACATCCGGGCCATATAGTAGAGCGCGCCTTCGGCATTGCTGCCGCGCATGGATTTGATGAATGCGCTGATGATGTTGTAGTGGTTCTCGCCAGCCTTGTCATAACCAGGTACGCGTTTTTGGGCGGCAGTGGTAACGACATCGGCAGTAATGGCTTTGTCCGTTAACTGCATAGCTAATTCCAAGTTGCCTAGTGCAACTCTCGCATCGCCGCCTGATAATTCAGCTAGCAGGTCGATGCTTTTGGCCGGCAACTGTTTAGCGGTGAGTTTGAGCGATTTGGCTGTGCGTTTGAGGATGGCTACGATATCTTCTTTGCCTAATGCTTCCAGTACCAGGACACGCGAACGGCTCAGCAGCGGTGTAATGACTTCAAAGCTAGGATTTTCGGTCGTGGCACCGATGAGTACAAGCGTACCGTCCTCAACATAGGGAAGGAAAGCGTCCTGTTGGGCTTTGTTGAAGCGGTGGATTTCGTCGACAAACAATATGGTGCGCATGCCAAGGCGGCGGTTCTGCTGGGCAACTTCTACAATGCGTGTAACATCTGCCTTCTTGCCTGTTACAGCGCTCATTTCTACAAACTCAGCATCTGTTTCGCGGGCAATAATGCGGGCAAGGGTAGTTTTGCCGCTGCCAGGAGGGCCCCACAATATGAGGCTCGTTGGCTGCTTGCGTTCGATGATTTGGCGGACAATTTGGCCGTGCTCTAACAAATGCTTCTGGCCAATAACTTGGTCCAGGCTGTCAGGGCGCATGCGTTCTGCCAACGGTTCTCCACTCATGTCTGTATAGTATACCCCTGTTTTGCTACAATGAACGTAAAGATAAGGAGGCACGGCTTGAAACGGTTGAAATGGGTAATTGCAATGCTGGTACTGGTTGCAGTACCGGTGTTCGGATGGGTGAGTATCGCCAATGCCCAGAAATTTTCTAATACGATCGAGGAAGGTCGCACGGTAAACAGTTCGCTGTATAGCTCGGGCAAGACCATCGATATTAAAGGCACTATTAACGGTGACGTCTATTGTGCAGGACAGAATGTCCGTATCGAAGCAACAGTAAAGGGCGATGTTATCTGCGGCGGCCAGGACATTACCATTGACGGTGTTGTTGAGGGCAGTGTCCGTGCTGGCGGTCAATTTGTGACTATCAAGGGTACTGTGGGCAGGAGCGTCTCGGTCGCTTCAATGAACTTCTCTCTTGATGCCGGGGCGAAAGTCGGCCAGGACCTGACAGTCGTAGGCGACAGCGCAAACATTAAGGGAACTGTTGGCCGCGACGTTACGGCAAGCGGCAGTACATTGGCCTTCAACGGTCCAGTTGGACGCAATGTCCAAGCGACCGGGTCAAACGTACAGCTTAAAGGCTCGGCCCGTGTTGCTGGCGACTTTAATTACACGAGTGACCGTGAAGTAAGCAAAGCCAAGGACGCGGTAGTCGGGGGCGACACCAGCCAAGTCAAGGCAAACAAGAATGTTCAGAGCAGTCCGCGGTTTAGCCTGGGATTGTACCTGTTCCTGTTGTTTGGCTTGCTGATCATATATCTGGTGATTGCATATCTCTTCCCGCAATTCTTGCGTCGTACTACCGACAAAATCCGGAACGGATTCCTTAAGTCCTTCCTGGTCGGTTTAGCTGCAAGTTTCCTGTTGCCTATGATGGCACTCGGCCTGATAGTCTCGATCGTAGGCATCCCGCTGGTAGCATTCCTGCTGCTCGGCTGGCTCTTTGCCTCGACGTTGGCATTCCCGATCGCTGCGTTCTTCGTAGGCCGTCTGATCTTCCGCGAGAAGCGTAAGAATACATTGCTTATCATGCTGGTAGGTGGTGCTATCCTGACTACTACGTTCTTCTTCTGGATTATTGGTCCATTCTTTATCATGTTGTCGTACTGGACTGGTCTCGGCGCGTTGTTGCTGACCCTGCGTGATAACGCACGTCCGTCAGACCCTGATACGGAAGCACCAGAGCCTATCAAGGTCGAAGAGCCTATTGAGCCGGTCGTGCCCAAGAAGCCTCGTAAGAAAAAGGTTGCTGCAGCCGAGTAAGCTGCACTACCAACAAAATACCCGGCCATTACGACCGGGTATTTTTATTTCTTCTTGCGACGGGTGAGTAGCTGGCGGGTGATGCCCCGTTTGGCGCGGTCGGTCTCGTCTTCTATCTCGTGGCCGACAATCTCTTCGAGGAGATCTTCGATGGTAACGATGCCAACAATTTTGCCGTCACGTTCGATAGGTATGAGGTGGCTGCCGCCGGTTATGAATTTGCGGAACATAGTATCCAGCGCCGTCATACTGCCCACGATCTGCGTTTCGTGTAACGGCAGATCGCGTACATGGACGGGGTGTTCGTCGTCGATATCAATGTCAACGAGGTCTTTCATGAGCAGCAACCCGTGGCACATGGTCCGTTTCTTATCAATTACAGGAATACGGCTCCAGCCGCGGGTTTTTATCTCGTCGATTGTTGCGTCATTCATGGGGGTGTCGGGCGTCAGCCAGTACACGCTTCGGATCGGCGTCAGGATATCGCGGGCGCGTTTTTCACTGAGTTGCAAGGCACCGCGGATGATCTCTACCTCATCTTCGTCCAGCTCGCTCTCGCTGGCAGGTCCCAGGTGCTCGGAGATCATGATACCGAGTTCGTGGCGTGTGTGCAGTTGTGGTTTCTGATGTCCGAAGAGCTTGTCCAGCAGCAGCTGAAGCGGCTTGGATATGGGGTAAGTGACAACGATCATGGCTTTTAGAAGCCACGCAAAGCGACCGCAGTATTCGAGGGCATTGCGCGCAAAAAAGGCTTGCGGCACGATCTCGGCAAAGATAACGAGTAGCAGGGTGCTGATGATACCAGCAACCAAACCGTTTAACTTGCTGTCCAGTACAAGCGGTGAGGCTGATGCGGCAGCTACGTTAGTAAAAAGGATGGCGGCTAGAGTAAGGTGGCTGTTCTTGCGCAGCGGAACCAGTTTTTTGGCGTACGGGTTGCCTAATTTTGCCTTGCGCCGGAGGTCGGCAAGGTCGAGCGACATGAACGAAACATTCAGTCCGGAACACAAAGCAGCAGAGCCAATAAGCAGCGTTACGGTTGCGATAAATATAAAAGCATCCATGTAAGCTTCTATTCTAGCGTCCAGGGGCTATAAGTGTAAACGTTCTCATGCTTGCTTTCAGGGGTGGGATATGACATAATGTAGGAAATACATCAGTATTGTTAAGCACGCCGCATGAAAGGGGCGTTATAAACGTTATGACAGCTGTTACACAAGATCCTACTAAGATCCGCAACATTGCCATCATCGCCCACGTCGACCACGGCAAGACGACATTGGTGGATGGCCTGCTTAAGCAATCTAAAACCTTCCGTGATAACCAGGCCGAGATGAGCCAGGAATTGATCATGGACAGTGGCGACCAGGAACGCGAACGCGGTATTACGATTACCGCCAAGGTGACTGCCGTCCAGCACGACGACTACCGCATTAATATCATCGACACCCCGGGCCACGCCGACTTTTCTGGTGAAGTCGAGCGCACGCTCAACATGGCTGACGGTGTTATCTTGATCGTTGACGCCCAGGAAGGCCCAATGCCGCAGACTAAGTTCGTACTTGGTAAGGCTTTGGCTGCTGAATTGAAGCCGATTGTTGTTATCAACAAGATCGACAAGCCTGCAAGCCGCGTCAAAGAAGTTGAAGACGAACTCGCTGACTTGTTCCTTGAACTCGCTGTTCACGAAGACCAGCTGCACTACCCTGTGTACTACGCTATCGGCCGCGCCGGTAAGGCATGGGCTGAAATGCCAGCTAACCCCGAAGAAGACGGCAACCTCGATGTTGTCTTCGAAGCGATAATCGACAAGATTCCAGCTCCATCTATTGATATTGAAAAACCTTTCCAGATGCTGGTGACAGCGCTTGCATGGGACACCTACAAGGGTAAGTACGCTATCGGCCGCATTACCCGTGGCCGCGTTAATCCTGGCGATCAGGTTACTCTCTGTAAGGCTGATGGCACTATGTCTAAGGCTAAAGTTGACCTCGTATTCATGAGCCACGGAGTGAGCAAGTTTGAAGTACCTGGCGGCGTTGCCGGTGACATTGTGCAGCTGACCGGTATCGCAGATGCCCGTATTGGTGAAACAATCGCTGACGCTACCCAGCCTGAAGCATTGCCTGTTATGGAAGTTGAAGCACCAACGCTTCAGATTTATCTTGGCCCAAACACCTCTCCAATGAAGGGCCAGGAAGGTGAATTTACGACGAGCCGACAGATCGGCGACCGCCTGACCAAGGAACTTGAGACCAACGTTGGTTTGCGTGTAGCAGACGAAGGTATCGGTTTCCGCGTATCTGGCCGCGGTGAGTTGCACTTGAGCGTGCTTATCGAAACAATGCGCCGTGAAGGCTTTGAATTTGAAGTGGGCCGCCCCCAGGTTGTTACTATCGAACAGGATGGCCACACTATGGAGCCTCTCGAAGAAGTAATTATCGAAGTGCCTGCAGAACATGTAGGCGCTGTTCAGATGGAACTCGGCCAACGCCGCGCAACACTCAAGGAGCAGTTTGCTACTCCTAAGGGCGTTACAAAGCTTGTGTACGAACTTCCTACCCGCGCTCTTCTTGGTATGCGCAACATCCTTATGACCAACACCAAGGGCACGATTGTTATGAACACCCTGATGACCGGCTACCAGCCACTCGGTTCTGCTTTGCAACAGCTTCGTAGCGGTGTGCTGATCTCCTTTGAGGCAGGCGTTACGACTCCATATGCACTTCAGAACGCCGAAGCCCGCGGTACGACCTTTGTTGGTCCTGCCGAAAAGGTGTATGCCGGCCAGATTATCGGCTTAAACACCCGTTCAGAAGACATGGAAATCAACGTCTGTAAGGCTAAGCATCTGACGAACATGCGCAGCTCAAGCAGCGACGGTGTGGTCCAGCTGACACCACCAGTGATTTTTAGCCTCGAAGAATGTCTCGACTTCATTGAGAACGATGAACTTCTCGAGGTAACCCCAAAGAGCCTGCGTCTCCGCAAGCGTGAACTTGACCCAAGCAAGCGCAAACGCGACAAGAAAGTGTAAAATACAAACATATGAGCAGCGTAATTACTCGTACGGGCGTGGGCGGTGAATCCGCTCCGCCTACCTATGAGTACTTACGCCTCCGCTTGCGCGATCTCTTTCTGTTTGCTGGCGTAACGGCGCTTACAGCTGAGGTCGAGAAAAACGGCGAAGCATGGCAGGTTGCTTCAGGCGTTGTTAATACCCCTAAGCGGGTATGGCATGAGTATGGAGCCACATTCCGCACGACTGAAACTCCTACAGGACCTTGGTACGAAGCCGAGTTATCAAACTCAGCGGGCAAGCCTGTAATAGGCTTTGCTTTTGCACCCGAGGGCGGCTACCAGGTGCTACAATATGATGCGGCAGAAGGAGCACGGCCTTGCCTGGAAGATGCTTCGGACGGTCATGTAGCCCTCATGACGGAGATTGTTGACCGCACACTGCTGGACGGCGATATGGCTGAACGCGCTGGCGTAGAATTTACCATGGCCACCCCAGACCCAGAGCTACTTTAGAATATTGACACGTTAATGCTTATATGTTAATATAAGGTTCTATATTATGGCTTATTCATCAAGAGAACACCACGACCCCGGTTTTGTCTGCAAGTTAGATCTTGGAGTCACTACAGGCAATGACGTATACCCTAGTACGGTAGTTAACGCCGTCGGTAGAAGCTGTAGGGACGCGTATACCATAGAATCAGGCGGCAAGAACAGTATTTCACAGATGGGCGGTTATGAAGCACCAGATGTATACGCACAGCTTCTTGCATTTCAGGGTACTCATCAGATTGTTGAGGTAACGAAGGCCCCATCGTTCGATCGCCTTGCTCCTGAGCTTGGTGCAATCATGGCTTCTGAAGTAGTAGAAGATGCTGATTTGATTCTCGACGGCTTGGCTAGTTCCGATGTGCGTGACGCAGAAGTTGCAGCGACATTTGATGCCGCAGCTGACCAGATTGTGCCCCGTTTCGACGAAGCCTAAGCAAACATTTTGTTTTTTGACCAGAGCGGTTCGGTGGAGCCGCTCTTTTTATATATTAAAAACCCGCCCCATATAGAGGCGGGTTCAAAAATGGATGGTTTATTAAGCGCGCTTGAAAGCACGGAGAATAAAGAGTAGCAGCACTGCGCCAAGCGTTGCTACGATAAGGCTCCACACGTTGAAACCGGTGACACCTTCGCCGCCAAGGAGGCTAAAGACAAAGCCACCAATAAACGCGCCGAGTATACCTACGATGATGTTGCCCAATAGCCCCTGTGAGGCGTTGTTGCCGGCTATCATTGAGGCTAGCCAGCCTGCAATCCCACCTAATACTATCCAAGCAATAAATCCCATATGAACGGTCCTCCATTAAGTAAGATGTTCTCAGTATGCGCTTATCGCTGGCTTAAAAGATGTAAAAATGTTTACAAACGTCCAGGAAACGCACAACTATAGGGGTACAATAGATATATATGGAAATGACTGATGAGCAATTCTCGGCCTTAATCGCCGAGGTAATGGATGAACTTCCCCGCGAACATATGGACGCGGTAAAAAATGTAGCAATAGTATACGAGGATGAACCAAGTCCCGAGCAGCGCGAGAAGCTACGCCTGCGCAATGACCAGAGCCTGTTCGGACTCTACGAAGGTATACCGTTGGCTAAACGCCAGGGACAGACCAATTTAGTGCCCGACAAGATTACGATATTTAAATTGCCGATCCTGGAGTACACCGGGTCATACGAGGAAGCACGCGCCCAAATCAAGCACACAGTATGGCACGAGATTGCGCATTACTTCGGCTTGGACCATCCTGCCATTTATGAGTTAGAGCGCAAACCGCACCCGCACCGCGATAAACCCTAGAGGAGGGATCATGGACCAACACATTACTATCGCTGTTATCGAAGGTACTTCCCGCGAAAAGCGCGAATCTATTAAAGCCGCCCGGTTTGTAGCCGGAATTGGCGGGCAGTTCGAGAATGTTGATATTATCTTTGTCGATCCGGCCGAATTTACGTTTCCTAACGACGGCAACAGTACCGAAGGCAAGGACCCGCGGTATACCGAAATCGTAACCAAAGCCGACGGCTTTTTCATCGTGACGCCCGAATACAACCACAGTTATCCTGGGGCATTGAAACGCATGCTCGATAGCGAATACAAAGCCTATCACCGCAAAGCCGTCGCTGTTGCAGGCGTAAGCAACGGCGAGTGGGGTGGTACCCGGGCGGTCGAAGGGTTGCTGCCGGCCTTGCGTTCACTTGGGTTATTGCCGGTCCGGCTCACGGCGTATTTCCCGCGGGTGCAGGATATCTTTGATGACAATGGTCAGATCCTCCCAGAGCAGGCTGACAAATATACCAAAGCTATAAATGGTGAGTTTGCCGAACTTATCTGGACTGCGCGCGCCCTCAAATGGGGACGCGACAACTCCTAGCATGTCGGATCCTTTTGCATTTCTCACAGGTGATGCAGTGAATGTTGCCCCCAGGTTGCTGGGGTGTATACTCGTCCGTGAGCTCGAAGACGGTACCCGCATGAGCGGCCGTATCGTAGAGACCGAGGCGTACCACCAGTCAGATGCAGCTAGCCATAGCTATAAGGGCAAGACGCCCCGCACCGAAATAATGTTTGGACCTTCAGGCATGGCATATGTCTATTTCACCTACGGAATGCATTACTGCGTGAATGTTGTAACCGGCCCGGCAGGCGAGGGATCGGCTGTCTTGATCAGGGCTATCGAACCGGTTGATGGGATCAACAGCATGCGCGCTAACCGTGGGGGCCTAGAAACAGGCCAACTTACTAACGGTCCAGCCAAATTGTGCCAAGCTCTGCATATCGATAAACAGTTCAACGGCCATGACTTGCATAAGCTGCCGCTCCAACTACACATACAGCCGCCTATTAGTGCGAATAGTATCGTAACAACTACGCGCATTGGCATTACCAAAGACGCGCACCGTCCATGGCGTTTTTATGAGTCTGATAACCCCTTCGTCTCCAAGTTGTAAGGTGTTATACTAGGTATAATCTAACAACATCTTATGGCAGCAAAGACAGATACTACACCATACAAGGGGCATTTCAAGCTCTACCTTTCCGGGCTTATCGTGAGCCTGCTTGTTTTTGCCGCCGGGGCATTCTGGGCAAGCAGCGGCAATCCTATGGATTGGGAAGAAAGCCTATTCCTTTCAATTAACGGCTGGCCCGAGATGCTGTACAAACCTATGACAATCATCGCCTTTGCTGGCGGCGGTTGGTTTGCTGCGGCTGCAGTGGCTACCGCATTTGCTACGCAGTTTTATCGTCTGGCGGCGCGCTTAGCGATAAGTATTTTGGCGGGCTACGGCCTGACGGCCATCTGCAAGCACCTTATCGACAGGGCACGTCCAGATGCTATGGTTGCCGATGCTATTACCCGTGCTACCGAAGCTGGCATGGGGTATCCATCAACGCACGCTGCGGTCATTACGATTATCTTGCTGACACTGTTGCCGTATCTTAAGTGGCGCTGGCGCTTCATCGTACCCGTAGGCATCCTGGCTGTATGTCTTTCCCGTCTGTACCTGGGCCCTCATTTGCCACTTGATGTGGTTGGCGGCGTGGCGCTGGGTGTTGCTATTGTTTCGTTTGTCCGTGTCCTGCCGCAGCCGCTCAGGGTTGCGCTACGCATCGACTGAAAAAGGGTTTAAACACTAGTGGTACAATAGGGGGACTATGCTGATAATTGCGATTATTTTGGGGGTTGTTAATCTACTGGGCTTAGCCTATGTTGTTAAGCTATTGGCGTCTAAGGGCGATGATGGCAAGCTTGACCGTGCGCTGCGCGATGAGTTCGCTATGAGCCGCAAAGAATTTGCAGAGTCCAATAAAGACCTGCGCGTGGAAGTAACCGCTGGCATCCACCAAACCCGCGAATCACTCGACAAACGCCTTGAGCAGCTGCGCGATAAGAACGATGAGAAGCTGGAGCAGATCCGTAAGACCGTTGAGGGTCGTCTGGAAAGTCTTCAAAAGGACAATGCCGAGAAACTTGAAAAGATGCGGGCAACTGTTGACGAGAAATTGCAGAGCACCCTTGAAAAGCGCTTGGGAGAGAGCTTCAAGCTTGTGAGCGAGCGCCTGGAGAAAGTCCAGCGCGGCCTTGGCGAGATGCAGGGCTTAGCTACTGACGTAAGCGACTTCAAGCGGGTCCTAACGAATGTTAAGACGAGGGGTACCTGGGGAGAAGTCCAGCTTGAGAGCCTCCTTGAACAAGTATTCATAAAAGACCATTATTCAAAGCAAGTTATGCTGAAGCCAGGCAGCAAAGACGCAGTAGACTTTGCTATCAAGCTACCTGATAAAAGCTCGGCTAACGGTTTTATCTACCTGCCTATTGATGCCAAGTTCCCGTTGGAAGATTACCAGCGCTTAGTAGCAGCCGAAGAAAAGGGTGACCTTGAAGCTGTTGCGGCCGCAGGTAAGGCGCTCGTTACCCGTATTAAGCTCGAAGCCCGGGCTATTAAGGATAAATATGTCCAACCTCCCAAGACGACAGACTTTGCTGTATTGTATGTACCAATTGAGGGCTTATACGCCGAGATACTCCGCGTGCCTGGGCTCTTCGAGATGATGCAGCGCGACTACCGCGTGACCGTCGCCGGCCCAACCACTATTGCCGCAATCTTGAGCAGCTACCAGCTGGGCTTCCGTACATTGGCTATTGCTGAGCAAACCAGCCAGGTATGGGAATTGCTTACCGGTATTAAGGGCGAGTTCGGTAAATTTGGCGACCTGTTAGAGAAGACCAAAGAAAAACTAGTCCAGGCCACCAACACGATCGACTCTGCCAGCTCCAAGAGCCGTACCATTGAAAGCAAGTTGGGCAAGGTCCAACGCTTGGCTGACAAGACGGTCGCCAGTGCCGAGAACACCTTACCGCTAGAGTAGTTACTTAGTAGACTTGATCCAGTCGAGTGCGACTGCTGCTGTCCAGCTGAAGTTTGGCGAACCTAATGGGTCGCCGGTGAGCGGGTTGTAATATTCGTTGAATTTGCCTTCTTGGACAAGTTCGAGGGAGCTCTCGATGAGTGCTTCAGCGTGATCTTTGTAGCCGTAGCGTTTGAGGCCGTCAGCAATCAGCCAGTTCGTGTTGAACCAGGTTGGACCTTGCCAGTAACACTGGCTGTTAAACCATGGCGAATTCAGCGGCACGCTTGGTATGGGGTGCGGCGGACCGAACATATGCTCGTTTTCGATTGATTTAACGAGCACTGCAGCACGTTCCGGCGAAATGTGGCCGGCGTAGAGTGGTAACAGCGAAGCAATGGTTGGTTCTTTGATGAGTTTGTGGGTTACGAAGTCGCGGGGATAATATGACTCGGTGTAAGGATCCCATAGGTCCTTAAAAGCATCCTTAGTAAGCTCCATGCGCTTTGTTAGCTTTTCGGGCACATCGGCACGGAGTGTTTTGGCTATATCGAGTAAGAGGTCATTGTTGCGAATTAAGATAGAATTGAATGCCAGGTCTTCGATAGCGAATAGCGAGTGGTTGAGGACGCGGTCAATATTGTATTCTTTGCGGCGCAAACGACGCTGGGCGTCATATAGTGCAAGCGCGTCGATGTTGGAGAAGCGCTGCTCTGCCGGCACGATGCGCGTGTCGCGGCGGAACCAGCCGACGGCTTTTTCGAGCTGTGTTTTCTGAAGTATGCGTACCCACCATGGCAAGAGGTGCTCGTGCAACTCGTTCATCCAAGGCGGCGTGTTATCCAGGCCGGTTTCCCAGGGGTGAATTTGTAGTGTCAAGCCTTCGTCGTGCGGATCGCGCTCGCGGTAGAGCCATTGGTGATAGCTGAGTAAGGCAGGGTAGACCTGGCGGTACCAACTTCTGCGCTCGGGCAGCTTCATTTTTTCGCCAATCCGTACGATTGCTTCGGCAAGTAATGGCGGCTGGGTAATACCGCTTGTAATGACATCGTCTGGCGCATAAGGGCTGATCCAGCTGCGCCAGGTGTTGTGGTCGGTAGAAAAACGGCGGCCACGGCTGAAGATGGTGTGCGGCATCATGCCGTTGCTCCACTGTCCTCGTATAAGGCTCAAGATTTCCATTTTAGCGCGTTCGACATCGTAATGCCGCTGGCCGATGGCAATAAAACAGCTATCCCACAGCCATTGGTGCGGGTAAAGTGCTTCGGCCGGAACGGTATAGAGTCCCCGGTCGTTCTTTTTAAGTACTTCTATAGCTCGCTCGCTAATTTCATCGGGCGTGGCGCTCATGCTTATAGTATAGCGTACCAGAGACTAATTAACGGTGTATTTCCACCCGCCCGGCTGGAAGGCCTTGGTGCGGCGCCAATCTTGTACGATTGCTTCGTCCCATGTCTTGTCATTGAGTATGACTTCCAGTGCTAATTGCGGTGCCTGATGAGCGACGATGGCTATGTGCTTGCCGTCGTAATTTTCTTTGAGAAATTTACAGAAATCACGCAGACGTTTCTCGGTATCTCGGTAGCTTTCGCCGCCCGGGAAAGGACTGTCTACGAAATCTTCCATAGTGTCTTTGAAGGTATGGGGCTTGCCATTCATATCGCCGTAGTTTGCCTCGCGCAGACGACCGTCCTGGATAATAGTGTACTTGTCGCCAAATCCAAGCGTGGCGGATTCGATGGCGCGCTCCAGGTCCGAGCAGAAGACGGCATCAAATGTAACGCCTGCGGCCTGGTTGCCGAGATCTTTAGCTTGTTCGCGGCCTTTTTCGGAGAGCTCGCCTGGAAGCCAGCCAGTAGCTAGATGCTGTTCATTATCGGTTGTTGTGCCATGTACGAAATACGTGATTGTTACCATGGACACAGATTAGCAGCTATGCGCCAACGACGGCAAATCTCTGGTCTGTGGGCAACGGGTTGGTGCCAGGGGTGCGGGGAGGTATGGCGCGGTCGTACACAATCGCAGCCGTTACTGGTCCTACGCCACCGCGGAAGGAGGTAAACGCATTTGGTCGTGCAGCACCTGCTGCCTTCAGGCCGTTCAAGGCAAGTAATTCAGGGTGAATGTTGCCTAGGGGCTGGCTGGTCTCAGGGTCTATGCCGTAGCCAGCATCGATAATGACGGTACCGTCTTCACTGACGCAACCGCGCCTAATTAGGCCCGCTACGGGAATAGCAGTAAAGATGACCCGGATATCACGCTCGGAAAGAGTTGGTATGCCTTCCTGGATTTCTTCGCGGGTGCCAAATACTGCGCCAAGCTTAGCGGTGTCTACCCCGTGCTTAGGGAGTACTTCCTTATATAGCGGCCCGCCCACTAATGGTCCGTTGCCGATAATTCCGATATACCTCGGGTCTACCTGGTCGATAGTTGTGCCCAAGATGTCCTCGGCGAGGGTGACCTGCGATTCGGGTGTTGCCGGTGTGACGATCCGGTCTGGTGAAACGCCGTCTACATCTTTGTGTACATCGACAGCAGCGCGTATTGCCTTATCACCTTCAGAGGTTGCTGCGCGCAGCAA
>Ga0075366_10000900_pt1 | contig 14375 bp, 13 predicted proteins | sample EndMethybrTD3031_FD_72351 | JGI IMG/M metagenome (GOLD analysis project Ga0075366, IMG submission 72351) | Populus endosphere microbial communities from Tennessee, USA - Endosphere MetaG P. TD hybrid TD303-1 | ecosystem: Host-associated > Plants > Roots > Endosphere | place: USA: Tennessee...
GGTCTAAAATGATCAAATCATAGGGTTCGGTCGTAGCCATACTCAAGCCATCGTCTGCATCATAGCAAACGTCAACCGCATAGGAATGTTGTTCCAATCCTTGGCGGACGGCGTTGGCAATTTTGTGCTCATCTTCGACTACGAGTATTCTCATGCTTCCTATTATAGATTTGAAACTGAGTATTACCTGAGAAAAGAGAAACCGCCAGAAAGGGGTCTACTGGCGGTGCTCTTCACGCGCAAAACGGGTGTTAGTTTTCGTTAGTGCTGGCACCAGATTCATCAGAGAAGAATGCACCAACTGCACGGCCAGGGCCGCCGTCACGAATGTGCATATGCATGCCAAGGTACTCCATTGGGATGTCGTTCTCGTCGGCCCACGTCTTAAGCGAGTCCATTTCGGACTTCATGGCTTCATGGCGTTCATCCTCGGTCATGTCCATGAACTTGTCGCGGTTGGATTCACGTTGTGATTCCATTTCTTTCATCTTAGCCAGGATCTTGTCCTTCTGGGCTTCGGTGATATTACCGTCGGTCACAGCTTGCGTGAGACGCTCTTCAATCTCTTGCTGGCGCTCGGCTTGACGCTCAGTCCGCTCCTCGTCAAACACGGCTTGGACGTCGCTCTTGTCCAAGTTAAATTTGGAAGCAAGCTTGTCGACAAGGCTGCTCGTGCCGTCGTCTGACGAACCAGTCCCGCTGGTCGCAGCCGAAGCCACTCCCATTCCAGTTATTCCTGCTGCGGTCATGGTAGTTACAGCCCCGGCTACGAGCAACGATTTTTTTATGTTCATTGCTACTCCTTTCGTTAATTTGGTGTGCGGATTGCCCGGTTTGGACAACGGTAACAATCATATGCCCCGGCCATTGAGAAAAGGCTGAACCGGGCTCATGCTATGCTTGATTCATGAATGCGCTCAGTAAATTTGTCTTTTCATGTCTGTTAATTGTGGTAACAATTTTAGGGACAGTAGTGGTTTTGAATCGGGTAACCAATGCGGAGAGACAAGAGCCAGCCCTAGACACCGTCACGCTCGACTCAGGACTGCTTACCTCTTCTATTACAGGACTTATCAACGGCAACCCGGACCTTGATATGAGTGTTACCGTGCTCGACCTGCAGACCGGCAAGCGCTACCAATACGGTGATAACAGCAGCTTTACCGCAGCTAGCATTGGTAAGCTTTTTACCGCCAGCCTCTACCTGCACAAAGTTGAGCTAGGACAAGCCACACTCACTGACCCCATTGGTGCCGACAATGCACGAACAGCTATGGATAAACTGATCGTTGAGAGCGACAACACGGCGTGGCACAACTTCAACGAGCTCCTTACTACTGACAGCCTCCAACAATACGCCAAGTCACTGGGTATGAACTCATATGATTCTGGCAATAACTCGGTAAATACGGATGACATAGCCCTGCTCTTGGAATATCTTGCTCAAGGAAAATTATTAAACAACGAACATACAAAACTGCTGCTTTCGTTTATGCAGCGTGCTGAGATGCAGAACTTCTTGGTCGCCGGCGCACCAGAAGGTGCAACCACGTATCACAAGATAGGCTACTTATCAGATAGGCTGCATGATGCGGCAATAGTTAAAGAGGGTGACAGGTCTTTCGTATTAGTTGCTTTCTCTAAGTCGACCGACGTATACGACTTTAAGAGGGGCTCGAATCTCTTCAAATCAATTACAAATGCAACTTCCGAGGTCTTCAGGGGAGCGGACAGCATAAGCAGCCCTGCCCCATAGGTAGAAAAAATACCCTAAAAGTTCTATACTAGAAGTTAATTACGCTATGTCACCTGATCAACACAATCCGTCTTTGCTCCATATGTTGCAGCAGCAACTCGAGGCTGCCCGTTCTCATGATGCATCCGTAAAAGCCCAGCACAAAGATGGGATGACTATCCATGTACCGGGAACCGGCAAGGCTATTTCCAGTGCGTATGAACAACTGCGCAATGCCGCAGAGTACACCGAAGAGCACTTGCTGTTGCAACGCGCAATCAAGCGCTTTTTTAACCGTAACTTTGCGTTCTTCACAAAGAAACATGGCAACGTTGGCAATGTCGGCGAAGAGCTCATTGTAGAGCTAACCCAGGCGGGCTACCTCCACAATGATGAATTCGGCTCAGAAACCGCTATTCGCATCCGCAGCCTTGCGGAACATTACATGCAGACCTACAGCCAGCTGCGCGAGTCCCACGTACCCCGCGAAGACGCCATCGACTGGACACTATCCCTGTTATCAGTCGAGGTAGAGGAACTCCTGAACCCTCACAGCCGCTTCACTGCTATGGCATACAGCGCCTACCATCACTACCTGACCATCTTCCCCAAGCAACAATTTGCCGTCAAAGATGGCGAAGAGGAGAAATTTGAAATCTCCCTGTACATTGCCGTACACCAGGCTTTGTTGAAATCTGACATCGCTATCGTACGCCATGACCTGATGCGCATGTACAAGCAATCCCCGCACAATATGCCTGCCTTTATCCAGTTCAACCGCAGCGTTAACGAACTGTACATGTCCAAATTCACACACCGCCTCAAACGTGCTGTCAGTAAATACGGCGCTCCGCTGCGCATCGTTAAAAGCATGTCTGACGACCGTGACGATATGGCTGACCTTCTGCAGGACCGGGAACGCTTCCTTGACGCATTCGACCGCCAGGTACAGAAGGAATACAAACAAGTTAGCAGCCGCTTAACCAAGGGTATTATCAAAAGCATCATCTTCATCTTTATTACCAAGGTGATTATTGGCCTCGGTATCGAGATTCCATACGACATCTGGGTTGTCGGCCATATCGCGCTCCTGCCCCTAGCTATCAACCTGCTCTTCCCGCCCCTGTACATGGCTAGCCTGAAGCTTGGGCTAAAAGTGCCTTCATTGGCTAACGCCCAGGCGTTACGCGACTACATCGACAAAACCCTGTACGCCAACGAAGTAGCTATTACGCCATCGCGTCGTGACGCTATTCGTACTGCAAGCGGGCTCTACCAGCTGCTGTACGCCATCCTCTTCTTTATTCCGTTTGTCATCACTTTATACGTGCTCACGCTACTTAACTTCAATATCGTACAGATGGGCATTTTCTTTGCCTTCTTGTCTACGGCAAGCTTCTTTGGCTTCCGTTTGAGCAGCATGGTACGCGAGCTTGAGATTATGACCCACCACGTCAACTTCCTGGCCACAATACGCGATTTCTTCTACCTGCCGTTCATACTGGTGGGCCAGTGGCTTTCCAGCAAGTACGCCAAAATCAATGCCGTAGGTTACTTCTTGGATATCGCCATTGAGCTACCGCTAAAGACAGTCTTGCGCCTTATCCGCCAGTGGACCCGCTTCCTCAACGAAAAACACGAAGATTTATACTAATAGATCAATATTTGCCTTGTAGTCAAAAAGATATTACTATGGTGTTATGTCAGCACCACTCATCGCCCTACCCGCAATACTAGCAAACGCCGAAGGCAGTGGATCCGCAGATCCCGTCTGGACCGGCATGAATACGTTCGAGGACTATGCCGTTAAAGAACGATGGGACGTCGTTGATGCCTACCGGGGCGAAGACCCAGAGTATGATGAGAAACTTGGTATGTATGTGCCTCGTCTTGCTAGGACCGCCTTACTAGTCTGTACTTCTATTGGAAACGGCGGGGCTGAAAAGAGAGAAGAACCAGCCTCAGTTGCTCCAGGACTCGTGGTGAGGGCCCTAGGTGCCGTACTGCGGCATGAGCGCGTGGAGCGCATCCGGATCATGGAACAACGCTATGTTGAATCCGGCGGAAAGCGTAGGTTCGGCGGCGAATACGGCAAAGAAGGGCCACTAGACAAAATGACAGAAGCTGCCGGCTATAAACGGTGGCAAGTAGAAGGGCCATACGACCTTACCGACAAGCTACAAAGCAGCGATAAGGTCAAGGAGCGCCTCGCAGATGAATTACTAGGTGCAGCGGAAGATAATGCCACCTTCTATGACTCTGTGACTCCGGTGCTTGCCGAAACAGTTACAGCCCAGACGGGCTTCGAACGCGAACAATTTGAACGTGCATTGAATAAGCTATAGTAATTTTAGCTAAACATAAAAATACCCCGCTCGTGTGAACGGGGTATTTTCTGTTTGGGCTTAGCTACTAGTAGCGGTTGCCACGGTCGCGGTTGAAACCGCCACCGCCACCACGGTTACCACCGCGGTCGCCACCACCCTCAAAAGGACGGCGTTCGCGCTTTTCCTGAGGACGAGCTTCGTTGACTGCAATAGTGCGGCCATCGAGTTCTTTGCCATCAAGCATAGCAATAGCTGCTTTAGCTTCTTCGTCAGATTCCATCTCTACGAAACCAAAGCCCTTAGAGCGGTTGGTGTCGCGATCGATGATTACTTTTGCTGAAAGTACTTTACCGGCTTGAGCGAAAAACTCTTCAAGACCAGCATCAGTAGTGTTGTAGGATAATGAACCTACAAAAAGTTTAGTTGCCATAACTTCCTCTTATTTGCACGAAAGAGGGGATCTGGAACATCTAAAGCCTTTTGAAAGCTCACCTCTAAACGGACACTTAATTTATATATACTCTAGTCCGCCGGATCCTCCTGGACCCTGATACTAGTATCTGTAGATTACCACACTCTTACGGGAGTACCTATATGATTATTTACAGATTTTGCGAACGGATTACGCTAATGCTGGCTTAATATTGACAGATTATCGGACAGATTGCAGAAGTATTGGCTTTAGCTGGCCTGTCAGATAGAGCGAACCCGTTACCAGCAATAATTCACTTTTGCTAGCCATTAGTGCATCACAGGCTTGCTTCTGGTCAGCTATTAGTTCTACCTGCATGCCAGCAGCAGAACACGCTTTTGCAACCTCTGCAGGCTCAGCCCTTGGAGGCAGTCCTTCTTGCATTTGAAGAGAAGTCACAATAACCTTCTCGGGCTTAAGCGCGGCTAGGATACCGGCCAACTCGCTAATGTCCCGGCCACGGCCACCAGTAAAGCCAACGAGAATTGACAGAGGTGAATCGGGAAATAGTGCCTGCAGGCTCACCACCAAGGCATGTAGTTTTTGCGCATTGTGGGCGCCGTCTAAGACGAGCGTCTTCCCGCTGATTGCATGCTGCTCCATACGCGACGGTATATACGATTCAGCTGCCGTGCGCATCATCTTGGCGGTTAAGCGTGGCACGCCATCCCTCTCTAGGACAAAGCATACTGCCTTATACGCTAGGCTAAAATTGCGCTGCTGGAAAAGCGGCAGAGAACGCGCCTCTGATGGTGTTTTCTCGGCACGGCTAATGGTGTGCATGTCAGCTTGGCGCTGTTTGGATTCGCCACGAATAATATCCATTACCTCTTTGGATTGCTGGTGAAAAAATACAACGTTATGCAACTTAATGATGCCTGCTTTGTGGGCTGTAATCTCTTTTATCGTCCCGCCGAGGACATTGGTATGATCAAGCCCTATGTCCGTGATCACGCATACTTTATCGGCGCGCGTTATAACATTTGTCGCATCGAGCAGGCCGCCCATACCCACTTCAACCACAATGTATTCGACGTTCTGGCGTACAAATTCCCAAAAGGCGAATGCATAGAGCAGTTCGGCATGCGTCAGGAGTATGCCGCTCTTGCGCACCATTTCAAGGAAAATAGCCATTTCGGTACAAAACTCTTTTTCAGCAAGGGGCACGAGGTCAATTTGCACACGCTCGTTCAGGTGCTCGGCATGAGGCGACACCATAAGCCCTACCCGCTTACCAGCCTGCTTAAGTAGTGCGGCAGCATAGTACGCCGTAGATGTTTTGCCGGAAGTACCAGCTATATGAATTGCCTTCGGCACATCCTGCGGATTGCCTACGTAGTCAAGGAAGCGCTGGACATGTTCGGTCGTATACGCAAAACGGGTAATTTTTGAGGGCTGGAAAGGCTTCAACGCCTCCTCAACCTCTTTGAGGTTTCTAAATTGCTGCATCGTCTTAATTGTCAGTTGTGACTGTTTACGGTTTGTCTTTATTGTACAGCACCACCGCCTCTTCGACAGGAGAAAACTGCTTGCGGCGCAACACAAATGAACGTCCGGCAAATGCCAATGCGATAGCCACTGCCAACCAGAAAGCAGCATATATGCCTATCGAGAAGCGTTCACTGCTGCCGTGAGCGACATGGCCAATAATGAAGTACGCTGCTGCACCAAATAGCCCTGCTGCCAATCCGGGGACTGATGCGATAGTTGCTCGTTGATCGCCGTCGGACGCTTCCTGGATATGGTGCATGAAGACAGGCCTGAACAGCTGGAAGATAAGATCAAATACCAGGATCAGGGCCACTGCCCCCATGCCGCCTAGCTTCAAACCGGCAATCAGCACGCCTAATCCCCCGGCCATGACCAAGGCCTGCTTTGCGAGCGAAAACCGCACGAATGCTTCTAATCTAGTTACCAGGACAATAGTAGCCAGGAGTGAGATCGCTAGCGTCACGGACACGCCCGTATCACTCAGCCCGAAGCCCGAATACAGCCGGGGCAGCAATTCTTCCAAGACCCCGATCACCATATAGACGGTGAAGGTCACAAAACAAATGTATTGCAGTAGCTTCGATTTTTTCACCTCAAGGGCTGCTGCTATTAGCGTCTTAATATATGTTGCTTGTTTTTTGTAGGGACTTTCTTTGGTGAATAGCATCAGCAGGCCAAATCCGCCCGAAAGGACCATACTGCACCCAATAAGTAGTGCGGAATGCTTTAATGTAAGCAGCGCAGCAAGGCCGTAGCCAGAAAGCGTACCGAGGTAAAATGCCGACATAAGCCAACCGTAGTACTTGGCAAATTGGCCGTCCCTGCCATGGGCACGCAACTCGTTGTGCAGGAAGGCAGCCACCGCGCCAGACGTACAGGCTATAGCAACGCCCCAGAGGGCAAACCCTACCAGATATCCCGTAAAAGTCGGCCAGATAAGCCAAATTGCAAAACCCGCTGCCCGTACCAAGCCCCCTAGGGCGATCACTTGTTTGCGCGACCAATAATCGGCCAGCACGCCGCTAGGCAGCTCGGCCACAAGGTACGCAAGAGACCACGCAGAAAACAACAAGCCAATCTGCTGGAGGTCCAGGCCGCCTGTTTTCTCAAAAAAAATAGCGTACAGCGCCGCAATGGGTACGCAGCCTTCCATAAACTGTTGCAACAATAGTGTCTTTATGATGCTGGGTGACTGGCGGATTTGGGACAAGCTGGAACGGAGGCTCATATGGATTTCAGTATACTCTGCACCGGAAAGTAACGTTCTTAGGTAATGCCAATCAATATACAGTTTTTGCCTAAAGTGCTATTTTATATTTAATGAGTTCTACTGGCCGGTATGATAAGCGTTGAGCTGCCCTACGATGCGTCACTAGATGCTGTCGTCTCACGCTCGACAGTAATGGAGCTTGGCGGTAAAGTATTCTACCTAAGTGCGGGGACAGTTGCTGGCCGGAGACAGCCAGATGATCCGGCTAAACCCAATGAAGATGCCTTCAGTGTTATCAGCGAGGAAGATGAGGACGCTGCCCTGGCAACCCTTATTGCCGACGGGGCATCCAGCCAGAAACCTATCCCAGAACTAGGCGATGTCTCAGGCGCACGCTTCGCTTCGCACACCCTAAAAGAATTGTTCGAGACGCAAGACCACATAGGCGAAGCAGTTGCTATGCTGCGAGGACTAAACTGGTCCTTGGGCCAAAGGCTGCAAGTCTTCCCCAGCGTTGACTATGCCGACCTGAACTCGCTGCCTACCTCAACGGGAACTATCAACAGGTTTGATATCGGGCATGACCGCCTTAATAGCGCCCATGTTGGCGATACGTTTTCGCTCGCCCTGTACGAAAATGACAAAACTGAACTCCTGACTAATAACTTACACAAACAATACGACCAGGAAGTGCTAAAACTTATTCATACTATCGCCATCGAAAACGGCATAACACCACGGGAAGCGCGTCTCGACCCCAGGGTACGGGCAGCAATTCCTGCCATGTTCCAGACTACGCGCAACCGGCCTGATGGCACCGGCGAAGGTATGATCAACGGCGATCCGAATATGGATAGATACATCCACTTCAGAAGTATCTCTCTAAAGGGCGTGAAAGCCGTTCTGTCGGGCTGCGATGGTCTCGTGCCACCGGGAATGGACGAGAATAATCCCGACGATCGCCGCCGCATGTTTGCGATCGCGTTGAGTGATGGGGTATCCGGACTCATAGAATATGCCCGCTATATTGCTGACGGCGATCCCGACCGCTGGCATCTGCGTTATAAGCACATGGACGACAGCACGGGAACCCTCATCCGGTCACCTTCGTGGCTAATACGCTAAGAAAGACATTCTTCTAAAGTACTAGTAGGTAATCTTCACTGATCGGGCAAATATATCTATTACAGGCTCAAATTTTCTAAAGTCGCCTATTTCTGGCCTGTCACGGTCAATGTCGTATGTCCGGGCGGTAACATGAACTGTCTTGTCGTTGGAGACAAAAACATAGTCAACTATCCTCGTTCCATCACTATCATACTGTTCTGTCCGTTGGAATGTATCATAGCCGTTAATTGAGTCGTTCACCTTCACAACTTGTCCAGTGCCAATCCCAGTATTTTCTAGCCAAGTCTGAGCCGTAAATTTGCGCGGATTGTCAAATACACCGGCATAAACGCGAAAATATTCAGTACCATCACCGTACTTAATTGCCAGATCTTCACCAGGCCTGATATTCACCGACTCTATACAGTCATCAACAAAGCCAGCACATATATCCTGCTTCTCGTACGTCCACCCCTCAGGAAGCGTAAAGCTTACCCTTCCCTTATCGAAGGTGAGCTTATGTACTACGGGAGCACCCTCAGCTTTATTTTCTTCTTTATTTGCTGGCTTTTCATCTTTTGAGGTTATAGTTGTGACGTCTTTTTTGTCTTGATTGTTCTTTTTCCAAACAAACCACCCGCTGAGTCCCACGAGAACAAGCACGACTATGGCCACCACTAACCCGACATGGCCAAAGCCTTTTTGATTTGTGTTCATAAGTGGGATTATGATGGAAAAATCACAATAAAAAAAGACCTTGCAGTGTGAGTGTCTTCTAAAGTTGGACAGCTTTACCGTCGATAAAATTCTTGAGTGCCTGTTCTAGCATCGCAGCCTCGGCACCGCTTGTTAAGCTCGCAATGTGCGGCGTAACAATTACATTCTCTTGGTTGAGAAGTGCCTCGTTGACGTGCGGTTCATTCTCAACAGTGTCAGCGATGTAGATCATTTTAGGGTTGCTGGGCATGTGGCCTAGCAAAGATGACTCGTCAACAATTCCACCCCGGGAAGCATTGATGAGTATGACGCCCTGTTTTAAGAGCGGCAATGCCTTTACTCCGACCGTATACCGCGTCTCCTCAGTCAAAGGAATATGTAGCGTTACGATGTCGGATTGCTCAAATAATTGGTCAAGGTTCATCGCCTTAGCACCTTCGTACGCTTCAATGGCCTCTGCGGGCACGTACGGGTCGTACACAGCAAAGGACGTACAGCCCAAACCTTGGAACTTCCGGTGTACAAGCTTGCCTATGTTCCCGAATCCTACAATGCCCACCGTCTTGCCGCTGATGCTGTCGCCGCGGAACTTAAAGCGGTTCCATGTGGCAGCATCATGCTTTTCGAGTGTGTAGAGCCTACGGGTTGCGTACAGTGTCATGGACACCACATACTCAGCAACGGCATCGGCGTTTGCCCCTGGAGCGTTAAAAACCGCTATGCCGTTCTTCTTGCAGTATTCAAGGTCAATATTATCCAGGCCCGCGCCAACCCTAATTACACTTTTCAGCGCAGGAAAATGGTCTTTGATTGTAGCGTCAACATGCGTTGCGCTTCTAATAAGCAATGCTTCACAGTCATCAGTAGGATTTGAAAACTGGGTATCACCACGTACTAGCGTGTAACCTGTTGCCCCCAGCTGCCGTCCGGCTTGTCCGGCATCAATTGCGTTCGGTTCGGTAATATATACGGATTTGTTATTCATAAAAATAGATTCTTAACGAATCCTCATCTGCGGCTAAACTTTTGGTGCGCCCGGCAAGATTCGAACTTGCGACCAACTGGTTCGAAGCCAGCTACTCTAATCCGCTGAGCTACGGGCGCGCAGTGCGCATAGTATACCAGCATTCAGATGCTATTAACAGATAGGGGTTAGTTCAATTATCTTACGCAGCGCAGCAGAAAGCACCCGCACACATGTCTAGTATGCGGGTGCCGGCCAGCGGTTAGTCAGCAAATGGCTTAGCTAACGTCGGGTTGTCGAGCTGTTCTGATATACGGAGCAGCTCGTTGTATTTGGCGATGCGATCGCTGCGCGAGAATGAGCCGGTCTTAATTTGGCCGGTATTCAGCCCGACTGCCAGGTGGGCAATCGTTGCGTCTTCGGTTTCACCGGAACGATGCGACATAACGGTGTTCCAGCCAGCTTCTTGGGCCATTTGGACGGCATCCATTGTTTCGCTTAACGTGCCAATTTGGTTGGGCTTGATAAGGATGGCGTTAGCGGCTTTTTCATCAATAGCTTTTTGGAGCAACTTGGTGTTAGTCACCAGCAGGTCGTCACCGACCAACTGGATTTTCTTGCCAAGGCGTTCGGTCAGCCACTTCCAACCCTCCCAGTCATTTTCGGCCAGGCCGTCTTCGATAGATGCTAGCGGGAATTTGGCGACCAGCTCTTCGTAGCGGGTGATGAGTTCATCGGTCGTATATAACTTGCCTTCCCTGGCAAAGTCGTAGCCGTCTTCACCAGCCAATTCACTAGACGCAACATCAAGTGCAAGCACTACGTCTTCGCCAAGTTTGTAGCCAGATTTGGCCACGGCTTCCTGGATAACCTCGAGAGCTTCATCAGAACCGCCCTGCACGCTTGGCGCATAGCCACCTTCATCGCCGACAGTAGTAGCATACCCCTTGTCTTTCAAGACTTTGCCTAGCGCGTGGTAGATCTCACTCGCCATACGCATGGCGGCCTGGAAGTCCGCAGCGCCGACAGGCATAACCATGAATTCCTGGATGTCAGTAGATCCTTCGGCATGCTTGCCGCCGTTGAGGATGTTAAGCATGGGCATGGGCAAAGTGTACGTATCGTTGCCTACAAGCTCTCCGACATGCTTGAACAGTGGCACCTTTTTACTCACAGCCGCAGCCTTAGCAGCAGCCAATGATACGGCCAACGTAGCATTAGCGCCCAGCTTGGTTTTGTTGGCAGTACCGTCAAGCTCAAGCAGCTTATTGTCGATAGCGCGCTGGTCGTTGGCGTCCATGCCTTGTACGGCAGGAGCAATAATATCGTTAACATTGGCGACAGCCTTAGAAACGCCTTTGCCGTTAAAAGCCTCTTCGCCGTCACGCAATTCCAAGGCTTCACCGCTTCCGGTTGAAGCGCCAGATGGGACAGCTGCCCGGCCAAGGCTGCCGTCTGTTAAGAGTACGTCGCACTCCACTGTAGGGAAGCCCCGTGAATCAAAGATTTGGCGCGCAATTATGGAGCTTATTGTCATGAGATGCCTCCTTAGGCTTTAACTGAACAAACGTATGACTGCTATATTTTACATCTTGGACATGTAGTATCAAGTGATGTGTTTACTGGTTGGACAAGTAAGCCTATACTCAAGTATCGACGAAACGAGGACTAAATAATGGCTAAGAAACCATTTGTATTGATCATTTGTGATGGCTGGGGCGAAATCCCCATTCTAAAAGGCAATGCTATCGCAGAGGCAGAGACCCCACGGCTTGATGCGTTACGGGAAAAATGGCCGCACACTACCGTAGACGCCAGTGGCAGCGCTGTTGGACTTCCCGACGGACAACAAGGCAATTCCGAAGTTGGGCATCTGACCATAGGGAGTGGCCGCATTATTCACCAGCCCCTCAGCCGGCAGCATCACGACATCGACAGCGGTATTTTCTATGAAAACGAAGTCTTGATTGAGGCCATAGGAACCGCCAGGCAACGCGGCAAAGCCCTGCACATTATCGGCCTTGTCTCACCTGGCGGTGTCCACAGCCACCATAATGGCGCATTAGCACTTGTGCGTCTCGCCAAAAACTTGGAGCTTACAAACGTACACGTACACGCTTTTACTGACGGCCGCGACACACCGCCCATGAGTTCGCTTGCACATATCGCAGAGTTTGAAGCTGAGCTGGAAGCCATTGGAAACGGCCGTATTGCCAGTATTGCCGGCCGCTACTACGCCATGGACCGGGACAACCGTTGGGATCGCATCGAACTAGCCTATGAAATGTTAACGGGCGAAGACCACCCAGTGGCCCCTACCGCCCAAGACCACATCAACGCCAGTTACGAGAAGGGCGAGACGGACGAATTTTTACGCCCTATTTCTATTGCAAACCAACCCGAGGACCGCACACGAATTGAAGACGGCGACGTCGTCGTGTTCTTTAACTTCCGTCCGGACCGCGCCCGCCAGCTCAGCCATGCCCTTGTCGACAAAGATTTTGACGGGTTTGCCCGCAGCCGGGTCATCAAAGACCTGCACTTCGTAACGTTTACCGAGTACGACAAAGAGCTGGGAGTCCCCGTAGCATTCCCCAAAGACAATGTAGCGAACACTTTGGCAGAAGTAACTAGCAGCCACGGTCTTCGCCAATACCACGTCGCCGAGACCGAAAAATATGCGCACGTCACATACTTCCTTAATGGAGGCAAAGAACACGCCTTTCCAGGAGAGGAACGGAACCTCATTCCATCGCCCAAAGTTGCAACATATGACCTTAAGCCAGAAATGAGCGCGGATGAGGTCGCAAAGGATGTCGTTAATCATATCGGGCAGCACAAAAGCGATCTCATCGTCGTTAATTTCGCCAATGCAGATATGGTCGGGCATACCGGAAACCTGGAAGCTACTAAGCAGGCCATCGCTGTCCTCGATGGTTGCTTGGGTGAAGTTATTGATGCCGCCCTCCAGGCAGGCGGTGCCGCTCTTATGACAGCAGACCACGGCAATGCAGAGCTTACGATCAACCACGAAACTGGCGACCGTATCACCTCCCATACAACAAGCCCCGTGCCAGTATTGTTATGCGGCATTGAAGGCATAACATTGCGTGATGAAGGCGGCTTAAGTGATGTTGCCCCTACTGTGCTTCAGGTAATGGGTTTGCCGGCACCTGATGAAATGACCGGCCAGAGCCTGATAGAGATTGTCCCGCCAAAAGCGTAAGAAATTTCACGGCTTGCCAGAACACCCTTCGCACATAATAATGTCCTGAAACATAAGTGTAATCAGGAGGTTATTAATGAACGTACTGACCAAAATAGCAGCAGTGGCGCTATTCGTAGGGGCAGCAACCATTGCCGTCCCCGCCCAAGCACACGCTGCTACAGGCAGCAGCATTGACTGCGTAAAGCGCACGCTTCGTCTCAATACAAAGAACGATTGTGTCGGGCATGTTCAGACCATGCTCAACAAAGCTGGTGGGGCTTCATTAAAGGTAGATAATAATTACGGCACCAAGACAAAAGCAGCCGTTATTAAGTGGCAGCAAAGCGAGCAAAAGTCCAACAGCAGCATGCTTGTGGACGGCGTTGTGGGCAAGCAAACATGGGCAACATTCTGCGCCCAGAAAGCAAAGTACACTGATATCGCCAACAGCATCGGCTGCAGCAAACTACCGGCAGCAGTTGCCTGCACTAAACAGACATTCAGCACGCGTACCAATTATATTCACCCCTGCGTAGGGACATTGCAGATGATGGTTAACCTTTCAACCGATGCGCAGCTAAAGCCAGACAACAATTTTGGAACAAAAACGCGAACCGCTGTTAAGGAGTTTCAAACAGACAAAAAAATTAAAGATGATGGGATTGTAGGTCCGAGGACCTGGCAAAAACTGTGCTCTAACAAAATGAGCAACTCCGGTGCACAGGACGTGTACAATAAGATCGCCAAGACCGCTGGCTGTAAAATTAGCTAGATCTCTACGAAATCAGCGGGCTTTGCAATTGCTTTAACGCGCAGGGCCCATTCCAGGAGCTCGGGTATATTTGCAACTTTTGGTTCAAGTGCGGCCAGTTCTGACGCTAGCACCCATTGGTAATCCGAATATTCTTCGCTCAAGACGATAGCGCCTTCGATATATTCCGCATAATAATGGGGTATGATCATGGCGCTACCGTCTTTTTTTACAAAGTGAACATTATAGCTGAAGCCGGGGCATACCCGGATGCGTGCAGTAGTGCCGATTTCTTCGCATTTTTCCCTTAGTAGACCTTCGATAATGCCACGATCCGTTGTTTCCATCTTGCCGCCTATAAAGGTGTAAACTCCGTCGTAGTCGGCCTCGTCT
>Ga0075366_10000901_pt1 | contig 14369 bp, 15 predicted proteins | sample EndMethybrTD3031_FD_72351 | JGI IMG/M metagenome (GOLD analysis project Ga0075366, IMG submission 72351) | Populus endosphere microbial communities from Tennessee, USA - Endosphere MetaG P. TD hybrid TD303-1 | ecosystem: Host-associated > Plants > Roots > Endosphere | place: USA: Tennessee...
GCCCTTCATCAACTCGGTGATGCGGCCGGATTTGCCTAAAAACTGGGCCTTGGCATTCTCCAGATCGGCAGGCGTGCTCGCCCCCTGAAAACTGGCTTGTGCGGCACTGACGATTGCGTCCAACTCGTTCATAACATCTCTTGTCTTGAAATGACAAAGGGCTAGTGCTTTTTCAAGCTCTAGCCCTTGTATTACTTGCACAGACCGCTATCCAAAGAATAGCGGCCCAGCGTGGGGAATCAAGCAGCCAGACGGGCCTTGACTTGCTCCACGATGCTGGCAAAAGCCGCCTTGTCGTGCACAGCGATATCGGACAGCACTTTGCGGTCGATCTCGATGGCAGCCTTCTTCAGGCCATTGGCGAACTGGCTGTAGGTCAGACCGCATTCACGCGCAGCGGCGTTGATACGGGCAATCCACAGCTGACGGAACACCCGCTTGCGGGTACGACGGTCACGGTAGGCATATTGCCCAGCCTTCATTACCGCTTCTTTGGCGATGCGGTAAACATTACCGCGGCGACCGCGGAAACCTTTTGCAAGGGCGAGAACTTTTTTGTGGCGGGCGCGAGCCGTTACACCACGTTTGACGCGAGGCATGTATTTACTCCTTGTTCGTCGTTAAATTAAATGCCACGGCCTGGCAGCATCTGTGCCATGTGACCCATATTGGTCTCATGCACGGTTGCAGTACCACGCAATTGGCGTTTATTTTTGGTGGTCTTCTTGGTCAAGATGTGACGTTTGAAGGCGTGACCGCGCTTGACGGTGCCACCTGGACGAACGCGGAACCGTTTCTTGGCCGCGCTCTTGGTCTTCATTTTGGGCATTTAAATGCTCCTTTTCATTGTGCTCGTGAGGCGCTGGGAACCGATCCCAGACTTGTTGGCCCCGAGCCACTTCTTAGCGAAAAGCTTCCACCTTTCGCTTTTCAAAACGATGGAAAAACCACCGTTTTGGACAAAGAGGTTACCCTCCTTGCAAACAGCCTACAGGTAAACCTGCAAACCGAATCTTTAAGATGCCGCTGCTGCCGGAGCAGTTGCAGCCTCCGCCGCTGGCTTGCTAGAACCAGGTTTTTTCTTACCTGGAGCGATCATCATGATCATCTGGCGGCCTTCCAACTTGGGGAATTGCTCAACGATGATCAAGTCCTGCAAATCCGTGCGAATACGTTGCAATAAAGCCATACCGATTTCCTGGTGGGTGATTTCTCGCCCCCGAAAACGCAAAGTGATCTTGCACTTGTCGCCATCGGCCAGAAAACGCTTGATATTGCGTAGCTTGATGTTGTAGTCGCCATCATCGGTACCGGGACGGAACTTGACTTCCTTGATCTCGATAACCGTTTGCTTGGACTTCGCGTCTGCCGCCTTTTTCTGCTCCTGGTACTTGAACTTGCCATAGTCCATCAACCGGCACACCGGTGGATTCGCTGTAGCAACAATTTCAACCAAGTCGACGTCGTACTCACCGGCAAGGCGCAAAGCCTCCATCAGACTAACAATACCCAATGGCTCGTTGTCTGGACCGGAGAGTCGTACTTCCGGCGCCATGATTTCACGGTTGAGACGGTGCTTGCGTTCTTCGCGGTGACGGCGGTCACGAAATTCAGTAGCGATGGCTTTAATCCTTCAAAATCAATGCTATAAATATTATAGCGACAACCGCAATCAGCGCGGGCGCTAAAGCTGCGTTCTATTAAAACTAAACTTTAGAGGCTATGTCATCTGCCACTTTGGACAGGAAGTCCTGGAGAGACATGACTCCGAGGTCAATATTGCCCCGGGCGCGCACTGCAACGGAACCAGCTTCTTTCTCCTTGTCTCCTATCACTAGGATATAGGGAAGCTTTTGCATCGAATGCTCGCGTATTTTACGCGTAATTTTTTCGTTACGCAGATCCAGTTGAACCCTAAGCCCTTGATTCTGCAGCATTTTGGCAATTTCACGACAGTATTCATCCTGAGACTCCGTGATATTCAGAATGGAAACCTGGATCGGCGCCAGCCATGTTGGCAACGCTCCGGCATGCTGTTCGATCAAAATTCCGATGAAACGCTCCAGACTACCCACGATCGCACGGTGCAGCATCACGGGGCGGTGGCGCGCGCCATCTTCGCCCACGTACTCGGCATCCAGACGCTCAGGCATATTGGGATCCACCTGCATCGTGCCGCACTGCCATTCGCGGCCAATCGCATCCTTCAGCGTGTATTCGATCTTAGGACCATAGAACGCACCTTCGCCCGCCGAAATCTGGAAGCCACAACCTGACGCACGCAAGCCGGCCATCAAGGCGTTCTCGGCCTTGTCCCAACTTTCTTCGGAGCCAATACGCTTCTCGGGTCGAGTCGCCAGCTTGTAAATGATGTCGGTGAAACCAAAATCCTTGTAGACCTTTTGCAGCAGCGTCGTGAAGGCCACGCACTCGGCCTGAATCTGGTCTTCGGTACAAAAGATATGACCGTCATCCTGCGTAAACCCGCGTACGCGCATGATGCCGTGCAAGCCGCCCGACGGCTCGTTGCGGTGGCACTGACCAAATTCGCCAAAACGCAGCGGAAGGTCACGATAGCTCTTGATGCCTTGCTTGAAGATCAGGATATGACCTGGGCAGTTCATCGGCTTCAGCGCGTATTCACGCTTTTCTGATTCCGTCGTGAACATGTTTTCACGGTATTTGTCCCAATGACCGGTCTTCTCCCACAGCGTCTTGTCGATGACCTGTGGCCCCTTGACCTCCTGGTAACCGTTATCTTGGTAAACCTTGCGCATGTACTGCTCAACGCCCTGCCAGACAGTCCAACCCTTGGGATGCCAGAACACCAAGCCGGGCGCATGGTCGTCAATATGGAACAGGTCCAACTCGCGGCCCAACTTGCGGTGGTCACGCTTTTCGGCTTCTTCTAGCTGCGTCAGGTAATTTTGCAGCTCGTCCTTAGTGGCCCAGGCCGTACCGTAGACGCGCTGCAGCATTTCATTGTTGTGGTCACCGCGCCAGTAGGCACCGGCCAGCTTCATCAGCTTGAAGAACTTGAGCTTGCCCGTACTCGGCACGTGGGGGCCGCGGCACAAATCTTCAAACGCACCTTCACGGTACAGCGACACATCCTCGTTTACTGGAATGCTGGCAATAATTTCGGCCTTGTAGTGCTCGCCCAGGCCCTTGAAATAAGCCACGGCCTCGTCTCGTGGCAAAACGCGGCGCACCACTGGCTCGTCCTTGGCCGCCAGAGCCGCCATTTTCTTCTCGATGGCTACCAAGTCGTCGGGCGTGAACGGGCGTTTGTAAGAGAAGTCATAAAAGAAGCCGTTTTCAATCACGGGTCCAATCGTGACCTGCGCATCCGGGAACAACTCCTTCACCGCATACGCCAACAAATGCGCTGTGGAGTGGCGAATCACCTCCAGCCCCTCAGAATCCTTGGCCGTGATGATCGCCAGAGGGCTGTTTTCCACGATTTGGTAGCTGGTGTCTACCACCTGATCATTGATCTTGCCTGCCAACGCCGCTTTGGCAAGACCAGTACCGATGGAGGCAGCCACTTCGGCCACAGTGACCGGACCAGGAAACTCACGGACGGAGCCATCGGGGAGCGTGATTTGGATCATAAGAATTGGATAGGTAATCGGAGAAACAGGAGTCACAGAAAGCAAAAAGCGCGGTTCACAGACCGCGCTTTTTCATGTTGATAGCTCTTCGACGCCTAAGGCGCGCAGACTACGACCTTTAGGGGCTTTTAAAAATTACCGGTGTAGTTCGCAGAGCCATCATGAGAATGCTTTCAAAGAGCGTATGCCAACAAACATTAAGCCGCGTATCTTATTCTATCGAATACGTTGCCACAAGGCAGCGACCGCCAAAACCGCTTACTGCTAGGCACCTGCCAGAATGCGGTCAATGGCCGGAAAAACTTGCGCATCCAGGCTGGGCTTTTGCATTGCGGCCACTGCGTCCAGAATTTGGGCGGGACGACTTGCACCGATCAGCACCGAGCTCATACCCGGATGGCGCAGCACCCAAGCCAATGCCAGTTGCGCCAAACTACGACCTTGCTCCTGGGCGAGTTGGTGCAACTGGCGAATCTGCGCCAAACGCTCAGACGTCAAATGCTCTGGCCGTAAAAATCCACCCGAACGACCTGCCCGCGAATCCGCCGGAATTGCACCATCCAGATATCTGTCGGTCAACAGTCCCTGCGCCAGCGGAGAAAAAGCGATGCACCCAACACCTTCGGCATCCAGGGTTTGCAGCAGCCCCTCTTCCGCAGTACGGTTGAACATGTTGTAACGTGGCTGGTGAATCAAACAAGGCGCACCCATCTCACGCAACATTCCAGCAGCGCGACGTGCCAGCTCCGCCGGGTAATTGGACACGCCCACATACAGCGCCTTGCCAGTACGTACCGCATGGGCCAGCGCGCCCATGGTCTCTTCCAGGGGTGTATCGGGATCGGGCCGGTGGTGGTAGAAAATGTCCACATAGTCCAGTCCCATGCGCTTGAGGCTTTGGTCCAGACTGGCCAGCAAGTATTTGCGCGAGCCCCAGTCTCCGTAGGGGCCCGGCCACATGGTATAGCCGGCCTTGGTAGAGATCATCAATTCATCGCGGTAGCGCCCTAAATCGCTACGCAAAAGCTGGCCAAAGCACTCCTCCGCAGAGCCGGGTGGGGGACCGTAGTTGTTCGCTAAATCGAAATGTGTAATGCCATGGTCAAACGCACAACGCACGATGGCGCGCGCATTGTCCATGGCATCCACGCCACCAAAGTTATGCCACAGGCCCAGCGATACAGCGGACAACTTGAGCCCACTACGGCCGCAACGACGATAAGGCACTTGCTCATAGCGGTGGGGGCTGGGTTGGTAGATAGGGCTCATAGTTTAAATTTTTAAGCAATGGCACCTGCGCCCGCACTCGGCAAGCACACGTAGACATCTCCCGGCAATCCGTTAGGAGAGCGGTAGTGCGCATCGACCACGGCTCGCACCTGGGCCACCATAGCCTCGGGCAATAGCGCCACCACACAACCGCCAAAGCCACCACCGGTCATACGCGCCCCGCCATGCGCACCGATTGCGTCTTGTAGCAACTGAACAAGTTGGTCAATCGCAGGGACTGTGATCTCGAAATCATCACGCATGGATGCATGCGACTCGGCCATCAGCACGCCCATACGCTGCATATCTCCACGTGACAAGGCCTCGCAGGCGTCCAGCGTACGCTGGTTTTCGGTCACGATATGGCGAGCCCGGCGCAGCACCACGGGGTCTATTCCGGCGCTGCGGGTATCCAGCATCTCGGGCGTGGCATCGCGCAGCGCCGGCACGCCAAAATGGGCGGCAGCCGCCTCGCATTGCTGACGGCGGATGTTGTAAGCGCTCTCCACCAGGCCGCGTTGCACGCGTGAATTGACGATCATCACCGCCACGCCGGGTGGCATGGGCACAGCACGTGCGTCCAGCGAGCGGCAGTCGATCAGCAGCGCATGGCCTGCCTGCCCGCGAGCTGAGATGAGCTGGTCCATGATGCCGCAATTGCAACCCACAAAGCGATTTTCAGCGCGCTGGGCGATCAAAGCCATGTCTGTGGGTTGCAACTCCGTCCAGCCCTGCAGGCTCTTGAACGCCTGGGCCACGGCAACCTCCAGCGACGCAGACGAAGACAGCCCAGCACCTTGGGGCACATCCCCAGACAGCGCCAAGTCTGCACCCTGCAAAGCCAACCCATGCTCCTGCAAGTATTTGACGACGCCCCGCACATAGTTGGGCCAAAGCTCAGTGGCATGCGGCACGATGGGTGCATCCAGACGGAACTGATCCACTGCGTTGCCATAGTCTGCCGCCACGACACGCACCAGGCCGTCGTTGCGCGGTGTAGCGGCGATGACCGTACCGTGGTTGATAGCACAGGGCAAGACGAAGCCGTCGTTGTAATCGGTATGCTCGCCGATCAAGTTGACGCGTCCTGGCGCCTGCACAAACAGTGTTGGGGCTGCGCCAAAGCTGCTTTCAAATGCTGTTGTCACAGCCTCTATCAAGGCGGAATTCATGGTTGCTTGCTCAAGTAATGGGTATCGGATACGGCACGCAGTTTTTCTGCGGCTTGCTCAGGTGTGAGATCACGCTGCGCCTCGGCCAGCATTTCATAGCCGACCATGAACTTGCGCACAGAGGACGAACGCAAAAGTGGTGGATAAAAATGGGCATGCAGCTGCCATGGCCGGGCATCAGAGCCGTCAAACGGTGCTCCGTGCCAGCCCATGGAATAGGGAAACGAGCATTGGAACAAGTCGTCGTAGCGGCTGGTCAGCTTTTTCAAAGCCAAGGCCAGGTCTAGGCGATGGGCTGCATTCAGTTGCGGCAGTTGCTGCACTTCAAAGCGCGGCAATAAAAGCGTCTCGAACGGCCATGTTGCCCAGTACGGCACGACGGCCAACCAGTGCTCGGTTTGCACCACCGTACGCTCGCCCAGCTGTGCTTCGCGCTCGGCATAGTCCAATAGCAGTGCCCGTCCATGCTTCGCAAAGTAGTGCCGCTGCTGCGTATCTTCCTTCAAGGCTTCGTTGGGTAAAAAGCTGCTGGCCCACACCTGCCCATGGGGATGCGGGTTGGAGCAACCCATGGCAGCGCCCTTGTTTTCAAACACCTGCACCCAGGGATAGGTCGCCCCCAAGTCTTCGCTCTGTTCAGCCCAAGTGCCAATGACATGGCCTATTGCCTCCAGCGACAGCTCGGGCAAGGTCTTGCTGTGGTCGGGCGAAAAACATATCACACGGCTGGTCCCGCGTGCCGACATGCTCGTGAACAACGCATCGGTGGCTGGCGGTGCATCGGGTACTTCTTGCATCAACGCTGCGTAATCGTTGGTGAACACATAGGTATGCGTGTAGGCCGGATTGCGCTCGCCGGTGACACGGGCATTGCCAGCGCACAGATAGCACTGGGCATCGTAAGCCGGGCGCTCTGCCGTATCGGGTGCCTCTTGCTGACCCTGCCAAGGTCGCTTGGATCGGTGTGGAGACACCAATACCCACTGGTCAGTCAAGGGGTTATAGCGGCGGTGGGAATGGTCGTTGCGGTCAAACATGGAATGAAACGAAATAGAATGCCTCGGAGCCGATTAATCATCATACAAATGCAATACTGTGCACAGTGTAGCGCGCCGCACCATCACTCCATCAGAGGGTAAACGCGTTCAACACGAGGCAGTGGCATGATCAGACACCATGCACGATACCCCCCCTACCCTTTTGCATCTCCGTAGCCGCGACGGCCTGAGCCTGACTCTCATGGACCTGGGCGCAACCTGGCTGTCCTGCCAGGTTCCACTGTCCAATGGGACCCGTCGCGAAGTTTTGCTCGGCTGCCCCAGTCCTGCAGCATACGCACAACAAACCGCCTATCTTGGCGCCACGATTGGCCGGTATGCCAATCGTCTTGGCCAAGCCCGCATCACCCACGCGGGCCAAGTCACCCCCGTCACACCGAATGCCGGGTCTCCACACCAGTTGCACGGTGGGCCGGAAGGCTATGACAAGCGCCGCTGGACAATTGCATCAAGCAGCGACACCGAGGTGCGCTTCACGCTGGAATCTGCCGATGGAGACCAAGGCTTTCCTGGTGAACTGCAAACACAGGTCGTCGTACGCCTGACGGAGTCCCTCGGCATCGACATGGAGTTCGAAGCACGTGTCACCGCGCCCAGTCCGGTGTGCCTCACCAATCACAGCTACTTCAATCTGGACGCCGCACCTGGCGATGCGCGGGCGCACAAACTGTCTATCGCTGCCAGCCAATACCTGCCCGTGGACAAGGAGTTGATTCCCCTCGGGCATTTGGCATCGGTACAAGACACCGGTTTCGATTTTCGCCAGCCCAAAACCCTAGCGCAGGACTGGCTCAAGGATGAGCAGCAAGCAGCTGGCGCAGGCTACGACCACGCGTTTTTGCTCGATCCAGCATGCGCTCATATGCAGGTACCAGCTGCCGTACTACAGGCCAGTGACGACCTTTTGAGCATGCGCGTGCACACCACCCTGCCCTCATTGCAGATGTATGCCGGGCAGTTTCTGACCGGCGTGCCGGCCCGGGAAGGTGGCGCATATGCCGCATGTGCTGGCATCGCACTGGAGCCGCAGTTCCTGCCCGACAGCCCAAACCACCCAGAGTGGCCCCAGCCTTCTTGCTGGTTATTGCCTGGGCAGGTCTACCGGCACAGCATCCACTACCGATTCTCTGCCCGCTGATTGCCCCATTCGCCCCCGCGGGTCCGACAGCGTAGCGGGGTAATTTCCTACACAGGCAGCCGGTCTAGACCGATGGTTGGCCATGGTCCCTGGTTTTAAAGTTCAGTCATCGGCTTGGTGCCATCACCAACCGCCAAGACGAACAACCAAGGACTTTCATGGCCAACCAGAAAAAATCGACAAATACCATCCATGCAGTTGCAGCCGTGCCTGGCCGCATGGAACTCGATACGGTTGCCATGGAAGCCGCCAAACACAGCCTGGACCAGGGCTCCATCACGCCCCACTATGGGCCGTGGCGCGAAGACATCATCCAGCTACTGAACGACTCACTGGCCACTGAGTTGGTATGCGTATTGCGCTACAAGCGCCACCATTTCACAGCCCAGGGACGGGCATCGGCCAAGATTGCAGAAGAATTCCTGGTGCATGCCAACGAAGAATCTGCACACGCGGACCGCCTGGCCCAACGCATCGTGCAACTGGGCGGAGAACCAAACTTCGCACCCGATTCACTGAGCCAACGCAGCCATGCGGGCTACGACGACTCCTCGGACCTGAGCGACATGATCCGCGCCAACCTGGTTGCCGAGCGCGTCGCCATTGAAGCCTATAGCCAAATCATCGCCATGATTGGAGACAAAGACTCCACCACCCGGCGCCTGATCGAAGATATCTTGAGCGACGAGCAAGAGCACGCCGAAGAACTCAAGGACTGGCTCGGCGCCTAACCGAGCAGAGCGCATCCACCCTCGGGTGGAAGAGCAATCGTCACGATCCCCCGGTTGATTCCAACCAATTTATTCACCACAGGAGCTTCACCATGTACTTCAACTTACGTACCACTATCGCCACCACCGTTGCCGCCGCAGCCCTGCTCACCATGGGCGGATGCGCCGTCAGCCGTGGCCAACAAACCGTAGGCGCCTATGTCGATGATGCATCCATCACGACAGGCATCAAGGCCCGCTTTGTAGAAAACAAAGATGTGGACGCAAGCGCCATCAGTGTCGAAACACTGAACGGCACCGTGATGCTCTCCGGCTTCGCGAAGAGCTTGCGTGAAAAGACTGCTGCGGAAAGTATTGCTCGTAGCGTCAGCGGCGTGAAGGCCGTGAAAAACGAAGTCGCTGTGCGCCCCTAAGCCCAGCCACTGCCTGAATCCCCAACTATCCTGAAAGGAACTGATATGAACTGGGACCGTATCGAAGGCAATTGGAAACAAGCCACCGGCAAGGTAAAAGAGCAATGGGGCAAGCTGACCGATGACGACCTGAGGGTCATCGCGGGCAAGCGTGACCAACTGGCCGGCAAGATCCAAGAACGCTATGGCGTTGCCAAAGACGAAGCAGAGAAGCAGCTTTCAGCCTGGGAAAAGCAGGCCAATGATTCCTGGTTCAAATAGTTTCCTGTGCCCTCGGTTGTATGCCTGCCAAGGCCGCAACCTTTCAACGCCCCTGGTCGCTTGCGCCCTGGGGCGCTTTTCATGGAGCACAGCACTTTGCATGGCGCAAGACAGAATAAGATTCAGGCCCTGTTCTTCTTCCCTGCCAAGCCATGCAATTCGCCACCTGGAACGTCAACTCTCTCACCGTGCGCCTGCCCCAGGTCCTTGACTGGCTGACCGCCAACCCGGTCGATGTACTGGTATTGCAGGAAACCAAAATAACCGACGACAAATTCCCGCATGCGGTCTTTGCCGAAGCCGGCTACCAGGCGCAATGGTTTGGCCAGAAGACCTATAACGGCGTGGCTCTACTGAGCAAAACGCCGGCGACCGATGTCGTAAAAAACATCCCGGGCTTCAGCGATGAGCTATCGCGCGTCATCACCGGTACGGTAAACGGGGTGCGCGTCATCGGCGCCTATTTTCCCAATGGCCAGGCGCCGGGCACCGACAAGTTCGACTACAAGATGCACTGGCTGAAGGCCTTGCGCGACTGGATCAAGACCGAACTGCTGACACACCCGCAGTTGGTGCTGATGGGCGACTACAACATCACCTTCGACGATGCTGACGTCTGGGACCCAGTGGGCCTGAAGGACACCATCCACTGCACCGACGAAGAACGCTACCACCTGCAAGCCCTGGTAGCGCTGGGTCTGACCGATTCGCACCGCATGTTCCCGCAGCCCGAGAAGAGCTACTCGTGGTGGGACTACCGCGACTTCGGCTTTCGCCGCAACAGGGGCATGCGCATCGACCACATCCTGGTCAGCCCCGCGCTCAAACCGCTCGTCAGCGCCTGCGTGATCGACAAAGTGCCGCGCAAGAACGAACGCCCCAGCGACCATGCACCCGTCGTGGTAACAATCGACACGCTATAAATTCAGTAGCTTCACGCGCAGGTATCTCCTGCGCCATAAGCCTATAAAACAAAAAGGGGGCTGAATTTCTTCAGCCCCCTTTTGCAATGGCGGATGCGCTTACTTGGCGGCGGAGGCAGCTGGTGCTGCTGGTGTGGCAGGGGTAGCTGCAGCAGCCTTTTCAGCCTTCTTCACGTGCTTCTTGGTGTGCTTCTTCATGGGCTTGGATGCGGCATCTGCAGGTGCTGCTGCGGCAGCAGCAGGAGCTGCATCCTTGGCAGGAGCGGCTGGCGCCTGGGCAAACGAGGCAGCAGCAACCGTAGAAATCAGGGCGGCAGCGAAGAGAGATTTGATCGTGGTCATTACAGGGTTCCTAAAACAATAGTCGCATGGGCTCCGACTTCGTCGAGCAAGTCCGAATTGCGTTCAGACCTGTACCTACAACGCGAACGTATCCAGCCCGTTGACCACATATACATTTCTTTATACATGCCGCCCATTTAAGCCCCATCGCCCTGCAGCGCACAAAACACCTGCACAGGACGCTATCAAAAGAGTAACAGAGCAGATGCATGAGATACATCTGCGCACACCTCCCCATACGCCCCAACTCGGCAGTCAGATCAGCTGCCCCAACCTTCCAGCACCACCTTGCCACGCGCCTGGCCGGACTCGATCAGTGCGTGGGCACGCCGCAGGTTGTGGGCATTGATGCCGCCAAAGTGCTCCGCCAATGTGGTGCGAACCTGACCCGCATCCACCAGCTGTGCCACCGCCTCCAGCAGCTCGTGTTGGGCCTGCATATCGGGCGTGCCGAACATGGGGCGGGTGAACATCATCTCCCAGTGCACCGACACGGCTTTGCGCTTGAATGGCGCCACGTCCAGCACCGGCAAATCGTCGATCAGGCCGAGCTTGCCTTGTGGAGCAATCACCTCCTGTATCTGCGCCAGGTAGTCGCCGGTATGGGTCAGGCTGGCGATGTAATCCACCTGAGGCAAGCCAATGCGCTGCAGCTGCGGCGCCAGGGGCTGGCTGTGGTCGATCACATGGTGGGCGCCCAGCTGCTGCACCCAGGCCTGGGTTTCGGGCCGCGAGGCCGTGCCCACGATGGTCAGCCCGGTCAGGCGCCGCGCCAGCTGGAGCAGGATGGAGCCCACGCCACCGGCCGCTCCAATCACCAGCAGCGACTTGGGTTGGGCCTGCGCCCCTTGCGGGATGGCTAGGCGGTCAAACAACAACTCCCAGGCGGTGATGCTGGTCAGGGGCAAGGCGGCGGCCTCGGCAAAGCCCAGTGTTTTGGGCATATGACCCGCAATGCGCTCGTCCACCAGGTGCAGCTGGCTATTGCTGCCGGGTCGGGTGATGGAGCCGGCGTAGTACACGCGGTCGCCGGGCTGGAAAAGCAGCACCTCCGGCCCTACTGCACGCACGATGCCGCTGGCGTCCCAGCCCAGCACCTTGTGGCTCAGTCCTTCCGCTGGCGCTGCAGAGGCGCGAACCTTGGCGTCCACCGGGTTGACGGATACCGCCTGCACCTCGACCAGCAGGTCACGCCCCTGGGCCTGTGGCTCGGGTAACTCAATGTCCAGCAAGGCACTGGGTTCAGAAATAGCTTGGGGACGTTGGTAGCCTATGGCGCGCATGGAGATTCCTTCAAAGATGTTTGGTACGGGACGTATCTTCATCTTTCTTAAATTGCAGATAAATAGCCCATTGATTGAATTCAGTTTCAAATAAAATTTGCAAATGAAAGCCTTGCAAGACCTGGACATCTTTGTGCGCACCGTGGATGCAGGAAGCATGTCCGCCGCCGCGCGGGCTCTGGATATCACCCCCGCAGCAGCCAGTGCGGCCCTGCAGCGGCTGGAGGCCGAGCTGCAGACGGCACTGCTGGTGCGCTCCACGCGCAGCCTGCGCCTAACGCCCGAGGGCGCGGTTTTCCTGGAGCACTGCCGCCTGGCATTGAACACCTTGCGTGAAGGCCAGCAGACCCTGGCCACGGGCCGCCAGCAGGTACAGGGCATGCTGCGCCTGGCCGTTGCGTCCGATCTGGGACGCAACCTGCTACTGCCCTGGCTGGATGCCTTCCAGGACCAGCACCCGCAGGTGCGCTTTCGCTTGCAGGTATCCGACCGCATGGCAAACATCTTCAGCGAACCGGTGGACGCGGCCTTCCGCTACGGCGAGCCACCCGACTCCAGCCTCGTGGCTCTACCCGTCGCCCTGGACAACCGGCGCGTACTGTGCGCCTCGCCGGCCTACCTACAACGGCACGGCACACCCACCACGCCAGCCGACCTGGCCCAGCACGACTGCCTGTGCTTTTTGCTGGGTGAAGACGTGAACGACCGCTGGGAGTTCAGCCACAACGGCCATCCCACCACGGTACGGGTGGGCAGAGGCCATGTGGCCAACGATGGAGATCTGGTGCGCCGCTGGGCCATTGCCGGGCGCGGTATTGCCTACAAGTCCCGGCTGGACATGGCCCAGGCACTGGCAGACGGCACGCTGCAGGCTCTGTGTACCGACTGGGATACCGAGGCCGCCCCCCTGTACATGGTGCTGCCCGACCGGCGCCAGCTCACCCCGGCCCTGCGCCTGCTGCGCGAGTTCGTCGCAGCCCAGTGCGCTGCACTGCCCACGGAATCAAAGGGGCAGGATGGATGACTGGTGGAAGCTGTTCCGCCCGGAGCCTTTGACCTCGTACATGGCTTTGTCTGCGCTGGACAGCAGCTCGCCGGCTGTCTGCCCGTCCTGCGGGTAACGGCTGATGCCGATACTGGCCGTCAGCTGCAGTACCTTGCCGCGCACCGTCATGGGCTGCTTGATGCCGTTCAGCAGCTTTTCGGCAATGGCAATCAGGTCTTCGTCGGGCACGGCGGCCCCCAGCAACACCACGAACTCATCGCCACCCAGGCGGGCCACAGTGTCCACCTCGCGCACCAGGGAAAGCATGCGCTGCGCCAGGTTCACCAGCACCACGTCACCGGCTTCATGGCCGTGGCGGTCGTTGACAGCCTTGAACGCATCCAGATCGATGAAGAACAAGCACACCTGCTGCTGGTAGCGGCGGGCATGGGCGAGGGCATGCTCCAGCCGCTCCTGGAACAGACGCCGGTTTGGCAGGCCGGTCAGCATGTCATGCTGGGCCAGATGCTCCAGCTCTTCCTGGTTGTCCTTCAGGTCCGCCAGCTGCTGGGTGATCTGGGTATGCATCTTGTGGAAGCTACGCGCCAGCAGACCGATCTCGTCACGGCTTTGCAGGGGCAGCTTTTCCGGCGGCAGGCCGTTGGCAATGCGTTGCGCGGCCACCGTCATGTGGTTGATGGGCCGCGTCCAGATACGGGCCAGCACAATCGCCAGCAACAGGCAGGCCAGGCACAAACCCACCACGATCTTCACCACGGTGGAGCCCAGCTGCTGCGACTGCGCCAGCACCTGCTCCAGCGGCTGGGCCAAGCCCAGGATAAGCCGGCTCTCATTGGCCGAGAGCCGGGTGGACTGGGAAATGAACGCGGCCACCACCGGCGCCCCCGCATAGTCGCCGCCACGATCCTCGAACACCACGTGTTCCTGCTCGCGTTGCACCACGGCCCGGGTTGGCAAGAACTCGTCCTGTACCAGCATGCGCCGGCCGCGCTCGAAGCCAAAGGTCTTGCTGTTGTCCGGGTGGACCAGGATGTCACCCTCGCTGTTCGCCAGAAACACCTTGTAGGCCGCTGGCAGATCCGCCGACAGCAGAGCGAACATGCCGTTCAAATCCACATTCACCACCACCACGCCCACGGCGTTCCCTTCTGCATCCACC
>Ga0075366_10000903_pt1 | contig 14366 bp, 16 predicted proteins | sample EndMethybrTD3031_FD_72351 | JGI IMG/M metagenome (GOLD analysis project Ga0075366, IMG submission 72351) | Populus endosphere microbial communities from Tennessee, USA - Endosphere MetaG P. TD hybrid TD303-1 | ecosystem: Host-associated > Plants > Roots > Endosphere | place: USA: Tennessee...
TACTACGACTCGATGATTGCCAAGCTGATCGTCCACGGCAGCACGCGTGACGATGCCCTGGCACGGATGCGGCTGGCGCTGGCCGAGATGCGGGTCGAGGGCATCGACACCAACCTCCCGCTCCACCGGGACATCCTGGTGGAAGAAGCGTTCGTCGCAGGCGGTGTCGACATCCATCACCTCGAACGCTGGCTGCAACGAAGGAGCGCCGCATGACGGCCGACACGCCATCCTTCAGCGTGCTTGGAACGAGCGCATTGCTCTTCGAGGCCCCCGGGAGCACGGAGCTGAAGACCCAGCAGCGCATCTGGGCGCTGGCCGCGGAAGTGGGCGCCTGGCCCGAAGTGCGCGAGGCGGTTCCCGGCATGAACAACCTCATGTTGAGCCTGGCGCACACGCCCCGGCACCTCGGCGACATCGAAGCGCGACTTCGCTCGGCCTGGGCCGACATCCATGCCTTGCCGCTGCAGGGCCGCCTCGTCGAGCTGCCCGTCGTGTATGGCGGCGCCGCCGGGCCTCACATGGCCGATGTGGTTGGCCACACGGGGCTCACCGTCGACGAGATCGTCGAGCGGCACAGTTCGCCGCTGTACCCGGTCTACGCGCTGGGCAGCCACCCCGGCTACTGCTACCTCGGGGGCATGGACCCGCGCATTGCCACGCCGCGGCGCCGCGTGCCGGTGCTGAGCATTCCGGGCGGTGCCGTGTCGATCGGGGGCTCGCAGACCGGCGTGTCCGCGTCGGACGGGCCCAGCGGGTGGAACACGATCGGAAGCACCGCCATGTGCTTCTTCGACCCGAAGCGGCATCCGCCGGCGCTGCTGCAGCCGGGCGACACGATTCGCTTCCTCGTCGAGAAGGTGATCCGATGATCGAGATCCTGTCTGCCAGCGCACTCGCCACGGTGCAGGACCTCGGACGCACCGGCGCACTGCAGTGGGGGGTCGGCACGTCCGGCGCCATGGACCCGCTGGCCCTGGCCGGTGGAAACATCCTGCTCGGCAACGACGAAGGCGCCGCAGCCATCGAAGTGCCGGTCTTCCCGTTCCAGGTTCGATTCACGGAGGATTGCAGCTTCGCGGTGACGGGGGCCGACTGTGCGGCCCGACTGGACGACATGCCGCTGCTGCCCTGGTGGGCCCACGAGGCGCATGCGGGACAGGTGCTGCACCTCGGCTTGCCGCGACAGGGCCACTGGCGCGCAAGCCGTGCCTACCTGTGCGTGGCAGGAGGCCTCGACGTGCCTGCAGTCCTGGGCTCGCGAAGCACCCAATTGCGCGGCGCGTTTGGCGGACATGAAGGCCGGGCGCTGCGCCAGGGCGACCGGTTGCCAGTCGCGGGCGGGTGCGCTGTCGGCGGCCGGCGCGGCACCGGCCACGGCCTGGTGCCGCCGGCGCTGTCAATGCCGCTTCAGGTCGATGGCGTGCCCGCGGTGCGCGTGCTGCCCGCGGCCGAATACACGCTGTTCACCGACGCGTCGCTCGCGGCCTTCTGGAGCGAGCCCTGGAAGATCACGGCGCAGAGCGATCGCTACGGCTACCGGCTCAGCGGCGCCAGGCTCGAACCCAAGGCGGACATCGAGATGCGCTCGCATGGCATCGTGCCGGGCGTCATCCAGGTTCCATCCGGGGGGCAACCCATCGTCCAGATGCGCGATGCCCAGCCGACGGGCGGCTACCCCAAGCTCGGCACCGTCATCGACGCCGACCTGTGGCGGCTCGGACAGGCGCCCATCGGCAGCCATGTCCGCTTCATCGAAGCCACCTGGGACGAGGCGGTCACGGCGCAGGACCACGCCAGCCGATGGCTCGATGAGGCCAGACGCCTGGTCGAGCTGCAGCGCAGCTGACGCATCGAGGAGACGCACATGCACGCCCACGAACTGGAACAACTGGCGGCCTGGCTCGCCGGCACCGACATCGGCTGGCTGGAGCTGCGCGGCCCCAACGAGTGCGTGCGCCTGCGCAACGACGGCGTGCGGGTCGATGCGGTCCCGGACGACCCGCCATCGAGCCTGGATGCGGCGAGCGCCGCCATGCAGCCCGTCGTCGCCACGGCCATGTCGGTCGGCGTGTTCCTGCACCGCCACCCCTTGCAGGATGCGCCGCTCGTGCGGCCCGGCGCTCGGGTGCGCGCCGGTCAGGCCTTGGGACTGCTGCGGATCGGCGCCTTGCTCTTGCCCGTGACCGCACCCAAGGACGCGACCGTGGCCGGCACGCTGGTCGCCCACGGCGAAACCGTCGGCTTCGGCACGCCCCTGGTCGAACTCCAACCCATCGCTGAAGGAGGCTGAATGGACATCGATCTCAACGCCGATCTGGGCGAGGGCTACGGCCCATGGCGCATGGGCGAGGACGAGGCCTTGCTCGACATCGTGTCGTCGGCCAACGTCGCGTGCGGGTTCCACGCGGGCGATCCGCTCATCATGGATCGCACGGTGCGCCTGGCCTTGGCGCGCGGCGTCGATGTCGGTGCCCATGTCGGCTTCCCGGACCGGCAGGGCTTCGGCCGCCGGCCCATGCAGATCGACATCGCCGAGCTGGCGGCGATGGTCACCTACCAGCTTGGCGCGCTGGCGGGCATGGCCCGCGCGGCCGGCCATCGGATGAGCCACATGAGCTTTCATGGTGCGCTGGGCAACATGGCCGCGGCCGATCCCGCGCTGGCCGGCCCGCTGCTGCGCGCCGTGGCCGACTTCGACCCGAGTCTCATCGTCAGCTCGTCGAGCAGCCGCGCGATCGAGACGGCCGCGATGCATTGCGGGCTGCGCGTCGCGACCACCTTTCTCGCGGACCGGGCCTACGACGATGAAGGACTGCTCGTTCCGCGCAAGCTTCCCGAGTCGGTCATCGCCGACGAATCGCGCGTGCTCGATCGCGTGCGCCGCCTGCTCGACGACGGCACCGTCGTGACCTACAGCGGCAAGACGCTCCCGATGCGAGTGCACGCCATCTTGCTGCACGGCGACACGGCCGGCGCCGTCATGCTGGCCCGCACCATCCGCCGCGAAGTCGAATCGCGAGGCCACCGCATCGTGCCCATGTCGCGCCAGACGGCGTGAAGGCCGGGCGCGCACCGACATAAGAGAGCCTTATCCCACCACAGTCAATCCGTCTTGGCGCCATTGGGCACGGATCGATACATTGAATTCATCCCGCAAGGAACGACATGCCCTTCTCCGACTACAAGACAGCCCTCGTCACCGGCGCCTCGTCCGGTATCGGCGCCGCCGTCGTCGAACGTTTTCGCAGCGAGGGCCTGCAAGTGCATGCCCTGGCGCGCAGCACCAAGGCCTTGTCTGCGCTCGCCGAGCGCACCGGCTGCATCGCCCACGCGATCGACGTGACGGACATCGCGGCCGTGACGCGACTCACCCAGGAGATCGAGTTCGATGTGCTGGTCAACAACGCCGGCGTGGACCGCCCCGATCCCTTCCTGAAGGCCGAGGCCGACGACATCGACCTGCTCATCGACGTGAACCTGCGCGCCGTGCTCCACCTGTGCCGGCTCGTGGTGCCCGGGATGGCCGCGCGCGACCGGGGCCACGTCGTCAACATCAGCTCGATCGCAGGCGCCTACAACTTCGGCGGCAATTCGACCTATCACGCGACCAAGGCGGCAGTCAGCATGCTGTCGCGGCAACTGCGCATCGACTGCTTCGGCAAGCGCGTGAGGGTCACCGAAATCTGTCCCGGACGCGTGGCCACGGACATCTTCGCCCACGTGCACGGCGACTCCACCGAGACCTACGAGCGCTTCGTCAAGGGCTTCGAATTGCCGCAGGCGCAGGACATCGCCAACGCGATTGCCTTCGCGATCGCGGCGCCCGTGGCCGTCAACGTCGGGCACATGGAGATCACGCCGACCCTGCAGGTGCCTGGCGGTCTGCAGACGGCGCGACCCGAGCAGCCCGCAGCCTGAAGCACCGACCAGGAACACGGAGCCGAGCATGAAGGGATTTGACCTGATGGCGATCCTGCTGAACCGCGAGTTCGGCGCCATGCTCATGCACGGCATTCAAATGACGCTCGTGATCGCGGCATGTTCGTGGATGCTGGCGATGACGCTCGCGTTCGTGTTGCTCGTGATCCGCATCAGCCCCAGCCGCCTGGCAGAGCGGGCGGTCGCGGCCTATGTGTCCTATCACAGCAACGTCCCCACGCTCGTGCAGTTGATGCTGTGGTACTTCGGCATTTCGAGCCTGCTGCCGGCCGGCCTGCAGGGTTGGCTGGGCGAGCACGATGGCGAGGCCCTGTTCGCCATCATCGGACTGGGCCTGTGCCAGGCGGCGTACTTCAGCGAAGACCTGCGATCGGGCTTGCGCTCGATTCCGCCCGGACAGTCGGAGGCCGCGCGTGCACTGGGGCACAGCTACATCGGCTCGATGCGGCACGTGCTGATGCCGCAGGCGGTGCGCAACGCCATTCCGGCATTGGTCAACCACAGTGTGTCGCTGTTCAAGAACAGCAGCCTCGCGATGGCCATCGGCGTGGCCGAGCTGACGCACGCCGTCAAGGAAGTCGAGAACCAGAGTTTTCGGGCCTTCGAGTCGTACCTGCTCGCCACGTGTCTGTACCTGGCGATGTCGCTGCTGATCATGGCCGTGGGCGCATGGCTTGGTCAGCGCACGCGCATTGCCGGAGCGAGGTGAGCGATGCTGAGCGACGTCTTCGCCATCTTGAGCGACAACTGGCTCTTGCTGCTGGTTGGCCAATACCCCAACGGGCCGCTGGGCGGCATCGCCTGCACGCTGATCCTGTCGGTCCTCGGCATCGTGCTGGCCTTTCCGCTGAGCGTGTTGCTGGCACTCGCCCGGCTGTCGCCGTGGCGCGCGCTGCACTGGCCGGCCACCGCATTGGTCTACGTCGCGCGCGGCGTGCCGCTGCTGATGCTGATCCTGTGGGTGTATTTCCTCGTGCCCTTGCTGATCGGCCACAACGTTTCCGGCTTCGTGACGATGCTGTGCACGCTGGTGCTTTACGAGGGCGCCTACCTGGCCGAGGTGGTGCGCGCCGGCATCGAAGCCTTGCCGAAAGGGCAGATGGAAGCGGCCCGCGCGCTCGGACACAGCCACCTCGGTGCCATGCGACTGGTGATCTTGCCGCAGGCGCTGTTCAACATGTTGCCGAGCATGCTCAGCCAGTTCGTCTCGACGATCAAGGAGACGACGCTCGGCTACGTCATCAACGTTCCGGAACTCACGTTCGCCGCGAACCAGATCAACAACCAGCTGCTGACGAAGCCGTTCCAGGTGTTCTTCATCCTGGCCGTCATCTATTTCGTCGTCTGCTGGAGCTTGACGCAGGCGGCCACGGCGCTGGAGCGCCGCATCACGAAGAAGCGCGCCGGATTGGCCGGACCGAAGGCCGCCAAGGCGCCGCCCATCGCGCCGCTGCCGCTCTCGGCCGAACCCTGACACCGGCCGCCATCGTCCCAGGAGCCTCGACATGATTGTCTTTTCGAATGTCAACAAGTGGTACGGCGACTACCACGCCCTGAACGACATCAATGCCGAGGTCAAGAAGGGCGAGGTCGTCGTGGTGTGCGGCCCCTCGGGGTCGGGCAAGTCGACGCTCATCCGCACCGTGAATCGACTGGAAGAGATCAAGTCGGGGCAGTTGCTTTTCGATGGACACGACGTGCACGCACCGATGAGCAGCGTGGAACTGAACCGCCTGCGCAGCCGCATCGGCTTCGTGTTCCAGAGCTTCAACCTCTTTCCTCATCTGTCGGTGCTCGACAACGTGATGCTCTCGCCCATGCGCGTTCGCGGCGTCAAGCGTGCAGACGCGCGAGACAAGGCCCTGCAACTGCTCGAACGCGTGGGACTGGCCGCCAAGGCCGCGTCTTTCCCCGCCCAGCTGTCGGGCGGGCAACAGCAACGCGTGGCGATTGCACGCGCCTTGGCGATGGAGCCACCTGCGATGCTGTTCGACGAGCCGACCAGCGCACTGGACCCCGAAATGGTCGGCGAAGTCCTGGCCGTGATGCGCAGCCTCGCCAACGACGGCATGACGATGATGTGCGTGACGCACGAAATGGGCTTTGCCCGCGACGTGGCCGACCGCGTCTGGTTCATGGATGCGGGCTGCATTCTCGAGTCGACCGATCCCGACGCTTTCTTCCGCAACCCGCAGCACCCGCGTGCCAAACGCTTTCTGTCCGACCTGCGCTCGCATTGAGCGAGGTCACCCCCTTTTCAACCGAGGAGTCCGCCATGTCCGTTCGACTTTCCGCCGCTTCCCTGGCAGCCGTTGCCTGTTGGCTCAGTGCCATGCCTCTCGCCGCGCAGGCGGACCAATGGCAGGACATCCTGCAGCGAAAGGAGCTGCGCTGCGGCACCTTCGCCGACGTCCCGCCGTTCGCGGCGCCGGACCCGAAGACACGCGAGATGGTGGGCTTCGACATCGACATGTGCAATGCGATTGCGAAGCACCTGGGCCTGGCCGCCAAGATCACCCCGCTGTCGGTCGAGGCACGCGTGCCCGAAGTCAAGATGGGCCGGGTCGACGTCACGGTCGCCAACCTCGCGTACACGCTCGGCCGCGCCGAGCAGATCCAGTTCAGCGACCCGTACTATCTCGCGAAGGAAATGCTCGCGGTGAAGGCCAGCGATTCCGCCACGACCAAGGCCGAATACAAGGGCAAGCGCCTCGCGTCCACCAAGGGGTCCACCTCCGAGCTGTCGATCAAGCTCAATGGTTCCGAGCCGGTGACGTTCCAGGACACGGGGTCGGCCTTCATGGCCGTGCAGCAGAACAAGGCGCTGGGCATGGTCGCCAACACGATGACGATCACGAAGCTCGTCAACCAGTCCAAATCGTCCGGTATCGAGCTCAAGATGATCAAGGAGCCGATGGCGTTTCAACCCATCGGCGTGGGGATGAAGAAGGACGAACCGGCACTGCTGGCGAAGATCAACGCCACCTTGGTCGCCATGGACAAGGCCGGTGAGATCGACCAGATCTGGGCCAAGTGGCTGGGACCGAACACCGAGTTCAAGATGGTCCGTGAGGACAAGGTGGTTCCCCTCAGCGAACTGAAGTTCACGCCTTTGCCGTGACCTGACCGCGCCCCCATAGGCGGCTCGCGCAACGCACAAGCCGCCATCGTTTCAAGAGTGCATGTCGGACGACGCGAGTCGCCCGGCGTGGGCTCGCCTTTGTCCGCAACGGACGCTGTCGTACCAAAGACTATGGAGAAATCATGAGGAAGAACCTATTTGCAAGCGCCGCCCTGCTGGCCTTGAGCGGCGCCGCCATGGCGCAATCGTCGGTGACCATCTTCGGCACCATGGACGTCGGCGTGCGTCATGTCGACAACGGCGCGGGCGCGCTGTATTCAGTCAGCAGCCACGGCGCCAGCACCAGCAAGATCGGCTTTCGGGGAACGGAAGACCTCGGCGGCGGGCTGCAGGCAGGCTTCTGGCTGGAGTCGCAGATCGATCCGGACGTGGGCACCGCCGGCGGCAGCAACGGCACCGCCACCGCATTCTGGAATCGCCGCTCGACGGTTTCGTTGTCGAGCACGTCGTTCGGCGAGATCCGCCTCGGGCGCGACTATGTTCCAACCTTCAGCACGATTGCGGATTTCGATCCGTTCAACACCAACGGCGTGGGCAATGCGCTGAACCTGATCAACCAGGACAACCTGGGAAGCGGCGTCGTCACGCAGACGCGCGCCAACAACGCGGTCAGCTACTTCCTGCCGTCGCAGCTCGGTGGCTTCTACGGCAACGCCATGGTGACGCCGAGCGAGGGCCTGGCGGGCCAAAAATACACCGGGGGACGAATCGGCTATGCCGCAGGCCCCTTGAAGGTGCAGGCAGCAATGGGCCAGACCAACACCGCGACGGCGAACAAGTTCAAGCAGACCAACGTGGCGGCCTCCTACGACTTCGGCGTCGCCAAGCTGGTCGGCTTCGTCAACGTCAACAAGTTCGACGTCAAGAAGGCCACCGTCTACCTGCTGGGCGCTTACGTGCCCGTGGGCGTCGGCGAAGTGCATGTGGCCTACTTGAACCGCGATTCGTCCGGCGGCGGCACCGACGCCAACGACGCCAAGCAGTTCACGCTCGGCTATTTGCACAACCTGTCGAAGCGAACCGCGCTCTATGCCAACGCGGGTCGCCTCACCAACAGCGGAGCCGCCAATTTCGTCCAGTCCGGCGGGCCTGCGATCGGTTCACTCACCGGATTCAAGAACACCGGGTACGAGCTCGGGCTGCGGCACTTCTTCTAACACCCAAGCCCCGGCCGGGAGGCACCGCGCGCGTGCGAGGTGCCGCTCAGTCCCCGACCTGCACGCGATGGGCATGCAGCGCCTCGAAGATCGGGGCGTCGCCGAAGCGGAACAGGTCGAGGTTCGACTCGGCGGACGCCCGCGCCGTGAACGGCACCCAGGACGGGACGACGAACAGGTCGCCGCGATCGACGTTCCACGTTCGATCGCCGACGGTGACTGCGCCGGACCCGTCGAAGACCTGGAACACCGACGAGCCGACCTCGCGCCGCACGAGAGTCTGCGCGCCGGCGCGCAACCGATGCATCTCCGTGCGCAGGGTCGGCAGGACATCGCCGCCGTTGGTCGGGTTCGTGAAGCGCACCGCGGCGTGTCCCGGGCTCAGGGTCGCCACGTGGCCCTCGTCCTCGAGCGCGAGCTGTTCGGTCAGCGCCCGATCCGTATCGACCCAGCGGTAGGCGAGCAGCGGCGTGGCCGCCGTCGATGCGAGTTGCGAGACCGGGCGCAGGCCCGGATGACCCCACAAGCGCTCGGAGCGGGAGCGATCGGGGGTGGTCTTCTCAGCCGCGCCGATCCGCTCGCGACCGACCTCGAAGAACTGGCTCTCGGTGTAGTACGAGAACGGAATGTCCAGCCCGTCGATCCAGGCCATCGGCTCGGTCGCGGCATTGTGGTGGGCATGCCAGTTCCAGCCTGCCTGCGGCAGGAAGTCGCCGCGCGACATGCGGACCGGATCGCCGTTGACCACCGTCCAGACCCCCTCGCCTTCGACGACGAAGCGGAAGGCATGCTGGGTATGGCGGTGCTCGGGCGCATCTTCGCCGGGCATGAGGTACTGGATCGCGGCCCACAGCGTCGGCGTGGCAAAGGGTTTGCCGCCCAGCGCCGGGTTGGCGAGCGCAATCGCGCGGCGCTCGCCGCCGCGGCCCACCGGGACGATGCTGCCCGCCTGCGCGGCGAGCTGCTTCAGTCGATCCCAGCGCCACAGGTGGGGCGCCGCCTTCGACTTCGGATGCAGCGGCATCAGGTCGCCGATCTCGGTCCACAGCGGCACCAGCAGTTCGCGCTCGAAGCCGCGGTAGAGCTGCTCGAGCTCGGGCGATGGATCGGGCTGTCCGGGGGCGGCGACGGCCTTGAGGCGCACGGGCGACGGGGTGCTCTCCATTGTCATGATCGAATCCTCGAGAAAAGGTGAACGCGGCTCACTCGGCTGATCCGACCGTCAGCGCGATCGTCCCGACGCCTTCGATGCGCCCGTCGATCCGGTCGCCGGGCTGCAACGGGCCGACGCCTTCAGGCGTGCCCGTGAAGATCAGGTCGCCTGGCTGCAGGTGGTAGAACTTCGAGAGGTCGGCAATCAGCTCGGGGATGTTCCAGATCAGCTTGGCCAGGTCCGACTTCTGCCGCACGCTGCCGTTGACGCTCATCGCGAGTTCGCCCTGGCCGAGCACGACACCGGGCATCGGCACGAGCTCCGAGACCACCGACGATTCCTCGACGTCCTTGCCGAGATCCCACGGACGGCCCTTCTCGCGCGCGACGAGCTGCAGGTCGCGGCGTGTCATGTCGAGGCCGCAGGCGTAGCCATAGATCAGCCTCGATGCGTCGGCCTGCGCCACGCGAAAGCCCGGCTCGCCGATCGCGACCACCAGCTCCATCTCATGCTGGTAGTCCTTCGTCCCCGGTGGATAGGCGACGGTGGCACCGGACTCCACCAAGGTCGACGGACTCTTCGTGAAGTAGAACGGCACCTCCACCGACTTGTCGACGGGCCGGCCCATCTCGACGGCATGCGCGTGGTAGTTGCGTCCGACGAAGAAGAGGCGCCGGATCGGAAAGCGCTCGCCGCGACCGCGAACGGCGAGCGAGGGAACCGGCGGCGGATTCCAGAGGTAGGTGGTCTGTGTCATGTCGTGCTCTCGTTGCAAGTGATATTCGATCGTTGACCTCATCGGTCAGCGTTTGGCGCCGGCGACTGCCAGGCCGGCCGGGGCGTCAAGGCGTTCGGGGCTCGGCTCGGCATGGTGTGCCGACGCCGAGCGGCCGTGGTCGATCAGCAGCACGGCGAACATGCCGATCACGGCCGGAATCGCAATCGCGATGAAGTTCTGCTGCAGCGGCAGGCTCATGCTGACCAGCACGCCGATGACGATCGGCGCGAGGATGGCACCGCTGCGGCCGATCCCCAGCGCCCAGCCGAGGCCAGTGGAGCGGATTGCCATCGGATAGAACTGGCCGGTGTAGGCGTTCGCGACGATCTGCGTGCCGATCGTCGATGCGCCGGCCAGGCCGACGACGACGAACAGCAGCTCGGTGGGCATCTTGACGCCCAGCAGCGTGATCGACACCGCCGCCAGCGCATACATCGCTGCCAGGACGTGCTTGATGTGGAAGCGATCGGCAAGCCAGCCACCACCGACCGCCCCGACCATCGCGCCCACGTTGAGCACCAGGACGAAGGTCAGCGCCGAACCCAGGCTGTAGCCCGCGCCGGCCATCAGCTTGGTCAACCACGAACTCAGCGCATAGACCATGAACAGGCACATGAAGAAGGCGATCCAGAACATCACCGTGCTGAAGCCACGACCCTCGCCGAACAGGTGCTTGATCGGCGCGCTGTCGGCCTTGTCTTCGGCCGGCACCGCGAAACGGTCGGTCGCTGCAGGCCGGTAGCCTGGCGCAAGCTTCGACACGATGAGCTTCAATTCATCGTGCCGGCCCCGGGCCAGAAGAAAGGGCATCGACTCCGGCAGCGACTTGAGGATGACCGGGATCAGGAGAACCGGAAAGCCGGCCGCGAAGAACACCGATTGCCAGCCGTAGGCCTCGATCAGACCCTTGCCAAGCAGTGCCGCAATGATGCCGCCCACGGCGTAGCCGCTGAACATCAGCGTGACCAGCGTCGCCCGCATCTTCTTCGGCGAATACTCGGTCATGTGCGCGACCACGTTGGGCATGACGCCGCCGATGCCGAGGCCCGCGAGGAAGCGCACCACGGCAAAGGTCACCGGGTCCCGGGCCAGGCCGGCGGCGGCGGTGAAGACGCTGAACAGCGCGATGCAGATCGCGATCGCCCAGCGGCGACCGATGCGATCGGCGATGGTGCCGAGGAAGATCGCACCGAACATCATCCCGAACAGTGCCGAGCTGACCATGAAGCCCGCCTTGGTCGCTTCGACGCCCATCTCTTTCATGATCGAGGGCAATGCGATGCCGGCCACCGCGAGGTCATAGCCATCGAAGATGACGATCAGCGCGCACCAGAGCAGCACGAGTGCGTGGAATGGGTTGAACCGGGCCTCGTCGGCCAGTTGGTGAACGTCGATCTGACGCATGGTTTGTCTCCTTTTGAATGTGGGTGGAGCGACGCTCAAAGCTTGGACATCGGCACCCCGATGTCGGCCAGTCGCTGCGGATCGACCGGCTTGCACTGCTCGATCAGGCGCCGTGCAAAGCGAAGGTCGCGCGCCGCGTTGGGTCCGATCGCAGCCTTGACCACGTCGCCTTCGAGATAGAACAGGACGAAGCTTTCCGAGCCCGCGACGCCGCGCACGACGACGCGCAGCGACGGCGTCGGGATGCCGTAGATCTGCAGGTTCATGCCGTACTGGTCCGACCAGAACCACGGCAGCGGCCGATACTCGACCTCCAGGCCGAGCGCCGAGCGTGCAGCGGCAATGCCCTGCTCCTGCGCGTTCTGCCAGGATTCGAGCCGCAGGCGCCGGCCGGCCCAGGGGTTCTCCGTCACGGCAACGTCGCCGGCGGCGAGGATGTCGGGGTCGGACGTCCGGCAACGCGCGTCGACGATCACGCCGCCGTCGCAATCGAGACCCGCGTCGCGTGCGAGCTCGTCGTTGGGCACGAGGCCGACGCCGACGACGATCGCGTCGCAGGCCAGCACCTTGCCGTCGGCGAGCGTCACCGCCGACCGACCGTCATCGCTGGACCCGAATCCGGCGACACCGGCGCCGAGGATCACGCGGGTCCCGTGCGTGCGGTGCAACGCGAGCAAGTGCTCGGAGATCTCGGACGGCACGGTCCGCTCGCACAGGCGGCTCTGCGCTTCGACGACCACCACGTCCGCGCCCTTCTGGCGTGCCGTGGCCGCGACCTCCAGGCCGATCCAGCCGCCCCCGACCACGACCACCTGGCGGCCGGGTTGCAGCAGCGGCGCGAGAGCGATCGCGTCGTCGATTCTGCGCAACGTGTGCACGCCCGGCGCGTCGGCGCCCGGGACGGCCAAGGTGCGCGCGCGGCCGCCGGTGCACAGGATCAGCTTGTCGTACGCGAGCGTCTCGCCGTCTGCGAGTTCGAGCCGCTTGGCCGCGCGGTCGATCCGCGCGACCGTCGTACCCGGTCGCCACTCCAGCGCGAGCGCATCGAAGGCATCGGCCTTCTGCAGCCAGGTGCTCTGCGGCAGCGACACGCCGGCAAGCACCGCCTTCGACAGCGGTGGCCGCTCGTGCGGCGGATGACGTTCATCGCCGATCAGCACGAGCCGGCCGGTGAAGCCTTCCTTGCGCAAGGTCTGCGCCGCCCAGCCGCCGGCCTGCCCGGCGCCGACGATGACGATCGTTCCGGCCGGCCATGCGGCAGCCGCGACCTCAGGTCGCTCAGCGTCCATGTCGTCTCCTTCGGGTGTGGCGCGTCAGTCGAGCGCGAGCCAGACGCGGCCGCCCTCGATCTTCACGGGATAGGTGCGCAAGGCCTCGGTGGCCGGGGCGCAGTTCGGCTGCCCCGAGCGCACGTCGAAGCGGCCCTGGTGCAGCGGGCATTCGATCTCATGGCCTTCGAGGAAACCGTCGCACAGCCGCGCGTGGCCGTGCGTGCACACGTTGTCGGTCGCGTAGACCTCGCCGTCGACGCCGTACAGCGCGATGTCGCGGCCGGCGACGTCCACGCCGAGCACGTCGTCCTGCGGCACCTCGTCCTGTGCGGCGGCGTCGATCCAGTTGATCGTCATGATGGTCCTCAGATGGGGTAGATGAGCGAGTTCGGAATCATTTCGCTGTCGTACACCACGAGGCGCGACGCGAACTTCAGGCCCAGCGGCGTGCGCACGATCTCGTCGATCGTCCGGCCGACATTGAAGACCGTCGATTCCTTGGACAGGCGGGTGCGGAAGACAGCGTAGTTGGCCTCGCTGTGGATGCGTCCGTCGGCGTCGATCTGGTGCACGATCGGCGTGCCGACGACGTGCCGCTGATAGTACGGGTCATGGAACAGCGTTTCGCGGATGCCGTAGACGCGGTCTTTCAACATGCCCTTGCTCTCGAAGGACAAGGTCGCGAGCGGGAAGCCGCGTTCGTGGTTCTCGCGCGGCTGCAGCTTGTAGACGCAATCGTCGATGAAGAATTCGGGCCAGGCGTCCCAGTCGGCGGCATCGACGGCCGCGGCGTAGCGGGCGTAGAGCTGGGTCAGCTCGAAGTAGTCCTTGGAGTCCATCGTCAAGCCTCCATCGTCCGGCGCCAGTATTCGTACATCCCGCGGATCAGGGTCTCGGTGACCATGTGATCGGTGTTGCCGACCTCGCGGCCGCCGAGCTCGGCGAGCGTGCGATGGAAGGGCTTGGTTTCGAAGCCTTCCTGCGACCACTCGATCACCTCGCCGTCGTCGGCCGAGACGAATCCGGCCGGCCCGAACAGATTGGCCTGGCGCAGCCGGCGCTGCGTCATTTCCTCGGTGTCGTCCTCGAAGCCGAAGTGCGTCCAGACGAAGTCGAAGGCGCCGTGGCCGTCGGGCTGGATGTGGCGCGTCGAGACGCTGTTGACCTGCTGCTGGAAGATGACGCTGGGGAAGACCGTCGTCATCACCGCGGTCGGACCGTCCCACCAGGGCTCGGGAACGATGTCGAGGAAGCGCGCGTCGTGCAGTTGCATGCTTTCCTTGAAGCTCGACACCTGCGTGACCTGCTCGGACTTGCCGGCGCTGCCGCGGGTCGAGACCATCGCCGCGTGGCGATGGCGATCGTCCATCAGCAGTTGCGACTTGTTGTCGGCACGCCAGAGCCCGAAGGTGACGAACCAGGTGTGCAGCAGGCCCGGGTGGTACGGGTCCTTGATGTTCTCCTGCATCAGCTTCCAGTTGCCCGGGATGCGCTGGCGGTTGTAGCCGAGGATCTTCAG
>Ga0075366_10000904_pt1 | contig 14365 bp, 13 predicted proteins | sample EndMethybrTD3031_FD_72351 | JGI IMG/M metagenome (GOLD analysis project Ga0075366, IMG submission 72351) | Populus endosphere microbial communities from Tennessee, USA - Endosphere MetaG P. TD hybrid TD303-1 | ecosystem: Host-associated > Plants > Roots > Endosphere | place: USA: Tennessee...
GGTTACGGTACCTCAACCACGTTCAGGATGCCGGTAATGATATCCTCACTGGTGATGTTTTCGGCCTCTGCCTCGTAGCTTAAGCCAACACGGTGCCTTAACACATCATGACAAACTGCGCGTACATCCTCGGGGATCACATAACCGCGACGTTTAATAAAGGCATATGCTTTTGCTGCCAGCGCCAAACTGATACTTGCCCTTGGCGATGCGCCAAAGGTGATCAGTGTTTTGTATTTGGCAAGCTTAAACTGATCGGGGAAACGGGTAGCGAAAACAATATCGATGATGTATTGCTCTATTTTTTCGTCCATATAAACCTCGCGCACAATTTTGCGAGCCTTGATGATTTCATCTGGCTTGATGATGGCGTTTGGCTTATTCATGCCCGAAGGCGAGATATTGGCGCGCATGATCTTTTTCTCATCCTCTTTGTTAGGATATTTGATCACTACTTTTAGCATAAAACGGTCAACCTGTGCCTCGGGCAGGGGATAAGTGCCTTCCTGCTCAATAGGGTTTTGGGTTGCCAGTACCAGGAACGGATCGGGCAGTTTATAGGTGGTATCGCCGATAGTTACCTGGCGTTCCTGCATGGCCTCAAGCAGCGCGCTTTGCACTTTGGCAGGCGCACGGTTAATCTCATCGGCCAAAACAAAGTTGGAGAAGATTGGTCCTTTGCGCACAATGAACTCTTCTTTCTTTTGGTTGTAGATCATGGTACCCAATACGTCGGCAGGGAGCAAATCCGGAGTAAACTGGATCCGGCTAAAATCAGCCTGAATAGCTCTTGACAGGGTATTGATGGCCAGGGTTTTTGCCAGTCCCGGTACACCTTCCAATAGAATGTGCCCATTAGCCAGTAAACCGATCAGCAAACGCTCAACCATATAACGCTGACCAACGATCACTTTATCCATCTCCATAAGCAGCAGGTCGATAAACGCGCTTTCCCTTTGTATCATTTCATTCAGTGCCCTGATATCGGTTGAATACGATGTTGGAGCTGCCGGAGCTGCTGATGAAACATTTCCTGTGTAACTATTTTGTTCTTCCATTAATTTTTTTTGTTTCGGTAGGCAAACTTAAACACCCGCTCAATTTTTCGCCAACTAAAATCCATGCTTAAATGTTAAAAAGTGTTAAATCGTTATATATCGCGGCGGATATATCTGTTTAACACTCACAATGTTTGGTAATAATTGTTAAATCCGGCCGTGTTAAGTCCCAATATACACTATTTAGTTGCTTGTGGTGATATATAACGTGTTAAAGTGGGTTTTATTGATTGGCATAGGTTAAAGTTTTCCGGACTTTATTATCTATTTTTAATCAACATAATCCGGGCGACATGAAAAAGAGAAGATTGTTATTTATGCTGGTTATAACCGTCCTTTCGGCAATGGCTGCGAGGGCGCAAAATAGGTATAAAAATATCCCTCTGCCAAAAGCCATCAACGGTGTAAACGAAGAATTTTCGGGTATGACCATTTATGGCGGTCGCCTTTACCTCGAACCGCAATACGGCGATCATAAAGAAACAAAATTGGATGGCACATTTAACCTGTATAGTATCCTTGCAGATAGTATTAACAGGGTTATTGACGGACAGGATACAGCATTATCAGCCTTTAAAACCATCAGCGTAAAAAATTTGAACTTGCTCCCCGATTCTGTAAAAGCAAACTATGAAGGCTTTGAAGCTATCAGCATCGCTAATAATACGGTTTTCCTTTCTATCGAAACGGACGATAAATACCCATACTGTTTTGTGCTGAAGGGCAAATTAGATACCTTTAAAGGAGCAGTGATAATTGACCCGGAGCATTTTATTTCCCTGCGAAGATATCCATCCATCAGCAATGCCGGGTTTGAAAGTGTTACCTATCTCCCTAAAGAAAACAAATTGCTGGCTTATTATGAGTTTAATGCAATGTCTAAAGGTGGCTGCGGCTACTTGATAGATACTTCGTTTAGTAAGATGCCTCAGCAAATTACAACACCATTCCTGTATTTCAGGATCACGGACATAGCAGCAGCCGGTGATGGGAAGATCTATGGTGTCAACTATTTTTGGAATGGTGATTATGATGCCTATTTAAATAACAGTTGGGTTAAGAAGCCCGAGGCAGCTATGGGTAAACTGATTCCTGAACTTGGGAATAAACTGAGTACTGATCCTAACTACTTGCATAATAACCCTTACGCAGCGATTGTGATGTTGGACACCCGTAAAAGTAAGCAGTGGAAATATGTACGTTCATTTGATGGTGTCAAAAATAACTGGGAAGGTATAGCCCTGTTTAAGAAGGGGGCATTGATTGTTACCGATGCCAACAGGAGTAGTAAGCAGGTTTGCAGGTTGGTTTACGTGGATTTTTGAGGAACGAACACCTACCGTCATCCCGAACTTGTTTCGGGACCCCATGTAATTAGTCGACGTTAAGCATGCTGGTGCTTAGCGAGTGGGGTGCTGAAACAAGTCCAGCATGACTTCTGATTATTGGGTTAAAGCAAAAAAGCCGCTTATCGCGGCTTTAATATATTAAGTATTTAATAATTTTATTCTTCAACCATTTCGCTGTTGGGGCTGGCTACTTCTGGTTTTTCGTGTTTAAAATAGCGCTTCTGGTACAGGAGAATCATAATTACGCCTACACAGATAGAGGCATCGGCCAGGTTAAAAACCGGCCTGAAAAACTCGAACGACTCGCCTGCCCAAAACGGGAACCAAGACGGATAGGTGCCACGCAATAGCGGAAAGTAAAACATATCAACCACACGGCCATGAAATAAAGGGGCATATTTATACATTATACCATAAAAGGTTGAATCGATAATATTGCCCATGGCACCGGCTAAAATGAGCGCTACGTTCATGATGAGCCCGCGGTGGTATTTGTGTTTAATTAAATAAATAAGGGTGTAAATTATACCGCAAACCGCAACTATGCGGAACAGCGTTAAAGCCAGTTTGCCTGCATCGCCGCCCCACTCCATACCAAATGCCATACCGTTGTTTTCGGTATAGTGCAGCATCCCCCTGCTTCCCAGGAAACGAATTTCGTCCTGGAGTTGCATGTGCGCGCGGACCCAGGTCTTGATGATCTGGTCGGCAAGGATAATAAAGGCAGCAGTTAAAAAAGGTTTGGTATAAGCAGCCTTCATTTATTGCTTTAATTTAGCTTCCATAGAGAGGGTTGTGTGCGGAACAGCACGTAAACGCTCTTTCGGGATCAGCTTGCCTGTTTCGCGGCAAACACCGTAAGTTTTATTTTCAATACGTACAAGCGCGGCTTCAAGCTGCTCAATAAATTTTTTCTGACGTGCAGCCAACTGGTTTATCTGCTCTTTTTCAAGCGTGGCCGAGCCATCTTCTAATGTTTTGTAAGTACCGGCGGTATCATCGGTGCCGTTGGCATTAGGCGAACTCAATGACGTAGCCAATGAATTTAATTCTTCGCGGGCTATGCGCATTTTATCCAGGATAATCCCTTTAAATTCCTGCAGGTCAGCTTCAGAATATCTGGTTTTTTCTTGTTCTTGTTTCATTATACTTTACTAATAGCAATCAATATTTCTTGTTCGTCAATTGTAACAGGTTCGCCCCCGGTAAGGTTATCCACAAACGTAATGCTGTCGGCCAAAATTTCGGCGCAAATGTAGGATAGATTGTTTTCCACGGCCTCTCTGATCGCCGGGGTGCTACTTACCTGCACGTTTATCCTGTCAGTTACTTCAAATCCTTTGGTCTTACGTATATTCTGCACACGGTTGATAAACTCGCGCGAGATACCCTCCTGTTTTAATTCGTTGGTTATGGTAACATCTAAAGCCACGGTTAGTTTTCCCAAATTTGCCACCTGCCATCCGGGAACATCTTCGGCTATGATCTCAACGTCGGTAGCTAATACTTCGTATTTGCCATCAAGAACCGGGATGTTACCGTTAGTTTCTAAAGCGGCAATATCTTCCTGGCTGAAATTTGTGATGGCTTCGGCTACAACTTTCATATCCTTACCTACTTTTTGGCCTAAGGCCTTAAAGTTTGGCTTTATTTTCTTTTTGATGAACCCTGCGGTATCGGTAATATACTCGATATCCTTGATGTTAGTTTCAGACAAAATGAGGTCTTTTACCTGCTCAACGTGTAATTTAAAGCTTTTATCCAGTATTGGCAATAAAATTTTGCTCAATGGCTGGCGCACATTGATATTCACCTTTTTACGAAGTGACAAGGTTAATGACGAAACATCCTGTGCCAGCTGCATGCGCTCTTCAAGCTCGGCATCAACCAAAGCGCTGTCATACTCAGGAAAGTAAGCCAGGTGTACCGATTCAAACTCCTCTTTACCCGTAACAGCATTCAGATCGCAATATAATCTATCGGCAAAGAATGGTGCAATTGGGGACATTAGTTTGCTGATAGCGATGAGACAGGTATATAATGTTTGGTAAGCCGAAAGCTTATCTTCTGTATTATCAGATTTCCAGAAGCGGCGGCGGCTTAAACGGATAAACCAGTTGCTGAAATGCACATCAACAAATTCCTGGATAGCACGGGCCGCCTTGGTTGGCTCAAAATCGGCATAGTAACCGTCAACCTCTTTGCTCAGGGTGTTTAACAGTGATATGATCCAGCGGTCAATTTCAGGGCGTTTGCTGATTTCAATTTCGGCTTCGCTGTAAGTGAACTTATCAATGTTAGCGTACAGGGTGAAGAATGAATAGGTGTTATACAGTGTACCAAAAAACTTACGCCTAACTTCATCTATACCCTCTTCGTTAAATTTAAGGTTATCCCATGGCGATGCATTGCTGATCATGTACCAGCGGGCGGCATCAGCTCCATATTTTTCGATGGTCTCGAACGGATCAACGGCATTGCCTAATCGTTTAGACATTTTATTGCCGTTTTTATCAAGCACCAGGCCGTTTGATACTACGTTTTTGAACGCGATACCTTTATTGCCAACCTGTTCATTGATAGCTTTCACCTCGTCACTTGCTTCGCTCAACATTACGGCTATAGCGTGCAGGGTGAAGAACCAGCCGCGGGTTTGGTCAACGCCCTCGGCAATGAAATCTGCCGGGTACGCATTCTTAAATTCTTCCTGACCTTCAAACGGGAAATGCCATTGTGCGTAAGGCATAGCGCCCGAGTCAAACCAAACGTCGATCAGGTCAGGCTCGCGCAGCATTTTATTGCCGGTTGATGATACTAAAACAACATCATCAACATAAGGGCGGTGCATGTCTTCCAACTTAAAACCCTCAGGCATGAAACCTGCTTTGATCGATTTTGCAATCTCTTCATTTAATTCGGCAATTGAACCAATGCAGATCTCTTCCGTTCCATTTTCTTCGCGCCAGATGGGCAGCGGGGTGCCCCAGTAGCGTGAACGCGATAGGTTCCAGTCAACCAGGTTTTCCAGCCAGTTACCAAAACGACCGGTACCTGTTGATTCAGGTTTCCAGTTGATGGTTTTGTTAAGCTCCACCATTTTATCCTTCACAGCAGTGGTACGGATAAACCAGCTATCGAGCGGATAGTATAATATCGGCTCATCGCTGCGCCATGAGTGCGGGTAGCTGTGCTCGTATTTTTTAACGTCGAACGCGCGGTTCTCTGTTTTTAATTTGATAGAGATGAGTACGTCGGTCGGTTTAAAACCTTCTTCGGCACGCTCGGCGTCGGTATAATATTCTTCCTTAACGTAACGGCCGGCGTAATCGGTAACTTCATCCACAAAACGGCCTTGTTTGTTCACCAACGGAACATCTTTGCCGGTCTCGTCTTTCACCATTACCGATGGTACATTGTTTTCCTTACATGCCCTGAAGTCATCCGCACCAAAAACAGATGCGGTGTGTACTATACCGGTACCGTCTTCCGTGGTAACAAAGTCGGCAGGAATAACGCGGAACGCATTTTTCTCCAGATCCTCGTTGGTTACATAAGGCATCAACTGCTCGTAGTGGATGCCCACCAGTTGACTGCCTTTTACTTCTGCCTCAATTTTCCATGGGATGATCTTGTCCCCGCCTTTGTAATCAGCGAACGAAGCATTCTCACCTTCAGCTTTAAAGTATTTCTTAATCAGGTCTTTAGCCAAAACTACACAAACCGGTAGGTAGGTGTAAGGGTTAAAGGTGCTGATCTTAACGTAGGTAATGGCTTCGCCAACTGCGAGGGCGCAGTTTGATGGTAAAGTCCATGGGGTAGTTGTCCAGGCAAGGATAAATACTTCCGTATCTATTCCGTTGAACAAAAACTCCGAATCGCCGTCGCGTTTAACTTTAAACTGCGCGGTGATGGTGGTATCCTTCACCATTTTGTAGGTGCCAGGCTGGTTAAGCTCATGTGAGCTTAGGCCGGTACCTGATTTTGGAGAGTATGGCTGTACGGTGTAACCTTTATACAGCAGATCTTTGTTGTGCAGCTGTTTAAGGATCCACCAAAGGCTTTCAATGTATTCGTTTTTGTAAGTGATGTACGGATCGTTCAGGTCAACCCAGTAGCCCATTTTTTCGGTCAGGTCGTTCCAAACATCGGTATAACGCATAACTTCCTTGCGGCAGGCATCGTTATAATCTTTAACGCTAATTTTTTTGCCGATATCATCTTTGGTGATGCCCAGGGCTTTTTCAACGGCAAGCTCAATAGGCAAACCGTGGGTATCCCAGCCACCTTTACGTTTTACCTGGTAGCCTTTAAGGGTTTTGTAGCGACAAAAAATATCTTTAATTGAGCGCGCCATTACGTGGTGAATACCGGGCATACCGTTAGCGCTCGGCGGCCCTTCATAAAAAGTATAAGGGTTACCTGCCGGACGGCTGGTAATGCTTTTCTCGAAAATATTTTTCTGTTTCCAGAAGTCCAGTATCTCTTTGCCGGTTTGCGATAAGTTTAACTGCTTATATTCCTTGTACATCTATAATTTCACCTCTTTTTTAGGAGGTTGCAAAAATACAGAAATTAAAAATGATTTTTTTAATTTACGCCGATGAAAAATAAAGCAAAACGCTCTGTTTATCTTTTATTAATAGGTATTATTCTGTTTTCGGCAGGGATGGCCATTCCCAGTGGCCCCGGCGAAAAATGGGACGATTACGCGCGCGGTGCAGGAGCAGGGTTATTTATTGCCGGCTTTATAGGCCTGGTAACCTGGCTTATTGATGTGGTGAAGGAAAATAAGTAAGCCTTAAGTCCTGAGTTGTTAGTCGTAAGTTCAAACCCGGATAGGTATTGCAACATTGCTCAGCCGGAGCCACCACAGTATTTTAAATCATAAATCACTGATCTCAAGGGTGGCAGTTACAAATAAATACTTTCGACTAAATACTTTCAACTTAGACTTTTTCATATACTAAAACTTTAGTTGATGCGTTATGGATAAGACTAAACAATAAAAGCCTCCTTGCACTCGCTGCTTGGAGGCTTTAAACCTAAACCTTATCACAAATCAAGGTGGTAACCTTGTATTGAAATAGCTACAAATCTAATACATGGATTGCTAAAATCAAAAAAAAACCGACGAATAGATTAAATGAATCGACGGATTATTAAAAACTATCGTTTTTTGTTTAAATTTTTCTAAAAAAATAAAAATATTGCGGGCGTGTGCTTGTTTTTCCAAAATAAAACAGGTCGTCAGGGAAATGAAATTCGCTGTAGCGTTTCGGATGAATACGGCAGGTTTGGCTGGTTATTTTAATCCGGAAAATTTTGCGTTTAAATATTGAAATGTGGGTCTGTTCATTAATTGTTCGCTAAGGCAGCTTTCTTTCAAAACTAATAACTTTTTAAGATCAGGATGTTCTGTATCATTGCATAGCCTTGCCAGGTCGTCTAATAAATAGCCAAAAGCCCTTACTTCAAGCCGTTCAAGTTTGTCGGCTACTGTTGTATTGGCTGTATCATAAAAACATGCGGCCCCAAAATCGCTGAACAGTGTGTTGGCTTCATCGTCAATCAAAATATTGTGTGCATACAAGTCGCTGTGCATAATCCCCTTGCAGTGCAGGTGCTCCGCCACGGATGCAATGGTACCTGCAATTTTTAATACATGTTCGGGTGTCAGAGTCAGATCAGGCTTAAAAACATCACGCGTGCAGCTAACAAGGCTGGGAGGCAGGCCGAGATTGTAAAAACTCCCTGGTATGAGCTTCATCACCAGCCCTTTTTTATTTTCGGGATGATTGGCGATTTGGCCTATTAATTCTACCAATCCCTCATGGTTGCCTGCGGTAATACAGGCGTTCATCTCATCTTCGGGCAGGCCATCGCTGGTAATTGCTCCTTTGAATATTTTAACCGCAACCTCAGTGGTTTCACCGGCATGCCGCCAGGTAGCTTTGGAGATAACACCGGATGCGCCTTCGCCAAGCAATTGGTTGATTTCCAATTCGCCGCTATCAATCGCTGTAAGTGAATGTACTGTTGGTTTATAGCTGAAAGGATTGCCCGAAAACGCCAGCCATGATAGTTTGGGCATAGATAAGAGCCATTCGGGAAATTCACTTAGCTGATTGGCGGAAATCCTGAGCAGCTCCAGGTTACGACAGCCTGCAAGTGTAGCCGGCAGTTTTGTTAGTCTGTTACCCGCAAGCATTAGTTTCTGCATCCTGCTGCAGTTGCCTATATGAGCGGGTAGCTCGGTAATCCTGTTGTTGGTAAGGATGAGCCAGCGAAGATTAGGATTAAGCGATGCTGGCGGCACCTTTTCTATTCGGTTCGATTTAAACCCTGCGATGTCCAAAAATGGGCAGTCGGACAATACTTCCGGCAAAACAGTGAATTGGTTTTCTGAACAGAAAAAGGTTTTCAGCTTTTGGAGGCGGCCAAAATCTGACGGTAATGCGTTCAGTTTATTGAATGAAAGATCAAGATATTCCAGTGTATCTGCCAGTTCAAAAATTTCAATAGGAAAGTGGGAAAGATTTTCTGATAGTTTAAGCGATACTGCTCCTTTTAATTCTCCGTTTTTTAACTGTTTTAACGTTTGCATAGGCTAAAGCAAAAGAACAAAAAATGCTTAACATTTTGGTTGTGCCTCATATATGATATGGTGGAATCGCGTTTAGATTTATTTAGCTTTTAAGATGATTTTTTATTTCTTAATCTACGTCATCTTTTTGTTTTTCAATTTCCTCCACTTTTGATGTATTAATGAGAGAGATAAATAATATCAATTTAAACATCGTCATCCATGGAACACAATATTACAATAATTAAGGAAGCAGCTATAAAATCGCATACGGGCTCGTTAAAGCTGATGTTTGCAATGGCAATTATCAGCTTAGTAAGTTTTACAAAGGGTTGGGCACAAACACAAGTGTCAACTTTACCCGCTCCCGGTACATCGGCAACAATTGGCCAAATAGACGGTATAACAATATCAACTGCAGTTCAATCACCCTCCAATCAGCAAACACCACTTCAGGTAATTTGTGTTTTTGAATACACAGAGGGCGATATTTTTAATTCACCGCCCGCATTGCCACGCAATCTTAACGGCCTTGTACATGTAGATGAGGCCTTAAAAGGGATACTCACCGAATTGCGTAAAAGCGGCAGGTTTGAAGGCCGGACCCTGGAAACAATGCTTATTACACCATCAGTTGGCAGCTTGCCTGCCGGAAAGTTGCTGATCATAGGGCTTGGCGACCGAAAGTCCTTTAATCCTGAACTAATGATCAGTGTTGGCCGTGTGGAAATGCGCGAAGCTTTAAGGCTGGGGGTAAGCAGTTATTCGCATGCCAGCGATTTAAAGGATGCTGGTATTGATTCGCCTACAGGCGTTGTTGCTGTCAACATTATTAAAGGCGCTATAAGCGCCTATGAAACCGAGGCTTTTTTGAAAGATCACTTGCTGAGTTCGGCTAAGCCTTTAACTCAAATAACATTACTTGCCGGGCCGGCATTTTTTCAAACCACGGCAGATGCGGTTAAAGCTTTTGTGGATAGTTTCAAGGGGGATTAACTCAAAGCGTATTGCGATAAAAATGAGTTTGAAAGACTTTAAAGGCTGATTTTAAATAAAAAGGCCCTGCAATTGCAAGGCCTTTTTGTGGGAACTACTGGGTTCGAACCAGTGACCCTCTGCTTGTAAGGCAGATGCTCTGAACCAGCTGAGCTAAGCTCCCTTTGTTTTTAATTTTACCATCGTTTTGGCAAAACCGAGCGGCGAAGTTAAATCACTTTGCCATATAATGCAAATACTTTCGTGAAGTATTTAGCGAAGAGCGCAAGTATAAAAAAGCCCAACATTACTGTCAGGCTTTGGTGGGAGCTACTGGGTTCGAACCAGTGACCCTCTGCTTGTAAGGCAGATGCTCTGAACCAGCTGAGCTAAGCTCCCTTGCTTTTGGGACTGCAAATATAGGGCTTGATGTTTATTCTTCAAAAAATATTTTGCATTTTTTGTAATATATTGATTTTTAATGAGATGTATTTTAGTAATTTACTTCACATCCCTGTACTGGGCACGCGGACGGGGGTCTTCCGGGAGGATTTCCATTTCCGGAAATTCGATATAGTGGGCATACCATTGTATGGCGCCTACCAAATCCAGCGCGTCTTCGGCAGCTACACTAACCGTTTCAAAGGCGTAAAGCTTCTGATCGGCGTATCCATAAAGCTGGATCTCGTTATCATCCGGACTAAATTGTTCTTCATCAAGACAGTAAACTTTTACCTTGAGGCGTGTATCCCTGGAATGGATCACATCCCTACAGGGGTTTTGGGGATCGGTTGCCAGTAAATATACATTATAGTCCATAATCGGTTTAACAAAGTTTATATGGGATGGTTTCTTTATTAAGCATTTAATACTCAGAATTGTTTGATTTTTTAATCTGTTTCCCCGGGTGTGGAAATTGCACCCTCGTTTGGGGAAAAAATCTACAGTTTAATATTTAAGTAATATTAAAAAGCTGTTTTTAAGGTATATAGATGCATGTTTAACAATTGGCATTTCGTTTGAATAAATGTTATTACCCTTCTCAAAGGGTTGTTTTTCATAGGTAGATGTAGGGTCGAAATACTGCGAGAGTATTTCGACCTTTTTTATTATCCAATGTTTGGTGCCGGTTTCCTCTTTAAGCAGGTTTATGTAACCGGATAGGTCATCCAGTCTGGGTGATGATGGGTGAGGTAGTTTAGCCGATCGAGTTTTAACCTCTGGGAAAATTATACCACTATTTCCAGGAAAGTATTTACTCACTTTATATTCACTACGCCTTTGAAAATGCGTTCTGAGTACTGGAAAGGCATTTTGGCATTTGGCACCTGGTTTGAATTACAGTTAATACCCTTACTAAAAAGGGTTGTTTTTCATAGGTAGATGTAGGGCCGGACCAACTGCGAGAGTTGTCCGGCCTTTTTTTATTACGGCGTTATGTTGCCTGATAATTAAAATGTAGCCTGCCGAAATTAACCATTGGGAAATTAATTCCCGGTTTTGGGTGTCATTTCTACACATTGAGGTGCGGTTGTGTTTTAAAAAGCTGCCAATTAGGCATTTAAAGCCATTTTTAAACATTGGCATCAGGTTTGAATATAGTTTAATACCCTTCTCAAAGGGTTGTTTTTCATAGGTAGATGTAGGGCCGGAATAACTGCGAGAGTTGTCCGGCCTTTTTTATTTAGCGGAAATTTCAATCTCTCTCTGATCTGATTGCTTTTTAATTAAGAATATTTAATGACAGTAGCTTATAATCCCCGATTTTGGGATTGCTTTCCACACGGTGACAACTGTTAGCTCCAAAAAGCTTATTTATAGAAGTTTAAAGCGGTTTTATGATTTGGCACCCGGTTTGGATAAGTATTAACACCCTTCTCAAAGGGTTGTTTTCATAGGTAGATGTAGGGCCGAAAAACTGCGAGAGTGTTTCGGCCTTTTTTATTATTCTCAATTTTTTCTGAAGTTTTTTTAGCTGTAAATAGGGCCATGGGTTTTACCTGCAGTTAAACACTCCAATTAAGAGTAGATTAATTATCGTAAATTGAAATCTGTTGGATTATAACGGGCGTATATCCATCTACAAGATAACTAATTATAGCATTAAAAATCGAATTCTATGAAAACATCTGAACAGGAAAGCATAGGCGGAGCAAATATGGCCAGGAGGTCATTTTTACGCTATGCAGGGTTAGGCGTGGCATCAGCCGGACTCTTAGCTACAGCAGCTTGTCACAAAGACCATAAGGTAATTGTTGGCGGGGGCATTGATATCGGTGCCAAAGGCGATCTTGCGATCCTTAACTACGCTTACGCGCTTGAGCAACTGGAAGCTGCGTTTTATATCCAGGTAATTACCACCCCATATTCGGGGATGACCTCCGATGAAAGAGCGCTTTTAACAAGTATTCGTGATCATGAGATACTCCACCGTGAATTTTTCAAAGCTGCTTTAGGAGGTAATGCAATCCCTGCTCTTACCACCGATTTCAGCACTATCGATTTTACCAAAAAAGCAGCCGTACTTGGTGCTGCTAAAGCATTTGAAGATACCGGTGTTAAAGCTTATGATGGTGCAGGTTACCTGATTAAGGATGCCGGTTATTTAACCATTGCCGGTAAAATTGTATCGGTTGAGGCCAGGCACGCAGCATTGATCAGCAATATCCTGATGGCAGGGTCATTTGCTGCCGATGACCAGGTAGACAGCAACGGTTTGAATAAATCAGCTACCATTGCCGAGGTATTGCCTATCGCAAACACCTACCTCAAAACTAAAGTGAGTGCATCCAATTACAGTTACACAGCTTAAACCCACATCGCCATGAATTTATTTAATATAATAGACGAAATAGAAAAATTTGATCCCGAACTGAACGACAGGCTTAATCCGCGTCGTGCAGCTATCAAAAATATAACCAGCTTCGGTTCAAAAGTGGCTATGGCTGCTGTGCCGTTTGCCATGGGTACCATGCTCAAAAAGGCGTACGGGGCTGCTGCTGCTCCAACAGTGATTGAGGTTTTAAATTATGCTTTAACACTTGAATATCTTGAGTCGTCATTTTATAATACAGGTGCTGCCTCAGCAGGTTTGATCCCTGCTGCAGGCGCCTCTTATATCAACACAGTAAAAGACGACGAAAACCAACATGTGGCCTTCCTGAAATCAGCCATTACAGCTTCGGGCGGTACGCCGGTTACTTCGCCCAAGTTTGATTTTACAGCAGGCGGCGGCACAGGTAACGGGCCCTTTAAAGGTTTGTTCGGAAATTACAACTTGTTTTTGAAGGTGGCGCTGGCTTTTGAAGATACGGGTGTACGTGCTTATAAAGGCCAGGCACCTAACTTGCTGGGCAATAAAGATATTTTGACCGCGGCTTTATCAATCCATGCGGTTGAAGCCCGCCACGCATCGGCTATCCGACAGTTGCTGGGTGTTTCCCCGTGGATTACCAGTACCGCTACTTTGGGTAATGATACCGGTGTGACGCAGGTTAACGGAAATTACGATGGCGAACAAAACGTTACCCAGGGTGGTGTTAACGTTACCACATTACCTGGTTTATCAAGCTCTTCAACTTCTGTTGAGGTGGCTACCGCAGCTTTTGATGAGCCATTATCTATGGACCAGGTGTTGGCTTTATTAGTAGGTACTTTTATCTACACCTAAATAAAGTTGTTAATTGAGTTAAAAAAAAGACCGGTTGCTTATAGCGCCGGTCTTTTTTTATAGGTTCAATTGAACTATTTATTCAATGCCTGCCTGCCAAATTTAATGAGGTCATTTGCCCTGATATAGCCTACGGTTCCTGATACGGGTTTGCCTTTGCTGGTAAATATAATCATGGTAGGGTAGGCCTGCAGTCCCCATTCGGCAGCCAGGGCAGGGCCTTGTCCTTTTTCCATGTCGATAGCTACATTTACAAAATTATCGTTGTAAAAATCGGCTACTTTGTTGTTTTTAAATGTGGTAGCTTTGAGCATTTTGCAGGGACCACACCAAGTGGCATAAGCATCAACAAAAATATATTTGTTTTGACGGGCAGCCTGTTTTAGAGCTTCGGTCCAGGAGTTTTCAATAAAGTTGATTTGGGTTGATGACTTGCTTACGTTTTCCTGTGCCCTGACGGTGGAACTGAGTACGATAACAAGTGCGATGATAAAATAATTAATATGCAGGAATTTCTTCATTGTTAATAATAGCGATTATAAAAAAAACAGCACGTATATAATGCTTTATACGTGCTGTTTATTGTAGCGGTTATAAATTTATTCTACCGGTTTGCAGGTCGCCTTTCCTGCTGCTGGCGTTGTTGTTGTTGTTGCTGCTGTTGCTGACGCTGTTGTTGTTGCTGGCGTTGCTGCTCCTGCTGCTGACGTTGAGCCTGCATTTGTTGCTG
>Ga0075366_10000905_pt1 | contig 14363 bp, 9 predicted proteins | sample EndMethybrTD3031_FD_72351 | JGI IMG/M metagenome (GOLD analysis project Ga0075366, IMG submission 72351) | Populus endosphere microbial communities from Tennessee, USA - Endosphere MetaG P. TD hybrid TD303-1 | ecosystem: Host-associated > Plants > Roots > Endosphere | place: USA: Tennessee...
TACGACGATGTCGACGCCGACGTCGGGAGGCTGACCAAGTACGCCCACATCGAATCCCATGTCCACGCTTGAAGAGCTCATCGAGATCGGGGTCGATGCGGAACGCATCGCCGGCACGTTCGTGACCCCTGGCACGCTGCTGCCCGGCGTGCTGTTCGTGCACGGCTGGGGCGGCAGCCAGGAGCAGTACCTGGCACGCGCACGCGCGGTCGCGGGGCTCGGCTGCATCTGCCTGACCTTCGACCTGCGTGGCCACGCGCAGACACGCCCGCTGTTCGAAACCGTGTCGCGCGCGATCAACCTGCGCGACGTGGTGGCCGCGTACGACCAGCTCGTCAAGCGCCGCCACGTCGACCCGTCATCGATCTCGGTGATCGGCAGCAGCTACGGCGGCTACCTCGGCGCGATCCTGACGACCATGCGCCCGGTGCGCTGGCTCGGGCTGCGCGCGCCGGCGCTCTACATGGACAGCGGCTGGGAATCGCCCAAGCTGCAGCTGCGCAAGGACCAGGATCTCAACGCCTACCGGCGCACGCTGGTGCGCGCCAACGGCAACCGCGCGCTCGAGGCCTGCCAGGCCTTCGACGGCGACATGCTGCTGGTCGAATCCGAGTGCGACGACGTGATCCCGCGCTCGGTGCTGTCGAGCTACCGCGAGGCCGCGACCAGCACGCGCTCGTTGACCTACCGCTGCATCAAGGGCGCCGACCACGGCCTGACCAAGGAAGGCGACCAGGCTGCCTATACCGCCGTGCTGGTCGGCTGGCTCAAGGAAATGATCGCCGGCGCGCGCGTGGGTCGCATCGCGGTGCCGGCCGAGGACGGCGCACAGCCCGAGTCGCCGCCCGAGGTCATCCGCAACGACGAGTGAGGCAGGTCGAGCTCAGGCTGAGCGGGGAGGGGACCGCTCCCCGAGCGCGATGTCGACCATCATCTCGCGCGCCAACGCCTCGAGCTCGTGGCGCAGCGCGTTGGCGTCGACCGCCTTCGGCACCAGCAGGTGCGCGTTGACCTTGAAGGTCGGCTTGGCCGCGGGCGCCGCGTGCGCGATCTCGGTGTGGATGTGCTCGATGCTGACGCCGCGCACTGCGAGGATGTGGGTGAGCTGGCTGACGATGCCGACGCGGTCTTCGCCGATCAGCTCGAGCTCGACGCCGCGGAAGCCGCTCGGCGCCGTGCCGCTGTCGCTCTTCGCGACGACGATGCGCAGGCCCGATGTTTCGAGCGCGCGCAGCGCCTCGGCGAGCGCCTCGGCCTGCGCGCGCGGCACCTCGAGGTGCACCATGCCGGCGAACTCGCCGGCCAGCGTCGCCATCCGGCTCGCGGCCCAGTTGGCGCCGTGGCGCTGCGCGCGGTCGGCGAGCAGGCTGACGATGCCCGGTCGGTCGGGCCCCATCACGGTGACGACCAGCGAGGTGGTCGCCGGCGCGCCCTCGTCCTCGGTCAGCACGACGGCGCGGCGCAGCATCGGCGCCTTGGTCGCGTAACGCTCGTCCTGCGTGCGCGCCGGCAGCACGCCGTGGTCGCGCGCGTGGCGCACCACCTTCGCAAGCAGCTCCAGCCCCATCGGCGCAAGCGCACGCTCCCACAGCTCGCGCGCGCTCTCGCCCTTGCCGACGAAGCACCAGTCCTGCGCCGCGATGGCGCCCGCATCCCAGCCGTCGGCGAGGTGGTAGACCGAGCCGCCGGCGACCGGGTCGCCCGAGAGGATGGTCCACTCGACCGCCGCGATGCCGCGGTGGCGCGGCAGCAGCGACGGGTGGTAGCCGACGCCGCCGAGCCTCGAGCGTGCGAGCGCCTCGTGGCTGACACGCGCATGCGTGTGCGCGGCGACGATCAGGTCGGTGCCCTCGGCGATCGCCTCGCCCGGCACGAACTTCGGGTTCGCGAGCACGTGCGGCGCGACGCCGGCGCCGCGCGCGACGAGCGCGAGCCGGTCGTCGGCGGCCGGTGCAACCACGCTCGTGATCTGCACGCCTGCCTCGCGGCTCAGGGCCTCGAACACCGTGGCCCCGAAGTAGCGGGAGCCGACCAACGCGCACTTCATCCAGAGTTCTCCATGCCTGCCGCTGCCCGCGGCGAAACCGCGAGTGTGCCTGTTCCGGACACGAGGGTCCGCAGTTCTGTTGAGGTGGCGCGACGCGATCGCTTGTCCGCGGCCCGATGCGGATGTCTACTGAGCGAACCCACACTGCACAGGGGGTGCCATGGCCACGCTGAAGGTGTTCGCGAAGAAGGCCGATCGCAAGACAATCCTCGAGCAGGCCAAGCTCGTCGGCGACTACGACGCGTTTGTCGTCGTCGACGCGGCGGCCGCGGCGGCCAAGGCGTTGACGCGCAGCTTTCCGGTCGAGGACATCAGCGACCAGTACCGCATTCCGCTCGGTGGTGCCGAACGTGACCCGGTCGCGAAGCCTCCCGGCGCGAGCCGCGGCCGCGGAGCCGCGCCGCTCGACACCGGGCCGCACCACTACGTCGTGCAGTTCATCGGGCCGGTCAAGCCGGCCTGGACCACGGCGCTCAAGCGCACCGGCGCGACGATCCGCCAGCCCTTCGGCGGCTTTGCCTACGTCGTGCGCGCCGACGATGCGGCGCTCGAGAAGCTGCGTGCGCTCGAGATGATTCGCTGGATCGGCCACCTGCCGCACGCCGACCGCGTGAGCCCCGAGCTGGGTGGCACGTCGCCGCGCGCCGCGAAGACGCCGCTGCCGCGCCGCCGCGTCGTGCCCGACACGCTGGTCACCGAGGTGTTCGGTGCCGAGGACGTCGCGCGCATCGCGAAGGCGGCCGGCACGCTCGGCTTCGCAGTGCTGCATGCCGACAAGAGCGCCTGCACGATCACGCTCGAGAACGCCGGCACGGCGAGCGAGAAGCGCGAGAAGATCCGCGCGCTCTCCGCGGTGCACGGCGTGCGCCTGATCCGCGAGCGCGTGTTGCGCCGCACGAGCAACAACGTCGCGACCGGGCTGATGGACAACACGTTTGCGGCGACCAAGCCGACCGGCCTGAAGCTCACCGGCGCCGGCGAGATCGTCGCGGTCTGCGACACCGGCTTCGACTCGGGCGACGCGGCGGCGATCCATCCGGACTTCGCCGGGCGCGTGGTCGCGATCAAGAGCTACCCGATCGGGCCGGAGTGGAAGTCGTTCATCACGAACCCCGGCGGGAACGACGGCGCGGCCGACCTCGACTCGGGACACGGCACGCACGTCGCCGGCTCGGTGCTCGGCGACGGCACGGCGTCGTCGAGCGGGCCGGACCTGATCCGCGGCCATGCCTTCAAGGCGCGCCTCGTGTTCCAGGCCATCGAGCAGGAGATGAAGTGGAAGCCGAGCGCGCCCGCCGAGCTGCGCAGCGAGCGTTACCTGCTGTCCGGCATCCCGTCCGACCTGACGCCGCTGTTCCGCTTCGCCTTCGACCAGGGTGCGCGCATCCACTCCAATTCGTGGGGCGGCGGCGACGCAGGTGCCTACGACGCGCAGTGCGAGCAGTTCGACGACTTCGTCTGGACCCACAAGGACTTCTGCTTCGTGATCGCGGCCGGCAACGACGGCACCGACAACGACGGCGACGGCAAGATCAACCCGACCAGCGTCACGTCTCCGGGCACCGCGAAGAACTGCATCACCGTCGGCGCGTGCGAGAACCTGCGGCCGGCGTTCAACGCAAACCGCTACGGCGACGCGTGGCCCGACGACTACCCGGTCGCCCCGTTCAAGAACGACCCGATGGCGAACAACCCGAAGCAGGTGGTTCCGTTCTCGAGCCGCGGTCCGACCAACGACGGGCGCGTCAAGCCCGACGTCGTCGCGCCCGGCACCTACATCCTCTCGACACGCTCGCGGCACATCGCGCCGAACAACTTCGCGTGGGCCGCCTACCCGCCCAACAAGCTGTATTTCCACATGGGCGGCACGAGCATGGCGACGCCGCTGACTTCGGGTGCGCTTGCGCTGATCCGCGAGTTCCTGCGCACCGAGCGCAGCGTCACGAACCCGAGCGCGGCGCTCTTGAAGGCGTTGCTGATCGCCGGTGCGAAGCGGCTGCCCGGCACCGGCCAGGCCGGCGACGTGCTGGACAACGCGCAGGGCTACGGCCGCGTCGACCTCGACCGCTCGCTGAAGAGTGTGCTGATGAGCGTCGAAGGTGCGGCGCTCGCGACCGGCCAGCTTGCGAGCCACTCGCTGGCGGTGGCGAGCACCGGCAAGACCTTGCGCATCGTGCTCGCGTACTCGGACTTTCCCGGCGAGCGGCTCATCAACAACCTCAACCTGATCGTCGTCGACCCGAAGGGCCGGCAGTACGTCGGCAACCAGCGCCGCATCGCCGGCGCCACGCTCGCGATGGACGCGAGCAACAACGTCGAGCTGGTGCAGGTGAGCAAGGCGAAGAAGGGGACGTGGACGATCGATGTGGTCGCGTCGAACGTCGCCCAGGGACCGCAGGACTTCGCACTCGCGGTCGTCGCCGTGTGAGCGTGGCCGCTCAGCCGTCGCGCTCGATCACGGCGCGGCCGGCCGGCACCTCGAAGCGTGCGAGCGTCGCGATGCCGGTGTCGCGCCGCGTCGGGTCGTCGACGACCCGCAGCGTCGTCGTCAGCTTGCGCGCATCGAGCTCGACGACACCGTAACCGCGCCGCGCCGCATCCGCGAACACGAAGTGCGGATTCTCGGCCAGGCGCCGCGCGAGGCGCGCCTCGCCACCCGAGCGTGAGCTGATGCTGGTGCCACAGAACTCGACGCCGATCGGCGGGCTGTCGGGCTTCTCGTAGTCGGCCTTGACGTAGCCGACCCAGTTCTCGTGCACGTCGCCGCCGAGCACGACGGTGTTGGCGACGCGGTGGCGGCGCAGCGAGTCGCACAGGCGCGCACGCGCGGCCGGGTAGCCGTCCCAGCCGTCGTTCCAGAACGACTGCGCCGGCGCGTGTGCATCGTTGCGCCGGCCGAGCAGCGTCGCTTGCGCGACCACGTTCCACTGCTCGCCGGCGTTTGTGAACGCGGTGTCGAGCCAGCGCTCCTGAGCGGCGCCGAGCATGCTGCGCTGCGGGTCGTTCCAGGCCGGGCACAACGCCGGGTCGACGTGGCTCGAGCCGGGCCGGCCGTCGCGTGTGCAGGCGGGGGCGTCCTTGTACTGGCGCAGGTCGAGCAGGGTGAGCGTCGCGAGGCGGCCGAAACGCAGCTGCCCGTGCATGCGCAGCGGCGCACCGCGCGCGAGACCGGTGAAGGCCTGGTCGAGCACGCTCGTGCGCAGCGGCATGTGCTCCCAGTAGGCCTGGTAGGCGGCGGCACGGCGCGCCGCGAAGTCCGGCCCGATGCGCACGTGCCGGCCTTCGTGCACGCCGGCGTAGTCGTTCTCGACCTCGTGGTCGTCCCAGACGAAGAGCCACGGGCAGCGTGCGTGCATCGCCTGCAGCTCGGGCTCGCTCTTGTGCAGCGCGTGGCGGCGGCGGTAGTCTGCCAGCGTCAGCACCGGCCCGTCGGGCGGCACACGCACCGCGTCACGCGCGGTCGTGTACTCGTAGATGTAGTCGCCGAGGAAAAGCACCGCATCGAGCTGCTCGTCGAGCATGTGGCGGTAGGCGCTGAAGTAGCCGTGCTCCCAGCGCTGGCACGACGCGTAGGCGAGCCGCAGGCGCGCGGCGCTCGCGTCGGGGCGCGGGAAGGTGCGTGTGCGGCCGACCGGGCTGGTCGCGCCGCCGGCGAGGAAGCGGTAGTGGTACCAGCGGTCCGGCTCGAGGTTGGGCACCTCGACGTGCACCGAATGCGCGAGCTCGGCGAGGGCCTGCGCCTGCCCCGACTGCACGATGCGCTTGAAGCCGTCGTCGTCCGCGATCTCCCAGCGCACCGTGACGGCCGCCGGCAGCAGCGTGTCGCCGCCGGCCAGGCGCGTCCACAGCACGACCGAGTCGTGGGTCGGCGATCCGCTCGCGACGCCAAGCGCGAACGGGTCGTTGCGCAGCGTGCCCCGGCTCCACGCGCTGCGCGGCAGCCACAGGCCGGCCGCGCCCGCGGCGGCCAGGCGCAGCACACGCCGCCGGTCTTCGGGGGTGGAGGGTGCGGCTGTCGTCGTCGGCACGCCGCGTTGTAACTCAATCGCGGCCGCGGCGTTCGATCCACCGGTCGATGCGCACCTCGAGCAGCGACAGCGGCAGCGCGCCCTCGCCGAGCACGGTGTCGTGGAACTCGGCGAGGCTGAACTTGTCGCCGAGCTTGCACCGCGCGCGCTCGCGCAGCTCCTGAATCTTCAATGCGCCGAGCTTGTAGCCGAGTGCCTGCGCGGGCCAGGCGAGGTAACGATCGATCTGGTTGCGCGCCTGCGCCTCGGTGTGGCCGACCTGCTGGATCCAGTAGGCGATCGCCTGGTCGCGGCTCCAGCCCTTCGCGTGCAGGCCGGTGTCGACGACCAGGCGCGCGGCACGCATGATCTCCAGCCGCAACTGGCCCACGTACGCGGCCGGATCCTGGTAGAGGCCCATCTCGGCGCCGAGCGTCTCGGCGTAGAGCGCCCAACCCTCGCCGAACGCGTTGATCCAGGCGCGCTTGCGGAACTGCGGCAAGGCCAGCTCCTGCTGCAGCGCCATCTGGAAGTGATGGCCCGGCTGGCCCTCGTGCAGGAAGAGCGCGGTCATCGTCGTCGTGTCGTACGCGGCCGGGTCGTTGATCACGGCCCAGAAGATGCCGGGCCGCGCACCGTCTTCGGCCGGCGGCATGTAGTGATCCGACGCGGTCGCGCGGGTCAGCTCGGGCTCGGGCCGGATCTCGAGCGGCGCCTTCGGCTTGCGGCCGAAGAGCTGCGGCAGATGGGCCTGGACCTTCGTGTCGATCGCACCGTAGGCCGCGAGGATCTGCACGTCGCTGCGGAACGGCAGGAACTTCGGGTTCGTGCGCACCCACGCGAGCAGCCCGCGCGGATCGCCGTCGTGGCCGAGCTGCGGCGCAAGCCGTGCCAGCTCACGCTGGATGCGCGCGACTTCCTTCAGCCCGATCGTGTGGATCTCTTCGGGGCTCAGCTCGGTCGTCGTCTGGTCGCGCACCCACTGGCGGTACCACGCGGCGCCGTTCGGCAGCGCACTCCAGCCGGCGCTCGTGCGGCTCGCCGGCCGGTAGTCGCGCTCGACGAAGGCCACGAGGCGGCGCACCGCCGGCGCGACACGCTTTTCGACCGCGTCGCGGTAAGCCTGCGTCAGGCGTTGCCGGTCGGCCGGCGCGAACGATGCGGGCAGGTTGCGGATCGGCGCGTAGAACGGGTTGTCCGCGAGGGGCTCGCCCATCTTGCGCAGCAGCGTCAGCGTCGCATCGACGACGGCGCGCGGCGGCACGATGCCGCGCCGCATGCCTTCGTGCATGTTCGCGATCGCCTGCTCGGCCCACGCCGGAAGCTGCCCGATACGCTTCAGGTAGGCCTCGTACTGCGCGACGGTCGCGAGCGGCTGCCCGGCCTGGCCGCTGCCGAGGATCGCGAGCATCACCGGCACCGAGTCCATCTGCTGCAGCGGCAGCAGGTGGTCGTTGAACGGCTCGAAGCCGAGCCGCGTCTGCAGCTCGTGCGCGAGCAGCTCGTGCGTCAGCGCGTCCTCGGGGCCGAGCCGTGCGCGTGCGATCGCGGCGAGTTCGCGCTGCACCTGGCGGTACATCGCGAAGCGCTGCTCGCGCTGTGCCGGCGCGATCCCGATCGGCAACTGGTCGTCGAAGCGGTTGTCGCCGATCATCGTCGCCGAGTAGATTGGGTCGAAGCGCGCCTGCGCCTCGTAGTAGCGCTCGGCGATCGCGGCGAGCGCTGCGGAAGGGTCGGCGCCCGCGGCAGCGAACTGCACGAACGCGAGTGTGGCGGCGGCGAAGAGGCAGCGGAAGATCGACATGGCAGCGCACCCGTGAAAACAATGCCGGCATGGTCGAACGCACAACATGACAACCACTGGCATGTTTTTCCGACCTTGCACAAGCGCGTGTTTGGGCCTAAGTTGAATTCGGCAGGGCGGGGGCGTGGTGCGCGCCCGGCCTATACGAACCACACAAGCCGGAGACACCCATGACACCAGGACACGTCGATCGTGAATCGAACGGTGCGGTCGCGCGCCGCACGCTGCTGCGCGGCGTCGGCGCGGCCACGGCGCTGCTGGCGCCGCGCTGGCTGCACGCCCAGACCGCGGCGCCGATCGGGCCGCCGAGCACGGTGACCCAGCCGCCGCGCGACTTCGGTCCGGACGGCGCGCCGACCACCTACTTCACCGACCCCGACGTGCTGACCGTCGAGCCGGCGTTCGACGGCCTGCGCCAGCCCAACGCGCCGATCCAGCGGCTGTGGACCGGCGCGCTGTGGGCCGAAGGCCCGGCGTGGAATTCGGTCGGCCGCTTCCTGGTGTGGAGCGACATCCCGAACAACCGCCAGCTGCGCTGGAGCGAGGACGACGGCCACGTCAGCGTGTTCCGCGCGCCGTCGAACAACAGCAACGGCAACAGCTTCGACTTTCAGGGCCGTCAGCTCTCGTGCGAGCACCTGACGCGCCGCCTAGTGCGCTACGAGCTCGACGGCTCGGTGACGGTGCTCGCGTCGATGTTCAACGGCAAGCGGCTGAACTCGCCGAACGACGTCGTGTCCCATCCCGACGGCAGCTACTGGTTCACCGATCCGCCGTACGGCGCGCAGCTCTACGAGGGCACGGTCGACGCGGCCGGCGGCCCGGCGAACAAGGCCGGTCGCCTGAACCCGAAGCTCGGCCAGCCCCCCGAGATCGGCTCGTACAAGCGTGAACTGCCGACCGCCGTCTACCGCCTCGACAAGAGCGGCACGCTGACGCAGGTGGCCGGCGAGGACCTCGTGCCCGACCCGAACGGGCTGTGCTTCTCGCCCGACTTCAAGAAGCTCTACGTCGTCAGCACCGGGCAGGGCCCGGGCGACACGATCGCCGGTGGCAAGGGCGACATGAGCGTGTTCGACGTCGGTGCGGACAACAAGCTGCACAACGGCAAGCTGTTCAGCAGCTTCATGGTCGACGGCGTGAAGTGCGGGCCCGACGGCGTGCGCGCCGACGTGGACGGCAACCTCTGGTGCTCGAGCAACGCCGGGCGGCGCGTCGGTTACAGCGGCGTGACCGTGTGGACGCCGCAGGGCCAGCTGATCGGGCGCATCCGGCTGCCCGAGATCTGCGGCAACGTCTGCTTCGGCGGGCCGAAGCGCAACCGCCTGTTCATGGCGGCGAGCCAGTCGCTGTACGCGGTGTACACCGCGACGCAAGGGGCGGCGCCAGCTTAAGCCGCGCCGATCTCCACGACGAGCCCGCGGCGGCGCGCGCCCGCCAGTGCCGCGGCGAGCTCCTGCAGCGGCACGCGCGCGGCGCCGCGGCGATAGGGGTTGGGCTCCTCGGTGAATCCGAGCGCCCGCTCGTCGAGCTGCAGCGCTCGCACGCCGACGCCCGCGCCGCGCACACGGTATTCGATCTCGAGCTCGTGCTGCAGCAGCCGCACGCGCACGCGCATTCCGTCGAGCGCAGCCGGCAGCACCGGGTCGATCAGCAGCGCGTCGGCCTCGAGGCGCAGCCCGAGCAGATGGCGCACGACGAGGCCGAACAGGATGCCGGCGCCGCTCGAATAGACACGCCAGCCGCCGTCGAGCGCGATGGTGCCGGCGCGCACACGCTCGTACTCGGCGCTCGCCTGAGTGCGGTCTGCGAACGCGGCGTCCGAGCTCGAGTAGTAGCAGTTCGACGGCCGCAGGCTCGCGCTCGGCACGATCTCGGCCAGCCCGATCGGATTGGCCTGGCACAACGCATGGAAGAAGCGCTCGGCCTCGCCGACGTGCGCCAGCGCCTGCGCATAACGCAGGTGCGCATGCATGTACATGAGCCCGATCTCGCGCCCGAAGAAGCTCGCGCTTTCGGCGCGCTGGAAGTGCCGCTGCAGCCCGCCTCGGTAGGGCAGCGGCCGGTCGAACAGGCGCGCGCCGTCGGGGCCGCTGAGATGCTCGTCGATGAGGCGCAGGTGATGCCGCATCTGCGCCTCATCGAACAGCCCTTCGAGGATCGCGTGGATCATCGCGAGCAGGCTGTAGCGCACGCCGGTCGTGTCGTCGCGCGGGTGCAGCAGATAGCGCACGGGTGCGCCGGCGCCACTGCCCGCGTCGAACAGCGCGTAGCCGGCCAGCACGTCGTCGACCAGCAGCAGGCGCAGGAAGTCGCGGCGCACCGCGGCCGCGTCGCGCTCGAGCCGCGCGGCGGCGGGCGTGCGGCCGATGCGTCGCAGCGCGCGCGCGAGCGTCGTCAGCGTCTGGTGGTGCAAGGTCACCGTCCACGCGCTGCACATGTGCTCGCGCATCGCCGGGTCGGCCGGCTGCAGCGCGTCGTTCCAGTCACCGTGGCCGTAGGCCGCGAGGGCGGTGCCGGCGATGATGCGCCGGCGCGTCAGCGCGAGCGCGCTCAGCACGTGCTCCCAGACGCTGTGGCCCGCGCCGGGGCGCGAGCCGCGGCGCGGATAGAACGGCACCGGCTCGTCGAGGATGGTCGCGTCGCCGCTCGCGATCAGGTACTGCGCGAGCGCAAGCAGCGGCCAGAACACGATGTCGCCGTGTGAATCGCCGGCGCGGATCGCCGCGTCGCGCGCGAAGAACATGAACCACTGCGGCCAGTCGCCGTCGGTGCGTTGCGCCTTCATCACACGCAGCAGCAGATCGCGCACCGGCGCGGTATGGCCCTGCGCGAGCAGCAGCTCGACCGGGCCCTGGGAGACGTCGCGTGTGCCCCAGCCGCCGCCCGAGAATTGCTCGAGTCCGCGCGGCGCGAGGTAGTGCACGAGCGCGTTCTGGTGCAGCCACGGCAGCAGATCGGCGAGGCGCGCGAGGCGTCCGGCGAGCGGGCTGCCGGCCGGCGCATCGATCTGCAGCGCGGGAGCGAGCCGCGCACTGCCCGCCGCGGGCGTGTCGGCGGCCGGCACATCGGGGCCGTCGGTGACGAGGCGGCCGCGCAGCATCACGCGCGCCGCACGCGCTGGCGCAGTGACGAACACGAGGTACGGCAGCTCGCGCGTCACGCCGTCCACGAACAGCAGCTCGTCGCCGCCGACCTGCTCGAGCGTCGTGTCAGCGGACGGCTCGATGCGCCAGTGGCCGTCGGGAAAGCGCCGCGCGAGCTCGCTGCCCGGCGCGGGCGCGAAGCGCATCGCGTCGTCGTCGCGCTGCCAATGCACGCGCCCCGGCGTGCTGCCGTCGTCGCCGTTCAGCGCGACGTGCAGGCAGACGAGGCACCGCATCGCCGGCCCTTCGACGACCTCGATCTCGAGCCCGAGGCCGTGTGGTGCGCCGTGCGCCCGGCTGCGCACGTCGATGCGGCCACCGGCATGGCGGTAGATCCAGCGGCACGCGTCGGGAGCCATCTCGAACGCCGACGGCTGGTCGAGCAGCTGCCAGCCGCCGTCGAGCTCGGCGAAGACCCGCAGGCCCTGGCTGCGGAACAGCCCGAGGTAGCTGCGCACCGTCGACAGCGCGCGGTTGATGCTGACATGGCCCTGCGTCAGCATCGAATGGAACACGCCGCCCATCCACGCGGTCGACGTGAGCGCGCTCTCGTCGGGCAGCGGCAGCGTGCCGGTGCGCAGGATCTGGCCGTGCGGGCGCAGCACCGCGAGCTCCTTGGCACGCAGCGCGACGTGCGCCTGGTCGGGGTCGGTGCCGTGGAAGAAGCTGAGCACGCGACCGTCTGCGGCACGTTCGACGTGGCGACGCACGGTGCCGAACAGCCCATCGAGCGCGGATTCGTCGAGGTCTCCCGCCGCCAGCAGCGGCGCGGTCGTGAACAGGCTCGGCAGGGTTGCCGCAGCGAGCCGCTCGGAGCGCCAGACCGGCGCCTGCGCCTCGGGCAGCGCGAGTGTCTCGTCGACGAGGGCCAGGTCGCTCGCCGACGTCGCCTCGCGATGATCGGCCCACACGCGGCCGAACCCGCCGAGCATCACCGACGCCTCCGGCGCGAGCTCGCAGGGCGCGTCCTGCAGCGCCGCCATCGCGTGCTCGTGCTGCAGTCGCGTCGCAGGAAGGCCTTGCAGCAGGCCGGGCTCGGGCTGGCCGGCACGGCTCGCGAGGCCGTGGACCTGCAGTGCATCGGTCGCATGCGCGACGCCGCGGTTCAGCGATCCGATCAGACACCACGGATAGCGCCCGCCGACCGCCTGGTTCTGGCGCGAGGCGAGCACGGTCCCGCGCTCGGGATGCGCGAGCGGCGTGTGGTCGAGGTACTGGCTGACGTAGTACTCGTTCAGCCGCACCGCCGCATACGGCGCGAGCGCGAGATCCTGCAGCAGCAGCAGGTCGATGCGCGCGTGCTCGGTGCCGGCGTTCTCGACCTGTACGTGCCAGAACCACGCCGGCGCACCGGCGGCGAGCCGCAGCGCGATGCGATAGCGCAGCCCTTGCCAGTCACCGGCGCCTTCGAGCGTGCCGGCATCGGCGTCGACGTGCCAGCGGGTCGGGCTGCGCGGCCCGAGCAGCGGCGTGACCGCAACGGCCGCGCCATGCCGGCGCAGCACCAGGTTCGCCGGCCCGCCTTCGAGCGCATTGCCGACGAACAGGTTCACGACGATGTCGCCGAACGCCAGACTGCGCAGCGCGCCGTGCGCGTGGCATTCGACCCGCAGCCCCGACGGGCTCGTCCAAGCGATCACGCGTGTGCCCGTTCCACAGCGCTTCAGCGGATCGCCAGCGGCGCGCCGATCGATCCGGTGGCGCCCGCGATCGGCACCGGGCTGTACACGTACATGAAGCGGTAGGCCTTGTCCGCGGCCAGCCCGTCGAGATCCATGTTCTCCTGGTTGACGATGCCGTTGCGCGTGAGCAGGTGCGAGTGCACGCAGAACGCGCAGCCCGGATCCTTGTTGGGAATGACCTCGGTCGCCCAGGTGTCGGAGCCCACCACGCCGGCCTGCACGACATCGGACAGCCACTTCGCCACTTCCATGCCGATGCCGGGTTCGCCGGAATTGAACTTCGTGTTGTCCTTGATCCAGTGCTTGCCCCAGCCGGTGCGGAAGAACACGCCGTCGCCCGGCATGAAGCGGAAGTCCTTCATGCCCTGCTTGTCGAGCGCCGCGTTCACATCGGCGAGCGTGATCTCGTAGCCGGCATCGAGCGCGTCGACGCCCTTGAGCCCGGCGATGTCGAGCAGGATGCCGCGTGCGTTGATCGGGTGCAGGTTCTCGATGCCGAGCTTCTTCATCCCGGTCGAGCCTTCCATCTCGAGCTGCGTGACGCCGTTGTAGTAGCGGATCTCGGTCTTGTCGCCCGGGCCGTTGACCGCGATGCCGATGTGCGCCAGCCCGTCGAACTGGGTGCCGATCTGGCCGATCTCGGTGGCGAGGAATTCGTCGTTGTACATCAGCACGTTGGCGCCGAACGGCCCGCCGGTCGGCCCGCCGGGGATGCGCAGCACGAACTTGCGCTCTCCGAAGGCCGGCATCGTCGCGGTGTAGGGGCGGCCGAGCCGATAGACCTGGCCAGTCTTGGCTTCGGCCAGCGCACGCTGCACGACCTCGGGCTTTTTGTACCAGTTGGTCGAGCCGGCCTGGTCACCCGCTCCCCAGAGCTTGTGGGGCCACCACTTGTCGCCCAGCGGCGTGTCCATCGAGTTGCCAATGACCCAGGGCTTGCCCTTGCAAGCCTTCCAGTTCTTGTCCGAACAATCCTGCGCCGACGCTGAAGTCGCGAACAGCAGTCCGCACAGCAGCGCGATGACTCCGACCTTGTGCTTCGCCACTTTTGTCTCCTTCTTCGTGCGTTGTGGGGATGAGCGGGGAAGCGGTTCGAAACTCATCTCGTGACGGTCGTCGCGAGCGGGCCGGTGCCGCCATGGCAGATCTGCCGTCCCTCGCCGAGATCGTGGCAGTGCCGCAACGGGCTGTGCGATGCGGCTTCCGCGAGCTGCAGCGTGTGCAGCATGCGGCGTGCTTGCAGATGGTTCAACGCCGACGCCTGCGAGAGCCAGGCCCTGGCGGCCACCACGTCGGGCGAGTCGCCCTGCAGATAACACAGCGCCGCCTGGTAGGCGCCGGCGGCGGTCGCATCGGCCCCAGCACGCGCGATGACGGTCGGGCAGGCGTCCGGGTCGAACGCGGCCTGGGCCTTCTGCTGATCGGCGAACCAGCCGCCGATGTCGGCCGCGTGGACGGGCACGCCCAGCATCAGCGCCGCGGCGATCGCCCCGTTCATCACGCCGCGCGCCACTGCCATCGCGATCTGCCCCTTCGCTGCCGAGGCGGACGATTCTGTGCCCGCGCCACAGGCAGCGTCAAGGCGAGCTCAGCGCGTCTTCGGCTTGGACTGTAAGTGGCCGAAACGCGATGGGTTCAGTGGCTTGGATGCGCAAGCCCGAGTCGGGTCACGACGCC
>Ga0075366_10000906_pt1 | contig 14350 bp, 12 predicted proteins | sample EndMethybrTD3031_FD_72351 | JGI IMG/M metagenome (GOLD analysis project Ga0075366, IMG submission 72351) | Populus endosphere microbial communities from Tennessee, USA - Endosphere MetaG P. TD hybrid TD303-1 | ecosystem: Host-associated > Plants > Roots > Endosphere | place: USA: Tennessee...
CGCCCTTCCTCGCCGAGCTCGACGACTCGGTCGACAACTTCGGCGGCCTGCCGACCCAGGAGCTCACCGAAGCGGGCTCCGACCAGCGCGAGGTCTACCTCGATTCGTTGAAGAAGTGGTTCGAGGTACGCGCACGCTACCTGCAGTGGACCGACGGCCGACTCGCGCAGATGCTGATCGCGACCGACATCAGCGCGCGCCGCAGCGCCGAGGCGCTCGCCGCGAGCCAGGCCGAGAAGGCACAGGTCACGAGCCGGCTCGTGACGATGGGCGAGATGGCCTCGTCGGTCGCGCATGAACTGAACCAGCCGCTGACCGCGATCACGAACTACTGCAACGGCATGGTCTCGCGCGTCAAGAACGGCACGATCGAGAAAGACGACCTGATCACCGCGTTGAGCAAGACAGCGCACCAGGCGCAGCGCGCCGGGCAGATCATCCATCGCATCCGCGCGTTCGTGAAGCGCAGCGAGCCGCAACGACAGCCGGCGCAGGCGCTCGCGATCGTCGAAGACGCGGTCGAGCTCGCCGGTATCGAACTGCGCCGGCGCAATGTCGCAATCAAGACCTACGTGGCGCAACGGCTGCCGACGCTGCTGGTCGATCCGATCCTGATCGAACAGGTCGTGCTCAACCTGCTGAAGAACGCGGCCGAGGCGATCGACAACGCGCACCTGCCACCCGAGCGGCGCAGCATCGAGCTGCGTGTCGTGCCGCGCCACACGCCCGAAGAAGGCGGTGTGATCGAGTTCAGCGTGACCGACATGGGGCCCGGCCTCAAGGAAGAGGTGATCGCCCGCATGTACGAGGCCTTCTTCTCGACCAAGGTCGATGGCCTGGGCATCGGCCTCAGCCTGTGCCGCTCGATCATCGAAAGCCACCGGGGGCGGATCAAGGCGCAGAACCTCTACAATGGCGACACCGCCGTGGGCTGCCGTTTCACGTTCACGCTTCCGGTCGAGATTCCCCATTCCGATCACTCTGCGAGCGCCCCTGCGGCCTTGACTTCATGAGCTTGATTCCGAAAAAAGGCACCGTCTATGTCGTCGACGACGATGAGGCCGTGCGCGACTCGCTGCAATGGTTGCTCGAGGGCAAGGACTACCGCGTGAAGTGCTTCGACTCGGCCGAGTCGTTCCTCTCGCGCTTCGACCCGCGCGAGGTGGCGTGCCTGATCGCCGACATCCGCATGGACGGCATGAGTGGGCTCGAGCTGCAAGACCGCCTGCTCGAACGCCGCTCGCCGCTGCCGGTCACCTTCATCACCGGCCACGGTGACGTGCCGATGGCGGTGACCACGATGAAGAAAGGCGCCGAAGACTTCATCGAGAAGCCCTTCAAGGAAGACGAACTCGTCGCGCTGGTCGAGAAGATGCTCGACCGCGCCCGCGTCGACTTCTCGAAGCACCAGGAAGCGGCGAGCCGCGATGCGCTGCTGTCGCGCCTGACCACACGCGAAGCGCAGGTGCTCGAGCGCATCGTCGCCGGCCGGCTCAACAAGCAGATCGCCGACGACCTCGGCATCAGCATCAAGACGGTCGAGGCGCACCGCGCCAACATCATGGAAAAACTCAACGCCAACACCGTTGCCGATCTGCTCAAGATCGCTCTCGGGGCCCAGGCCAAGGCCTGAGCTTGCTACCCCTCGCAAAGGCCGCTTCACTGCGGCCTTTCTCGTTTTTGAAGGTCAACACATGCCCGCCCAACTGATCGACGGCAACGCCCTCGCCAAGAAGATTCGCGCCGAAGTCGCCCAACGCGCCGCTGCCCTCACGGCGCAAGGCCATCAGCCCGGCCTCGCGGTGATCCTGGTCGGCGACGACCCCGCCTCGCAGGTCTACGTGAAGCACAAGGTCGCCGATTGCGAATCGAGCGGCGTGCGTTCGGTGCTCGAGAAATACGATGCAGGCCTCGCAGAAGCCGAGCTGCTCGCACGCATCGCCGCACTGAATGCCGACCCGACGATCCACGGCATCCTCGTGCAGATGCCCCTGCCGAAGCAGATCGACCCATTCAAGGTGATCGAGGCCATTTCGCCGCTGAAAGACGTCGACGGCTTTCACGTGCAAAGTGCCGGTGCGCTGATGGTCGGCCGCCCAGGTTTCAAGGCCTGCACGCCCTACGGTTGCATGAAGCTGATCGAGACCACTGGGGTCGATCTGCGCGGGAAGAATGCCGTGGTGATCGGGCGCAGCAACACGGTCGGCAAGCCGATGGCGATGCTGCTCTTGCAGGCGAACGCCACCGTCACCATCTGCCACAGTGGCACCCACAATTTGGCGGATCACACACGAAACGCCGACGTCGTTGTGGCCGCAGTCGGAAAACGTGACACGCTTCGAGCCGAGATGGTCAAGCCCGGTGCGATCGTCATCGACGTCGGCATGAACCGCAACGACGCGGGCAAGCTGTGCGGTGACGTCGACTTTGCCGGCGTCTCGCAGGTAGCCGGGTGGATCACGCCGGTGCCGGGCGGCGTCGGCCCGATGACGCGGGCGATGCTGCTGGTGAACACGATCGAAGCGACCGAGAGAAACGTACGATGAACACGAATCCGCTGCTCGACACAGCTGCCCTGCCTCGGTATGGCGAGATCCGCCCCGAACATGTGGTGCCGGCCGTCGAGCAGTTGATCGCGCAGGCCGATGCAGCGCTCGAGCGCGCCGTCGATGCGCAGACGCCAGCCGAATACGAAGCCTTGTCGGCAACGCTGGACGTCGCGGCCGAGCGGCTCGGCCGGGCATGGGCCGCAGTGAACCATCTGAACGCCGTGGCCGACACGCCCGAGCTGCGCGCCGCCTACACGGCCGCACTGCCGAAGGTGATCGACTTTCACACCCGCCGCGGCGCGGACGCGCGCCTGTACGCGAAGTACAAGGCAGTCGAAGCGAACCCGAAATCGGCCGCACTCAGCGCGCCGCGCCGCAAGGCCCTCGCGAACGAGCTGCGCGACTTCCGTCTCTCGGGCGCCGAGTTGACCGGCAGCGCGAAGGAGCGCTACGCGCAGCTCCAGGATCGCCAGGCAGAACTCGGCCAGAAGTTTTCCGAGCACGTGCTCGATGCGACCGACGGCTATGCGTACTACGCGAGCGAGGCCGAGCTGGACGGCGTGCCCGCTGACGTCAAGCAGGTCGCACGTTCAGCCGCGGCGGCCGAGGGCCGCGAGGGCTACAAGCTCACCTTGCAGGTGCCGTGCTACCTGCCGGTGCTGCAATACGCGACCGACCGCGCATTGCGCGAACGGCTCTACACCGCCTACGTCACCCGGGCCAGCGACCTCGGGCCGGCGGCCCTCGACAACAGCGAAGTCATTCGCGAGCTGCTCGAGTTGCGACAGGAGGAAGCCGCGCTGATCGGCTACGCCAACCCGGCCGAGCTGTCGCTCGTTCCGAAGATGGCCGACTCGCCCGCCCAGGTGATCGAGTTCCTGCGCGACCTCGCGCGGCGCGCCCGCCCTGGCGCCGAGCGCGACCTCGCCGAGCTGCGCGAGTTCGCACACACCGAGCTCGGCCTGGACGACCTCCAAGCCTGGGACACCCCGTTCGCAAGCGAACGCCTGAAGGAGCAGCGCTATGCGTTCAGCGACCAGGAGGTGAAGCAGTACTTCACCGAGCCGAAGGTGCTCGACGGGCTGTTCGGCATCATCGAGACGGTGTTCGAGGTGCGCATTCATCGGGACTCAGCTCCGGCCTGGCATCCGAGCGTGCCCTTCTACCGGATCGAGCGCGCGGCGCCCGGCGGCTCTGCCGAGGCCGCGCCGACCATAGTCGGCCACTTCTTCCTCGACCTGCATGCCCGCGCCGGCAAGCAGAGCGGCGCCTGGATGGATGCGGTACGCAGCCGCTGGCTGCGCCCCGAAGGCACGCTACAGACGCCGGTCGCGAACCTGATCTGCAACTTCGCCGGGCCGACCGTCGTCGACGGCGTCGAGCGCCCGGCCCTGCTGCGGCACGACGACGTCGTCACGCTCTTTCACGAGTTCGGGCACGGGCTGCAGCACATGCTGACCCGCATCGACGACCTGGGCGTCTCCGGAATCTCGGGCGTCGAGTGGGATGCCGTCGAACTGCCCAGCCAGTTCATGGAGAACTTCTGCTGGGAGTGGAGCGTCGTGAAGCGCCTGACGTCGCATGTGGACACCGGCGAGTCGCTGCCGCGCGAGCTCTTCGAGCGCATGCTCGCCGCGAAGAACTTTCACAGCGGCTTGCAGACGCTGCGCCAGGTCGAGTTCGCGCTGACCGACATGCTGCTCCACACCCGTGCCGACGCGCCGCAACAAGTGCAGCAGATCGTCGAGGCCGTGCGCGCGGAGGTCGTCCTGCTGCAGCCGCCGGCGTTCAACCGCGCGCTGCACACCTTCTCGCACATCTTCGACGGCGGCTATGCGGCCGGCTACTACAGCTACAAGTGGGCCGAGGTGCTGTCGGCCGATGCCTGGAGCGCGTTCGAGGAGGCACCCGAAGGCGCACTCGACGTGCCGACCGGACGCCGCTACCGCGAGAACGTGCTCGAGACCGGAGGCAGCCGCAGCACGCTCGAAGGGTTCAAGGCGTTTCGCGGCAGGGAGCCGAGCATCGACGCGCTGCTGCGTCATCAGGGCCTGACGTCGGACTGAGCCGCAATCCGTGCGGAAATCCACGCTCGCGCGACGTCGCTTCGGGTTGAATGCCACCATCGCGTGGGGTAGATTCAAACACTTGCCGAAGACGGAGACCCGATGAACGCAGCTGTCCGCCACGCCACCCTGAATGTCTTGCGCTTGCTCCCGCTCGCCGCCGTGTTCGCGAGCGCGCCGCTGTATGCGCAATACAAGGTCGTGGGCCCGGACGGAAAGGTCACCTACACCGACCGGCCGCCTGCCACGGCGAGCGGCAAGGTCACCGAGCTCGGCGGTCGCGGCGGCGTTGCAGCAGAAAACGCTGCGCTGCCGCTCGAACTGCGGCAGGCCGTCTCGCGCTACCCGGTCACGCTGTACGCGAGCATCGGTGCCTGCGAGCCCTGCGATTCCGCCCGCCAGCTGCTTCGCCAGCGCGGCATTCCCTACAGCGAGAAGTCGGTCCAGAGCCCCGAAGACGCCGATGCGCTCGAGCGCCTGTCCGGCGGGCGCGATGCGCCCACGCTGAGCGTTGGTGCCCAGACCTTGCGCGGCCTCGCGCCCGAAGTCTGGAACTCGTATCTCGACGCCGCCGGCTATCCGCGCGAATCCCGCCTGCCGCCGAGCTTTGCATACGCGCCGGCCACGCCGCTCGTCGCGCGTGCCGCGCCGCCGGCCGCTCGCGCCGCCGACGCGAGCAGCGAGCAGCGCCCGGCCGCTGCGCCGGTCCCGCCGGCGAACTCGAACATCAAGTTCTGACCGACTCTGCGACCGGCCTGGCCGGCTCGGGTGTTGTTTCCGCCTCGATCCGGCGCGCCGGATAGCCGCCGGCGGCGACAGCCACTCCCATCACCCAGAACAGCGTTGCAGCGCCGATCGCCGAACCGGCGAGGCCGAACATCAGTGGCATCGTCGTCGACGAGAAGTTGATCGTCATCGAACGCAAGGCGATCGCCTCGCCGTGCCGGTCGTGCGGCGTGATGTGATGCAGCGACGAAAGAATCATCGGCTGCACCGAGCCCAGCGCAAGGCCCAGCAGCACGGCGCAGGCGCCCATGGTCCAGGCCGACTGCACGAGCGGGTACACGCCGAAGATCACGCCCGTCGCGACCATCGCGCTGGTCAGCACGGTCCCTTCGCGCACGCGATGCGCGAGCAGCGGAATCATGAGGCGCACCAACGAGACCGAGATCGCGAACGCCCCCAGCACGACGCCGATCGCCGACGCGCTGAAGCCGCGCTCGTGGCCGAGGATGGGCACCACGAAACTGTGCACGTCCCAGCTCGACGAGAGCAGCCAGTTCACGAGCAGCAGCCTTCGCATGCCCGGGGCCCGCAGCAGCTCCCACGAGCTGCGTGACCGCTGCTGGGCCGCGGGTGGCGCAGGCACCTCGATGGGCACACGGCGCGCCGACCACAGGCTCGCGAGCGGGAGCAGCATCAGTGCGGCAAACGCCACCCGAAAGCCGCCCAGGTCGATCAGCGTTCCGGCGAGCACCGGCCCGATCGCGTTCGACAACGCCGGCGCCAGGCCGAGCCAGCTGAACACACGCTTGCGCTCGGTCGCGTCGGCTGCAGCGCGGCCCGCCGTGCGTTGAATCGCGATCAGCCCGTAATTCGCACCGGCACCGGTGAACATCGCCGCGAAGCACAGCACGACGAAGTCGCCGTGCGCCGTCCATTGCGACATCCAGGTCGACAGCACGGCCAGCACGCCGCCGATCAGCGTGAGCGTGACCGCCACGCGCATCGGCTTGTGATAGCCGTGGCGATCGGCCAGCCGCCCCGCCTGCAACGCCAGCGCAACCGGGGCCAGCGCGAACAACCCCATCAGCACGCCGACTGCCCACTCCGCATGATGCTGGCGCAACGCCTGCAGCGGCGCGGCCATGCGCACGCCGGCCATGCACGAATGCAGGCAGATCTGACCGGCGATCAACGCGATCAGCGTCGTCGCAAACTGGCGTGGGGCTTGCGGCGCCGAACCGGTGCTGGCATCGGGCCCGGCCTCAGACATCGTCGCTTCCGAGACCCGCGGAGTCGCCGTCGAGCCCGGGCAACGCCGCTTGAGCGCGCGCGTCGGGCAGCGCCTCCACGTCGCGCAGCTCGCGCGCCATCACCCGGGTGCGGCGCTCGGCGAGCTCGATCGTGTTGCTCGCCTCGGCGAGCTTCTTCTTGGTCTTGGCCAGCACTTCGCCAAAGTGCGAGAACTCGGTCTTGACCGCACCCAGCACCTCCCAGACCTCCGCCGAGCGGCGCTCGAGTGCGAGCGTGCGAAAGCCCATCTGCAGGCTGTGCAGGGTCGCGAGCAAGGTGGTCGGGCCAGCGAGCGTGACGTGATGGTCGCGCTGCAGCGATTCGACGAGACCGGGCCGGCGCAGCGCCTCCGCATAGAGGCCCTCGGTGGGCACGAAGAGGATCGCGAAGTCGGTGGTGTGCGGCGCCGCCACGTATTTCTCGCGGATCGAGCGCGCCTCCAGCCGCAGCCGTTGCTCCACTGCGCGCGCGGCAATCTCGGCTCCGTCCTTGTCGGCGCGGTCCTGCGCGTCGAGCAGGCGCTCGTAGTCTTCGCGCGGAAACTTCGCATCGATCGGCAGCCACAGCGGCTTGCCGTCGTCGCGCCGCCCCGGCAGCCGCACCGCGAAGTCCACCCGTGCGCCGCTGCCCGGAATGGTCTCGACGTTCACGCCGTACTGCTCGGGCGTGAACACCTGCTCGAGCAAGCCCGCGAGCTGTGTCTCGCCGAAGGTGCCGCGGGTCTTCACGTTGCTGAGCACGCGGTTCAGCGAACCCACGTCCTTCGCGAGCGACTGCATCTCGCCGAGCCCTCGGTGCACCTGGTCGAGCCGGTCGGCCACCTGCTTGAAACTCTCGCCCAGCCGTTGCTCGAGCGTCGCATGAAGCTTCTCATCGACCGTCGCACGCATCTGCTCGAGCTTCTTCTCGTTGTCGCTCTGGATGGCGGCGAGCCTGCTCTCGACCGACAGCCGAACCTCTGTCATCCGCTGGTCGTTGGCCAGCGACAGCGCGCGCAACTGCTCGCCCAACGTCTCGGAGAAGCGCTGCAGCGCAAGCGCCTGCTGCTCGGCCGTGCGCGCGAGCGTCTGGTCTTGCGCGCTGCGCGAGCCTTCGGCCTGCTGCGTCAGGGCGGCCGTCGCCGTACGCAACGTATCGGAGAGGGCCTGCTGGGTCGTCGCGAGCTGGGTGCGAAAGCTGTCGATCTGCTCGTTCTGCGTGCGCGCCACGTCGCCCTGCTGCGCCAGCAAGGTCTGCTGGAAGGTCGCGAGTGAAGTCGCGAGCTCCTGGCGGGTGCCGGTCGAACTGCGCGCAACCTCGTCGCGCAGTTCCTTCTCGAGACGTTGCGAATCGCTGCGGATCAGCGCGTGCAGGTCGTCGCGCAGCCAAGTCGTGTCGTTGCGCGCATCGTTGCGGCGAAACACCGGCCACAAGGCCAGCCAAAGAGTCAGCAGCAGCACCAGCCCCAGCAGCAGGGGCACCAGCCATTCAGGAAGCATCCGGCGATTGTCGCAGCCTCGCGCGCGAGGCTGCCGTCAGTTGACCCGCCCGCGCACGAGCCGGCGTTCGACGAGGTCGAAACCCGCCTGGACCAACAGCGCCAGCACCGCAGCCGGCAGCGCGCCCGCGAGCATGGCGGCGTTGTCGTTCACTGCCAGGCCCGCGACGATTCGCTCGCCGAAACCTCCGGCCCCGATGAAGGCCGCGACGGTCGCGGTGCCCACGTTGATGACTGCGGCCGTCTTCACGCCGGCGAGCAAGGTCGGCAGCGCGAGCGGCAGCTCCACATGGCGCAGCCGCTGCATACGGGTCAGCCCGAGCGATGCCGCGGCCTGCGTGAGCCCCGTCGACACGCCGGTCAGCCCGGCATGCGTGTTGCGCACGATCGGCAGCAAGGCATAGAGGAACAGCGCGATCACGGCGGGCACGAAGCCGATGCCGCCGACCAGCGCGATCAGGAATGCGAGCAGCGCGAGCGACGGCACGGTCTGCAGCACGGCCACGCCGCCGAGCAGCCACGCAGCAAGCCGCGGCCATCGCCATGCCGCGATGCCGATCGGCACGCCGACCGCGATCGCTGCCGCGAGAGAGCCGAACACGAGCAGCAGGTGCTGCAGCGCGAGCTGGGCGAAGTCCGGCGCGAAGAGACGCTGCCAGAAGGTCCGTCGCTCGGCTGCCGAGGACGCCCCTTTGCGGCCCGCGACGAAGCGCTTTGCAACATCGGCGAAGCTGGCGCCGTCGAGTTCGACCTGCGCGTTCAGCGCAATCATGGCCTGGGCGTCGATCGCTCCTTCGAGGCGCTTGAGCGGGGCCGTGTTCACGGCCGTTCGCATCAGCAGCACGGCGTCGTAGCGCGGAAAGAACCCGAGATCGTCCTTCAGCACTCGCAGCTTGTAGCGGCCGACCTTGGCATCGGTCGTGTAGATGTCGATCAGGTCGACGCGACCATCCTTCACGGCGTCATACGCGAGGCCATGGTCGAGGCCCGCGGGCGCACTGAACGCGAGCTTGTAGGCGGCCTTCAGCGCTGGCCAGCCGTCGGCCCGCTCGAGGAACTCGTGCGAGAAGCCCAGCCTCAGCCCGGCCGCCTCAGCACGCAGCAGGTCCGAGATTCGCTCGATGTGCAGCGCCTCGGCGCGCGACTCGAGCATCGCCAACGCATACGTGTTGTTGAAGCCGAACGGAACCGCGGCCTTCAGGCCCCGCGGCGCAAGCCACTGGTTCAGCTCGTCCAGCGAAGGATTGGGGTGTGCCGGGTCGGGCGTGCGCTTGAGCAGTTCGCGCACGATGGTTCCTGTGTACTCCGGGTAGACGTCAACCGCGCCGCTCGCCAGCGCGGCCTCGAGAATGCCGGTGTTGCCGAGCCCCTGCTTGTGCTGCGCGGTCACGCCCTGCTGCTGCAGCGTCTCGCGCACGATCTCGCCGAGAACATAGGATTCGGTGAACCGCTTCGAGCCCACCACCACCGGCGCCTGCGCCAGGGCGCTGTTCGCAAGCAACACCGCGCCGATCATCAAGCAGGTCTTCCGCATGGCTCGGATTCTCTCAGCAAGGGCGGCGCTGCCCGGGCGAACGTAGGACGATTCCCACGTCGGTCCGGGATCGTCATGGGTGGATTCGGGCCTGGGCCTGCGGCAAACTGGCGAAGCCGGGGTTTGCCGCTTCACACGACGAGCCTCTGCAGATCACAATCCGGCCCAGACTTCCGTGCACTCATTCCAAGCCGCCGTCGCCGATGCAGCGCCGCTCATGACCGATCTGAAGGTTTTCATCGTCGAGGACAGCCCCGTCATCCGGGAGAACCTCGTCGGTGCCTTGGAAGAACTTGCGCCTATCCAAGTGGTGGGCACCGCCGAAGACGAGAGCTCGGCCGTGCGCTGGCTCACGGCGCGCGAGAACGAATGCGACCTGGTGATCGTCGACATCTTCCTGCGCGGCGGCTCCGGTCTCGGCGTGCTGCGCTCGGCGATGTCGTTGCACAAGCGCATGCAGTTGGTCGTGCTGAGCAACTATGCAACGCCCGACATGCGCCGCAAGTGCCTCGATCTCGGCGCGGCACGCGTGTTCGACAAGTCCAACGAGATCGACGCGCTGATCCTCTACTGCACGAGGCTGCAAGCCGGAGAGACCGGTGCCGGCGACCTGACCGGTCCGGCGCTCTGAGCCGCTGCGCGACGCGAACGGCCGCTACTGGATCAGGCCGTTCTTCAGCGCGTAATACGTCAGGTCGCTGTTCGACGAGAGGTTCATCTTCTCCATGACCCGGGTCCGATACGTGCTCACCGTCTTCACGCTCAGCGACATGCTGTCGGCCATGTGGCCGATCGTTTCGCCCTTCGCGAGCCGCAGGAACACCTGGAACTCGCGCTCCGAGAGCTGCTCATGAGGAGCCTTGTCACCGGCTCCCGACAGCCCGTCGGCCAGCAACTCGGCCACGCCTGCGGTGATGTACTTGCGGCCCCTGAACACGGTGCGGATCGCCTTCACGATCTCCTCCGGGTCGCACTCCTTGTTCAGGTACCCACTCGCCCCCTGGCGCAGCAGCGTGGTCGCATAGTGCTCTTCGGGAAAGCCGCTCAGGATCAATACCGGCAGGTCCGGCTCGCGCGCCTTGATCGCCGCCAGCGCGTCGACGCCGCTCTGGTCGGGCATCGACAGGTCCATCACGAGCACGTCGAGCTGCCCCTTGCGAACGATGTCGAGCGCCTCGCGGCCGTTGGAAGCCTCGGCAACGACGCTGATGTCGACCTGCTCCGACAGGAACTGGCGCAAGCCGGCTCGTACGATCGCATGGTCGTCGACGATGGCAACACGAATCATGGTGTGATCGCCCGAATGGTCTACTCGATTCACCAAGTTTAGGGGCTAGCGATGGCGTTGGAGATGATTTCGCGCTTCCGGGGCAGCCCGTTTGCATTCCCGCTGGCTGCACTCACGGCCCTCGCGATGTTCTTCATCAGCGAGACTTCGTACCAGCAAGCCACGGGTGCGCTCGACAACCTGGGCGAAATGGGCTCGGCACGCCTGTCGATCCTGGAGCTTCGCCGAGCCATGACCGACGCCGAGACCGGCCAGCGCGGCTATTTGCTCACCAATCGCAAGGAGTATCTCGAACCGTACAACCGAGCACTCTCCGAGGTCACCAAGGAGCTGGGTGCGCTCAACGCGTACTACGCCAACAACGCGGCGGCCCAGCCGCTGATGAAGCGCGTGACGCAGATCGTCGGCGAGAAGCTCTCCGAGATGAGCACGACGCTCGAGCTCTACGACCAGGGCAAGCAGGAAGCCTGGCATCAACTGCTACTGAGCAACATCGGCCAGGAGAAGATGGAAGCGCTTCGCATCCTCAGTGCCGACCTGGTCCGCCTCGAGACCTCGGCGATCGCCACGCGCCGCCAGGGCGTGTTCCAGACCCTGATGCTCAACCGCATCGGCGTCACCGCGATGACGGCGCTGAGCCTGCTCGCGCTGTTCATGTACCTGCGCCAGACCGCAGCGCTCGAACGCCAGCGCGACGGGCGCCAACGCGAGATCCAGGCGGAACGAGACAACCTCGAGCTCGTTGTCACGCGCCGCACGGCGCAGCTCACCGAGCTCGCGCAGCACTTGCAAACCGTTCGCGAGGACGAGCGCAGCCGCCTCGCCCGCGAACTGCACGACGAGCTCGGCGCGCTGCTGACGGCCGCCAAGCTCGACCTGGCGCGCATCAAGTCGCGCCTGGCTGCGAATGCGACACCGGAACTGGCCGAGCGGCTTGCCCACCTGAGCGACGCGCTGAACGGCGGTATCGCGCTGAAGCGTCGCATCATCGAAGACCTGCGGCCGTCGTCGCTGAACAATCTCGGGCTCATCGCGGCGCTCGACATCTTGCTGCGCGAGTTCGGCGAGCGCGCCGAGATCGAGGTGGTCAGCCGCCTCGAGCCGGTGCAGCTCACACCGTCGAAGCAGCTCACGGTGTATCGGCTCGTCCAGGAAGCACTGACCAACATCGGCAAGTACGCACGGGCCAGCCGCGTCGACGTCGCACTCGAGATGCGGGCCGGCCGCGCGATGGTCTCGGTGCGCGACAACGGCCAGGGCTTCGATCCGAACCAGCTGAGCACCACCTCGCATGGCCTGCTCGGCATGCGCTATCGCATCGAGGCCGAGGGCGGCCGCATGAACCTGACGACTGCGCCCGGCAAGGGCACGCTGATCGAGGCCACGCTGCCCGAAGGGGCTGCCGCGCCGTCTACCGCCGGGCAGGCAATCCCCGCGGCTTCACACGAAGTGCTGCCCGCCTGAGCCGCAGTGCGCCGAGGCGCGTGGACCGTCGGCAGCGTCCTACAGCCACACCCAGGCTGCGCCGACAACGCGTCGGCGACGCTCCCTATCGTGCGACTTCGCCGGCACGGCGAGACTTTGTCCATCGCATCGACCCCGGTGCGATTTCACCGATACACCGAGGAGATCCCGACATGTTGCACTACGCCGTTGTCTTTTTTGTCATTGCGCTGATCGCTGCGCTGTTCGGCTTCGGCGGCATCGCAGCCGGCGCCGCAGGCATCGCAAAGATCCTGTTCGTTCTGTTCGCCATCCTGGCCGTCGCCAGCTTCCTGTTCGGGCTGATCAAACGCTGACGTCGCTCGCGGTCCAGCCCCGGTGCGGCGTTTCGCCATTTCATCGAGCCCCTGAAGGAATTCATCATGACCATCACGACCGGAAACACCATGACCCCGAAGCCTCTGGGCCAACAGGCTGCGGGCCTTGCCGACCAAGCCGCCGACAGCGCCACCTCGGCCATCCGCTCCACACAGCACGTCGCCAATGAAGCATTCGACCGCCTGTCTGACAAGGTCGAGGATGCACGCAGCCGCACGGTGCCGCTTCTGGACCGGTTGACCACGCAAGCCGAAACAGCAGCCAGACGCGGTGTGGACGCAGTTCGCGACACCTCTGCGCAATTGCGCGAGCGCGCACTGCTCGCCTCCGACACCACCGTCGGCTACATCCGCAACGAGCCCGTCAAGTCGATGCTGATCGCCGCGGCGACCGGTGCGGCACTGATGGCACTGATCGGCCTGTTGAGCCGCTCACGCCGAGATTGAAGGATCGAGAGCCAAGAACCCGCACGAACCTCCAACGACCCCTCGCCGTCCTCCGCCTTCGGCGGAACAAACGGCCGGTCTCCCTCCGGTGGGGTCTTTCAAGGCGCGCTTCGGCGCGCCTTCTTTTTTGTCGAACCGGATTACAGCTGAGATGCCAGTGCGGACGAAGCCCACTCTGCGAACCTCTCACGCAGCGGACGCTCGCGCCACTGCTCGAAGGAGATCGGCCGGGACTTCGCGAGGTCTTCTTCGAAGATGCGCGTCTGCTCTTGCGCGAAGTCCTTGTCGAAGATGTTCAGCGTCGCCTCGTCATTGAGCCTGAACGATCGATTGTCGAAGTTGGTCGAACCGACCGACACGAGCAGCTTGTCGACGATCATCACCTTGCAGTGATACATGGTGGGCTCGTACTCGGCGATCACCGCGCCGGCCGACAACAGGCTGCCCCAGCGGGCACGAGACGCGCTTCTGACGGTTTCGCTGTCGGTGTGCTCCCCGGGCACCACCACCCGGATTCGCACGCCGCGCCGGATCGCGGCCTGCAGCGCACGCAAGGTGAGCTCGTCGGGAATGAAATAGGCCGCCGACAGATCGATCGAGCGGGTCGCGGCGGTGATCGTCAGCAGGTACATCAGCTGCATACTCTCGCTGCCGCCGCTCGGCGAACTGCTGAACATCTGCGCGGAGTGGGTGCCCAACCCGTTCAATAGCGGGAAATACCTCGGTCCGTGCAGCACGTCGCCCGTCACCTTGATCCAGTTGTCGAGGAACACGGCCTGGAGTTGGGCGACCACGGGCCCCTCGATCCGAAAGTGCGTGTCGCGCCAGTGCGCCGGATCCTGTGCCTTCCCGGTCCATTCCGGGGCGATGCCCACGCCGCCAGTGAAACCCACGCGACCGTCCACCACCAGCAGCTTGCGATGGGTCCGGTTGTTGAGCCGTCCCAGGTGCGACCAATGCGGAGGATGAAACTTCCTGATCTGCACACCAGCCGCGCTCATCTCGTCGAGCATCGACTGCTCCATCTTCGCGCTGCCGACCCAGTCGAGCAGAACGTGGACCTTCACCCCGGCGCGTGAACGCTCCGACAGCGCATCGGCGAACGCACGCCCGATGTCTCCAGACCAGTAGATGTAGGTCTCGAACGTGATCG
>Ga0075366_10000907_pt1 | contig 14346 bp, 14 predicted proteins | sample EndMethybrTD3031_FD_72351 | JGI IMG/M metagenome (GOLD analysis project Ga0075366, IMG submission 72351) | Populus endosphere microbial communities from Tennessee, USA - Endosphere MetaG P. TD hybrid TD303-1 | ecosystem: Host-associated > Plants > Roots > Endosphere | place: USA: Tennessee...
GGTCAGTACCTTTCCGAACGTTACCGTGATCGATGTGGGCGCGGTGATCGCGCAGGTGCAGGATCTGACGTCCAAGCTTATCCGCGTGGTGCAATTCGTCTTCGGCTTTGCCTTGATTGCCGGCGCTGTCGTGCTGCTCTCGGCACTGCGCGCGACGCATGACGAACGCATGCATGAACTGGCCGTGCTGCGCACTCTCGGTGCGCGCAACCCGCAACTGCGCACGGCCATGCTGTCGGAGTTTGTCGTGCTCGGTGTCCTGTCGGCCGTGTTGGCTGCACTCGGTGCGGTAGCGACGGGCTATGTGCTGGCCATCAAGGTGTTCGAAATATCATACGATCCGGACTGGCTGGCCCTGACCGCCTACGCGGTCGTTGCAGCAATCGGCGTAGTCATGTGTGGCTGGCTCGGCGTGCGCGGCCTGTTGCAGCGTACTGTCGTCGATGGACTGCGCTCGGTTGCCTGACTCGGTTACCTGACTCAGTGACCTGAACTTCCATTTTCAGTTTTGACGACCATTCAGGAAACAACGCATGCGTAGTGTCGGAATTGCCTGGGTACGTGCCGCACGCAGTTTGATGCGGCCGGATATTTTCTGGCACATGTTGTGGCCGACATTGATCTCGTTCGCGCTGTGGATCGTGGTTGCGGTATCAATCTGGAGCGAGGCGGCCAATCTGCTTCTGCACTTCGTTCAGACCTGGCCATGGATCGGCGGCTGGTTTGCGGAGGGCTCAACCCAGGCGCTTTTCCTGACTGGCTTTGCGCACGTGATGCTGGTGCTGCTGTTCGTGCCACTCTCGCTGCTGACGGCAGCCGTGCTCATCTCCCTTTTCGCTTTGCCCTTGATGCTTGATCGTGTGGCCACGACTGATTATCCGGACATTGCCGAGCGCCGCGGCGGCAGCCAGATAGGCAGTGTTGCCAACGCGCTATGGGCCTTGCTCTTGTTCATTGTTGTTGGTGTGATGAGCCTGCCGCTGTGGTTTATTCCCGGCATGGGCGTAGTGCTGTCCATCGGCTTGAGCGCGTGGCTGAATCAACGCTGCTATCGCTATGATGCACTCATGCGCCACGCTGACCGTGAAGAGCTGCGACGCCTGCCACGCGAGCGGCGTGGTGGGCTCTATGCGATCGGTGCTGCTTCGGGTGTTCTGGTCTTCGTGCCGATATTCAACTTCTTCGTCCCCGCGCTCAGCGGTCTTGCCTTCGTGCACTACCTGTTGCAGGCGCTGCGGGAATCGAGAGCCAGTGTAGAAGTGATCAACGTCGTCGGCACTTGATTATCGGGAGCAAGCAGGCATATGGCTTTTGGCGTACTCATCATCGGCGACGAAATTCTCTCTGGCAGGCGCTCGGACAAGCACTTCGTCAAAGCCATCGAATTACTCAAGGCGCGCGGCCTGAGCCTGTCCTGGGCACGTTATTGCGGCGACGAGCGCCCGCCGCTGACCGGAATGTTGCGTGAGACTTTTGCGAGCGGTGACGTGGTGTTTTCGTTCGGCGGCATCGGCGCCACGCCCGATGACCATACGCGTCAGTGCGCCGCCGCTGCGCTTGATGTCGACATCGCTTTGCATGCCGATGCGGAGCGCGAGATCCGTGCACGCTTCGGCGACGAAACCAATCCGCAGCGTCTTGTCATGGGCGAGTTTCCGGTCGGCAGCGAGATCATTCCGAATCCCTACAACCGCATTCCCGGTTTCGGCATTCGCCAGCACTGGTTCCTGCCGGGTTTCCCCGAAATGTCCTGGCCGATGATGGAGTGGGTGCTCGATACGCACTATGTTCATCTGCATAACGCAAGGCCGTGGGCTGAACAATCGATTGCTGTCCTGCATACACATGAAAGCCAGCTGCTCGATCTCATGAACGACTGGCAAACGCGCTTTGGCGTGACGATATTCAGTTTGCCAAGTCTTGGCGGCAAGGAAGGACGCCGGCATATCGAGCTGGGTGCCAAGGGAGCGCCGGAGGCCGTTGAAGCGGCCATGGCTGCAATGCGTGAAGACATCACGCGCAACGGACATCCGTGGTGCGAGATGGAGGCTTTGCAGGACGTTTGACCGGCGTACGCGTGACTTCGTGGCGCACGCGCTTCGGGGATGTGCGTCACAAACAAAAAAGCCGCAATCCTTTCGGATCGCGGCTTTCTTGTTGTCCCGCGATCTTCTGCGGGAGACTGCTGAAACTTAAGCGGCCTTCTTGCTCTTCGTCGCTGCAGTACCAACAGCTTTGACCGTTGCGTCGGTCGCTGCTGCCACATTGGCTTCGGCCATTTCAGCAACTTGCTTGGCAGCCTTGCTCATGCTGTCATAAGCCGAATTGGCGGCAGCGATGGCCGACTTGACTGCGGCCACCGCCACATCGGAACCAGCAGGCGCCGACTTGGCAACCTTGTCCAGAGTGGTGGCAATGCTCTGCTTGATTTCGGTAGCTTGGCCTTCGGCGATCTTGGCGAATTGACCTTGCACTTCGGTAGCGATTTCATAAACGCTACGGCCGTAGGCGACAGCCTTTTCAAGCGTCGGGCGAGCCAGGCTGGCTTGCAGATTGGCGAATTCCTGTGGGTCCTTGACGCTGAACAGAGCCTTGGTATTGGCAACGCTGTCTTCCAGTGCGCTGCGGGCGGTATTCAGGTTCAGGGCAGCCAGACGTTCAACGCTGGCGAAAGCGGTATTGGCGATGGTCAACCAGGCTTCAACGGCGGACTTGTTGACACTTGCGAGTTGCTCGGGGGTTGCAAACATTTTCTATCTCCTCAGACGTGAGTGGATGACACAGCTACAAGCTGGCGCTACCGGGATAAATATGTTGCGCCGCACAATCTCAATTCTAGACAAAAAATAGTCTTTGTCAAGCACTTTTTGTGCACCGCACACAAAAGTGACTGAACCGGCAAAAACGTTAATCATCAGGTGCTTGCGACGCGAAACAGCCAAAATGATGCACTGCAACTATGTCACGAAGCGTGCGTCACGGCAAGGGGGAAGAACCCTGAAAAAGACGCAGTCTGTGCGCTGCGTCAACCGTCGGGGGCCGCTGGGAGCGGGCCCTTGGTGTCGGTGATTATTTCTTGCGCTCGCAGGTAATGGCCGCGACGGGCCCGGATTGCGCGGCCTTGCCCGGCAGGACGATTTCTACCTGGTCGCCGGGTTTGCTGCCGCTACGGGTTGCCTTGTAGGTTTCGTCCATGGCGTTGTATTCGATGTTATCGGCGCACGCTTCGTTGCCAGGCCCCATGCGTATCCAGGCACGCTTGACCAGTTTGGCCTTTTCGGTGCGGGCATCATATTCAATCCGCTCGCCCTCGGCGTAAACCATCTCGTCCTTGCCTTCACGCTTCTGCTGCAGGCGAGCCAGATTGCCTTCGCCGCTGATCGCTACAGCGGTCTGGAAGCCGTCGGCATCCTGCGTCACGATGGCCTTGTTGGCCAGAATTACGAGGGTCCCCTGTGTGATCTTGACGTGGCCTTCCAGCGTCACGGTCTTGGTCTTGTCGTCTACCGGGGCAAAGTCTGCCTGGATGCGAACAGGTTTCTCGCGGTCCGCTTTCTCTGCTCGTGCTGTGGTTGAATGCAGAATGGTGGCCGTGCTGACAATCGCACTCAGGCTCAGGGCTATCAGGATTCTGGACGTGTGCATGCTTTATTTCGTGCCCGGGTTTTGATTTCGTGGAAAGGTGGCATCAACCTGCTTCAGTTTCAGCAAGCCGTCGATATTGTTCCATTCGCCACTGGCGGCGTCGATGCGGGTTGCGCCTTGTACAAGCGTCAGCGGCTTGTTGACGTGGGCGATTTCATCGTTGATCTCGATGGCGGCCTCGGAGGTGGTAAGCACTTGTTCAGGCGATGTCGCCGTCGCCACCCGCACCCCGCGTACATTGTCGATGAGCAGGATGTGGTCCCCGCGTTCGGTAACGCGAGCCTTCTCACTGCGCCAGGAGCTGTCGCGTCCCGCTGAAAGAAAGCGCACGCGTGGCTGCTTCAGGTCGGCGGAATCATCCTTGGGATAGTGCAGTAATTCATCTGCGTCCAGATTCATGGCGAGCCTGCCTTGCACATCGAACTTGTCGACGTGGAAGCGCTCGACAATCGCGTCCGGGTCGCCACGGCCATTGCCCAGCCCGGCAGGCTTTTCGTTGCTGACCACGAATTGCAGCCAGTAGGTCGCGAGCGCGAGCAGAGCAGCAATGAATAGCGGGAAGAGGGCAGGCAGGCGTCGTATCAATTCGGTTTCACCAGGTCAGCGGCTCGTCATCGCGTCAAATAGCCGTCCAGCATGGCATCCAGCTTTCCCTGCGCCGCGAGAATGAAGTCGCACAACTCGCGCACCGCGCCGCGACCGCCGCCATGCGCTGTAACGAAGTCAACGTGCTCATGCACGAATGCATGTCCATCGCTCACGGAGGCGGAGAAGCCGCAATCGCGCAGCACGGGCAGATCCACAACATCATCGCCCATGTAACCGCTCTGCTCGACGGAGATGCCCAACTGCTCGCGTAGTACGCGCATGACGGCACGCTTGTCGTCGACGCCCTGGAAAAGATGTGCGATACCGAGATTGGCTGCGCGCAGTTCGACCATGCGCGAGCTGCGGCCGGTAATGATAGCGACTTCGATGCCAGCCTCGGTCAGCATCTTCAGGCCATGACCGTCCAGGCTGGAGAAAGCCTTGATTTCATCACCATTGGGCGTGAAAAGCAGCGTGCCATCGGTTAGCACGCCATCGACATCAAAGGCCATCAGCCGGAGTCGGGCTGCCTTGGCACGCGCGGATTCGCCCTGATCGGGCTTGTTGGGAAAGAGCATCAAATGACCTTGGCTGTCAGCAAGTCCTGCGTATTGAGAGCACCGACCAGCAGCCCTTGTTCATCAATGACGAGCAGGCGCGTGATCGAAAGCTGCTCCATCATGCTTGCCGCTTCCGCGGCAAGCGCATCAGGCGTGATGCAGCGTGGCGCATGGTGCATGACATCGGCAATTTTCAGACCCTCGATGTTGCCGGTGCGCTCAAGCAGCCGACGCAGGTCGCCGTCGGTGAATACACCCAGCAGTTTGCCAGGGGCGTTTGACTGCGCCTCACAAATAGCCGTCATGCCCATACCTTTGCGTGAGATTTCCAGCAGGGCTTCCGCGAAGCTCGCGTGGGGCGAGACGGAAGGAACGGCGTCTCCAGTACGCATCACATCGCGCACGTGCGTGAGCAGGCGACGACCCAATGCGCCACCGGGATGAGAGCGGGCAAAGTCTTCAGGGCTGAAGCCTCGCGCATCGAGCAAGACCACCGCCAGTGCGTCGCCCATGGCCAGCGCAGCCGTGGTGCTCGCGGTGGGAGCGAGATTCAGCGAGCAGGCTTCCTCGGCCACCCCGACATCCAGATGTGCGTCGCTCAGCTGCGCCAGTGGCGAATCCGCACGTCCGGTCATCGCGATCATGCGCGCACCCATGCGTTTCACGAACGGAACTATGACAAGCAGTTCTTCGGTGCTGCCGGAGTTCGAGAGCGCGATCAGCACATCGTCCGGCTGGATCATGCCCAGATCGCCATGTGCTGCTTCTGAGGGGTGTACAAAGTAGGCTGGTGTGCCGGTACTGGCGAGTGTCGCGGCAATTTTTCTGCCGATGTGGCCGGACTTGCCGACACCGCTGACGATGACGCGGCCGCGGCTCTGCAGAATGATGTCAACGGCACGCACGAACTGTTCGTCGATGCGCTCGGCCAGCGCTGCCACGGCGCCGGCCTCGATGGTCAGGACGGCGCGTGCGCGGACAGTCAATGCCTGATCGTCAAGCTTGCGCGTGATCGCACTGGAATTTGTCGCGGAACGATTTGCGGATGGGCTCATGCCATTTGATTGGTGCCGGGGCACAGTCGATTGGTGGTCGGTGATATTGCAAATGAGTTGGCCAGCGAGTTGGCCTGCGAGCTTGGGTTAGTGCGGCTGCAAGGTTAAACTGATCGGGTGTGAAAGCCGATCATCATCCATCGGCATGAACTCGGGCACTGCGTCAAACTGAGAGAGAGGGCGAAAGTTGCAAGGTGCCGGATTCAGTTTCTGAAGCTTCTCTCATCATGCCGCACCGGCACTTTGCGCCCTGCGAGAGTGCCGCAGTATAACAAACCACTGCCAGCGTATTACGTTGGCGATGACCCGAATCCGCGACCCCCGAGCCGCGGCCTGCCTTACTGGTACTGCCATGCATCATGCGCTGGAATTGATATTGCTGTTGCTCGCAGCCGCTGTTGCGGTTGTGGCGCTGTTCCGTTCCATGAATCTGCCCCCCGTACTCGGCTACCTGGCAATGGGAGCGGTTCTGGGCCCCCACGCCGCAGCGCTGGTCCCTGACAGTGCGCAAGCACACTACCTCGCTGAATTTGGCGTGGTTTTTCTCATGTTCACCATCGGCCTGGAATTTTCGCTAGGGCGTTTGTTTGCCATGAAGCGGCTCGTGTTCGGACTCGGCGGACTACAGGTCGTGCTGACCATCCTGATCGGCACAGGGCTGGGAAAGTTGCTGGGATTGGGAGGGCTCGCGAGCTTCGCGCTGGCGTCTGCGATCGCCATGTCGTCCACTGCCGTTCTCACCAAGCTGCTTGCCGACCGCATGCAACTGGACACACCACATGGCCGCGAGGTACTCGGCGTGCTGCTGTTCCAGGATGTGGCAGTCGTGCCCCTGCTGATCCTGATCCCGGCGCTTGGACAGAAGTCTGCCGATCTTGCGCCCGTTCTCGCCTGGGCGGCCTTCAAGGCTGTTGTGGTCCTCACTGTATTGTTGTTCCTCGGACATCGACTGATGCGGCCCTGGTTCCACATGGTCGCGCGCCGCCGTTCTTCCGAACTGTTCATGCTCAATATTCTTCTGATCACCCTGGGTCTTGCATGGGTGACGGAGCAGGCGGGCCTGTCGCTCGCGCTGGGTGCTTTCCTCGCCGGCATGCTGATCTCCGAAACGGAGTTCCGTTTCCAGGTGGAAGAAGACATCAAACCTTTCCGTGACGTACTGCTGGGCTTCTTCATGGTCACGGTCGGTATGTTTCTGGATGTTGGCGTCATTTTCGGAAATTTCCTCGCGGTGCTCGGCGTGTTGATCGCGCTCCTGGTCATCAAGTTCGGTGTCGTCTTCGCCAGCTCACTGTTTTTCAAGGCAACGACCGGCACCGCGGTGCGCAGTGGTCTGTGGTTGTGCGCGGGTGGCGAGTTCGGTTTCGTGCTGCTGACCCAGGCGGGTGATCTGGACATCGGCTCGGCGCGTGCTCTGCAAGTGACCGTCGCCGCGCTGGTCTTGTCGATGCTGATTGCGCCTTTCATCGTGCAGATGAGTGACCGCATCGTGATGCGCTTCGTGACCTCGGAATGGCTGCTGCGCTCGATGGAGCTGACCAAGGTCGCGGCACAATCCATCGCTACCGAAAAGCACGTCATCATTTGCGGCTATGGTCGCAGTGGCCAGTATCTGGCGCGTTTTCTGGAGCAGGAAGAACTTACCTACGTTGCGCTCGATCTCGACCCCGACCGTGTGCGCAGTGCTGCATCGGCTGGCGAGACGGTTGTGTTCGGCGATTGCTCCAGACGCGAGACGCTGATTGCCGCCGGCCTCATGCGCGCCAGCGCCGTCGTCGTATCCTTCAACGACGTGCAGGCAGCGATGCGCGTGCTGCACCACGTCCAGGCCTTGCGGCCGGATGTACCCGTGGTGGCGCGCGCGGCGGACGATGCGGACATGGAGCAACTCATGGATGCGGGGGCAGTGGAAGTCGTTCCGGAAATGCTGGAGACGAGCATCATGCTTGCGAGCCACGTCCTGGCGTTGATCGGCATGCCATTGTCACGGGTGATCCGCAGCGTTCGCGATATCCGTAATCAGCGTTACTCCGTGATGCGCGGCTTTTTTCACGGAGCTTCGGATGCGGCAGATCGCCCGGATGCCTTGCAGGAGCGCCTGCACTCCATCGCCCTGCAGCCCGGCGCCTATGCCATCGGCAAGCGCCTGCAGGACCTGAAACTTGATGGCGTCAATGTGACGGTTACCGCGATTCGCCGCCGAGGGATTCGTGGAGTGAATCCCTCAGGCGATACGCAGCTTGAAGCGGGAGATGTGCTGGTGCTACTGGGAGTGCCGGCCGATTTGTCGGTGGCGGAGTTGAGGTTGTTGAAGGGTGGCTAGAGATCAAAAGCTCGCACAGACTACGTACAGTTTGCTCTCGCTAAATGTGGGCGTACTAACGCCGATAGTTGCGGGAGTCATCGTTCCTGCACTCATGGTGCCAAAGCGTACAGAGCCCGTACTGGGATTACCGTCGTCCATAGTCGTATCAACTTGCTGGGAGATGCGTCCAGAAATGTTGCTTTGACATACGAACTGACGCCCATTCCATCCTGTGACCGGTGCTTTGCTCTGAACTCCAATGTGGCCACCCTCAACGTTATTGGGAAGCCAACCGTCGGTTGAGGATGGTGTTGAAGATTCGCCAGAAGCGAGATTGGCTAACCGTAGGTGTTGCCACATTAGCCCTGATTCTGAGATTGGCGAAGAAGAGTCCCAGTCATCGCCTATAAGTCCATCGCTCAGGGCACCACCGGTCGGGGCTGTTGCTTTTGTTGCCGAAGCAAGGTGATTGACGACTGCGCCGTCGTCGCCGGGGATCGCACGAAATCTATCCTGATATGCCGCAATCATCGTAGCGGTATTGCGAAAATCGCTAATGACTGCCTTGGACTTCGCACTGTTGATCAGTTCCTGTCCCTTGAGCACGCCGCCCAGCAGCAAACCGATAATGACCAGAACGATGGCGATTTCGACGAGTGTGAAACCGGACTGTTGTGTTCTCATGTTGTTGCACCGACTCTTTGGTTATTGTTTGTATGATGGGTTGAGCAACAATGATGCCATCCGACAAAACGAAAATATTGCGGATTTGTGGCAGCTAGTGATGATGAAGTGTCAAGTTTCTGACGATGTGTGGCGTATTTCACAGCAGGATGCGTCACGATCTGCCCAGTTTTCATTTCTCAAGGCATTCGCATGAACGACTGGATTGCACGGCTTACTGCACTCGCCGTTCGCCCTTGGCTTCTGGCATTCAGCCTTCTCTTGCTGCATCTCGGATTGCTGCAAGGGGTAAGCACGCCTGTCGGTCGTGGCTTGATCGTGGGCCACCTCGGCGCGGTGCTGCTCTGGCAACCGCTTGTACGCCAGGATCGGACCCTGGGCCTGGGGGCATTGCTGGCCGGGCTGACGATTGTGGCGGGGCTGGGTTTGTTCATGTCCTGGGGGCTTGCCTTGTTGTGGATGCTCGTCCTTGCAGGGTTGATTGGCGCGGAATTGTTCCGACATCCGGAAAGCCGGGCACGCATGTCCTTCTGGTGCGCTGAAGCCTATCTGATCATCGCGCTCGTTTCAGTAACCCTTCCACAACTCTTGCCCGCTGAGTCCCGTCCAACGGACATCTTGCGCATTGCAGTGGGGTGGTGTGCTCCGCTACTTCTGATCATGGTTCCCGTACTCGCCAGAGGGCTGGGCCGCACACGTCAGCAGATGGAGCTGGACTTCGTGGGTGGCCTGGTGGTGGTACTGGTACTGAGCGGTGTGCTGCTCGGTGCGTTGGCATTGATGTTTGTGTCGGGACTTGAATACATCCCTGCCTTGCTGCAAGCCCTGGCCATCATGGCCGTCAGTTTGCTGTTGCTGGGTTGGGCATGGAGTCCGGGGCAGGGTGCTGGCCTGAGCCTGGCGATTGCACGTCATGCCTTGTCGGGCGGCGCGCCGTTCAGTCATTGGCTGGATGAGGTGGCCAGATTGGCCGCCGGTGACGATGGCCCCGAGGTGCTGATGGAAGGCGCCGTGACGCGCATGTTGAGTTGGCCGGGCGTTGAGGGCGCTGACTGGCGTGTGACGGTAGAGGGTAATGAACGCGGTGGTTTTGTTGGACGCATTGCCACGCGCCGCAGCCGCCTGCAGCATGGTGGCGTTGAAATCGGCATCCACACGCGCTACGAACTGGCGCCCATGCATTTATGGCAAATGGATTTGATGGTGCGTCTCTTGTCGGAGTTTCATGCAGCCAAGGAACAGTCGCGGAGAATGCAATCGATGTCTTATCTGCGTGCCGTACATGAGACAGGTGCGCGCATGACACATGAAGTGAAGAATCTGTTGCAGTCCATCGATACGCTGTGTTTCGCCATGGGCCAGGCCGAGCGTGACGGCCGCAGCGAAGCGCTGCAAGGTTTGTTGAGCCGTCAGTTGCCGGTAATCAGCCAACGCTTGCACGAGGCGCTGGAGCGTATTCGTCAGCCGGTGGCTGCGGATGTGCACGAGGGCGATGCACAGCAGTGGTGGACCGCGGTGCAGGAGCGATTGGCGGATGCACAGATATCGTTTGAGCAGGACGGCAACCCTCGCGGCGCAAGCTTACCGGTATTGCTGTTCGATACGGTTGTCGAGAATCTGGTGCGTAATGCGCTGGACAAGGCGAGAAGTGACGCTACAAACCGAAGCATCGAGCTGCACATTGTCGTTGCGCTCAGGGTCAGCGACCGCTCATGTGCTTTGCAGGTTACGGATAATGGCGAGCCACTTGATGGTGACAGGGCCGATCTGCTTTTCGTGCGCCCATTGCCTTCGGATGGTGGCTTGGGAATAGGTCTGTATCAAGCCTATCGTCTGGCCGAGTCTCTTGACTACCGGCTAGCGCTGGTGAGCAATGAACGTGGCTGCGTGCGCTTTGAGCTCAGGCGATCCAAAGGTGTTTTGGATCGATAGGGGCAAGACAGCTTCCGATATGTTGTTCGGATAGTCCTGTCGGGCCGCGAGCCATTCTTCACGCCTGCAAGGCGTCTTGCCCGGTTGACTCAGGCACGGCAACGCGGCCTTTCAGGCGCCACACTTCCACATAGCCCTTACCTTTGAGATGCAGGGTGATCGGCTCCTCGAAGGTGAAACGTCCCTTGAGCAGTTCGTAACTCGCGCGGTCGCACTGGATCCCATCAGGCAAACCCTCATCGGTGATGCGGCTGGCGAGATTGACCGTATCACCCCACAAGTCATAGATGAATTTCTTCTTGCCCACAACGCCGGCCACGACCGGCCCTGTCCCGATGCCGATTCGCACGTGAAGCGGCTCGCCGCGCGTAGTCTGGTCGCAGCGCAGCCAGTCGTGCATGTCGAGCGCCAACTCTGCTACCGCGCAACACGCATCCGGCAAGGCATCCGACAGGCCCCCGGCAACCATGTACGCGTCACCAATGGTCTTGATCTTTTCCAGACCGTGGCGTTCGGCCAGTTCGTCAAAGTGACTGAACACGCGGTTGAGCATGGCGAAGACCTGTTCTGCCTGCATGTCAGCCGCCAAGCCTGTGAAATTCACGATGTCGGCAAACATCACCGAGACTTCAGCAAAACCATCGGCGATGGTGGCGTCGGAGGCACGCAAGCGATGAGCGATTGGTGCAGGCAGAATGTTGAGCAGCAGACGTTCGGAGCGCTCCTGTTCGGCCGCGAGTTTCGTATGCGCTTCTTCGAGCGCTGCACGCGCTTTGGCTCTGTCTGTCAGCGCGAAGCGCAACAGCAGGTAAACCAGCGTCGATAGCGTGATGAAGTTCAGCGCGAAGAATACGACAGAGGTGCGACGCGAGATGCTGGTGTGCATGGTCGGCGCCATGTCTGCCAATACGTAGTCGAATGCGCCCGTCATCAAGGTCAATAATATGTACGCAAAAAACCAGGGCAGCGATTCGCGCACGCCCATGCATAGCAAGGCACAGATTGGTGCCAGCAAACCCCAGAGAATCAGACCGGAAGCCGATACGAAATCCCCGAGCGCCCACTGCGCGACAAAAGGAAAAAACAGCAGAAGGCCTATCTGTGAAATGCGGAACAGCTCGAAGTTGCGGAACTGGATGTACACCCATAGATTGAAGGCGACCAATACCTGCAGCCCGAAAGGCAACGACGAAGAGAGGTTGGGTCCCATCCACCCATAGATCATCAGCCATAGCACAGAGGCCAGACTGACCAGGCCGCTCATGAAAACGAGCAGGGATTTTTGCTGCCGCAGATCTTCGCTGTCGCCAGGCTCTATGCCGGCATTGCGGAGGCGCGTTATGAAGTTGTCAGAAGTGCGGTTCATCAGTTAAGCGTGAGCGTTTGACCTGCTTGCAGGAGACGGGCAAACATTACGTAACGAGAGCCCCAGATGACCATGTCATCGGCGGGCGTGGTTGTCGAACCCGTGATGACTTTCTTGTTCGTGGCAGGAGTATCTGATGATGCATCAATACCATCAGGGCCTGACGAACGAACCGAGAACGCTACGGCGTCTTCAGGCACGATGTATTTAGGCGGAGCGACGTCCTCTTCGATGATGTCGACGTCCCCTGTAGCCGTCAGCGAAACCAGTGTGCCCGCCGTCAGATTGGGCGAGACGACATAGCGCAATGGCCGTCCCCAGGCATCTTCTCCCCGTGATAAACCCAATGTTTGCCAGGGCAAGCGTCCGCGTCGAACCATTGGGGCTGCTTTTCCGCAGCCTGCATCTTCCAGACCATCGTCGTTTGCGTCAGGACATGGGAGACCGCCATGTACTTCCGCATATGCAAACAAGGCCTCTTTTGCTTCATCCAGGGCTGCTCGTGTTTCGCTGATCTGGCTGTGCTCGCGTTGTACCCGGAACATGCTGATTGCGCTGCCTGCAAGGATTGAGATCACGAGCAAGACGATTGCCAATTCGGCAAGGCTGAAGCCGCGAGAGGGCGGATTTAGTTGGCGCAAGTTAGGGACTCAGATGTATAGGGCCACCCCGAACTCATAATGCAAGAGCGAGATGTCCTGGTTCTATCAAGTACGAAGCTCACTGCATAGCTCTGCGGCGACGCGCTGAAGGTCAAATACTGGTACCAGTTGTTGAAGCACAGCCAGTCGACCGGTACGTTGTTATCGTTCACCGCACAATTGTCAGTAGTATCTACCACGTTGATCTTGACAGGGTCCGGGGCTCCTGGATTCGCCATATCCGCATGCTTCGGAATAATTGCCAAGTCGAAAGCGTTGTAATACGCCAAGCGGTTAATGATGGACGCGGCTTTCTGCGACATTGCTGTTGGCGTCGGTGTGACAGGGCTCAACAAATTTGTGGGGCTACTGGGGGGAATCGTGAAATAGTAGGGAAGCCCAAAATTCGTTTTCCCTGTTCCATCGGCAAAAAGACGTAGTACCGGAATGAGTAAGGGTTTGAACATCTCATCTCTCGAAATACTGAGGATGCGGTCATTGAATGCATTGCTCGATTGCGCACTGAGCAGTGCCCCCCCGTCAAATGCGTTGTTGATTATTGTTCCTGAGTTGTCGGTGCCACTCTCCAAATATGCCAAATAGTTTCCAGAGCAAACGCTTGTTTCCGAAACGCTGTTGCGATTTTGCCCTGGCAAGGCTGTTCCCGGAGAAATTATGGCAGCTACCGTTGTTGTGGCGCCTGCTGAATCAAAGTGCAAATCAATGCTGCCATAATTTCCGGGATTGATTGGTCGGAAACTATTGGCCGTTGTTTCGTCACCAGGGGTCCGTTTGTTGGTCGGTACCTGATTCCGCCATGAAGTGGACAGCGCATAGAGCAGTCTTGCACCTGATTCGTCAGTGCCGCGTTCAAGCCCTAAAGTTGCCCATGGCAAACAGCCTGAAATTCGATTGGTTGTGATTTTTCCGCCATGACATTTGCCGGCCAATGCAGTTGACCGGCCATCCCCATTGGGGTCGGGACAAGGCAAAGTGCCAGGCTTGTTCGTTGTGGCTGCGGCGTACCCTATCAACGCCCATTTAGCCTCCTTCGCCAATCGCTGCGCTTGCACCGTGCTGGCTTGAGTGAGGGCGCCGGTTCTGAAGGTTGCCGCTAATTTTCCCGTAACTGCGACAGACGCCATAAGTAATATAGCCACCGCAACGAGCAGCACATAGCCACTCTGCTTGCCGGCTTGTGGCCGAGCCTTCTTCAAGGCCTGGCCTCAACACTACGTATAGGAGCAAGCCGAGCCGACTCGCCTACCTTCAACTCCACGCCCGACTTGCTTCCCGAAATGATGCGGGCCGAGCTTTCGTCCATACGTGTTACAGGGGCATGGTCGTTGTAGCTTTGTCCATTGATCCAGATGGTTTGTTTGCCGGAGGAGCGGCGTACGATGCCGTCCAGTCGTACGCTGTCGAGCTGGTGTGCGGGCTCCATGCGCGCGTTGCTGCGGCGGAGTTCGTCGAGTAGCGCGCGTTTCTGTGGGCTCACGAAGAGACGCCCAAGGCCGGTCTGCCAGTCAGCCTCCGTGGCTTGCGCCGTGACGCTGAGAGACATGAGAGC
>Ga0075366_10000908_pt1 | contig 14344 bp, 18 predicted proteins | sample EndMethybrTD3031_FD_72351 | JGI IMG/M metagenome (GOLD analysis project Ga0075366, IMG submission 72351) | Populus endosphere microbial communities from Tennessee, USA - Endosphere MetaG P. TD hybrid TD303-1 | ecosystem: Host-associated > Plants > Roots > Endosphere | place: USA: Tennessee...
GGGCTATCCGGGCGGGCCCGCCCTCGCCCGCCTGGCCGAAGGCGGCAACGCGAAACGCTACGAGCTGCCCCGCCCGAAGATCAACAGCGGCGATCTCGACTTCAGCTTCAGCGGACTCAAGACGGCGGTCCTCACGAAGATTCGCCAGCTCGCGCCACTCGACGACACGGCGCGCGCGGATCTCGCCGCGTCGTTCCAGGCTGCGGTGGTCGACGTGCTCGTGGCCAAATGCCTGCAGGCGCTCGAGACCGAGGGCCTGCAGCGATTGGTGGTGGCGGGCGGTGTCGGCGCGAACACGAGCCTGCGTTCGCAGCTCAAGGCGGCCGCGGAGCGGAACGGCGGCGAGGTGTTCTTTCCGCCGCCTCGCCTGTGCACCGACAACGGGGCGATGATCGCCTTCGCCGCTGCGTTGAAGGCGCCGCTGGGTTCGCCGCACGAGCCGGGCTTCCCGGTATTTCCCCGCTGGGACCTCGCGGCGGCCGCGAGCCGCTAGTCCGTTCCGCGGCGGTAGGCGTCTTCGGCCGCGGCCACTGCGGCCTCGGCGGCGCGCACCGCATCCTCGAGCGACTTCTGGCGGTCGCGGTACTTCTCGCCGGCGACGGACACCGGGCATGTCCACACGGTCGCGCCGGGCTGCTGGAAGCAGTTGGGACGCGGAGCCGGGACGTTCTTCTGCATGGCCATCTGCTGCTGGATGACCTGGAACTCGTCGTCGTTGATGTCGCCGCCCTCGGCCAGGGCCTTCTTCGCCGCAGCGAGCTTCTCGCGGGCGGCATCGAGCGCGGCTTGCAGCTTTCCACGCGCTTCCTTGCGTTCGGTATTGATGTCGCGCTTCGATTGCTCCTGCCCGGCGGGGGATGCGCGCGGAACGGGTGGCGGAGGATTCGCTGCAGGCGTCGCCGGTGCGTCGATGGCGATTTCCGTGACCTGGCCGTCGAAGCCCTTCGGCACCTGGTCCACGTACGTGACCTTGCCGTTCTTGTCGACGAGCTTGTAGAGCGTCTTCGCATCGGCCGCGAGCGGAAGGCCGATCGCGACGAGCACGGCGAGCGCGCCCAGGTGGAGGCGCGGCATCGCGGGCCTACAGGGCTTCGGCATCGGAGAGCGCCTTCTCGGCCGCCTTCACCTTCGCTTCGAGGGTGGCAATGCGTGCCTTGTAGTCGTCGCTCCACACGGGCCGGGTGCCGCCGCCCGCGTTGCCCATGCGCATCACGTCCGCGTCGGAGGGATTCTCGAGCGCCGAGGCGAGCTCGGCCTTGGCGTCCTCGAGGCCCTTCTTCGCTGCCTCGATGCGCTTCAGCCGCCGCTCCTCCGCCTGCTGCCGCGGGCTCGGCGCGAGCACGTTCTTGCCCGGTGCCGATTCGGTGTCGACGCCACGCGGCTTCGGCAGCGTCGCCGTGTTCCGGTTGGGATCGATGTCCACGCGCGTGGCCTGGCCGTCGAAGCCCGGCGGGACTTTCTCGGCGTAGGTGACCTTGCCATTCTTGTCGACGAGCTTGTAGAGGACCTGTGCGCCCGCCGCGAGGCTCAGGGCCAGCGCGAGAACGAAGAGGACGGCGCGTTTCATATCGAAGTCTCCTAGGCCGCTGCGGCGCGCGGAACGCCACAGACGGCACAGTGCGGGTCGCGCGCTAGGCGCACCTCGTGCCAGCGCGAACCCAATGCGTCGAACAGTTGCAGCCGGCCGGAGAGGCTCTCGCCCACGCCGGCCACCAGCTTGATCGCTTCCATGGCCTGCATCGTACCGATCACGCCCACCAGGGGCGCGAACACGCCCATCGTCGCGCATCGTTCCTCGGCCGCTTCCGCCGACTGCGGGAAAAGGCAGTGATAGCACGGCGCAGCCGGATTGCGAAGATCGAATACGGCGACTTGGCCATCGAAACGGATGCCGGCGCCGGAGACGAGGGGCTTGCGCGAAGCAACGCACGCGCGATTCAGCGCATAGCGGGTGGTGAAGTTGTCGGAGCAATCGAGGACGACGTCGGCCTCGCGAACCAGCTCCGCGAGACGCTGCTCGTCGGCGCGCTCCTCGAGGGCGACTACGCGCACATCCGGGTTGAGCGCTGCCAGCGTGTCCGCCGCGGATGCAACCTTCGGCTGGCCAATCGAATCGGTGCGGTGGACGACCTGGCGTTGCAGGTTGGTGAGGTCGACGTGATCGCCGTCGCACACCGTGATGTGCCCCACGCCGCTCGATGCGAGGAAGAGCAATGCCGACGAACCCAGGCCGCCCGCGCCGACCACCAAAGCGCGAGCGGCGAGGAGGCGCTCCTGCGCTTCCTCGCCGAATTCATTCAGCAACAGGTGCCTGCTGTAGCGCAGGCGCTGGCGGTCGTCCATGGCCGGTTCTGCCGGCCGCGCGGCCGAATCTACTTCGTCACCGCGGCGGTCGTGAGCGGCAGCCCTTTCAGGTGATTGAGCGCCGCGGTGAGCTGGACGTCTTCCTTCTTCGCGTCCTTGTCCTTGGCGGCTGCGGCGGCATCCTTCGGCTCGGCGGCCTTGGCGTCGCCCTTCGGCGCCGTCTTGGCGATGAGCGGCGCGGTGGCGCCCTTGCCCGCGGCCGGGCCGGCGATGATCTTGTCGGCCGGCTTGGCGTTGCCCTTCGGGCCCGACGCGTCGTCTTCGCCGGCGAGGTGATGCTGGAGATCCGCTTCGCGAAGGACGATGCGCGTCTCGCTGGCATCTTCCACGACGAGGTCGGGCGCGATGCCCTTGGCCTGGATCGAGCGGCCGCCCGGCGTGTAGTAGCGCGCGGTGGTGAGCTTCACGGCCTGGTTGTTCGGCAGCGGAAGGATGGTCTGCACCGAGCCCTTGCCGAAGGTCTGCGTGCCGATGATGGTCGCGCGCTTGTGGTCCTGCAGCGCGCCCGCGACGATCTCGGAGGCCGACGCCGAAGCGCCGTTCACCAGCACCACGAGCGGCACGTTCTTCACGCCGGCCGGGAGCTTGCTGATGTAGTCCTCCTTGAACGCGCCGCGAACGTAGTTCTCCTTCGTGGCGGTGAGGCGCATCCTCGCGTCGTCCGTGCGGCCGTCGGTGTACACGACGAGCGCGTTCTTCGGCAGGAAGGCGGAGGAGACGCCCACGGCGGCGTTGAGCAGCCCGCCCGGGTTCAGGCGCAGGTCGAGCACGATGCCCTTCATCTCGCCACCCGACTGCTTGTAGAGGTCGTTGATCGCGGTGACGAGGTTCTCGCCGGTGTGCTCCTGGAATTGCGTCACGCGAACCAGGCCGTAGCCGGGCTCGAGCATGCGGGCCTTCACGCTCTTCACGCGGATCACGTCGCGGCGCAGCGTGAACTCCAGCGGCTGCACTTCATCCTTGCGCAGCACCGTGAGCTTCACCTCGGAATTGGGCTTGCCGCGCATCTTCTTCACGGCGTCCCCGAGCGTGACACCCTTGAGCGAGGTCTCGTCGATCTTCACGATGAGGTCGCCCGCCTTGATGCCCGCGCGGTACGCCGGCGTGTCCTCGATCGGCGCCACGACGCGGACGAAGCCGTCTTCGGTGCCGACTTCGATGCCGAGGCCGCCGAACTCGCCCTGCGTGCCGACCTGGAGGTCGCGATAGGCCTCCTGGTCGAGGAAGGCCGAATGGGGATCGAGCCCCGTGAGCATCCCGTTGATCGCTTCCTTGAGGAGCTTCTTGTCCTCGACGGGCTCGACGTAGTCGCTCTTGATGCGGCCGAACACCTCGCTGAAGAGGCGAAGGTCATCGACCGGGAGGGACAACGTGGAGATCTGGCGGTCGGCGACCGCGGAGAAATGCAGGCTGGCGGCAACGCCGAGCGCGGCGCCGAGCGCCACGAGACCTGCCTGCTTGAACTTGTTCGCCATCTTTCGCATCCTTTAGCCCGTGGGGAGGGCCTCTCGTTTCAGGAGATATACGCCTGGCAGCGGACGTGGATGCTCTTAGGGGGCTACCCATTGCAACGGGTCGAAGGCGCGTCCGTCGTGCCTCAATTCAAAGTATAGACCCGATTCCCCCGCTCCACCCGATTGCCCTACGTTTGCAATCGTGTCACCGCTCTTCACCGCGTCGCCCACCTGCCGCAGCAGGCCGTCGTTGTAGGCGTACAGGCTCATATATCGTTGCCCGTGGTCCAGGATCAAGAGGTTGCCGAAGCCGCGGAGCCAATCGGAGTACACCACGCGGCCGTCGGCGACGGCACGCACCGGCTCGCCTGTTTCCGCTCGGATGAACAACCCCTTCCACGTGGCGCCTTCCTCGCGCGCCGCGCCAAAGCGACTCAGCAATTCTCCCCGAACCGGCAGCCTCAGGCGGCCCTTTAATGTCACGAAAGATTTCGCGGAAAGCGATGCGTCGGCCACCTGGTCGATCTTCCTGCCCTTCGAGGGCGGGCCCGGCGGCTTGGCCGCGATCGCGCGCGCGAGTTCCTCCACCAGGCGCGTGAGGCGCGCTTCATCCTTCTTCAGCCGGTCGATCTCGCGCTTGCCCTTGGCGACTTCGCCCGCGATGCGCTTCAGCGCCACGGCACGGGCCGCGCGCTCGCTTTCGAGCTGGCGCGTGACGCCGGCCTGCTCGGCCTGGTTCTGCGCGAGCGCTTCGCGCCGCTCCGCGGCCTCGCGCTGCAGGCCTGCCAGCGTCTCCGCGCCGCGGCGAAGGTCCGCGATGAGCCCGGCGCGCGCGCGCTGGATATAGGCGAGGTACTCGAGGTGGCGCGCGACCTGCGCCGCGTCGCGGCCCTCGAGCAGGATGCGCAAGCGGTCGGGGGCGCCCTGGAAGTATTGCAGGCGTAACAATTGGCCGGCGAGCGCTTCCTGTTCGGCGATCGCCGCGCGCGCCGCGCGCTCGCGCTGCGCGATCACGTCGAGCTCCGCCTGCGTCGCCTTCGCCTGCTGGGCGAGCGCGTAGAGCGAACGCTGCGCCTCGCTCACCGCCTTTTCGCTTTCGCGAAGCTGGTCCGCGGCTTCGCCCCGCGATTCCTCCGCCGCGCTCAGGTTCTTCTGCAGGGCTTCGATGCGGCCGCGCAGCGCCTCCAGCTCCGCCTTGCTCTGGGAGGATTTCGCCGCGGCGTCGGGCTTCGCGGGCGCGTCGCTCTTCGCCGCGCTGTCCGGCACGCCCGCGAGGAGGACGGCCGCAAGCGCCAGCGCCGTGGCACGGCGCGCGGGGCGCATCACGCTAGCGGGCTTTGCCCTGGTTCGCGACCGCGGCGGCCGCGCGCGCGATCTCCTCGGCATCGCCGAGGTAGTAGCTGCGGATGGGCTTCATCGCATCGTCGAGCTCGTAGACGAGCGGGCGCGCGGTCGGGATGTTCAACTCCACGATCTTGTCGTCCGCGATGCCGTCCAGGTGCTTCACGAGCGCGCGCAGGCTGTTGCCGTGCGCAGCGACCAGCACGCGCTGCCCCGCCTTCACCGCCGGCACGATGCGATCGTTCCAGTACGGCATGACGCGCTCCACGGTGTCCTTGAGGCATTCGCCGCGCGGAACCTCGTTCGGGCGCAGCGACGCGTAGCGGGCGTCGCGCGCCGGGTTCGACGCATCGCCCGGCTCCATGAGCGGCGGCGGAATGTCGTAGCTGCGGCGCCAGACGAGCACCTGCGCGTCGCCGTACTTCTGCGCCGTCTCCGCCTTGTTGAGGCCCGTAAGCGCTCCGTAGTGCCGCTCGTTCAGGCGCCAGTGCTTCTCTTCCGGGATCCACGCCGAGTCCATCGCGTCCAGCCCGAGGTGCAGCGTGCGGATGGCCCGCTTCAGCACCGACGTGAACGCGATGTCGAACACGTAGCCTTCGGATTTCAGCAGGCGCCCGGCGGCCTGTGCCTCCTCGACACCGGCCGGCGAGAGATCCACGTCGGCCCACCCGGTGAAGCGGTTTTCCTTGTTCCACGCGCTCTCGCCGTGGCGAATCAATACGATCTTCTTCATGGGCGAATGTTAGCAAAGGCGCGTCCCGTACAATTGCGACTTTTGGCCGCTGAAGTGGATCCGTTCCCCACGCCCGAGGCGCGCCGCGAGTTCCTCGCGGGATGCCGCGAATCCGTTCCGATGCTCGCGGGCACCGTTCCCTTCGGGTTCGTCGCCGGCGTGGCTTGCGTGGCCGCGGGCATGACGGCCTTCGAGAGCATCGCGCTCTCGCTCTCGACGTTCTCCGGGATCGCGCAGCTCGTGACCGCGCAGCTCCTCGCCGCCGGCTCGCCCCTGCCCGTCGTGATCGTCGCGGCGGCCGTGCTGAGCCTGCGCCATCTCATGTACAGCGCCGCGCTCTCGCCCCACGTGGCACACCTTTCCGTGCGCTGGCGCGTGCTCATGTCGTACCTCATGACCGACCAGGGTTTCGCGATCGGCGTGAAGCGCTTCAGCGAGCCGGGCGACACGGCGAACCGCGAGTGGCATTACATCGGATTCGGCCTCACCCTCTTCTTCACCTGGCAGGCGGCGGTCATCGCGGGAGCGGTGGCCGGCGCGCAGGTCCCCACGAGCTGGTCGCTCGATTTCGTCGTGGTCCTCTCCTTCATCTCGATCCTGGCTCCGGTGCTGCGCACGCGCGCCGACCTCGCGGCGGCGATCGTGGCCGGCGCCGTGGCCCTCATGGCCGCGGGCCTGCCTTACCGTCTCGCGCTGATCGCCGGATCCCTCGCGGGCATTGTCGCCGGCGTGTTCTACGAGCGGGTGCGCACGCGATGACGACGTGGCTCGCGATCGTGGGCGTCGGGCTGGTCACGTTCCTCACGCGGGCGTCCTTCATCCTGTTCGCCAATCCCCACAAGTTCCCGCACGCCTTCCGCGTGGCGCTCGTCTTCGTGCCCCCGGCGGTGCTCGCGGCGATCGTGGCGCCGGGGCTCTTCATGCCGGCGGGCGCCTTCGACGCGACGTTCTCGAACCCGCGCTGGATCGCGGGCCTGGTCGCCCTGGCCGTGGCCGCGCAGACCCGCAATGCCGTGGCCACCATCTCCACCGGAATGGCTGCCCTCTGGGTACTCCAGTGGGCCCTCCGATAAGGTAAAATCTCGGGCTTCACCTCACCTTCGCAAGTGCAAGCCCCCGTGGGCGAATTCCTCCTCAATAACGTAGCGCTCGTCGCGCTCTTGCTCGCGAGCGGCGTCCTGCTCGTCTGGCCCGAACTCTCGAGGCTCGCCGGCATCGGCGGCAGCGACGCGCTCGGCACGCTCGAGGCCACGCGCCTCATGAACCAGCCGGCCACGCTCGTGCTCGACATCCGCGACGACAAGGAATTCGCCGCCGGCCACCTGCCGCGCGCGCGCCATATCCCGCTGGCCGACTTGCCCACGCGAGCCGCCGAGATCCAGAAGTTCAAGGACAAGCCGGTGCTGGTCACGTGCCGCACCGGCAACCGCTCGAGCTCCGCGGCCCGCGCGCTGAAGAAGCTCGGCTTCACCAATGTCTTCCAGCTGAAGGGCGGCCTCGCCGCCTGGGAGCAGGCGAGCCTTCCGGTGGAGCGCTAGCAGTGCCCAAGATCATGATGTACGCCACCGGGGTCTGCCCGTACTGCCTCATGGCCGAGCGGCTGCTCCGTGCCAAGGGCGTGGCGGACATCGAGAAGGTCCGCGTCGATCTCGAGCCCGCGCGGCGCGAGGAGATGATGCAGCGCACCGGACGTCGCACCGTTCCCCAGATCTATGTCGGCGACCGCCATGTCGGCGGGTACGACGACCTGGCCGCCCTCGACCGGGCTGGCGGCCTCGAACCGCTGCTCGCCACCTAGGCGCGCCGCTCCTCCGGTCCCACAACAAGAGGCAAGTTTCATGAGCGACCCGCAGAACCAACCGCAATTCTCGATCGAGAAGCTGTTCGTGAAGGACATCTCCCTCGAGATCCCCAACGCTCCGCAGGTGTTCCTCGAGCAGGTGCAGCCGACGGTCGACATCCAGCTGCACCACAACTCGACGCAGGTCGACCAGGACGTGTACATGACCGTCCTCACGGTCACCGTGACGGCGAAGGCGAAGGACAAGACGCTGTTCCTGGTGGAAGTGGGCCAGGCCGGCGTGTTCGTCGTGCGCAACATCCCCCGCCAGGACCTCGATCCGATCCTCGGCATCGCGTGCCCGAACCTGCTGTTCCCGTATGCGCGCGAGGTCGTCTCCGATCTCACGTCGCGTGCCGGCTTCCCGCCGGTGGTGCTGAACCCGGTGAACTTCGAGTCGATCTACCAGCAAGCCGCCGAGGCCGCCGCACCCGCGGCCCCGAGCATCATCACCCCCAGCTCGCACTGACGATGGCCTCCGGGCGCCCGATCGCGCGGCTCGCCTTCGCCCTTGCGGCGTTCGCGGCCGCCGGCGCGGGCGCCGCGGAGTTCCGCACCATCGGCGAGCAACCCGCCGTCCTCTACGACGCGCCCTCGGTCAAGGCCGACCGGCTCTTCGTGGCCAGCCGCTACTACCCGCTCGAGGTCCTGGTGAAGCTCGACCAGTGGACCAAGGTGCGCGATGTCGGCGGCGAGGTCGCGTGGGTCGAGAACCGCCTGCTCGGCGATCGCCGCACGGCGCTGGTGACGGTGCCGCTCGCCGACATCCGCGCGGCCGCGTCGCCGCAAGCGCCGCTCGCCTTCGAGGCGTACAAGCAGGTGCTGCTCGAAGTGCTCGAGCCGCCCGCGGGCGAGTGGGTCAAGGTTCGCCATCGCGACGGCCAGCAGGGCTACATCCGCGTGGCCCACGTCTGGGGCCTCTGATCCCGTGAACATCGCCATCCTCGGCGCCGGCGCCTGGGGATCGGCCCTTGCAGCCTCCTTCTCGCAGCGCCACGCGGTGTGCCTCTGGGCGCGCGATCGCGCCGACGCCGAGGCGCTCGCGGGCACGCGGCGCAGCCGCTACCTTCCCGAGATCACGCTTCCGGATTCGATCCGCGTCGAGTCCACGCTCGCCGCCGCTCTGCGCGATGCGCAGTTGGTCCTCGTCGCGACGGCCACTTCGGGACTGCGCGAGACTCTGAAGGCCGTCTCCGCCCACGATGCCGCGCCCGCGCTCGCCTGGGCCTGCAAGGGCTTCGAGCGCGGAACGAGCCGCCTGCCGCATGAGATCGTCGCAGAGGTCCTTCCCGGAGCCACGCGCGTCGGAGCGCTCTCGGGACCGAGCTTCGCGCTCGAAGTCGCGCGCGGCCAGCCGACGGCGATCGTGTTCGCCTCCCGCGACGCGGGCTTCTCCACGGCCACGGCCTCGGCCCTGAACGGCGAGCGCCTGCGCATCTACTCGAGCACGGATGTTCCCGGCGTCGAGCTCGGCGGCGCGGTGAAGAACGTGATCGCGATCGCGGCGGGCATCGCCGACGGCCTGGGCCTCGGGCGCAACGCGCGCGCCGCGCTCGTCACGCGCGGCCTCGCGGAGATCGTGCGCCTCGGCGTGGCGCTCGGCGGCACGCGCGAGACCTTCATGGGCCTCACCGGCCTGGGCGACCTCGTGCTCACCTGCACCGGCGATCTCTCGCGCAATCGCGAGGTGGGCGTGCGTCTCGCGAGCGGCAAGCCGCTGGAAGACATCCTGCGCGAGCTGGGCCACGTGGCCGAGGGCGTGCAGTCGGCGCAGCCCGTGCGCGACCTCGCGCGCGAACGCTCGATCGACATGCCGATCACCGAGGCCATCTGCGCCGTGCTGTTCGAGGGCCGCGCGCCCGCGGACGCGGTGCGCCAACTGCTCGCGCGCGATCCGAAGCCCGAGTAGGCCGCTAGGCCGCGCCGTCGAAGCCGAGCTGGCGCCAGGCCTCGAACACCACCACCGCCACCGCGTTCGAGAGATTCAGGCTGCGATTGCCCGGGCGCATGGGCAGGCGCAGGCGGCGCGCGGGATCGATGCCCTCGAGGAACGCGTCCGGAAGCCCGGCCGTCTCCGCACCGAAGACGAAGGCATCGCCGGCCTCGTAGCGCACGTTCGCGTACGCAACCTCGCCACGCGTGCTCGCCGCGAAGATGCGCCGCTCGCCCAGCGCAAGGCGGCACGCGGCCCAATCGGCATGCGTCTCCACGTTCGTCATCTCGTGGTAGTCGAGGCCCGCGCGCTTCAGCTGCTTGTCCTCGAGCGTGAAGCCGAGCGGGTGCACGAGATGCAGGCGCGCGCCGGTATTGGCGCACAGGCGGATCACGTTGCCGGTGTTGGGCGGGATCTCGGGCTGGTAGAGGACGACGTGGAACATGTCAGCCCCCGCCCGGCAGCGGCGTGCGCGCGACGACCCACACGTCGACGCGTGCCGCGCCCTGGCGGCGCAGCAGCGCGCCCAGCGCTTCGGCCGTGGCGCCCGTGGTGTACACATCGTCGACCAGTGCTACGTTGAGGCCGCGATAGTCGCGTTCGCAGCGGAACGCTCCGCGCAGGTTCTCGCGGCGCGCCTGGCGATCGAGGCCGGTCTGCGAAGCGGTCTCGCGCACGCGCTCGATGCCCTGCACGTCGACGCGGGAGCCCACGGCACGGCCCACGCGGCGCGCGATCTCGAGCGCCGGGTTGAAGCCGCGCTCGCGGAGCCGCGCCCGCGAGAGCGGAGGCACCACGAGGACCTCCGGCGGCTCGCACCCCGCCAGGCGGTCCGCCAGGCGGCCGGCCAGCCAGTGGCCGACGGCGAGGTCGCGCCCGAACTTGAAGCGATGGACGAGCCCATCGACGGGAAAGGCATATGAGTACGCGGCAGTGACCTCTCCCGGGACGGATGAGGGGCGCGGAAGCGAGTGCTCACAAGGCCGGCAAACCAGGCCAGGCAAGCCCAAAGCCCCGCACAGCAGGCAATCGCTTGCCCAAAAAAGCGGCAATCGTCGGGTCCATGGGGTCGTTGAATTTGACAGGAACACAAAAATCCAGAATTATCAGGGCCTTATAAGCATTCTCGCCACCGTGGATACCGTCGTCCGCTTCCATCCCCCGGCCGCCCCGGCCGACCCCCGCCTCGAGTCCCTTCGCGCCGAAGCGCTGGGCCTCTTCGATCTCCCCTTCAACGATCTGCTGTTCCGCGCGCATACCGCGCACCGCGAACATTTCGATCCGAATCGCGTGCAGCGCTCCACGCTGCTGTCGATCAAGACGGGCGGATGCTCCGAGGACTGCGGCTACTGTCCGCAGGCGGCACGCTATCACACGGGTGTCGAGGGCCAGGACCTGCTGCCGCTCGCCGATGTCGTCGCCGCGGCCACCGCCGCCAAGGCCAACGGCGCCACGCGCTTCTGCATGGGCGCGGCCTGGCGCGGGCCGAAGCAGCGCGACCTCGAACCGGTGCTGGAGATGGTGCGCGAGGTGAAGAAGCTCGGGCTCGAGGCCTGCTGCACGCTGGGCATGCTGAAGGACGGCCAGGCCGAGCAGCTTCGCGACGCCGGCCTCGACTACTACAACCACAACCTCGACACCGCGCCCGAGTACTACGGCGAGATCATCACCACGCGCGACTACCAGGACCGCCTCGACACGCTCGAGCGCGTGCGCGGCGCCGGCGTGCACGTGTGCAGCGGCGGCATCGTCGGCCTCGGCGAATCGCGCGCCGAGCGCGCGGGCCTGCTGGCCCAGCTCGCGAGCCTCGATCCGCCGCCCGAGTCCGTGCCGATCAACAACCTCGTGCAGGTCGAGGGCACGCCGCTCGCCGGCACCGAGCGCCTGCCCTGGAGCGAGTTCGTGCGCACGATCGCCGTGGCGCGCATCCTCATGCCGAAGAGCATGGTGCGGCTGTCCGCGGGACGCCAGGAGATGGACGAGGCGACACAGGCGTTGTGCTTCTTCGCCGGCGCCAACTCGATCTTCTACGGCGAGAAGCTGCTCACGACCGGCAACCCGGACGTCGAGCGCGACGACGCGCTGCTCGCCGCGCTCGGCATCGCCAACGGCTAGCCCTTGGGTACCACGGGGATCGAGCGGCTCGTCCTCGGGCTCGAGGCGGCCGGCGAACGGAGCCTGCGGCGCACGCGCCGCGCCATCGCGACCCCCCAGGGGCCCCGAATCCGCTCGGGCGATCGCGAGCTCCTCAACTTTTCCAGCAACGACTACCTCGGCCTCGCCAACCATCCGGCGTTGCGCGAGGCCGCGAAGCGCGCCATCGACGAGCACGGCGTGGGCGCGGGAGCCTCGCCCCTGGTCTCGGGATATCTCGAGGTGCATCGCGAGGCCGAGGAACGCTTCGCCCGGTTCGTGGGCCTGCCGCGCGCGCTGCTCTTCGCGAGCGGCTATGCGGCGAACCTCGGCATCCTTGGCGCGCTGGCCGACCGCTCGGCCGAGATCTTCGCCGACAAGCTGAACCACGCGTGCCTCACCGACGGGGCGCACCTGTCGCGCGCCACCTTCACGCGCTATCCGCATGGCGACATGGACGCGCTGGAGCAGCGCCTGCGCGAATCGAAATGCGCGTTGCGCATCGTCGCCACGGACACGGTGTTCAGCATGGATGGCGACATCGCGCCGCTCGGACGCCTGCTCGAGCTCTGCGACGCGCACGACGCGTGGCTGGTGCTCGACGACGCGCATGGCATCGGCGTGCTGGGCGCGCACGGGCACGGAGCACTCGAGTGGGCCGGGCTAAGCTCGCCGCGCATCGTCTACATGGCCACGCTCGGCAAGGCGCTCGGCGGCTACGGGGCCTTCGTCGCGGGCGAGCCGGGGCTCGTCGACTGGCTCGTGCAGCGCGCGCGGACGTACATCTATTCGACCGCGCTGCCGCCGATGGCCGCGAGCGCGGCGATGGCCGCGATGGACCTCGTCGATCGCGATCCCGCGCTGGTCGCATCGCTCCACGAGCGCATCGCGCAGTTTCGCGCCGCGTGCGCGGCCGCCGGCATTCCCCTCGGCGATTCGCAGACCGCGATCCAGCCCGTGCCCCTGGGCGATGCACAGCGCGCGCTCGAAGTCGCTGCACGCCTGAACGACGCCGGATTCCTCGTGCCCGCGATCCGCCCTCCCACGGTGCCCGAGGGCACGTCCCGCCTGCGCGTGTCCCTGAGCGCGGCCCATGCCCCCGAAGACGTGCGTGCGCTCGTCGCGGCGCTCGGCGCGGCCCTGAAGCCATGACGCCGTACGTGAAGCCCGTCGGGGCCGGTCCCGACCTCGTGCTGCTCCACGGCTGGGGCCTCCACGGCGGCGTGTGGAATCCGCTGGTCGAGACCCTCGCGAAGAGATTCCGCGTTCACGCGTTCGACCTTCCCGGGCACGGTTACTCCTCGTTCATGCCGCTGCGGAGCTTCGACGCGGCCGTCGACGAGCTCGCCGCCGCGATGCCCCAGGGCTCGCTGCTCTGCGGCTGGTCGCTCGGCGGGCTGCTCGCTCAGCGCATCGCCCTTCGCTATCCGGCGCGGGTTCGCGCGCTCGCGCTCGTGAGCACCACGCCGTGCTTCGTCGAGCGTCCCGGCTGGACGCATGCGATGAAGCTGGAGACGCTGGCCGGGTTCGCCGCGGGCCTGCGCACCGACTTCGAGGCGACGCTGAAGACCTTCGTGGCCCTCAATGCGCTCGGCGGCGCCAACAGCCGGCCGGCGATGCGCGCGCTTGCCGCGGAGCTGCTCTCGAGGGGCGCGCCCGATCCAAGCGCCCTCGACGTCGGCCTCGAGGTGGTCCGCGACACCGATCTTCGCGACGACGCGCCCTCGATCGCCCAGCGCGCGGTCGTCGTGCACGGAGCGCGGGATGCGCTGGCTCCGATCGCGGCGGGGCGCTGGCTCGCGGAGAACCTCCACGACGCACGCCTCGTGGAGATCGCGGACGCGGCGCACCTGCCGTTCATTTCGCATCCCGAGGCGTTCGTCTCCGCGCTGGAGGACGTGAATGCCTGAGGCGCCGGCGCCGCTCGAGAAGCGCGCCATCCGCCGTTCCTTCGACCGCGCCGCAACCCGCTACGACGAGAGCGCGGTGCTGCAGCGCGAGGTCGGCGCACGGCTGCTCGAGCATCTCGATCCCATCCGCATCGATCCCGCGCTCGTCATCGACCTGGGCTGCGGGACCGGCGCTTCCTTCGAGGGCCTCGGCGATCGCTTCCCCCGCGCAGCGCTCGTGGGCGTGGATCTCGCCCCCTCCATGCTGGAACAGGCATCGCGCCGCGCTCCGTGGTGGAAGCGCGCGTTGGGCGCAAAACCGCGCCTGGTCTGCGCCGACGCGGAGCGGCTGCCCTTCGCGGCGGGCAGCGCCCAGCTCGTGTTCTCCAACCTCGCGCTGCAGTGGTGCCGGCCCGAGCTCGTGTTCGCCGAAGCCTCGCGCGTGCTCGCGCCCGGCGGCCTCCTCCTTTTTTCGACCTTCGGCCCCGACACGCTGCGCGAGCTGCGCGAGTCGTTCCGCGCCGCCGACGCCGGCCCGCACGTGCACACCTTCATCGACATGCACGACCTCGGCGATGCGCTGGTGCACGCCGGGATGTCCGACCCCGTGATGGAGATGGACATCATCACGGTGGAGTACGAGACCGTGGAGGCGGT
>Ga0075366_10000909_pt1 | contig 14339 bp, 13 predicted proteins | sample EndMethybrTD3031_FD_72351 | JGI IMG/M metagenome (GOLD analysis project Ga0075366, IMG submission 72351) | Populus endosphere microbial communities from Tennessee, USA - Endosphere MetaG P. TD hybrid TD303-1 | ecosystem: Host-associated > Plants > Roots > Endosphere | place: USA: Tennessee...
ATGTAGCCGTTGCCCGAGACGACCACGTCGAGGCTTCGCGAGGGACTGGGCGGCAGGTAGGTGAGCTGCCCGCGGACGCGATTCAGGGTGATGCGCGTGTCGGGTGCAAGCCGCTTCGCATCGACGGCATTGGCGAGGATCATCACCGGCGCCTCCGCGATCACGCGGCCTTCCGCGTCCAGCGCCCGCCAGTCCGCGCCTTCGCGCTCGATGCGCGAGACGCCGCGCCCGCGCATTGGGGTGACGCGCTCGCCCACGCGCGCGAGGCTCGCGATCGCGAGGCTCTGCAACGACACCCATGAGCCCGTCGGGAACCACCAGCCTGCGCGCGGCACCGCGCGGCCCGCGATGCGGCTCGCGGCCTCGCGGTCGACGAACGCGAGGACCTCCGGCGGATAGCCTTGCGACTCGGCGATCGCCTTCATGCGCGCGGCTTCGTCGTCGCTCTCCGCCAGCTGCAGCGTGCCGCAGCGATCCCACTGCAAGTGATAGCCGTCATGCTGCAGCGTGCCGTAGTGCTGCAGCGCGTAGTGGAAGGCGCTGCGCGAAAGACGGGCGTTGGGCGCGTCGCGGAGGTTCGCGATGGGGCGCACGAGTCCCACGGCGCCGGCATCGCGTTCCGTGCGGGCGTCCACGAGCTTCACATCCCAGCCCCGGACGCCGAGGCGCTCCGCGCAGGCCGTGCCCGCGATCCCCGCGCCGATGACGACGGCACGGCGCTCGCGAGTCTCCGGCGCCATCGCAGGTTCCTTCCACTTCCCAACGAGCATTTCACGCTTGAAGCCGAAGCCGTCGCGCTTCTCCACGGCGAAGCCTGCGCCGTTCAACGCGCTGCGCACGCCGCCCGCGACGGTCCACGTGGAGAGCGTGGCTCCGGGCGCGGCGAGGCGCGCCAGCTCGCGCACCATTTCCGGCGACCAGATCTCCGGATTCTTCGCGGGCGCGAATCCGTCGAGGAAGAACGCATCGACGCTCGCCTCGAGTTGCGGGAGGAGCTCGCGCGCTTCGCCGAGCAGCAGCGTGAGGATCACCTGCCCGTTGTCGAAGTGCATGCGGTGGAAGCCCGCGAGCGGCGGCGGCCACGCGCGGCCCAGGCCCTGCACGAGGGGCGCCAGCTCCGCCCACGGCGCATGCACCTTCAGCAGGTCGTCGTGCAGGAACGGGTTTCGCTCGACCGAGATGAAGTGCAGGCGCTTCGGCCGATGCGGATCGGCGCGCAGCGCGTCCCATGCGGCGAGGAAGTTAAGTCCGGCGCCGAAGCCCGTCTCGAGGATCGTGAAGTGATCGCGGCCGCTCCAGCGCGCGGGCAATCCGTTGCCGCCGAGGAAGACGTGGCGCGCCTGGGCGAGTCCCCCCGCTTCCGAGAAGTACACGTCGCCGAACGTCTCGGAGAACGGCGTGCCCTGGCGGGTGAAGCTGACTTGCGCGGGAGTGACGGAGACCATGGCGAATCCTAACCGCTATGATGTTGCCATGGCCCTCGTCCTCGACCTTCCCGCCGGGCTGACCGGCACCGCCGAGCTCATCGTCGGCGAGCAGCACACGGCGCCGCGCATCGGCAGCGGGCGCATCCGCGTCCTCGCGACGCCCGTGATGATCAACCTCATCGAAGCCGCCGCGCTGGCCGCCGTGGAGCAGTCACTCCCCGAGCACCACCAGAGCCTCGGCACGCACCTCGACGTCACTCACGTCGCCGCCACGCCGGTCGGCATGAAAGTGCGCGCCACCGCCGAAGTGATCAAGGTCGAAGGCCGCACGATCTTCTTCCGCGTCCGTTGCGACGACGAGCGCGAGCTGATCGGCGAAGGCACGCACGAGCGCGTGGTCGTCAACGTCGATCGCTTCGACGCGCGCGTCCAGGCCAAGATCCAGAAATAAGGTCGGATTAAGTAGGGTCAGAGTCGACTTATTGAGATTGCCCTTGGCATCAATAAGTCGACTCTGACCCTACTTAATCCGACCTATTTCTTTTCCAGGAGCTTGAGGGCCTGGTAGAGGATGGGATCGCCCGGCCCGCCGCTGGGGTGGAGGAGATCGACCTCGACGTCGGGCCGCAGCGATTCGCGCGGGGTGCCGTTCACATGGCGCACGCGCTCGGCGGGGAAGCGCAGCCGCCAGCCGGAGTTCGGCAGCGCGACCTCGCGCGTGCGTCCACGCAATCCCGCCATCACCGTGCCGACGAGCTTCGCGTCGGCCACGGCATCGAGCCCCGCGGCGAGCGCCTCGCCCTCGCCCGCGGTCCAGCGATCCACGAGCACGACGAGCGGAACGGTGACCGGCGTTCCGCGCGGCGCCACGCGATCGGCCTCGGCCGGCTTGCCGCGCGCGTCCCGGACCTGCCACGGCGATTCCTTCGTGACGAAGCGCCCGAGGATCGCGCGCACGACGTCCTCCGATCCGCCATCCTCGGTGCTGCGCAGGTCGAGGATCATGGCGCGCGCGTCGCGCATCTGCAGCAACGCGGCATCGAAATGCGTCACGAGGCCTTCGTCGGCGAGCGCGTTCTTCACGCGCACGTACGCGATGTCGCGGCCCTCGCCGATCTTCCGCGCGAGGATCGGCGGGCCATTGACCGGCTCGTGCGCGCGCACCACCTCCAGCACCTTGAGCGGACCATCCCCGTCGCGAACGCCGAGGTAGTAGGAGCCCGCCCTGGGACCGGCAAGCGCGTGGCGCAGGGCCCAGTCCCGGGCCGCGTCGCTCCCGCTCCCCGCGAGCTTCTCGCGCACGACGCGATCCACGGCCACGCCCTGCACGCTCACGATTTGCTGCCCCGGGTGGAGTCCGGCGACATCCGCGACGCTCGACGCGCGCACCGCGGTGATCGCTGCGCGCTTGCCCGACCAGGCCGCCAGGATGTCCGTCTCCGCGGGAATCCTGCGCGCCACGGGAAGCCCGTCGCCGGCGAGCGAGACGTGGTCGTCGCGCAGCTCGGAGAGCGCGCCCTCGAGCGCGGCGGCGAATTGCACCGGCGTTGCGGCCGCGAGCGCCTTCTTTCGCCACGACGAGCGCTGCGCCCGCCACCGGTCGCGCGACTCGAGATAGGCATAGCCCCTCTCGATCGCGAGCGCCATCGCGTCGAAGTCCTGCGCGCGCTGCGCCGGCGAAAGCACTGCGGGCCCGCCAGAGGCGAGCCCGCAGAAAAGCAGCAGCGAGGCGGCGGCGAGCCGGATGGTCAGACCACCTTCGCGCTCAGGTCGTAGATGCCTTCCACGTGGCCGGTCATGAGGTCGCCCTTCACGACGGGACCCACGTTCTCGGGCGTGCCGGTGTAGATGATGTCGCCGGGGAACAGCTCGTAGAACGTCGAGAGGTTGGCGATCTGCTCGGCCACGTTCCACGTCATCTGGTTCAGGTTCGCGTTCTGCTTGATGGCACCGTTCACCTTGAGCCAGATCGGGCCCTTCTCGATGTGGCCGACCATCGCGACCGGATGGATGTGCGTGATCACCGCGGACTTGTCGAAACTCTTGCCGACTTCCCACGGCTTCTTCTGGTCGCCCATCGCGCGTTGCAGGTCGCGGCGGGTCATGTCAAGGCCGGCGGCGTAGCCGTAGACGATGTCCAGCGCCTTCGCGGCCGGGATGTCCTTGCCGCCGCCCTTCAGGCAGGCGACCAGCTCGATCTCGTAGTGGTAGTTCTTCGTGATCGGCGGATACGGGTGGTCCACGGTCTGCCCGGGCGCGACCACTTGGATCGCGTCGGTGGGCTTCTGGAAGAAGAACGGCGGCTCGCGCGTCGGGTCCGAGCCCATCTCGCGGGCATGCGCGGCGTAATTGCGGCCGACGCAGTAGATGCGACGGACCTGGAACTGCTCGTCGCTGCCCATCACGGGCACCAGCGAGGGTTTCGGCGCGAACAGGATCTTCGACTGCGCGGTCGTCGTGCCCGGCGCGGCGCAGGCGGCGACGGTGGCGGCGCCGAGGGCGGCGCCGGCGTTCAGGAATTGGCGGCGGTCATTGCTCATGGTCTTCCTCCGGGAGCCGGCTCGAGCGGCCAGCGAATGAACATCCTAGACCCGATTGAACCACGGAGGACACAGAGGACACGGAGGATTGCTTTTACTGGGAATTTGGAAGGAGCAGGCTCAATCCGACACGAAAAGGTTTCCTCCGTGTCCACCGTGTCCTCCGTGGTTCAACCGCCTTAGGCTTTTTCCACCGCGCGCTCGCGCGCCAGGCGATCGATCTCGGCAAGTCTTTCCTCGAGCACGTCCGCCGTCACGAAACCGGAAGTGACGAGATAAAGCTGCTTGTCGTAGGCAACACCCAGGGTGGGGAAGCCGGTAACGCCGAGCGATTGCGCCGTGTTGAAGTCGAGCCGAGTCTCGTTCTTCATGTCGTCGCTTTCCAGGGCGGCGAGGAAAGCCGCGCGGTCATAGCCCACGGCGGCCGCGAGGTCGGCCAGGACCTGCGGCCGGGTGACGTCCTGCCCCTCGCGGTAGAACGCGAGCTGGATGGCTTTCATCAGCGCCAGCGACCGCGAGGCCTCCAGCGTGCGGCCGGTGACCACCGCGCGGCACGGCGGCTCGGTGTCGTAGACGAAGCCGGGGGTGTCGAAGACGGCCTCGGAGAACGCGAGCCCGCTTGCCTCGGCTACGTGCTTCCAGTGGCCGCGCAGCATGTCGCGGAAGGCGTCGCTCATGGGCTCGGTGTTGAAGGGCCTGAGGCCGCCCATCGTGAGCTCGAGCGTGGCTTCCGGGTGGGCAGCGAGGATTTTTTCCAGCTCCGGCCCGAAGCCGTAGCACCAGGAACAGAGGGGATCAGCGATGTAGAGAAGTTGCATGCCGCGATTTTACGCGGCTACGGACCGTCCGAGGGACAGGGCCACCACGCGGTTGCGGCCGCGGTTCTTCGCGAGGCCCAGGGCCTGCTCGCCGCGGGCCAGCAGCCCGTCGATGCTCTCGGGGCCCTCGTCGAGGCGGGCGGCGACGCCGGCGCTCACCGTCACCGCGATCTCGCGGCCGTCCACGCGGAGGGGGTCGGCGCACACGGCCTTGCGGATGCGCCCGGCAACCACCACCGCGCCCGGACCCGGCACCTGCGGAAGCATCACGCAGAACTCGTCGGCGCCGAAGCGCACCAGCAAGTCCTCCTGGCGAAGCTGGGCACGGACCACGTCGGCGAGGATGCGCAGCACCTCGTCGCCGATGCGGTTGCCGTGGCGCTCGTTGATGCGCTTGAAGTGGTCGATGTCGACCATGATGATCGACAGCGGCTGGCTCGCGCGGCGGGCGAGGGCGAGCGTGCGCTCGGCCGTTTCGTGGAACGTGCGGCGGTTGTACGCGCCGGTGAGCGGATCGAGCGAGGCCAGGCGGTCGGCGGCGGCGTCGGAACGCTCCTTCTGCATCAGCAGGAAGCCGCACGAGGTTGCCAACGCCGAGACGTAGGCCAGCACCAGCGTGACGGACTGGAAGGCGGTCGGCTCGGCGAAGCCCTTCATCGGATCGGACGTGAGGGCGGCGGTGAGGGCGTGCACGTAGAACACCGCGGCGCCCATCACGAAGGCGCCGATCATCAGGAAGCGGGTCGGGCGGGAAACCGGGGCGCCGAGCTGGAAGGTGATGCCGGCCACGACGAGCATCACGGTGCCCAGCATCACGCCGGAGAAGAGCACGCGGGCCGCGGGATCGCCCGCGAGCAGGGCAAAGGGCACGCCGATGCCGGCCAGGACTGCGCTGTGGACCCACGCCGGAAGGCTTCGCGCCCCGAAGGCCAGGAGGGCGGCCGTCTGCAGCGTGAACGAGAGGGCGAGGAGGGCGACCGCGACGATGGCGGCGGCCGGATCGCTCCCGCCGCCCGCGAAGAGGCCTACCGCGACGATCCGCACGCCCAGGGCGCCGAACCACTGGGCCATCCCGTCGCGCACCCCCCGGCGGGCGCCGATCCAGAGCGTTGCGCCCAGGACCAGGTCCGTGGCCGCGAGGGCGACCAGCAGGGTAGGGAGGCCGATCATCGACCGACCCTACACCCCGGCGCGGGGCCGCGCCGTGGCGTAGTTCACATTTCCGCCTTCACTTACGGCTTCAGGTACCCCATGGCGAGCAGCTCGGCGAACTTGTCGCCCTTGATGAAGCCCTTGCCGAACTTCTCCTCGAAACCCTGGGTCACGCCGGCGTCCGCCTTGATGTCCTCCAGCTTCTTGCCGTCCTTGATCATCTGCTTCACGCGCCCGGAGATCGTGGCGACCATGTCGCGGTAGGCCTGGAGGTCGGCCTTCGACGCCAGCGGCCCGTGGCCCGGGATGATCTGCGTCTTGTCGGTGGCCATGGCGAGCACCTTGTCGGCGGCCGCGACGATCCCCTCGGGCGTGCCGCCGGAGGAAGCGTCGATGAACGGGTACATGCCGTTGAAGAACGTGTCGCCCATGTGGACCACGTCGCCCTTCACGAAGTGCACGATCGTGTCGCCGTCGGTGTGGGCGCGCGGGACGTGGATGCCGCGCAGCGTCTCGCCGTTCAGCTCGAAGGCGATGTCGGAGGCGAACGTGACCACCGGCAGCGCCGCCTTCGGCGAGGCCGGCGTCTTCATGTTGAAGAGCGCGATGAACTGGTCCGTGCTCATGCGGCGGCGCACGTTCTCGTGCGCGACGATGATCGCGCCGGTCTTGCCGAACACCTCGTTGCCGCCGGTGTGGTCGCCGTGCCAGTGGGTGTTGAGGATGAAGGTCACGGGCTTGGGCGAGATCGCCGCGATCGCCGCCTGGATCTTCGGCGCCATGGGCGCGTACTGGTCGTCGACCACGAACACCGCATCCTCGCCCACGCACACGCCGAGGTTGCCGCCGGCGCCCGTGAGCATGTAGGTGCTGGCGTTCAGCTTCTGCGTCTTCACTTCGACCTTCGAGAAATCCTGCTGCGCGGCCACGGGCAGCGCGGCGAGCCATGCGATGGCGATCCAGGTGCGTTTCATTTCTTCTTCCCTTTTTCGGTGCGAATCCATTCGTCGATGCGCGCCTCGAGCACGGTGAGCGGAAGCGCGCCGTCGTCGAGGATCGCGTTGTGGAAGCGGCGGAGGTCGAACTTGTCCCCGAGCGCGGCGCTCGCCTTCGCGCGCAGGGCCTTGATCTTCAGCTCGCCCACCTTGTAGCCCAGCGCCTGTCCCGGCCAGACGATGTAGCGGTCGATCTCGGCGACGGCGAAGGTCTCCGAGACGCCGGAGTTGTCGAGCAGGTACTTGATCGACTGGTCGCGCGTCCAGCCGAAGGCGTGGACACCCGTGTCGATCACCAGGCGGCAGGCGCGCAGCGCCTCGTTGGAGAGCGCGCCGAAGCGCTGGTAGGGATCCTTGTAGAAGCCCATCTCGTAGCCGAGGCTCTCCGCGTAGAGCGCCCAGCCTTCCTGGTAGGCGTTGTAGCTGCCCGCGCGGCGGAATTCCGGAATGCCTTTCAGCTCCTGCGCGCGCGCGATCTGCAGGTGGTGCCCCGGCACCGCCTCGTGCAGGAGCGTGGACTCCATGTCGTACTTCGGATGCTTCTGGAAGAAGTGCACGTTGGCTTCGAAGAATCCGGCGCGCGTTCCGTCGAGCGAGCCGCGCGCGTAGTGGTCGGCGTTGTCGCCCTCGTGGATCTCCATCGGGCGCACGCCGTAGGGCAGGCGCGGCAGCTCGGCGAAGAAGCGCGGCAGCTCGGCGTCGGCGCGCTTGGCTATGTCGCGGTAGCCGCGCAGCATGTCCTCGGCGTTCGTGTAGTAGAACTGCCGGTCCTCGCGGAAGAACTTGAGGAATTCGGGGAAGTCGCCCTTGAAGCCCGTGTCCTCCCTCACCTTGTCCATCTCGGCGCGGATGCGCGCCACTTCGCGAAGCCCGAGCTCGTGGATCTCCTTCGGCGTCATCGAGGTCGTGGTGTAGCCCTCGATGGCGAGCTGGTAGCCGGCCATGCCCGCCGGGCGCGACGAGAAGCCGAGCGCCTCGGGCGTGGCGGGGATGTATTCCTTCTCGACGAAGGTACGTAGCGCCGCGAACGCGGGCTGTACCTTCTCGGCAATCGTCTTCGCGGCTTGCGCGGAGAGCCGCTTGCGGTCGGCCTCGGCCACGGCCAGCGGGAATTCCTTGAACGGCACGTAGAGGGGCGAGAGCTCCGGCGCGCCCGTGGCGAACACCTCGATCTGCGCGATCACCGTGGTCATCGCGCCGCGCGGCGGCATCCACCCGCTCTTCATGCCGGCGCGCATGCGTTCGGTGTCGAGGGCGAGCGCGCCGGGAATGGCCGAGAGGCGCTTGAGGTAGTCCTCGTAGTCCTTCACGTTCCGCGTCGGCGTCGCCTTCGCGAGGTACGCCCACCAGTCCTGGATGCCCTGGATCGGCGAGGCGATGAGCCATCCGTCGAGGTTGTCGGCGCCGAAGGGCAGCGCACCGTACATCGCGTTGATGCGCATGTCGCGGTCGAGGCCGTCCAGCATGACCTCGCGCGAGATGCGGTCCTGCGTGTTGAGGCGCTTCGGGTCGAAGCGCTTCAGCTCCGCGAGGCGCGCCTTCACGACGGCCTTGCGATGCTCGGTGGCGGCGGCGCTGCGGTCGGCGACGCGGTCGTTCATGCCTTCCGCGCCGAGGAGCGTCGCGAACTCGGGGTTCTCCTTCAGGTCCTCCTGGAAGACGCGATCGAAGAACTTCTGCAGCGCAGCGCTGGGCGGCGGTTCCTTGGGCGCGGCGGCGAGGAGGGCGGCGGGCAAGCCGGCGAGCGAGGCGGCGAACGCCCCGAGGGCTACGATGCGGCGCATCTACTCGACCTTCCCGATCTTCTGGACGGCCTCGGCGAGCTTGCGCGAATCCGTGTCCCAGAAAGCCTGGAACTGCGGCGCGTCGAGGTACTGCACCGGCGTGTCGACCTTCGCCAGCGCGCCCTTGAACGTCTCGTCGTTGACCGCGGCCTTCGCGGCCTCGCGCAATTTCGCGATCACGTCCGGCGGCGTGCCGGCGGGCACGAAAAGTCCGGTCCATTGCGAGAACTGCGCGTCGTAGCCCAGCTCCTTCAGCGTCGGCACGTCGGGCAGAGCGGCCAGGCGCTTGTCGCCCCAGCTCGCGAGCACGCGGATCTTGCCGGCCTTCACCTGGCCCATCACCGAGGACGGCCCGGTGGAGAGCGCGTCGACGCTCCCGCCCAGCAGCGCCACGACCGCGGGGCCCGCGCCGGTATACGGCACGTGGAGCATCTTCACGTCGGCCTTGGCGGCGAGCATTTCCATCGGCACGTGCATGGTCCCGTAGTTGCCGGAAGAGCCGTAGGGAATGGCGCCCGGCGCCTTCTTGGCGGCCTCGACCATGTCCTTCGCACTCTTCCACGGGCTGTCGGCACGCACCGCGAGCACCGTGGGATCGGCCGTGAAGCGCGCGATCGGCACCAGCTGGTTCAGCGCGAACATCGGCGGGCGCCCGAGGATCTTGTCGGCCTCGGGGATGATGGAGATCGACGAGAGCGCGAGCAGCACGACGTAGCCATCCGGCTTCGCCTTCGCGACGTAGCCCATGCCGACGCCGCCGCCGGCGCCGGCCTTGTTCTCCACGACCACGGGCTGCTTCAGCATGCGGCCCATCGCCTCGGCGAGCGGGCGGGCGGTGATGTCGGCCACGCCTCCGGGCGGGAACGGCACCACCATCGTGACGGGCTTCGTGGGGTAGTCGGCTTGCGCGAAAGCGGCGGTCGCCGCGAGCGCGAGCGCCGCGGACAGCGCGAAACGGTGAAGCATCTTTCCTCCTAGCGACAGGGAAGGCCCGAGGGGCCGGTGACGTCCTGCTTGTCGTGTGTCCAGACGCGCGCGATGTACGGCGCGGTGCTGCCTTTCTCCAACTTCGGGTTGGGCACGATGCGAAGCGTGCCGTCGCCCGAAAGCTTCACCTGCCGGCCCTTCTCGGGCGTTCCGACCGGGCCGCACTTGAGCGGCGGCTCGCCGGCGACCGCGACCTCCAGCCCCACGAGCGAGTTCTGCCGGCCGTTGGGGTTGCAGTCCAGGTTCTTGAACTCGCAGCAGGCGCTCTGGCCCGGCGCGATCGTCTTCTGGAAGCGCGCGTCCTGGCGCTTCCAGTCGGGGTGCTCCTCCTGCGTCACGACGACCTGCTTGTCCTTCAGGTCGTTGAAGACGCAAAACGCACTGGCGTCGGTTGCGGCGGCGGCCAGGACGGCAGCCAGGGCAAGCAGCGCTCGCTTCATGGAAAAGCCTCCTCGGAAATTCGTGCGCGTAGTTGTTCTTCTTGGATGCGGGGACATTATCGCCCGAAGAAGCGTCCCTGCACGTAGGCGCCGGCGACCATCCCGGCCAGGGCGATGAGGATGGGATAGTTGCCGACCCCCAGGCCGGCGATCGCGGGCCCTGGACAGACTCCCGACAGGCCCCAGCCGATGCCGAAGAGCGCGGCGCCGCCCAGCGTGCGCGCGCCCATCTGCGACGGGTGCTGGAGGAACGCGGGGCCGGCCAGCGGCTTCGCCAGCAGGCGCGGCGCCAGGCGATACGCGATGAAGGTCACCACGACGGCCCCGCCGAGCACGAGGAGCAGTCCCATGTCGTGCAGCGTGAGGAACGCCAGGACGACCTCGGGCTTCACCATCGTGGACACCGACAGCCCGAAGCCGAAGAGCGCCCCGCAGAGCAGCACCCAGGCGAGCGCGGCGGGCTTCATGCGAAGAGCCTCGCGAGGTTCGCGGTGGCGATGGCGGTGGCGAGGAAGATCGCGACGGCGAGCATCGACGGTCCCTGCAGCGAGGCCATGCCGCAGATGCCGTGGCCGGCGGTGCAGCCGTTCGAGAGGCGCGCGCCGAAGCCGGCGATGAACCCGCCGACCGCGAGCTGCCACGCCGGCACGTGCGTCTGGAACGGCTCGCCGATCGTGAGCATCCATGCGGCCGCGCCAAGCACCAGGCCGGCGGCATAGACCAGCCGCCACTGGCGGGACGCGACGAAGCGTTCCTCGCGGAAGTAGGGAAAGCTGGAGAAGTAGGACCACACGGTGGTGAACACCGTGCTCATGCCGCCGATCAGTCCGGTGGCCGCGTAGAGCAGGCCGACACCCGCGCCCAGCAACATTCCGCCCGCGAGGTAGTGCTGCCACCCGAGGGGAAAGAGGTCCATCGCGGGAGGCTAGGCGTTCTGCTTGGCGCGGTACATCGCCTCGTCGGCGGAGGCGAGGAGGAGCTCGGGATCGCGCGCGTGGTCGGGATAGAGCGAGATGCCGACGCTCGCGCCGCAGCGCACGTCGGTCGTCTTCCACTGGAACGGCGTGTTGAAGGCCCCGCGGATGCGCTCGCCGATGATCGAGGGCGTGTCGGGCCGGACGTCGGTCTCGAGCAGGACCACGAACTCGTCGCCGCCCAGGCGCGCGACCGTGTCCACCTCGCGCACGCAGGCGCGGATGCGCGCCGCGGCCTGGCGCAGGACCTCGTCGCCGGCCGCGTGGCCGAGCGTGTCGTTCACCTTCTTGAAGCGGTCGAGGTCGATGAAGAGCAGGGCGAGGCGGTCGCCGCTGCGGTTCACGCGCAGGATCGCGTGCTCGAGGCGGGCAGCGAGCGAGCTGCGGTTCGGCAGCCCCGTGAGGGCGTCCTGCACCGCGGCCTGGCGAAGCTGCTCTTCGGATTCGACGCGCGCCGTCACGTCCTGGCACAGGCCGAGGATCGAGATGAGGCTGCCGTTCACGTCGAAGAACGCGGAGTTGTACCACTCGCAGTAGATGACGCGCCCGTCCTTGCGCACGTTCTTCGCGAGCATGCGGTTCCTCTTGGCGGTGCCGTCGCGCAACTCGCGCGTCTGCGCCTTGATCGTGGGGTAGGAGTCCTCGTGGATCAGGCCCAGGTCGCTGGGGCGCGAGCCGATCGCCTCGGCCGGCGTCCAGCCGAAGATCTCCTCGGCCTGGCGCGACCAGCGGCGGATGTGGATCGTGGAGGAGAACTCGATCACGGCGAGCGGCGTGTTCTCCATGTGGCTCGCGACCTCCTGCAGCGCGCGGTCGAGCGCGTCGTGCGTGCGCTTCAACTCGCTCACCTCGAGCGAGCACGAGAAGATGCCGGTCACCTGGCCGGTTTCGTCGCGGTACGGGTCGAGCGTCACCGAGATCCAGACCACGTGGCCGTCGGGCCGGTGGGCGAGGCGCTCGTAGTGCACGCGCTCGCCGTCGAAGGCGCGGTCCATCGGTGCCTTGAAGTTGAGGTAGGCCGCCTCCCCGTGCAGGTCCTGCAGGCGCTGGCCGAGGATCTGCTCGCGCGTCAGCCCCATCCACTCCGCGTAGCCGCGGTTGCAGAAGCGCACGCGCCGCTCCGTGTCGATGAAGGACAGGAAGCCGCTCGAGTCGCGCGCGAGCGCCTCGAGGAAGGCCTGGGGGGAGTCGGTCAGCACGGCAGGCCCAGCTCGTCGGCGAGGCGCCGCGCGGGAATGTGGAAAGGCACCGGGCCGTCGGGCTCCGCGTGGAGGAACTGGCGCACGTACGGGTCCTGCGAATCGAGCATCGCCTGAGTCGGGCCCTCGCCCTTGATGACGCCGTCGCCGATCACGAAGAGGTAGTCGGCGAGCCGCAGCGCCTCGTTCACGTCATACGTGACCACCACCGAGGTGGAGCCCAGGGCGTCGTTCAGCGTGCGGATCAGGTTGCAGATCACGTTCAGCGTGATCGGATCCAGGCCCGCGAACGGTTCGTCGAAGATCATGAGGTCGGGATCGAGCGCCGTGGCGCGGGCGAGCGCCACGCGCCGCGCCATGCCGCCGGAGAGCTCCGTGGGCAGCTGCCGGTGGACGCCGCGCAGCCCCACCGCCTGCAGCTTCATGATCACGAGGTCGCGCAGCACGTCCTCGGGAAGCTGCGTGTGCTCGCGCATCGGGAAGGCGATGTTCTCGAACACCGAAAGGTCGGTGAAGAGTCCGCCGCGCTGGAACATCATGCCGATCTGCCGGCGCATCGCGTAGAGCGCCTCCTGCTGCAGCGCGTGCACCGGCTGGCCGAAGACCTCGACCGTTCCGCGCTGCGGCTTGAGGGACCCTGCAACAAGTTGCAACAAGGTCGTCTTGCCGCTGCCGCTCGCCCCGAGGATCGCCGTCACCTTCCCGCGCGGAACGCGCAGGGTCACGCCCTTCAGCACGGGGCGCCGGCCGTAGGCGAAATGCAGGTCGCGGACCTCGATGATGGGCGGGGCGGAATCGGTCATGGCGGGCCATTATATGTAGGAGAGGCTGGTCCGCGCACACCCGGCCCGGTAAACTTCTGATCCTCGAAAATAAGACCAGGGAGTTCGAGATGAACCTGATTGACCGCGTCAAGAACATCCTCCTCACCCCGAAGACGGAGTGGGAGGTCATCAAGGGCGAAAACACCCCGCAGAAAGAGATCATCACCGGCTACGTGCTGCCGCTCGCGGCCGTGTCCGCGGTCTGCGGCTTCCTCGGCACGCTGTTCGTGGCGTGGGCGTTCCTGGGCCTTTCGTTCCTGCTGTTCGGCGTGGTGGCCATGGTGCTTCGCATCGTGATGGCGGTGGTGTCGGTGTTCGTCGTGGGCTTCATCATCGACGCGCTCGCGCCCAACTTCGGCGGCACGAAGAACCCGCACCAGGCCTTCAAGGTGGCGGCCTACTCGTTCACGGCCGCGTTCGTGGGCGGCATCTTCGCCATCGTGCCGTTCATCGGCTGGCTGATCGGCCTGTTGGTCTCGCTCTACGGCTTCTACCTGCTGTACCTGGGCCTGAGGCAGCTGATGGGCTCGCCGGAAGACAAGGTCGTGGTCTACGAAGTGATCGTGGTCATCATCACCATCGTCGTGATGGCGATCGCCAACGTGATCGTGGGCCTCGCCAGCGCCCCGGCGCTGATGGGCGGCGCGTACCTGCGCAGCTCCTCGGACGCGGCGCCGACCGTGGCGAGCGCGAAGCTCGAAGCCTTCTCCAAGGGCGTCGAGGCCGCGAGCCGGAAGCTGGAAGCCGCGAGCAAGAGCGGCGACCAGAACGCCCAGGCCGCCGCGGCGATGGAAGTCCTCGGCGCCGCCGTCTCCGGGGGCAAGAAGGTCGAGCCGCTGTCGGTGGAGGAGGTGAAGGGTTTCGTGCCCGACAAGTTCGCGGGCCTCTCGAAGACGTCGAGCGCCGCCGAGCGCAGCGGCGTCTCGACCCTCATGGTCACGACGGCAAAGGCGACCTACAGCGACAACGCCGGCAAGACGGTGCGCCTCGAGGTCACCGATGCCGGGGGCGCCGGCGCCATGGTCGGCCTCGCCTCCTGGATGGGCGCGGTCAACATGGAGCGCGAGGACGACCAGGGAGCCGAGCGCACCAAGAAGGACGGCAACCGCATCGTCCACGAGAAGATGTCGAAGACCGGCGGCGAGAACGAATACACCGTCGTGCTGGCCGACCGCTTCGTCGTGAAGTCGACGGGCTCG
>Ga0075366_10000910_pt1 | contig 14335 bp, 15 predicted proteins | sample EndMethybrTD3031_FD_72351 | JGI IMG/M metagenome (GOLD analysis project Ga0075366, IMG submission 72351) | Populus endosphere microbial communities from Tennessee, USA - Endosphere MetaG P. TD hybrid TD303-1 | ecosystem: Host-associated > Plants > Roots > Endosphere | place: USA: Tennessee...
TCGCGCAGGCCGTCGATCTCGGCGGCACGACGCTGCGCGACTATCGCGACGCGCACGGGATGGCCGGCCAGTTCCAACTGCACGCGCGGGTCTATGGCCGCGCCGGCGAGCCGTGCCCGACCTGCACGCGGCCGGTGCGGCGCATCGTCCAGGGCCAGCGCGCCACGTACTTCTGCGCGTATTGCCAACGCCGCTGAGGGGCGAAGCGACCACCCGCATCGTCACGGGCCGTCACGTGTCGACTCCGGGTTTGCCCTGCAAGCTGCTGAGGTGGCATGCGACAATGCCCCGCGCCAAGGCTGCGGCGGTTCGTGTGCCGCCGATCTACAAGAACCATGCCGAGTGAACCGCATCCCACCGACGCCCTGATCGAGATCGACCATGTCACGTTCGGCTACGACGCGAGCCGCACGATCCTGAGCGACATCTCGCTGAGCTTCGAGCGCGGCAAGGTCACGGCCATCCTCGGTGGCTCGGGCTGCGGCAAGACGACGCTGCTGCGGCTGATCGGCGGCGTGCATGCCGCGAACAAGGGCGAGGTCCGCTTCGACGGCAAGCGCATCGCCACCAACGACAAGCCGGCGCTGTTCGAGCTGCGCAAGCGCCTGGGCATGCTGTTCCAGTTCGGCGCGCTGTTCACAGACCTCTCGGTGTTCGACAACGTCGCATTCCCCCTGCGCGAGCAGACCGACCTGAAGGAATCGATGATCCGCGACATCGTGCTGATGAAGCTCAATGCGGTCGGCCTTCGCGGCGCGGCCGGGCTGCGCATCTCCGAGGTGTCGGGGGGCATGGCGCGGCGCATCGCGCTCGCGCGTGCGATTGCGCTCGACCCGGAGTGCATCATGTACGACGAGCCCTTCGCCGGGCTCGACCTGATCTCGATGGGCGTCGCGGCCAATCTGATCCGCACGCTGAACGACGTGACCGGCGCGACTTCGCTGGTGGTGTCGCACGACGTGCCCGAGTGCATGGCGATCAGCGACCACGTGATCCTGATGGCTGCCCCGGGCCGCATCGTCGCGCAGGGTACGCCGAAGGATCTGATGGACTCGATGGATCCCGAGGTGCGCCAGTTCGTGCGCGGCGAGCCCGACGGCCCGGTCAAGTTCCACTACCCCGCGCCGCCGCTGGCGCAGGACTTCGGCGTCGCCGCAGGGCAGGCCTCGTGAACCCGCTCGCCGCCCTCGGTGCCCGGTCGCTGGGCGTGCTCCGCTCGTTCGGCCACGCCTTCTTCTTCTTCATCGACCTGATCCGCGCGATGCCCGACGCGTTCCGGCGTTTCAACCTGGTCGTCGTGCAGATCCACGCGATCGGCAACCTTTCGCTGCTGATCATTCTCGCGTCGGGACTCGCGGTCGGCTTCGTGCTCGCGCTGCAGCTCTACTACGCGCTCGTGACCTACGGCGCGTCCGAATCGCTGGGCCTGATCGTCAACCTCTCGCTCGTGCGCGAGCTCGGGCCGGTCGTGACCGGGCTGTTGTTCGCCGGCCGCGCCGGAACCTCGCTGACCGCCGAGATCGGCCTGATGAAGGCCGGCGAGCAACTCGCGGCGATGGAGATGATGGCGATCGACCCGAAGAGCCGCGTGCTCGCGCCGCGTTTCCTCGCCGGTGTCGTCTCGATGCCGATCCTCGCGATCCTGTTCTCGGCGATCGGCATCCTCGGCGCCTACGTCGTCGCGGTGGTGCTGATCGGCGTCGATGCCGGCAACTTCTGGTCGATCATGCAAAGCCGCGTCGATGTCTGGCGCGATGTCGCCAACGGCATCGTCAAGAGCGCGGTGTTCGGCGTGATCTGCACGTTCGTCGCGCTCTACCAGGGCCACGAGACCGAGGCGACGCCCGAAGGCGTGGCCTACGCCACGACGCGCACCGTCGTGATCTCGTCGCTCGCGGTGCTGGGCATGGACTTCATCCTCACGGCGTTGATGTTCTCGACGCCGTAGACCGAAAGGAAATCACACGATGAACAAGAGAGGCACCGAAACCCTGGTGGGGCTTTTCGTCCTGCTGGGCATGCTCGGGCTGCTGTTTCTCGCGCTGAAGGCCGCCAACCTCGGCAGCTTCGGCGGCGGCGACGGCTACACGCTGACCGCCAAGTTCGACAACATCGGCAGCCTCAAGGTGCGTGCGCCGGTGCGCAGCGCCGGCGTGACGGTCGGCCGCGTCTCGTCGATCACGCTCGACCCCAAGAGCTACCAAGGCGTCGTGCAGCTCGAGATCAACAAGTCGGTGCAGTTCCCGAAGGACTCGTCGGCGCGCATCCTCACCGCCGGGCTGCTCGGCGACCAGTACATCGGCCTCGAGCCGGGTGGCGACGAGAAGAACCTCGCATCGGGCGACACGATCGGCCAGACCCAATCGGCCGTCGTGCTGGAGAGCCTGATCAGCCAGTTCCTGTTCAACAAGGCGGCCGACGCGGGAACGACCGCGCCGGCACCGGCTCCCGCAGCCGGGGCGAAGAAGTGAGCGCAACGCGCACGGCCCGCGTCGTGCTGTCGGTGCTGATCGGCGCCGTGTTGCTCGCCGGTTGCTCGACGATCCGCGAGGCACGCAGCGGCCCGGGGCAGCGGCTCGATCCGTGGGAGAAGTGGAACCGCAAGGTGTTCACGTTCAACGAAGACCTCGATGCCGCGGTCCTCAAGCCGGTCGCGACCGCTTACAGCAACGCTGTGCCGCAGCCGGTGCGCAGCGGTGTCGACAACTTCTTCGCCAACATCGCGGACGCCTGGTCGGCGATCAACAACTTCCTGCAAGGCAAGGTCGCACTCGGCTTCCAGGACATGATGCGTTTCGGCACCAACACCGTCTTCGGCCTGTTCGGCGTGATGGACGTGGCCGGCGAGATGGGCATCGATCACCATTACGAAGACTTCGGCCAGACGCTCGGCACCTGGGGCGTCGGGGCGGGCGCGTACATCGTCTGGCCGGTGCTCGGGCCGTCGACGGTGCGCGAGTCCTTCGCGCTGCCGCTCGACCGCAGTGCGACGCCAGCGCTGCTCTTCCGTGACGGCGCGGCCCAATGGAGCATCACGGGGCTGCAGATCGTCAACACGCGGGCGAACCTGCTCGGCGCGAGCCAGGTACTCAACGACATCGCGCTCGACAAGTACACCTTCGTGCGCGATGCCTACCTGCAGCGGCGCCGCAGCCTCGTCTACGACGGCGACGTGCCGGACACGCCTGACACGGCGAACGAACCCGCGGACGCGGCCTTGGCGCCGGCTTCTGCGCCCTCTGCGCCGGCGAAATGAAACCGGACGAAACTTTCGCACGGGTTGAAGCGCGTGAACCATCACACCACCTGAGGCGTTGAGGACACACGCGCTGAACCAAGACGGCGCGAACCGGCTCTGACCTCACAACCCGAGCCGCTCACGAAAGGAACCCCATGCTCTTCAGAACACTCACCGCCTGGCTCGCTTCCGCCGCGTTCGCCTTCGGTGCCGCGTCGGCACAAGCCCAGGCCGTCAAGCCCGCCGACGTGCTGATCAAGGAAGTCTCCACTGACGTGCTCGACACGATCAAGGCCGACAAGTCGATCCAGGCCGGCGACATCAACAAGATCATGACGCTGGTCGACAGCAAGGTGATGCCGCACGTCAACTTCCAGCGCATGACCTCGGCTGCGGTCGGCCGCTACTGGCGCCAGGCGACGCCCGACCAGCAGAAGCGTCTGCAGGACGAGTTCAAGACGCTGCTGGTGCGCACCTATTCGGGCGCGCTGTCGCAGGTGCGCGACCAGACCGTGCAGCTCAAGCCGATGCGCGGCAACCCCGACGACCCCGAGCTCGTCGTGCGCACCGAGATCCGCGGCCGCGGCGATCCGATCCAGCTCGACTACCGGCTCGAGAAGGCGGCTGAGGGCTGGAAGATCTACGACGTCAACGTGCTCGGCATCTGGCTGGTCGAGAACTATCGCAATAGCTTCGCGCAGGAGATCGGCGCGAACGGCATCGACGGCCTGATCACCAAGCTCGTCGAGCGCAACAAGGCCTCGGCCGCGAGCGGCGCGAAGAGCTGAACGCGACGCCATGCTGCTGCTGCCTGCGACCATCACGCTGCGCGAGTCGCGCGACACGCTGCGCATGCTGTCGCAGGCGCTGCAGGGCGAGCCCGACAGCGGCGTCGTGATCGACGCGTCGCCGCTGCAGCAGTTCGACACCTCGGCGCTTGCGGTGTTGCTCGAATGCCAGCGCCTCGCGCAGGCCTGGGGCAAGTCGTTCAGCGTGCGCCAGCCGCCCGCCAAGCTTGCGGCGCTCGCAAAGCTCTACGGCGTCGATCAGCTGCTCTTCGCCGAGGTCGCCGCAGCGGCCTGAACGCGCCGGGCGAGGCGCCAGCCGAGCAGCAGCGCGATGACCGCCGCGTAGACGGCCACCTCAGCGAAGTTGTTCTTCGCCGCGCGCATCCAGAAGAAGTGCAGCAGCCCGAGCAGCACGATCGCGTAAACCACGCGGTGCAGCGCCTGCCAGCGTGCCGCGCCGAGCGCCTTGATCGCCCGGTTGAACGAGGTCGCGGCGAGCGGAATCATCAGCAGGAAACCGAGGAAGCCGACGAGTGCGAACGGGCGCTTCGGGATGTCGACCACGATCGCTTGCGGATCGAAGCCCATGTCGAGCCACGCGTAGGCGAGGAAGTGCAGCACCACGTAGAAGAACGTGAACAGCCCCAGCATGCGCCGGAAGCGCGCGAGTGCCGGCTGTTTCGTCCACGTGCGCAATGGTGTGACCGCCAGCGTGATGCACAGAAAACGCAGCGTCCAGTCGCCGGTCGAGCGGATCAGCGCCTCGGCCGGATTGGCGCCGAGCCGGTTCGCGATCGCGCCGTACAGCAGCCACGCGAACGGCAGCAGGCACAGCGCGAACAGCAGCGGCTTCGCGCCCGGGTGCAGCAGTGCGGGGCGGCGCGGCGCCCCCGCCTTGGGACGGGGCGCGGCGCCGCGGTGGGGCATCACGGTCGACATGGCGATCAGAAGAGCTTCTTCAGGTCCATGCCCGCGTACATCGAGCCGACCTGTGCCTCGTAGCCGTTGAACATCAGCGTCGGCCGCTTCTTCTGGAACAGCCCGTCCTCGCCGATGCGGCGCTCGGTGGCCTGGCTCCAGCGCGGGTGGTCGACCTTCGGGTTGACGTTCGAATAGAAGCCGTACTCCTGCGGTCCGGCCACGACCCAGCTGGTGCGCGGCTCGCGCTCGGTGAAGCGGATCTTGACGATCGACTTGCCGCTCTTGAAACCGTACTTCCAGGGCACGACCGCGCGCACCGGCGCGCCGTTCTGGTTCGGCAGCACCTCACCGTAGAGGCCGAACGCGAGCAGCGTCAGCGGATGCATCGCCTCGTCGAGGCGCAGGCCTTCGACGTAGGGCCAGTCGAGCACGCCGGAGCGCAGCCCCGGCATCTGCGCCTTGTCGGCCAGCGTGACGAACTCGACGTACTTCGCGTTGCCGGTCGGCTCGACGCGCTTGATCAGCTCGGCGAGCGAATAGCCGACCCAAGGGATCACCATCGACCAGCCCTCGACGCAGCGCAGCCGGTAGACACGCTCCTCGAGCGTCGCGAGCTTGAGCAGCTCGTCGAGGTCATAGACCTTGGGCTTCTTCACCTCGCCTTCGATGCTGACGGTCCACGGCCGCGGCTTCAGTGTGCCGGCGTTGCGCGCCGGGTCGGACTTGTCGGTGCCGAACTCGTAGTAGTTGTTGTAGCTCGCCACGTCCTCGTAGGACGTGAACTTCTCCATCGTGATCGCGCCGGCGACCGCGCTGCGCGCGCCGGGCAGCGCAGCGAGCTTGCCGGGCCGGCCGGCCTGGGCCCATGCCGCGCGCCCGGCCCATGCGGCGAGCGCAGCGCCCGTGCTGCCGGCAGCGAGTGCCTTGAGGATGCGCCGGCGATCCTCGTAGACCGCGCGCGGTGTGATGTCGCGTGCGTGCGGGTGCACGAAGCCGCGGTCCTTCAGGAAATGCATGGCGTCAAGGCTCCCAATCGTCACTGCGGGTAGGTCGCCGTGTCGCCGAGCGCCTTACACGCCGCTCAGATCACGTCGCCGAAGTCGGTAGGCTGCTCGAACAGGCGCAGCGAGCTCTTCGAGACCCGCTCGCGGAAGCTCTTGCGCGCGAGCAGTTTGGCCTGCGCCTGCTCGGGCAGATCGGTGATGTTGATGACGTTCTTGATGATCAGCGTGTCGATCACGTCCTCGATCACGCGGACGAAGTCGGCGTCCAGGCGCGAGAAGCCTGCGCGCTCGCCCGCCGCGTTGCCGACGAAAGCCTGCACGTCCGGGTGCTCGTCGGGCAGGAACTCGCCGCTGGGCTCGGCGCTGCGGTGCAGGCTGTCGATCAGCCCGGCGGCGTTGCGGCGGACGTAGGGCATGGCGTGGCGGGCAGTGGTGTCGCGGCAAATATACGCCGCCGCGGCTCGCGGCCGCGCGGTGTCAGTGCAGGCCGGCGATGTAGTCGGAGACCGCCTTGATCTCGCGATCGTTCATCTTCGCGGTCACGCCGGTCATCTGCGCGCTGTTCTTGCGGAAGCCGCTGCGGAACGCGACGAGCTGCGCCTCGGTGTAGTCGGCATGCTGGCCGGACAGGCGCGGGAACAGCGACGGGATGCCGGCACCGTTCGGGCTGTGGCAGCCGGCGCAGGCCGGAACCTCGCGCTCGGCGATGCCGCCGCGGTAGATCTTCTCGCCGAGCGACACGAGCTCCTTGTTCTTCGCGAAACCGGGCTTGGCGCTCTTGCCGGCGTAGAACGCCGCCACGTTGGTGATGTCCGCATCGCTGAGTGTCGCGGCCATGCCCTTCATCACTGCGCTGTCGCGCTTGCCGGACTTGAACTCCGACAGCTGCTTGGCCAGGTACTCGGGGTGTTGCCCGGCGATGATCGGGTTGGCCGGGCTGCCGCGCGAGCCGTCGGCGGTGTGGCACGCGCCGCACACGTTCGTCGAGGTGGCCTGTCCCTTGGCGAGGTCCGGCTTGGCGGCCGGGGAGCCCTCCGCGCCGTGGGCCGGAGCCGACAGAACGAGAGCCAGCAGGACGGTCGGCAGGCAGGGCACGAGACGGGCGACAGGCTTCATGAGGCAGGGGTGCTGGTGCAAAACCCGCGAATTTTACAATGAGCGCTTTGGGCGAATCATGGCCGACGCAGATCCTTCCCCTTCGACGCCCGATGCCGACGCACAAGCGCACAAGCGCGCGTTGGCCTGGACCCACACGGCGCGCTTCCTCACCACGGCCAGCCAGCTCGACCAGCTGCCTGTCACCGAGCTGCCGGAGTTCGCGTTCGTGGGCCGCTCGAACGCCGGCAAGTCGACGGCGATCAACGTGCTGACGCAGCAGAAACGCTTGGCGTTTGCGTCAAAGACACCTGGCCGCACGCAGCACATCAATCTGTTCGAGCTCGGGCCCCGCGACACGCCGGACGCACTCTTCGCTGACCTGCCGGGCTACGGCTATGCCGCGGTCGAGCGCGGCGCGAAGCTGCGCTGGCAGCAGGTGATGGCCGACTACCTCGAGATCCGGCGGAACCTCGCCGGCGTCGTGCTGATGGTCGACTCGCGGCTCGGTATGACGGACCTGGACCGCAGCCTGCTCGAATTCATCGCGCCGCGGATCGGCAACGGGTCGGTCAAGCTGCTGGTGCTGCTGACCAAGGCCGACAAGCTGAATCGGCGCGAAGCGGCCAAGGCCTTGTCGACAGCACAGGCCGTGCTCGCCGACATGGCCACCGACGAATCGGACGTCGGCCTGCTGCTCTTTTCGGCGCTCAGCCGCACGGGTGTCGGTGACGTCGCGTGCATGCTGCGCAACTGGACTGCCGACGCGCCTGTGGCGCCGGGTTGAGGCGTCAGCGCACCTTGCCAGCCGGAATGTCCCAGCCGCAGGTGAGTTCGCCCGAGTTCAACTTGCCGGCTTGTGAGCCAGTACTGGTCTGGGTCCGGTAGGTGAAGTCGACTTCCTTGAAGACCATCTCGACTTTCTGGAGCACGTTGCCGTCGTCGGTCGCGCTGTTGGCGACCTTGGTGATGAACACGCCCTGCATGAGCATCTCGAAAAACACCTGCTGACCGGCACCCGTACCCTTGAGCATCTGCAGCTTCATCTTCTCGAAAGCACGCCCAGACCAAATGAACGTGAGAATCTGACCGGAAGACGAGTCGTAATAGTGTTCCCAGTTCATCTTGCCCGGGTTGGGCTTGCCGACGCTGGCGCCGCCGCCCTTGGTCCAGCTGGTCTCAGCTTCGACTTCCCAGTCCCAGCCCTGGATCTCGATCAAGCCTTCCTTGATCTTGGACTCCCCCTTCGCGCCGGAGATTTCCAGCAGTGCATTCAAGGCCATGTCTTCGCTCCTGTCAGAGACTGGTGAGTGGTTACAGATGGTAGATAAAACCGCGGCGCAACTCTAGCCGCCAACATAGGGGTAACGCCAGGGGGCTGCTGCGACATCTACGACAGCGGCCGCACTGAAGATGCGCTCGGGAGTGCCATGCCGATTCAAACCTTCGAACTCATGCTGCCGCACGGCATCACGCTGAGCTGCCGCGCGAGCGGCATGCCGGGGCAGCCACTGCTCGTCTTCCTGCACGGCTTCCCCGAAGCCGCGTTCGTCTGGGACGACCTGCTCGAGCACTTCGGCGCGCGCTTCCACTGCATCGCACCCAACCTGCGCGGCTACGCCGGATCGTCCGCACCCGACGAGGTCGAGGCCTATCGCGCCAAGCATGTGGCCGGCGACGTCGCTGCGCTGATCGGCCAGTTCGGCGGCCGCGCCGCCGCAGTGATCGCGCACGACTGGGGCGGTGCGCTGGCCTGGAACCTCGCGGCCCAGCAGCCTGCGCTGATGGAGCGGCTCGTGATCGTGAACTCACCGCACCCGGCGACTTTCCTGCGCGAGCTGCGCGAGAGCCCGGCGCAGCAGGCGGCGAGCGCCTACATGAACTTCCTGTGCCGCCCGGACGCCGAAGCGCTGCTCGCCGAGAACGACTTCGCGCGGCTGTGGCCGTTCTTCACGCACCTGGGCACGGCCGACGCAGCGCGGCCCGGCGCGGCCTGGCTCACCGATACCGTCAAGCAGCGCTACCGCGAGGTCTGGCAACGTGGACTGCGCGGCGCATGCAACTACTACCGCGCATCGCCGGTTCGCCCGCCGCTCGGGTCCGACGACCCGGTGATGCGCCTCCAGCTTCCGCCCGAGCTTGTCACGTCGCGGGTGCCGACCTGCGTGATCTGGGCCGAGGCCGATGCCGCGCTGCCGCCGACGCTGCTCGATGGCCTGGAGGCCTTCGTCCCCGAGCTGCGCCTCGTGCGCGTGCCGCAGGCGACCCACTGGATCGTGCACGAGCAGCCGGCGCTGATCATTCGCGAGCTCGAGCGCGAGCTCGACGCCCACCTCAAGGTCGGCCGATGAAGAGGATCAGCCCGGTCGAGCCGCGCGGTGCATAGGTCAGCCCGAAGTACATCGGCCCGAGGCCGGTGTCGGCGCCGACGAACAGGCTCATGCCGCTGCGCAGGTCGCCGAGCTTGACCTCCCGCGAGGTCGCCCAGGCGTTGCCCGCCTCCAGCGACGCGCCGACGAACATGCCGCGTGTGAACAGCGGCGTCTCGGTCGAGCGGCGGTACCAGGTGAGGCGGCCGAGCAGCACCGCGTTGCCGTCGAGCTGCTCGGGTGCGTAACCCGAGAGCTGGTGGAAGCCGCCGAGCGTGTAGCGGCCGAAGCCGCTGCCGCCGGTTGTCGCGGCCTTCTGCGCACGCAGATAGGCGTTCAGCGTGTCGCGGTCCCAGCTTCTCACGAGCGTCGTCTCGGCCTCGAAGCGCGTGAACTGATCGTGCTGGTCCGACAGGCTGGTGCGTTGCCGGCCCGCCACCGTCTCCGCCTTGATGCGGTAGCCGCGCTGCGGGAAGTTCGCGTAGTCGAGCTGGTCGATCACCGCGCCCAGGCGCACGCCGGTTTCGCGCGCGCTCGCCGAGGCAGCAGTGCCCGTAAAGGCAGCGGAGACGATGTCCGGCTCGAAGCGCTCCACGACGTGCGTCAGGCCGATGCGCACCTCGCCGAGCTCGCCCCAGGGCTGGCCGAGGTCGATGCCCAACCGCGCGGTGCTGCGGTCGAAGCGTGCGAGCTTGGCGCCGCTGTCGTTGTCGTAGTCGGTCACGGTGCGCCGCCGGATCTCGCCGTAGCCGGCGACGAACCAGTCGTTGCTGATGCCCAGCGTCCAGTTCAGCGGGTGGTACAGCTCGGTGAACCAGCCCGGCGCCTGGCCGATCTGCACGCGGTTGCGCCACTCGCTGCCGTTGGCGTCGAGCCAGTGCCGGTTGTGGCTGATCTTGATGTTGAAGCCGCCGCCGCCGGCGAAGTCGGTGCTCAGGTCCAGGCCGATGCGGAAGTAGTGCGGCCCCCAGGGCTTGTCCTCGACGTCGAACACCAAGCCGTCGCCCTCGGGGCCGTGGACGAGCAGGTAGTCGGCGCGCATGTAGTCGCCGCTCGCGGCGAGGCGGCGTGCGTCGCGCTCGGCCTTGGCGGGGTCGAAGGGCTGGCCCGGTTTCGATTCGAGCTGCGCGACGAAACGCTGCGGGTTGCTGATCTCGGTGCCCTCGAAGCGGATGAAGTTGATGCGCGCCTCGTGCGCCGAGGCGCGCGGCAGCGCGGCACGCCACTGCGCGTACGTGTCGCCGTCGAGCGCGAGCGGCGCGAGCCGGGCCGTCGTCGGCGCCGTGCCCTGCTCGCCGAGCGCGATCAGCTCGCGCGCGCGGGCGAAGTCGCCCGAGCCGAGCGTGCCGAGCGGCGGTGCGATCAGCACGTCGCGCGGGCCGAGCGTCGCGAGGCTGCGCTGCACGTTCTGCTCGGTCAGGATGTTGATCATCTGCGCCGTCAGCCCGCCGACCGACGACAGCGTCTCGCGCGCGGCGAGCGGCGTGCCGATGTTGACGACGATCACGATGTCGGCGCCCATCGCGCGCGCGACGTCGACCGGCACGTTGTTGACCAGCCCGCCGTCGCCGAGGAGGCGGCCGTCCACCTCGGTGGGCGCGAACACGCCCGGCACGCTCATGCTCGAGCGCAGCGCGAGCGCGAGGTCGCCGTCGGCGAGTACGACGGCCTGGCCGTTCTCCATGTCGGTCGCGACGGCGCGAAACGGGATCGGCAGCGCGTCGAAGCGCCGCACGTCGCGCACCGGCAGCGTGTAGCGGCGCAGCAGCGTCTCGAGGCCACGGCCCGAGAGCGCGCCGAGCGGCCCGCGCAGCTCGCCGTCGCGCATGCCGATCTCGATCACCGGCGAGACCTCGAAGTCTTCTTCCTTGCGCCGCTGCGAGAGCAGCTGACGGTCGACGCGACCGGCGAAGACCGCGTCCCAGTTGACCCTGAGCAGCTCGGACTCGAGCTGCGCCGCGCTCATGCCGCTCGCATAGAGGCCGCCGATGATTGCGCCCATCGAGGTGCCGGCGATCACGTCGATCGGCACCCGCTCGCGCTCGAGCACCTTGAGCACGCCGACGTGGGCGAGGCCACGCGCGCCGCCGCCTGACAGCACGAGCCCGATGCGCGGGCGGCCGGTCGGGCGCGACGCTGCAGCGGAGGCCGGGTCGGCAGGCGCGGCCGGCTGCGCGAACGCAGGCGCGGCGAGCCACAGCAGCAGCAAGCCGGCCGCACAGAGCCGGCCGAGCGGGATCGCGCATTTCATCCGCGCGATTCTGCAGTCTCAGCGCGGCAGCGACAGCTGGTTGAGCAACGCATCGAGCGTGCGCTGCACGAGCGACTTCGCCTCGAGCGGCTGCACCAGGCCGGCCGCGTCGAGGCGCTCGAGCGCACGCCGCGTGATCGAATGGGTGCGCCCGGCGCGTTCACCGGCATAGAGGAAGTACAGCCCCTGGTCGCTGCGCCAGAGCAGCTGCACACGCGCCCAGCGGCCCTGGATGAACAGGCGCTGGCGCTGCCCGGGCGCGAGCGCCTCGAGGTGGCGCGTGATCTCCTCGACGGTCCCGACCGAGGCGTCGGTCGGCAGGAAGTCGGCCGGCACCGTATCCATCGACGCGAGATCGATCACCGAATCGGCAAAGGGCCGCGTGGGCGGAACGTCCGGCAGCACCTCGTCGCGCATGCGCTGCACGATCTGCTGCGGCGTCAGCGCCTCGGTGGGCGAGCGTGCGCCGGGGCGAAGCGCCTCGGTGTGCACCGCCATCAGCGCATCGAGCACGGGCTGCTGCTCGGCGCCCGGCATGCCGATCAGCGCCATCCCCGCGCGCAGGCGCTGCAGCAGTCCGGGCAGCAATGCGAGCAGCCGCTGGCGGCTTTGCGGGTGATCGGGGGTCTGCAGGCTCCAGAGCAGATCGTCGACCGTCTTCATGTAGGTCAAGGTCGGCTCGGCCTGTTCGCCGAACTGGAGCATCGCCTCCGCGAGCACCTTCGCCCATGTGCCGGTCACGAAGCGCCGGATCTCTGGCGAGGCGCGCACCGGCGTCATCTGCTCTGAGAGGCGCTGCGACAGATGCTGCTCGAGGATCTCGCGCCGCTCCGCGCGGCGCAACGACTCGACCGTCGCGGCGGCCTCGCGCAGCTGCCACTGCAGCTGCTCGGCGAGGAACTTGTCGACCCGGGCCGCGCCGCGTTTGAACATCGCGACGTCGCTGGCGGGGTTGCGCGAGATCTCCTCGGCGACGGCCTCGCAGAACGACAGCAGGGTGGCCTGGCGCGGGTCGTCCGGCACCGGGTAACCGGTGCTCGCGTGCGCGATGCGGTCGGTGAGCTGCCAGACGGGATGCTCGAGCGAATCGAACATCGACGCGTCCTGCAGCGCGATGCGCAAGGCGGCGACCTGCAGCCGCGCGATCACCGAGCGGCACGCGCCGCTCAGCTGCGTGTCGGCCTGGATCAGGCCGAACATGCGCGACAGCAGCTCGACCACCCGCGCATCGGCCGGTGTCGACGTTGCGGGATCGAGCGGCCGGCCGAACGCCGACGTGCCGGTCGGGGCCGGACTCGGAATGCGACTCAGCGCCTCGGCGAGCTCGCCTTCGCGCGGTGGTGTCGCCGCAGCCGTGCGCTCGAGGGCGGAACCGGGTGCGAGCAGCACGGTGCGGTAGATGCTCGGCTCGACGCCCTGCGACTCGAGCCGGGTGCTCGCGGCCGCCCACGCGTTCTTGAGCAGCCCGGCCATCACGCCGGCCGACATGCGCAGCAGGATCGCCTGCTGCACCGGCAGCGGCGTCACCGCGCATGCGGCGCGCCACAACGCCGTCGCGTAGACGAGCGGCCGCAGCGGGTTGGACTCGGCGCTCACGTGCTGCTGCCCGCACAGGGCGGACGTGAAGGTCTGCAGCTCGCGCAGCTCCCATTCCGCGGTGCTGTCGATGATCTGCATCGCGCGCGAGATCTCGATGTCGATCTCGACGCGCGATTCGTCCATCAGCTCGAGCCCACCGGCGCCGGTCGGCAGCGACTCCGCGCCGACGTCGGCTTCGGCGCGCATCTCCCGGGTCACGCCGGCGCGCAGCGCTTCGAGGAAGGCGGTCTGGTAACGCGTGCCGCCGCGTTGCAGGCCCTCGACGATCGAGAAGTGGTGCTCGCGCTCGCTGGCGGTGAGCCCGCCCTGGTGCTCGCGCAGCAGCTGCAGCGCGCCGGTCTGGGTGCGCTCGATCAGCGACCCCGAGCGGGCGAGCTCATCGTCGACGAAGCGCTGCAGCTGAGGGGAGATCGCCATGGGCGAATTATGTCGTCGCCCCCAATGAAAAGGGCCGCCTTGCGGCGGCCCTTCGGCAACGGTATGTGGCCTCGGACTTACATGTCCATGCCCATGCCGCCCATCCCGCCCATGCCACCAGGCATGCCGCCGGCGGGCGACTCGTCCTTCGGCGCTTCGGCGACCATCGCTTCGGTGGTCAGCATCAGGCCGGCCACCGACGCGGCGTTCTGCAGCGCGGTGCGGGTCACCTTGGTCGGGTCCAGGATGCCCATCTCGATCAGGTCGCCATAGGTCGCGTTCGCGGCGTTGTAGCCGTAGTTGCCCTTGCCTTCGAGCACCTTGTTGACGACCACGCTCGGCTCGTCGCCGGCATTGGCGACGATCTCGCGCAGCGGCTGCTCGATCGCGCGCAGCACGATCTTGATGCCGGCTTCCTGGTCGGGGTTGTCGCCCTTGATCGTGCCGGCCGCAGTGCGGGCGCGCAGCAGCGCGACGCCGCCACCGGCCACGATGCCTTCTTCGACGGCCGCACGGGTGGCGTGCAGCGCGTCTTCGACGCGGGCCTTCTTTTCCTTCATCTCGACTTCGGTCGCGGCGCCGACCTTGATCACCGCCACGCCGCCGGCCAGCTTGGCCACGCGTTCCTGCAGCTTCTCGCGGTCGTAGTCGCT
>Ga0075366_10000911_pt1 | contig 14323 bp, 13 predicted proteins | sample EndMethybrTD3031_FD_72351 | JGI IMG/M metagenome (GOLD analysis project Ga0075366, IMG submission 72351) | Populus endosphere microbial communities from Tennessee, USA - Endosphere MetaG P. TD hybrid TD303-1 | ecosystem: Host-associated > Plants > Roots > Endosphere | place: USA: Tennessee...
CGCCGCGCCGGCGCGGCGCGCGAGCTCGACGATCTGCTTGACGGGCACGACCGTGCCGAGTGCATTCGAGACTTGCGTCACCGCGACCAGCCTGGTCTTGTCGGACAGCAGCCGCTGATACTCCTCCAGGATGACTTGGCCGCTGCCGTCGACAGGGATCACACGCAGCTTCGCGCCTTTCTCGTTGGCGAGCATCTGCCACGGCACGATGTTGGCGTGGTGCTCGAGGTGCGAGACGATGATCTCGTCGCCGGCGCCGATGTGCTTCTTGCCCCAGGTGCCGGCCACCAGGTTGATCGCTTCGGTCGTGCCGCGCACGAACACCATCTCGTCGACCGAATCTGCGCCGATGAAGCGTTGCACGGTCTTGCGCGCGCCTTCGTAGGCGTCGGTCGCGCGCGCCGCCAGCTCGTGGGCGGCGCGGTGGATGTTGGAGTTTTCGTGCGTGTAGAAATGGCTGAGCCGGTCGATCACCGCGCGCGGCTTCTGGGTCGTGGCGGCGTTGTCGAACCAGACCAGCGGCCGGCCGTTGACGTGCTCCGAAAGAATCGGGAAGTCGCGCCGGATCGCGTTCACGTCGAACGGCGGATGCGCCGCGGGTTGCGCCACGGCATGGTTGGGCGCACCGAGGCTCGTGTGTTCGCCGAAGTAGAAGGGCGTCGCGGACGACCCGGCCTGGAGCGGCTCGGCACCCGGATGCGCGAAGTCGAGGAAGTAGAACGGCGCACCTGTTGCGGCACGCTGCGGCGAATCGATCACCGGCGGCACGCCGAGCGCGGCGCCCCCGAGCCGGCTGTCTAGCGCGGGCGCAGCGGCGTACAGCACGTCGGGCACGCCGTTGCCGGCTGCGGCCTTCGGCGCGCGTGCGGGTTGCGCTGCGGCGATCGATGCGATGTCCTGCGGCGAACTCGGCGCGGCATTGCCGCCGGGCACGAGCGTGCCCGGCAACTGCGGCCCGTTGCCGAGCGGGCCGATCGTCGCGCCCGCGGGCAATGGATTGGCCGGCGCCTGCGCGCCGATGGGTGCTTGCCCCGACAAGGACACGAAGAACGCGCCTGCGAGCTGGTTCAGTTCCGCCACGTCGAGCGGCCCAGCCATGTCACTTGTAGGTGTCGGGATACTCATGGTACTTGCCGATTTCAACGTCTTCGAGCACCGCGAGTGCGTCTTGGGTCTGCACCGCGAGCGAGCAGTACAGCGAGATCAGGTAGGACGCGATCGCCTGGCGATTGATGCCCATGAAGCGCACCGACAAGCCCGGGCTCTGTTCGCCCGCGAGCCCGGGCTGATACAGGCCGACCACGCCCTGCCGTCTATCGCCTACGCGCAGCAGCAGCACCTTGGTCTTGCCGTCGGCGACCGGCACCTTGTTCGACGGAATGAGCGGCACGCCGCGCCAGGTGATGAACTGCGAGCCGAACAGGCTCACCGTCGGTGGCGGCACGCCGCGGCGCGTGCACTCGCGGCCGAACGCAGCGATCGCGAGCGGGTGCGTCAGGAAGAAGGCGGGTTCCTTCCAGACCTTGGTCAGCAGCTCGTCGAAGTCGTCGGGTGTCGGCGCGCCGGTCAGCGGGTAGACGATCTGGTCGTCGGCGACGCTCGCGAGCAGCCCGTAGTCGGGGTTGTTGATCAGCTCGCTTTCCTGCTTCTCCTTGATCGTCTCGATCGTCAGGCGCAGCTGTTCCTTGATCTGGTCGAACGGGCTGTTGTACAGGTCGCTGACGCGCGTGTGCACGTCCAGCACCGTGCTGACGCCGTTCAGGAAATACTCGCGCGGCGTGTCTTCGTAGTCGACGAAGGTGCTCGGTAGCTCCGACTCGTCGCCGCGGTTCGTGCACGCGACCAGCACGCCGCCGGGATTCTTCACCTTGTTGAGCCGGTAGATGCCGGCCTCGACGGGCAGCCATTGCAGGAGATGCGTGAGCCAGCGTGGGCTGATCGTGTCGAGCTTGGGCGCGGTCTTGGTCGCGTTGGCCAGTTGCCGTGCGCCCAGGTCGCTCAGCGCATGCTGCGCGGTGTCGGACATGGTGAAGAACTCCTCAGTGCAGAAAAATCGATAAGCATTCGCGAGGCGCGAATATCGGTGAAACCCCTTGTGCGCTCAACCGCCTATCGCCACCAAACCGGCTCGTCGATGAAGCGTCGCCTCACGGTTGCTCGCAGCGTTCGAGCAGCACGGACAAGCGCAGATCGAGCGCTGCCGCGAGCTTGTCCATCGTTGCGAGTGACGGCACTGCGCTGCCACGTTCCACCTCGCCGAGGTACGAACGGTTCAGCTGTGCACGATCGGCCAGTGCCTCCTGCGACCAGCGCAACTCCTCGCGCCGCCGCCGCACCACGTGGCCGAAGATCTGGCTGACGCGGCTCACGAAGAGATCGCCTGGTCGGCGCCCTGATCGAGCAGCGTGGCTTGTGAGACGTGGCTGCCCGGCGGGACACTGCGCGTGAGCCAGACGTTGCCGCCTATCGTCGAACCGCGCCCGAGCGTTACGCGACCAAGGATGGTGGCACCCGCGTAGATCACCACGTCGTCCTCGACGATCGGATGCCGCGGCAAGCCCTTTTCGAGATGGCCCTGGCTGTCGGTCGGGAATCGCTTCGCGCCGAGCGTGACTGCCTGGTAAACGCGTACGCGCTCGCCGATCACCGCCGTCTCGCCGATGACGACGCCCGTGCCGTGGTCGATGAAGAAGCCGGCGCCGATCGTCGCGCCCGGATGGATGTCGATGCCGGTCAGCGCGTGCGCCTGTTCGGCGACGATGCGCGCGACCAGCGGCACGCCGAGTTCGTACAGCCGGTGCGCGATGCGATGGTGGATCATCGCCTCGACGCCGGGGTAACAGAGCAGCACTTCGTCGACGCTGCGTGCCGCCGGGTCACCATGGAACGCGGCCTGAACGTCGGTGTCGAGCAGGCCGCGGATCGGTGCGAGCGATGCAGCGAAGTCGTGGACCAGCGCCAGCGATTGCGCCTCGATCGCAGCGGTGTCGAGTGCAGCGCCGTTCGTTCGGGTTGCCTGGCGCGCGCCGTAGCGCAGCTCGAGCCGCACCTGCACCAGCAGCGCGTTCAACGCGATGTCGAGGGTGTGGCCGACGTAGTAGTCCTCGCTCTCCTGGCGCAGGTCCGACGGGCCGAGCCGCATCGGGAAGAGCGCGCCACGCAGACCTTGCACGATCTCCGCGAGCGCTTCGCGCGAAGGCAGCTCGCGGCCACCGGGATCGCGAGAGCGCTGCTGCGCGGTACGCCAGCGCTCGCGCGCCTCGCGCAGTTGGGCGACGACGGCGGGGATATCGAGCGGCGCCGCGGCTGCCGCTGCCGCTGCGCGTTCGAATGAAACGGACTGTGGGAGCGACATGTCGATGCGTGCGCCTCAGTCCTGCGACCAAGGCAGGCCGTGGAAGCGCCAGCCGTCGGACTTTCCGCGCTGTTGATGCGCGTCGAGTTCACCCTCGAAACCTTCGAGCACGTTGAACACGTTCGTGAAGCCGGCCTTGGCTGCAGCCTCGGCTGCGAGCGCCGATCGCTTGCCGCTGCGGCACAGCAGCAGGCCCACCTCGTTCTTCTTCAGCTTGGCTTCGAGCTCTCGCACGAAACGCGGGTTGCGCGTCAGGCCGGTACCGGTGGCCCAGGCCACATGGGTGCTGCCGGGAACGTGGCCGACGAACTTGCGCTCTTCGGCCGAGCGCACGTCGATCAGCTGGGCGACACCCGCCTCGACAAGTGCCCAGGCATCAAGTGGGCGCAGGCCGCCGGCGTAGGGAAGATTGACCGAGGCAGCGTTGCTGCGCGCTTGGTCGAGCGCGTGATCGAGGATGGCGAGTTCCGCCGGGTCTTGAAGCAGTGCGGACATGGTCTGTCTCCGGATCGTGGTGGGTATCGCCATCAGCTTAGGGACGACCCATCGATCGGAGAACCAAGAAATCCGCATAAGCTTTCTGTGGCAACCGGTCCCGTTCAAACCTTCGAAAGCGCCTGATCCAGGTCGGCGATCAGATCGTCCACGTGCTCGATGCCGACCGACAGCCGCACCGTGTCTTCCGATACGCCGGCGCGATCGAGCTCTTCCGGACAGAGCTGGCGATGCGTCGTCGATGCCGGATGCGTCGCGAGCGACTTGGCGTCGCCGATGTTGACGAGGCGCGTGAACAGCTGCAGCGCGTCCAGGAAGCGCGCCCCGGCCTGGCGCTTGTCACTGGACGCACTCCTGACGCCGAAGGTCAGGATGCCCGAGGCCTTGCCGGAGAGGTACTGCTTGACCAGTCCGTGATCCGGGTTTTCCTCGAGCCCGGCATAGTTGACCCACGCGACTTTCGCATGCTTGCCGAGATGCCGTGCGATCGCCAGCGCGTTGTCGCTGATGCGGTCGACGCGCAGTGCTAGCGTCTCGATGCCTTGCAGGATCTGCCAGGCATTGAACGGCGAGATCGCCGCGCCGATGTTGCGCAGTGGAACGACGCGCGCGCGACCGATGTAAGCCGCCGGGCCGAAGGCATCGGTGTAGACCACGCCGTGGTAGCTCACGTCGGGTTCGCTCAGGCGCTTGAAGCGCACCTTTTGCTGCGTCCACGGAAACTTGCCCGAGTCGACGATCGCACCGCCGACGCTCGTGCCGTGGCCGCCGAGGTACTTGGTCAGCGAGTGCACGACGATGTCGGCACCGTGCTCGATCGGGCGCGAGAGATAGGGCGTGGGTACCGTGTTGTCGACGATCAGCGGCACGCCATGGCGATGGGCGACCTCGGCGATCTTCGCGATGTCGGTCACGTTGCCTTGCGGATTGCCGAGCGACTCGACGAAGATGGCCTTGGTCCTCGCGTCGATGAGCGGCTCGAAAGAAGCGGGGTCGCGATGGTCTGCGAAGCGCGCGCTGATTCCGTATTGGGGCAGGGTGTGCGCGAAGAGGTTGTAGGTGCCGCCATACAACGCCGTCGACGAGACGATGTTGTCGCCCGCCTCGGTGATCGTCAGGATCGAATACGTGACTGCAGCCTGGCCCGAGGCGACGGCGAGCGCGGCGATGCCGCCTTCGAGCGCGGCAACGCGCTGCTCCAGCACATCCTGCGTCGGATTCATGATCCGGGTGTAGATGTTGCCGGGCACCTTCAGATCGAAGAGATCGGCGCCGTGCTGGGCGTTGTCGAAGGCATAGGCCACCGTCTGGAACAGCGGGACGGCAACCGCCTTGGTAGTCGGGTCGGGTCGATACCCGGCGTGAACCGACAGAGTCTCGAAGCGCCAGTCTGGATTGCTCATGAATCGTCTTTCCGGGTGTCGATGAGCGGCGAGCGTAGGGCGCGTGAGCAGGCGAACGAACCAACAAATGACGATATGGATTGCAGGCTCGCCTCGCGAACGAAGGAATAGACGTACGACTTGATATCGATATGCATCGATCTTGGTTCAGGCGCAAGGCTTCGTCACTACGCTGCCGGCACTCGTCATAACAGGTTGCCGGTTGAATGAAGTCGAATGCTGCCGAGCTGATCGCGCTGCCCAGCGCGCCACTGCACGCCCGAATCAAGGATGCGCTGCGTAGTTGCATCCTCGAAGGCAGCTATGCGCCGCTGTCGCAGCTGCCTTCCGAGAGCGAGCTCGGCGCCAGCTTCGGCGTCAGCCGCATTACCGTGCGCCAGGCTCTTGCACATCTGCAGCGCGAAGGGCTGATCTACACGCTGCAAGGCAAGGGCAGCTTCGTCTCGCGGCCGAAGGCGTTCCAGAACGTCAGCAGCCTGATGGGCTTTGCCGAATCGATGTCGGCGATGGGCTACGAGGTGGTTAACCAGTTGCTCGATCTGCGCTTCGTCGCGGCCGAGGCGCAGGTGGCGGAGCGCCTGCAGCTGGCCGAGGGTGCCGAGGTGACGGAGATCCGGCGAGTGCGGCTGCTCAACCGCGCACCAGTGTCGCTGGAAGTGACCTATGTGCCTGCATCGCTGGGGCGCAAGCTCGCGCAGGCCGATCTGGTCACGCGCGACATCTTCCTGATCATCGAGAACGAGGGCGGCCTGCCGCTCGGACATGCCGAGTTGAAGATCGATGCGACGCTGGCGGATGCGGAGCTGGCCGCCGCGCTGCACACGAGCGAGGGCGCACCGGTGATGCGCATCGAGCGCCTGACGCACGACACACACGGCCGGCCGATCGACTTCGAGTTTCTCTACTTTCGGGCCGACACCTTCCAGTACCGGCTGCGCGTCGATCGCCAGCGCGGGCAGGGGAACTGACATGCAGACCTTCGAACACGAATACGACGTGGTCGTCGTCGGCGGCGGCACCGCCGGCCCCATGGCTGCCGTCAAGGCCAAGCAGGCCAACCCCGCGTTGCGCGTGCTGCTGCTGGACAAGGCCAACGTCAAGCGCAGCGGCGCGATCTCGATGGGCATGGACGGCCTGAACAACGCCGTCATCCCCGGCCATGCGACGCCCGAGCAGTACGTGCGCGAGATCACCATCGCCAACGACGGCATCGTCAACCAGAAGACGGTGATGGCCTATGCCGCCAACAGCTTCGCGATGATCGAGGAGCTCGATCGCTGGGGCGTGCGCTTCGAGAAGGACGAGACCGGCGACTATGCCGTCAAGAAGGTGCACCACATGGGCAGCTACGTGCTGCCGATGCCCGAGGGGCACGATATCAAGAAGGTCCTGTACCGCCAGCTCAAGCGCGCGCGCGTCGAGGTCACGCACCGGCTGGTGGCCACGCGCCTGCTCACTGCGGAGGATGGATGCATCGCTGGCGTGATGGGCTTCGACTGCCGCACCGCCGACTTCCATGTGATTCGCGCGAAGTCGGTCGTGCTGAGCTGCGGCGCCGCGGGCCGGCTCGGCTTGCCCGCATCGGGCTATCTCTTCGGCACTTACGAGAACCCGACGAATTCGGGTGACGGCTATGCGATGGCGTACCACGCGGGCGCCGAGTTGTCGGGCCTCGAGTGCTTCCAGATCAACCCGCTGATCAAGGACTACAACGGCCCGGCCTGCGCCTACGTCACCGGCCCCTTCGGCGGCTACACGACCAACGCTCGCGGAGAGCGCTTCATCGAGTGCGACTACTGGAGCGGCCAGATGATGTGGGAGTTCTACCAGGAACTGCAGGGCGGCAAGGGCCCGGTGTTCTTGAAGCTCGACCACCTGGCCGAGGAGACGATCGCGACGATCGAGACCATCCTGCACACCAACGAGCGGCCGAGTCGCGGCCGCTTTCACGCCGGCCGCGGCACCGACTACCGCGAGCGCATGGTCGAGATGCACATCTCGGAGATCGGCCTGTGCAGCGGGCATTCGGCGTCGGGTGTCTGGGTCGACGAACACGCGCGGACAACCGTGCCCGGGCTGCATGCCGCAGGCGACATGGCCTGCGTTCCGCACAACTACATGCTCGGCGCCTTTGTCTACGGACGCATTGCCGGCGAGAGCAGCGCCGCGTTCTGCGAGGCGCGCGACTTCGCGCCGCTCGATGCCGCGCAGGTCGAGCAAGAGCGCGCCCGCGTGTGGGCGCCGCTGCAGCGCGAGCACGGCCTGCCGCCGAACCAGGTCGAATACAAGCTGCGCCGCATGGTCAACGACTACCTGCAGCCGCCCAAGGTCACACGCAAGATGGAGATCGGCCTCGAGCGCTTCGAGGCGATCCGCGACGACCTTGACCAACTGAAGGCGAACGAGCCGCACGAGCTCATGCGCGCGCTCGAGGTGCACGCGATCCGCGATTGCGCCGAGATGGCCGCACGGGCCTCGCTGTACCGCACTGAAAGCCGCTGGGGGCTTTACCACGCGCGTGTCGACTTCCCCGAGCGAAACGACGCCGAGTGGTTCTGCCACGCGCAGCTGAAGAAGGACGAACACGGCGAGATGAAAAGCTTCAAGCGCGCGATCGAGCCCTACATCGTGCCGATCCACGACACCGAGCGCGATGCCTACCGGCATCTGCGCATCGTGGCCCCGCTCGACGCCGTGCCCGCATGAGCCGCCTTGCGACAGGAGACACAGGAGAAGCACGCATGCAGATCGCCCCGCTCGCATTCCACCCGACAGCCGTCCCGGTGTCGGTCGATGCCGACAAGTGCATCGCCGACAAGGGCTGCACCGTCTGCGTCGACGTGTGCCCGCTCGACGTTCTGGCCATCGACCTTGTCAAGGGATCGGCCTACATGAAGTTCGACGAGTGCTGGTACTGCATGCCGTGCGAGAAGGACTGTCCGACCGGCGCAGTGCATGTCGACATTCCCTACCTGCTTCGATAGGCCCCAAACCTCCACACGCGAAAGAGACTGACCGTGAACGCGATCAAGCCCCTGAGTGCCTTGCTGCTCGCCGTCGCATTGACTGGCGCGCGTGCCGAAACCATCCGCGTTGCCATCGGCACGCAGGACACTACCATCAACTGCGCTACCGGCGGCCTGTTGATCCGCGAGCTGAGGCTCCTCGAGAAGTACCTGCCGCGCGAGGGCAAGTACAAGGACGTGAGCTACGACATCCAGTGGAAGAACTTCACGTCCGGCGCGCCGCTCACGAACGAGATGGTGGCCGACAAGCTGGACATCGGCTCGATGGCTGACTTCCCCGGCTCGAACAATGGCGCCGCTTTCCTGAAAGCCGGCAAGCGCAGCCTGTTCATCACCGTGCTGTCGGGCAGCACGCTGGGAAGCGGCAACGGCATCGTGGTGCCGCGCGACTCGAAGGTCACGCTGCTGTCGGAGCTGAAGGGCAGGACGATCTCGGTGCCGTTCGCGTCCACGGCGCACGGCATGCTGCTGCGGGCGGTGGCCGCGCAAGGGTGGGACCCGCAGAAGGACGTCAACATCATCACCCAGGCGCCCGAGGTGGCGGGGCCTGCACTGCTGGCCGGCAAGATCGAGGCGCATGCCGACTTCGTGCCCTTCGTCGAGCTCTTCGAGCACCGCGGCATCGCGCGCAAGATCTTCGACGGCGCGCAGGCCAGCACGCCGACTTACCACGGCTCGCTCGTGAACGCCGAGTACGCGCGCAAGTACCCCGAGGTCGTGGTCGCGTTCCTGCGCGCAGCCATCGAGGCCGACCGGCTGATCGCCGCCGAGCCCGAGAAGTACAGCGAGCTGATCGAGAGGGTGACCGGCATCGATGCTGCGGTCGACTACCTCTATCACGGCCCACTCGGCTTGCAGACGCGCGACTTCACGTGGAAGCCCGAGTACCGCCAGGCGCTGAAGACCTCGATCGAGACGCTCAAGCTGATGGGGCGCGACTCGACACTCAATGCCGACACCTTCATCGACGACCAGTACATCCGTGCCGCCTTCAAGCAGGCGAACCTGAGCTACGAGGCGCGGCTTGTCTACCACGACAAGCTGCCGCTGAAGGCCAACGATGCGCTCACCGGCAAACCGATCGCCGACGTGCAGCGCGTCGCCGGCATCTGGGTCAAGGGTGAACCGAAGGTGCGGCACTACGCGAGCATCGAGAACGCGCTGGCCGACCTGCAAAGGGTCGAACGAGCGGGCGGCACGGCGCGTGCGGTGTACGTGCACGACCTGATCCACCGCATCAAGTTGCTGGCGCCGACCGCCTGGTACGCGGTCGACGCGAAGGGGCAGCTCAGCGCGTTCCTGCAGAAGGACGCCGCTGCGGCCTACGCGTCCGCCAACAAGGGCCGCGTGCTTGATTTCGCCGGCGCGCACGCGGCGGCGAAGTCAGCGGTGTGACGCGATGAGCGCGCTGCCCTCTGCTGCATCGCTGCCGCTCTCGACCGCATCCCCGGCGGCGGCGTCGACCGCGGCAGCGACATCGCCACGCTGGGCGCGCGGGTCGCTGCGGATCGTGTCGCTGGTCGCGTGCCTGCTGCTGTGGCATCTGGCTGCCTCGCAGCGCTGGAACCTCGGCGTGGTGACGTTCGCCAACGTGCCGTCGCCCGCCGAGGTGCTCGCGGCCGGGTGGCGATTGCTGCAGTCGTCGAAGCTGCTCGCGCACCTCGCAAGCAGCCTCCTGCGCATCGGCCTGGGGTTCGGTGCGGCGTTCATCGCGGGCGTCGGCTTCGGCCTCTTGATCGGGCGTCTGCGGTGGGCCCGCCATGCGCTTCTGCCGCCGTTGGAGGTGCTGCGCCCGATCCCCGCGGTGGCGTGGATTCCGCTCGCGATCCTGATGTTCCCGTCGTCCGAAGGCAGCATGGTCTTCATCACGTTCACCGGCGCGGTGTTCCCGATCCTGCTGAACACGATCCACGGCGTGGAGGCGGTGGATCCTCGTCTCGTCGCGTCGGCGCGCAGCCTGGGCACGCGGCGCTGGCAACTGTTCGCCGAGGTGATCGTGCCGGGCGCGGCGCCGAGCATCGTCACCGGGTTGGCGATCGGGATGGGCACGTGCTGGTTCTGCCTCGTGACCGCCGAGATGATCGCGGGCCAGTACGGCATCGGCTACTTCACCTGGGAGTCGTACACGGTGCAGAACTACCCGAGCATCGTGGTGGGGATGCTGTTGATCGGCGCGCTTGGCATGGGAAGCAGTGCGCTCATCCAATGGGCCGGGCGGCGGCTGATGCCGTGGCAGCGGCCACAGCGGGAGACGCCATGACCACCTCGTTGGCGACGCCGCACGGCGGCCATATCGCGATCGAGCGGGTCAGCATCGAGGTGGGCGAAGGAGCAGGGCGCTTCGAAGTGCTGCACGACGTGTCGATCGCGGCGGCGCCGGGCGAGTTCATCTGCCTGCTCGGGCCGTCGGGTTGCGGCAAGTCGACGCTGCTCGGCGCGCTGGCCGGCCATCTTGGCATCGCACGCGGTTCGCTGCGACTGGACGACGTCGACATCGCAGGTCCGGACCCCGAGCGCGGGCTGGTGTTCCAGCAGCACACGCTGTTCCCGTGGAAGACGGCGCTCGACAACGTCGCCTACGGGCTGAAGATGAAGGGCGTGGATCGGCTCACGCGCGAGCGCGAAGCGCGTGCTCTGATCGAGATGGTCGGGCTGGGCGGCTTCGAGCGCCGTTATCCGCGTGAGCTTTCGGGTGGCATGCAGCAGCGCGTCGAGATCGCGCGCGTGCTGATCAACCGCCCGCGCGTGCTGCTGATGGACGAGCCCTTCGGCGCGCTCGATGCGCTGACGCGCGTGCGCATGCAGGAATTGCTGCTGGACCTGTGGGCGCGCCTGCGGCCGACCATCGTCTTCGTCACGCACGACATCGACGAGGCGTTGTTCCTCGCCGATCGTGTGCTGGTGCTCAGCGCGCGGCCGGGGCGCATCGTCGAGGAGCTGCGCGTTCCATTCGAGCGGCCGCGCCGCGCCGAGCACCTGACCGATCCGGGCTTCATCGCGCTGAAGCGTCGTTGCCTGGCCTTGCTTCGCCATGACGTCGATGCACCGGCGCATGAACGGCTCACGCCGCTGGGGCCGCCACTCGCACCGCCATCGACTTTGCGCTTCGCCATCTGATCCATGACCCTCGAACCGATTGACACCGATCCGCTGATTGCCGGCTTTCAGCAACGTCTTGCCGACCCCGATGCCGGCGTGCGCCGCGTGGCGCTGCTCGACTTCGCCGACGTCGAGGACGAGACGCTGCTGCCGGCCATCGCCGGGCTGCTTCGCCACGATCCCGATCCCGCGCTGCGTGCCGAGGCCGCTCGCACGCTGGCCGGCTGGGGTGACGGCGACGTGGTGGATGCGCTGGCCGACGCGCTAGCCGACGAACCGTTGGTCCGGGAGGCTGCGGCCCGCTCGCTCGCCGAGCTGAAGGACGTGACGGCCGGTGCCCGGCTCGTTCCTCGGGCAGGCGACGCAGACGCCTTCGTGTGCGCGGCAGCGCTGCACGCCCTGAAGGAGCTGCGGGTCGCCGCTGCCGCCGAGCCTGCGACTGCCGCGTTGACGCATCCGGACGCCGCGGTTCGCCGGGAAGCCGTCGGCGTGCTGGGCTGGCTGCGGCACGCGCCGGCGTTGCCGGAGCTGGCGCGCCTGGCGCAGGCAGACGCTGACACGGAAGTCCGCCGCGCGGCGACCGGTGCGCTGGGCCTGGCCCCTGCCGAGCAGGCGTCATCGGTGCTGCCGGCGTTGTGTGCCGCGCTCGGCGACGCCACGTGGCAAGTGCGCGAGGAGGCTGCGACGACACTGGGCAAGCTCGCGCAGCCCGCCGCGCCTGGGCCGCAACGTTCGGCGGCCTGCGCGGCCTTGCGCGAGGCGATGGACGACGAGTACTGGCAGGTGCGCCTGCGCGCGGCAAGGTCGCTGGGTCGACTGCGCGACGCCGACGCCTTGCCAGTGCTGATCGCAGCCCTGGTCAATCAGGCCGGCAACCTGCGCAAGGAAGCCGCCATCGCGCTCGGCGAGGTCGGCGATGCCCGCGCGCTGCCGGCACTGGAGGCCGCGAACGCGGACCCTGATCCGGAAGTGCGCAAGGCCGTGCGTCTGGCCAGCCAACGCTTGCGATGAGCGGATCGGCCATTCCCGAGGCAGTCGAGCTGGCACCGGCGCATCTGAGATTGCGCTGGTCCGATGCAGATGTCGTTCTGGCTGCGGCGACTCTGCGAGCCGCGTGCCGCTGCGCTCACTGTCGAGTAGCCACGCCAGGCGCAGAAGTGTCGCCGGTAGATCCAGACATCACGCTGAAGCACGCGGAACCCGTGGGTCAGTATGCGCTGCAGCTGACCTTCAGCGACAACCACGCGCGTGGGATATATCCCTGGTCCTTGCTACGCGAGCTGAGCCTGGTTGGCACGACAGGTTTCACTCAAGGAGCCGCCGATCACCGAAGCTAGACGAATTCCGGCAGTCGGCCATCAGCCGGCATTGGTGAACGGCGGGTCCAGAGCATTCCGGTTGCGAGCGCACGTTGCGCGACAGGCGATCACCCTGTTGCGATCGCTATCGTCGACAAGCTTGTCCGCCTGTCATGGCGCCCGCGACAGGATGCCAGTGCGCCGCGTTTCTGCCGCAGGGGCTACACGGTCTGCGCGGCGGCTGTCGCGATGCCGAGGAAAGCCTGCCGGGTCGTCATTCGATCACCTCATCAGCGCTCAGCAGCACGCTCTTCGGGATCGTGATGCCGAGAGCGCGTGCGCCCTTCAGATTGACGACCAGCTCGAGCTTGGTCCCCTGCTCGAACGCGATCTCGCCCGGCTTCGTGCCCTTGAGGATCTTGTCGACGAGCGCGGCACCGCGGCGCCACATCGCCGGGAAGTCGCCCTGGTACGACGCCAGGCCGCCGGCGTCGAGGTAGCCCCCGCCGCCCCAGACCGAGGGCAGCCGGTGCTTCAGGCACAGCTCGCCCAGCTTCGCGCGCTGGACCCAGATCATCGGGTCGGCGAGCACGAGGACGCCGTTGACGCGCTCCCTCACCAGCGCCGCGAAGGCGGCGTCGAAGTCATCCGGGCCGCGCACTTCGGCCAGACTGACCGCGACACCCAGCCCGGCCTCCCACCGGGGTACGGCGTCGGCGAGCGTCTTCGGCGGCGCCGTGGCGGGGTTGAACACGACCGCAAACCGCCGCGCCGCGGGCACGATGTCCTTCAGCAGTTGCAGGCGCTTCGCGAGCAGGCCGGTGAACGCGGCCGAGATGCCGGTGATGTTGCCGCCCGGCCGCGCGATGCTCGCCACCAGCCCCATCTGCACCGGGTCGTCGACCCCGATCGCGACGATCGGCAGCGTCCTCGTCGCCTCCTTGGCGAGCAGCGCCGCGCGCAGGCCCACCGTCACCAGCAGGTCGAGGTCAAGGCGCAGCAGTTCGTCGAGCAGCGCCGGGTAACGCTCGTCCTTGCCCTCGGCCCAGCGGAACTCGATCGGCGCGAGGTTCTGCCCTTCGGTCCAGCCCAGCTCGCGCAACCCCTGGCGGAACGGTTCGACCGTGTAACGCAGCGTCACGGGGTCGTGGCTACCGCCTTGGTAGCCGATGCGCGGCTTGCGGGTCGACGGCTGCGAGAGGGCCGGCGCCGCAACGACCAGCGCGATGGCAGTGCTGAAGACCATTCGCCGCTTCATGGGTGCTCCTTGGCGTGAAAGCCGGCCCACGTCGCCCCTACCTCCCGCCCGTAGCGGCGAACACCGCACATTCTGCGCCGTGAAGGCCGCAGCGTGAGCGGGCGTCGTCTGGTGTCCGCTGCGCGAGCGCGGCAACCGCTCAGCCGAACGCGCCTGCCGCCACAGTGTTGCCGCCCGTCTACCCGATACGCACCACGGCCTAGCTGCACAAATGCGGCACGCCGCGCGAATGGTCCGATGTCTGCTACTCGGCAGAGAGATTGCAGTGTTGAAGGACCGGACCGGGTCGGATGCCGGTACTCCTTTTGCGCAACTGGTCGGCAGCAATGCGGCATAGACCTGACGGTGAAGACTCAGCGACAGCAATGTGAGGGCATGCCGTCTCTCGG
>Ga0075366_10000912_pt1 | contig 14318 bp, 27 predicted proteins | sample EndMethybrTD3031_FD_72351 | JGI IMG/M metagenome (GOLD analysis project Ga0075366, IMG submission 72351) | Populus endosphere microbial communities from Tennessee, USA - Endosphere MetaG P. TD hybrid TD303-1 | ecosystem: Host-associated > Plants > Roots > Endosphere | place: USA: Tennessee...
ATAACGGGTGCCCGTGTGACCGGGGACTTTCCCAGATCCTGGATCAATCACCTGACACGACAGCTTCCCGGCATCCGATGGCTGCTCCGTGGTCATGACGCCATCCAGCGCGCGCGCGCGACCGCCAGGTTGCGGATCGAGCACGTGGCTGTTGGCAACTTCGCGAGCATGGCAGACAAGTGTGCCGAGCTACCCCTCGTCACCGCGGGTGCCTCCATCTCGGTGCGTGTGATGAATACGGGTGATCAGCCCCTTGTGGCACGTGTTCTCGTAGAGGGAACACTCTCGTGAGCCACAACGGCGACTAGTGAAACTTGGCTCTCATTTGAGCTCGAGCTCGTTGCGCAGCCTCTGGATGGCAGCCCGTTGCTGCCGAATTCGCACAATACGCCCGTCGGCCCTGTACAGATGCGCCTGACCGGCAAGCTTAGCTCGATCCAGTGCAGCGATCGCGGCATCGAGATGATCTGTGATGATGCGCAGGCCGCACGACTCGCAGCGATTCGCCTCCATCTCACCAAGGCAGATACCACACCTCATGACTTGCTCTTTCTAGACGCGGACCCCCAACGAGCCCCCGAGCCAAACGGCACAGTGGCGTTGAATACATCTGGCTCCATGCTGCCGTACCGGGCCTCATCCTCCTCGTACGCACGCTCCACGAGCGCACTCTCCTGGCTGGTGAGCGCCTCGCCACGCTTGGATTTGCAGCGCAGCTGGAACACTTGCCTCCAGTCAGCGTCCGTCAGTTTAGAGCGCCTTGCCATGACAGTACTCCCTAACAGCACTCACTTGACACGCGCCATGCTCCGCGCCTGGTTCACGATCGCCCGTGCCTCTTTCTGACTCATCCATGTGCGCTCTCGAATCATGCGGATACAGCCCTCAAGGTTGCCGGATACCAGCGCAGCGTTCTCACTGATAGTGAGACCACAGGCTCCCGGCTCATCTAGCTTGACTTTGACAGCGTGCAGTATGATGGCCAGCTGGTCCTTGGACAGAGAATCGAGCTTCTCTAGAAGATCATCGAGAGCATTTCGTCTTTCCATCTCAGGGCGTCTTGCCATGACTACATCCTCTTGCTGTGTCTACTGACAGCAGGTCAACTCATACCACCTGAGCGTCCATGGGACCTCAGCCGTTGGCAGATCCTGTCGCTCACAGGGCACGTGTCGGCCCAGTTTCGTGAGCCACTTCTGATCGTCCCTCGCCTGCTCAGGCCCCTTGACCTGCACCTCGATACCGCTACGTAGTCGCACCACGAATCGTGTGACGAAGTCCCCACGGTGCCCGTGACTTCGTTCCGCCCGAACGAGCACGGCGCCCCACCAGCCCAGGGGCCCGGATCGGACGGTGGCCCCTGCCGCCACGGATCTGGTCCGTCGAGGGAGCCGTAGATGAGCGTCGTTCCCCTCACTCTCAGTACCCGATCTCGCGGCGCTGGCGCTCCGTGTCGACTGCATCCATGGCGTCGAGCCATGTGTCCGCGGCCCCCTCGATGCGGTCCCGTGCGAATGTGACCGCAACGTGCCGCTGGGGACTGCCCCCCGTATGATCGATCCACTGGATCGCGCTCCGGTGGGGCCAGCGCTCCTCGCACATCCCCTGCACACGCGCCATCGTCTGCGGCTCACCCTCTTGCCGGTGCGCGGCGATCGCCTGCTGGCGCCTGGTCAGCATGTCAGATGGTACTCCCAGACGCTTCCAACCACACACCAACCGCGAGCGCTGGCTCCCCGATCCCACATGGGCTTGATCATGTCCCAAGACTTGTGCCAGAGCTCGAAGTCATCCGTTGGATCCTCAAGCTGCGGACCATCGCAGTACAGGGTCCCCGCCATGATCAGACCAACGAGGAACAGCTCGAGGTCGACCAGGGCGCCTTCGGAGATCATGTCACCCCATTCATTGCAAATCATGCACCCCACCGTGGGAGTCCCTAAGACCATGATCATAGGCCCCTGGGTGAACATTCACCCGTGTCAAGTTGTTTACGGAGTACCGAAATTGTGGCTCCGAAGGCTCAGCGCGCCGCGGTCATTGGAGAGGTGCCACCGTCCGCATGATGCGCGCCTGCAGGGGCCCCTGCCCGCATGCTCCCTCGTGGGGGCGGTTGGGTGACGGACGAGACATGTAAAAATTGTACTGTGCCTGCCGCCTGGCATGCAAGGTGATGGATCCACGCCCGGGAGTGATCAGGTCCCGCGAACAAAATCGCCTGGTCATCGTTCTGGTAACATGGGAGATGTCTGCGAGGACCTCGTCAGTTTTGCCGATGGTGAGTTGGAGGAGGCGGCGGCCGAGGAGTTCCGTTTCCACCTGAGGAGCTGTGGGGCCTGCCGGATCGATCTCGTGGATGTCGTACAGCTCTCCGCGAGGCTCAGCACGCTCGATGAGCGCCCTCCAGACGTCAAAAATTTTCTGGAGCGTGTGCTCCCAGCGGTGATTGTCCTGTTGATCTGTGCACTGGTCCTCTCTCCGACATGCGGGGTGTAACTCCATGAATGCACGTGCACGCCAGCGAGATGGATCCTGGGGTACAGCAATACCCAGTGTCCCGCTGACCACGCGAGGTGGTGAGTGCTGGAGACGGGTATCTATCTACCCAAGTTGTCAGATGGGGGACTTAGCCGTGGTGGAGCATGGGCACGTCTCGTGCTTTATCTGGCGAGCATGACCATCAAGATCAAGGTTGGCTCCCTCGTCCTGACTGCGCCCCGTGATGAGAGCCTGCCGCAGGAGTTCGCGGCGTGGCACCAGACGGTGCGGATCGCTCCGGGCACGTACGATGTGTTTGCCTACCTCGATCATGGAAACGGTGCGGACCGCGTGCTCCAGCTCTCCGCGACGTGCGAGGGCATCACGGTCAGCAGCAACTTCCGATCGCACATGTTCGGATCGTGGGGGAAGAGCGACAACAACCGGAACGGCCAGCGCGCCACAGCGCACGTCGGGCTACCGACCTACGGTCTGGTAGAGGCTGTGTTCCCGTCGCTCCTCGCGCAGACCACGCTGTGTGACGCGCTGGTCCGCACCGAGTGGGATCCCCGTGAGATCGATCCCAAGTCGACCTCTGGGAAGATGTGGCGCTTCACCTGGAACCCCGAGCGACGGCCGATCATCATCGAGCAGCCCCGCCATGGTGGTGGCGGGACCTGCCTGGCAGCCCTCGAGGACTACCGTCGGTTCAGCGTCGACGGTGTCGAGCGACCCCTCAGCGCCATGCGGGAACTCGACATCTCGTTCCAGTCCCTGGGCCACAACATCGATCACCTCACCATCAACGAGACGGCGACGGGCTATTCCTGGAGTCTTGGGCAGAACCTCAGGGTCACGCGCCTGGCATAACCAGGGCCATCATTGCGAGCCGGGGCGTTCGTCGAGGTCTCGACCAGCTGTCGAGAATTGGCCGTTCGTCACGTCCGAGAAGGAAGAGAGAGGGAAAGACCATGTCTGTTGATCGCTGCACCTACGTCATGAACATCATTGCCCCCAAGTTCACCATGGCCCACGAGGGCATCACGGGTGACGAGCCGGAGGCGGCCGGTATCTACACCGTGAGGGCGGTTGCCCCCTCGATGGCACGGGGGAACGAGCTCCTCGCCAGCGTGACGCAGGCGCTCAGCCAGGAGGGCTACACGGTCCGCGCGACGATCGAGCCGCGCGAGGACGCTAGCGCCGCGCTGATTTTCCGCGTGGACGTGGGGGCCGTCAGGGCGGCGCTGTAGGCCGGATCAAGCCATGAGGGTACTGTCGACGGGAGAGCGCGTGGTGTGGGCCGCAGCCTACGCCCTGGTGGTTCAGACGTCGCACCGGCGTGAGCATGTGATCGATGCCATTCGGGCATGGCCCCCGAGCGTCGTCGAGGAGGCCCGCAGGCAGTTGGCGGTTGCCTGGAACGTCCGACGCATGGACGGTTAGCCCCCCTCGCGAGGAGGCTCCGCAGTACCTGATCGTAATAGCCTGACACTGACTATAGGAGACAGCTGATGGAATGCAGCCACGATGACATCATCGATGTGCGTGACGCCCTGATCCTCAAGAGGGACAAGGTGTCACTGTCCGTCCTCGAGCAGAACTTGCTCCGCGACTGCGACATAGCGCTGGGCCTGGAGCGTTGTGACAAGCGGGTGCGTGACGAGGCCCGCGCGCGTGTGGCCCAGCTCCGTCAGCAGTACCTGGGGAGCTCGTGGAGCGCGCGGTGAGCCGCCCCCGTGCTGCCGTCTACACGGCAACAGCCGTCACCATTGATTGCCCTCACTGTGGGGAAGCTCTCCACAGCCCTGGCGACTCGGTGTTCTGGACCGTTGATGAGCTCGCGCTAGCCATCGAGCGTGAGCCGTCGCGCCTGTGCAACTCGTGCGACGAGCCATTCGTGCTCCGGTCCCAGACCGCGTGCCAGCTGGTGCTGGGCACTGGCGCCGTCAGTGCTCTTGGGGGAGGATGAAGGCCATGAGCAAGAAGATCGCCGAGACGCGCGTGTTGTCCCCGAGTGAGTACCCAGAGAGCATCACTGCTCCATCATTCCCGGGGGCTCATCTACCGAGGGTGATCTTCGCCGCCCAGCACCCGCTGGGGCTCTACCACGTCGAGGACCAGGGTGCAGGTACGCATGGCGTTTACTTCACCCCCCGTCGCGCGAAGAAGCCACGCCGCGTCGCGACCGCGAGCAGCATGCCAGGGGCGCTCCAGCGCATCTCCCGGCATGAGGACGAGCTGATCTATCCCGGTGCTCCCCGTGAAGAGGGTAAGCACGGCCCCGTCTCGATCTACGCCCTGGGTCAGCGCACCGGGGAGCCCAAGCCCAAGAGTCAGCTCGATCGCGAGCTGGACGCGTGGCTCGCCAACCATGGCTACACGACCTGAGGAGGGTGCCATGGCTCCCCCAAGAGCTCTCCGCATCACATCCCGTCAGCGGGAGGTGCTCGATCATCTCTCCAGGAAGAAGGCGTTCTCTAGTGAGAGTGCCCAAGCTGTGCCCGGTTTTGACGAGTTTCTTGCTGAGAAGCTCGCGCAGGGTGGGGTGATCAACAAGCGCTACGAGGCCTCGCGGGGGGCAGTCTACTGGATTCGTGGGCAGGCAGAAGATGCGACGGGCAGTAGCGCCCCCGCGGGCTTCATCGTGGTCCTCCACCGTGATCTCGTGACACCATCAGGGCAGCGGGAGAACTTCTTCTTGGCCCGTGCCCCCTACGACGGCAGGGGGATCACGTTCCGTCGCCTCCTGCGGGGCTGGATGCAGAGACTCGATCTACGCCCGAGGGACCTACTCAGCGGTGCGATGGGCTTCGAGCTGGTCGGCCCCCATGACGCGATGTTTGATGGTGATCACGTGATCCTCGATGCCCAGGCACCATGATACGCGTGTCGCGCGCTCCCAAGATTTGCCGTCGCTGCCGGCTGGCCCGGGTGAGACCAGGTTGGACGTGTCGATCATGCGGAGTCAAATGTTGTGAGCACCTGAGCGCCCTCAAGGTTGCTCACGGGGACTCAGGCAACTCACAACCTCTGGCAGCTCTCGCGACCTGTGTGAAGTGCTGGAAGTGAGTCTGATGTGCAGAGGATCTTCGTAGAGCCCATAAGCAGGTAGTGGATGGCTGTGATGCGCGGCACTCGCGCTCAGACTTTATGACAACTAACACTCAAGGAACGACATGGGCCATTTCGCCATGACTTGCAGCGCCTCTGGGCTAGGCATCAGCGGGGGAACCCCCGTACGCTGCCTGCTCCTCACCGCCTCCCCCTACGTGGGCGACGACCCGCGCAAGACGTGGATCGTGCGGACCCCGCCGATCCGCGCAGAGTACAACGACTACGGCTCCATCAAGAACATTCACCCGAACGACGAGGGAATCGCGCAGCTCTGGACGCGCGGCTTCCGCGAGGACGTCGTCGAGAAGGGTCTTGGCGACAACTCGTGCCACGACGTGCCGGTACCGCGCAACATGTCGTTCGAGCAGATGCTCGCCGCGATCCAGGAGGGACGTCTTGAGGTCCGCCAGGACGCCAAGCGCTTCTGGATGCGTCCGCTGGCAGGAGAGGACGACCAACCACGATATACGACGCTCCGACAGCGTGTCGAACGGATTCTCGAGGAGCACTGGCCCGGAGGGGTGTCCAAGGGCGCCGATGAAGACAAGTTCTACATCGACGAGCCGGTGCCGTACCTAGCCCGGGTGCGCTGGGGCGCATACCAGAGTGGCCAGGCACGGCTAGACATGCTGAGGTCCGCACATGCCGCGATCGAGGGCCGGTCGCTCGGCGACATGGGCATGGGGGGCGCCAAGGAGCCGACGGGGCTCGTCGGCATGGTCACGGCAGGAACGGGCAGATACGCGGAAGACGTTAACCTGTTGGTGCACGCCGCGCCCGCCACTGAGGGCCAGCACGTCACGGGAGCACAGTGGGACATGGGCCCAGGACAGGACGCGGATCAGAACAAGACTCTCCGCGTCGGTCTAGCGATGATCCGCGAGGACGTCTGGCAAGCGCTGATCGCGTACCCATACTCGGATTACGTATCGATCCCGTGCGTGAACTGTGGCCAGTCACCGGCTTACCACAAGGATGGAGCCTGCCCGACGGAGTCGATCAACCGCATGCCCTACAAGGAGCATCCGAAGGGTACGACGTATGCGCATGGGCCCGTGTTCTCCGACGACGTGCCGCACGTCTTCCAGCAGCGGTGGTCCGAGTACGTGTGGTACGGGATCGAGGCATTCAAGGCGGTCACGCGGTCAACGTGGAAAACGGTGCTGGCCCACCTGTCGCGGCGCCACGGCACTCCCGCCAAGGAGTACGCGGAGTCGATCAACGTGGACATTCTCGATGATCTTGAGCGGAGAATCGAGGAGGCGCACAGGAAAGACGAGGAGCGCCTCGACGCAATGTCGCCGGAGGATCGTGCCGCCGAGGAGGCGAAGCGCGCCGAGGCTCGTGCGCGCTGGGAGGCCGAGGAGCGTCGGAAGAAGGAGAACCCCTTCTTCGGCGACTTCCTGATTGGCGACCTCGACGTTGGCGACTGCCAACGCCCAGGCGTGTGGGTGTTTCGCGACTCGACGCCCGGCGTCATCGGGATCTCCGAGCACATGTCGATGTTGGTCGCGGACAAGATCGAAGCGACGAGCACCCTGCTCGACGCGCTCGCCGAGCTGTCGGCCGTGAACAGGGCGCTCGGCGGCGTTGGAGTCGTGCTTAGGCCCGCGGCCTCGACAGGTCCGCAGGATCCAGAGTGGCGCGAAAACGTGCGTTTCCTGCGCACGGTCCTGGGCGTCGCAGAGAGGGTGGTTGCGGGTCGAACTGACGACGGGCTTGAGGGCGAGACGGCATTCGCAACCTTCGCCGAGGCTGCTGCCGCTCTGAGCAACGGAGCGTTGGTGCACGTCGCCTCGTCGAAGCCGAAGAGGGCGGTGAGGAAGCTCAAAAAGCCGCCCGTGAGGCGAAAAACGGTCAAGAAAGCGCGGGCGAAGACTGGGCGTCGATGAGTGGTGAGTCGAAAATGACGGCTGGCCTGCGGTTATCTGCTGCAATCGCCGAGTTCGGAATCGAGGAATCGAGGCCGACTTCGATCTCGGCAGGTCAAAATAGGCATGGCTTCCTCAAAATTCAGCGCTGGGAGGTAATTTGCAACCGCGACGAATCTCCAATCGTGTCGTAGCTGCTACAATTACCGGCTATTTCATGCCAACGCGGGGACCTAATGTGCCCGTGTTGATTGGCATGGTTGGGACTGATGATCTGTTCATCCTCGTGTTCTCAACGAGGGAGAAACTTGACGGGATAATGAGGTCACTGGGAATAGCGTATGAGCGCCTCTCGATCGTCACCAGCGGCCCTGATCTACTTGATGAGATCAAGTCGATGAATGCCCGTGCGGACCAGCCATACGAGATCCGTTTAGCCATTGATCTTCACGACGGTGTGGGCATTGTCTGTCAGGTTGCGTTCGGGGCGCCCCTCGCGGAGTTTCTCACCGACCTGCCCCACCTCATTGAGGGCAGGTCCGGTGTCGGATCCACCGACTACTGGGTAGCCTGCAAGGACCTCGCAAAGCTTCAAGAGTTGCTCGTACGCGTGCAATCCGCGCGCTCCCAGGAGACCGGAGGTCTAACTGGACCTTCCTGACAACGCCTAGATCTCGCGTGCGGCCCCGCGGAGTCGCCCGTGATCGGCGATCACCTCCTGGAGCTTGTCTCGGGAGCTCCCGTGTCCCTGGAGCCCTTCCGCCAGGCGGCGGAGATACGCCATCATGTGCGGGGGATCCTGGAAGTTCTTGACATACTTGGCGTTGAGGTCCCGGAGAACGTCCCGCTGGGTCTCCGGTTCAGCCTCCCCTGCCAGGATCCGGGCGATTTCATGATCGAGCTGGCGTGCTGTCTTCATGGAGGCTCGGGAGCGACTTCTTGGGCGCCTTGAGTTTCGGCAGATCTTACCCGGAGCTCCAGGGAGGATCATGAAAAAAATAAGGCCCCTGGGTGACGACAATGTGAAAAACTACCTGTAGGACATGTCGAAGAAGAAGAAGGTGCGTCCCGAGAAGCTGATCACGATTCCGTTCGAGTCTCTCGTCATGTACCACAGCAACATCGGCATCCATCGGGGTCGAAAGTACGGCATGCGGGATGTGTTCGGCTTCCACTCGCTCTCGGAGCTGCCATTCACCAGGTTAGCGAGTAGGGTCAAGGCCGCATACGAGGGTAGGGACGTTCCTGACCACAAGGGTTGGCCAGCACAGCGCGAGGCACTCAAGTGGCTCGTCGACAAGGGGATGGACGCGATGTACCAGCTGAAAGATGACATCCGGGTGATCCCGGGACCTGGTCGGACGTACTACCTTCTCGGCGGCAACCACAGGTCGTTGGCGCTCTACATCCTCGGCGCCACGAGTGTTCGTGCAGCTGTGGAGGACTGAGGGAGTGGGCTCATGGGTGACTGCAGGGTCAGTCCACCGACATGGATGCGTCGCGATCTCGTGCCGAGAGACCGTCCGCGGGACCGTGGAGTTATCATGGGCGTCATGAGGACAAAGACCGTCCGAAAGTCCACCAGGGTCCATGCCGCATCTCTGGGCGAGTATGCACCAGATGCAGCGGTGCACGAGGGACGCGTCGAGGTCGTCCTCGTGACCGAGCATGGGCGACGCGAGAGTTACGGTAGACTCATCAGGCGTCGTCGTGTCGGTGACTATCTGGTGCAGCTCACCGATGATGCTGTCCGCGGAATGTGGTGGGTAGTCGCGGTTCGTGTGGATCCACCACGCCAGGTCCTCATCGGCTTCCGGCACGGGCGGCGGGCGGATGCGTCACACGTACTCGATCATGTCACCGAGGATGAGCTCGATCGGGGGCTCGGTGGACAGAGGTCATAACGACACAATCTTGTGTGAGGATCCCATGTCCCAGATAAAGGCGACCGAGATCATCCCAAAGCTCTTCCTTGGCGGACGTGAGGATGCTGAGGCGCTCGGGCCCCGCGTCCCAGACGACTGGACATGCATCTCAGTGACTGAGTACCGATCGAGGTATAAGCGCAGGGAAGAGCTCCCCCGCGAGCCGGACGGTTCGCTCGACATGCCCTTCATGGTGGACTGGCCCGATGGATGGCACGCGGATCAACACAAGCTCGATTTGATCGCTGAGACGATCTGGTGGCGGCTCCTGGTGGGTAGGAAGGTCCTCGTCCACTGCATCCACGCGCAAGAGCGCGCGCCCCTCACCATCGCGTGGTATCTCGCGTGGTCCGGCGCTGCACCGTCGCTCCCTCGCGCATACGAGGCCGTTGTCAGGCTCCACCCACGGACCGAGCGCCGAGACAAGTGGCTGCGGAAGGCGGTGCCCCGGAGGAGATGCCCAGAGCTCCACGGACTGCTCGGGGCAGCCCGAGCGCTTGGGGCAGCCCCCCCGCAGTTTCGTGCAGATGCGGTCGACGCTCTTGACGTTGCCGCGGTTGTCTGGGCCACAAGTGCCGCTCGAGCGTAGCGAATGGATAAGAATCATGAAGTGGAACATCCATATTTACGATCCCAAATCTGGAACCACGACAACGCACGTGAAGGATTATCCTGGAACTTCAGCCTCCATGGCAGATGCTCCAGCGGTGGTCGCAAGGGCGTCGCGTGACTTTCACAAGCGCATGGAATACATCTTGGCAGTGCCCCATCGCAAGATGAGTCGGGGGCATGCCACGAGAAAGACATCCGACCCTGATGCTCCATGGCACGGCCGTGACATTGCCCGAGCAGGATCTGTTGCGAGCTACGGGATCCAGATCGGCGGCCTCCGATACCACGTGGACGTGGCCCGCGATCTTCAGCGTGGAGGTTTCAGTGCGAAACTCCGCAGCGAGGGTATTGGAACACTCATGGAGCCGAATGGCCGCACGCCCTCAGAAGCACTCACTCAGCTGACAAGGGAACTGGCCCAGGGAGACACGACCGATCGCAAGCTCGCCAGGGAGATCACACGGCGGGCCTGGTTCAAGATTGAACTGTAATCCTGAGCAGCTCCTGAGAAATCTTCAATTTGGTCCCAGCCAACGGTAAACTAGGCACGTGCTCTCGGGGCTCGGGGTAGTCCCCCCGCAGCTTCGTGGTTCCGTGGGGATGTGGTCGTTGCGCCTGACGTAGCGGCGGCGGTCTGGGCCAGAAGTGCGGCTTGCGTGTGAGAATTCCCATCCTTGTTTTTTAGCGGTAGGCTCATAGTTGATGAAGAGGAAACGCGCAACACTGAGCGTAAAGAATTTGAAACCAGGGCTGCGCTTTCAAATGCGTGGAGTCAATATCGAAATCCTGCAAGAGCCTGAACATGTAAAGGATCGTTTTGGTCAGCCCTTGGATCGCTGGTGGTCAAGAAACCTTGATACTGGCGAAGAAGGCTATGTCAGTCTTGGGCAGGGCGGCAAATTTTACGATGTTATTCTCTTACCAGACTTGTCAGTTACAAGAAGCCTTAGTCATGCACGTAAGCGCAAGACACCGCGACAGCTCGAGCGGGAGATTGCGCGGAATCTAGCCTCAAGTGGGCAACCGCGGCTCGCGGATCTGTTCACTGATCCAGCGGCGACCAGGGCGTTCGCACGGGAGATGCGTCATGAAATTCAGAAGAAGCAGACTTCTGAGAAGACCACTGCACATCTCGCCGCGCGTCCCTTCGTGGTGAAGTACCTGGAGGGAGGGAGCCGCACATTATTTGGTCGGTACCCCAGTGAGGACGCGGCTCAACCCGTCGCTGATCGGATCGGGGGCTGGATCGAGCATGAGGGCCGTATTATTTATGGCCGCGTCCCGTAGTGGAGGCGAAAGGAATGCTCGATGCCGCGTATCGCAACGTCGTCGTCATACGTCGCGTCCGCGATCCGTTCGGCTACCTTGGCAACATGTCGCCGCACCCCGTCAGCTATCACGGCGCTGGTGGGGAATTCGCGACGGCGGAAGCACTATTCCAGGCTCTACGCTTTCCGAGGGATTCGCCGAAACGTGAGGAAATTCGCTCAGCACGCTCGCCAATGGCAGCGAAGATGGTCGCGAAGAAGAACGTCACGCTCATGCACGTCGAGCCTCGATCCGCGCAGGACCTCGAGAACATGCGATTCGTGCTGTCGCTCAAGGTCGTGAGGCACGTCGAGGTAAAAAACGGATTGCTTTCGACCGGCGATCGACACCTCGTCGAGGACTGCACCGCACGTCAGACCGAGAGCGGTCTCTATTGGGGCGCCGCGCTTCGCGATCGCGAGTGGTTCGGACTGAACACGCTCGGGGTCCTATGGATGGAGGTGCGCACGCGGTTGCGTGCGGCAATGCAGGGTGACATGACCGTGCCGGAGCAGTTGCGATTGGAGGATGTGTAATGGCAGGTCTGAAGATGCGACGGGGCACTGCCAAGCGTCAGGTCAGCTTGAGCATGAGATTGCGCAGAATCTAGTGGGCGATCTCTGGATGAGGACCGAGGTCGCTAGTAACGATGCTCAACGTCGTCGAGCTACTAACCGCCCTGAACAAGCTGCTCCGCTGCTCCGCCGGACCTGGCTGGGGTGTCCCCTCACCCGTATCTCGAGCACCACGGCCCCGCTCCCTCACAGAGACGGGTGATTTTCTACCCAGGCATATGTGCCGGGCACTTACGCCAGCACAACGCCAACTCAACGCCCGGCACGCAAGCTGCTCCACCCGTCTGCGATGCAAAGGACCGCCAAACGTTTCGTCGGGGAGGTCGTCGAGCTCAGCCGCAACTGCGAGCTGGGGCAGGAGGGTGATCGCACGGTCGTGACCTCCCTGGCCTTCCCGTACATAACGCTCAACAACGAGGATCCGAACGCGGCTCCGGGCTGGAGCAAGTCAGCGTGGCGCCCTGCCAGTGATTACGAGACAGCCACGCGCAAGGTGCAGACGTGACTCTAACTGCTGAGACCCTCGCCACACTGGTCATTGTGGCGCAGGAAGCTGTGCTCCTCGAGCGTGCCGCTGGTGTGCCAGCCATCTCACCCATCCGCGGCGATCTTGTGATCGCAACCGATGGCTGTCCACTGGTGGATGGACGCCCCGATCCTGACATGATCGGCTGGTTCATGGGGCATGGCGACGTCCCGTTCCTTGGTGATGAGCGCAAATTGCGTGAGGTCTGGGACATCAGGCCACTGAGCGGGCAAACTGGCACTGCCAAGTGGCGAGAGCCATGGCACAAGGGCAAGATCACGATGCAGGAGTACACATGGTGGTCTGCCGTGCCGTATCTCCGCTGGGAGGGGGCGACCTTTGTCCGTGTCACGTCATCCCTGGACAGGCTGATCAGGGCACTGCTCGGAAAGACCTGATCATGCGCTCCCCCACTGAAGTCGGCAATGGTCCCGAGGCACCATCCCCGAGAGGGGAACGCAGGGGTCTCCGTGACAGCACATCCGCCGATCGCCAGCTGCGCGCTTGGCCAAAAGGTTACCTTCCACCCGGGTCGCGGCGACCGCTGGGCATCCCGGTGTCGTGACACTCCTCGAGAGCGGCTTGCGTCCGGGTCGCGGCGACCGCTGGCATCCCGGTGTCGTGACACTCCTCGAGAGCGGCTTGCGTCCGGACGGGTCCGCATGGCACTTGATCTTCGTCAGCTCAACGCGAGATCTGCCCCGTGCCTACTCCTGATCCTACGGCCGGGCGTTCCTGATTCGAATCGTCAGCGGCTGTGTCGGCTCGGTGGTGTTGGTGTTCGTGATGGTGATCCCGAAGTCCTCGGGCGACGTCCCCGTCATCAAGACCGAGGGCATGAGGTTGGTGAAGGCCCCGGGCGTCAGCCCCAGGGTGAAGTCAACCTGGACAGCATCGCCGAGGCCGACGATGCCCCCCTGGAAGGAGTAGGCCTCTGCCGCGAACGACTGTGGGAGCCGGACCTCGGGGCTCAGGGTCGATCGAAACAGCCCGATGGTGCCAGCTGCATCGGAGGCCAGGCTCAGGCCGTGGATGACGAGCTCGCTCTCGGAGAGTTGTAGGATGTGTGGTGTGCCGGTGAATGACATGCGGACATCCTACCACCATGTCGCCTGACCGCGCCAAGGCTGGATCAGGGAACATCCGAGAAGTTCGAGAGCTGTCCCACTGCCACGCGCTGGTCATAGCCCATCTCGACATCAAACCTCGTCGTGATGCCAACGTCACCGAGGCGCGACGCCATCGTGACGCGTACGCGCCTCCCGGCATGGTCGGCGAATAGCGCCGGGTGGGGCCTGGGCAGGAACTGGCCATGCGCGGGCGCGCGCGCGAACGTGAGGAATCTCCGTAACACCTCCGGGGTGCTCAGATCTTCGATGTAGTCGTCGCAGTGGCGCGTCGTGGGGTCATGCTGCTGGGGAGGCGGAGGGGGCATGGGGCCCATCTTACGCCCTGGCCAGCCATCACTCGACGCCGATCGTCGCCGACACGTTGACGGGTGAGAGGATGTCCCCCGAGACGATGACCCGGACGTCGAGGGTGTCGTTGATCGCGAACAGTGCAGGCCCTGCCAGCACAGATTTGATGCCGAACTCGCCGGGGCCGTACGTGATGGTGAAGCCAGGAACGGGTGCCCCGTTCTGGAGCAACTCGAACACGATCGAGCTGCCGTCTGGCACGATGAGCCCCTTCACGTTCGCTGCCATGTTGCGGGCGCTGTGTGCCGCGGCGATCGGGTAGCTCGGCGAGGTGGTGAGGACGAACCCCGCCCCGAGGCCAATGCCGAAGTCGGCCAGGAAGCTGGGTGTGGGCGCCCCATCCACGGAGGCGGCGGCCTCGCCGGTAAACTTGAGCAGCCCCCCGGAGGCCGCCCCGGTTGCTCCAGTCGCCCCGGTTGCCCCGGTTGCCC
>Ga0075366_10000914_pt1 | contig 14317 bp, 10 predicted proteins | sample EndMethybrTD3031_FD_72351 | JGI IMG/M metagenome (GOLD analysis project Ga0075366, IMG submission 72351) | Populus endosphere microbial communities from Tennessee, USA - Endosphere MetaG P. TD hybrid TD303-1 | ecosystem: Host-associated > Plants > Roots > Endosphere | place: USA: Tennessee...
TGGTGATGGCTCGTCTGAGCAAGTGAAAGTGTGAACCGAATTCATGCAGCGCTGGGGGCCAGCGCCTCGACGAAGCGCCGCAACGGCGGCGGCAACACGGGCTGGCGGTGCACCGCCAGCAGGTAGTGGCGTTGCGCCCAGTCTTCGTTGAGCTTCAGCGGCTGCACGCGAAACACCTTGGCAAAGCGCTGCGCCACCACTGCCGGCAGCACCGCCACGCCGAGGCCGGCTTCGACCAGCTGCGCGATCGCATCGAAGCCGTGCACCTGCATGCGCGCGTTGAGCGTGCGGCCGAGCGCCTGCGCGCGCTCGCGCATCTGTTCCTGCGCCGCGGCGCCAGCGTGCAGGCCGACGATGTCGTGATCGAGCAGTGCGTCGAAGCCATGGCCGCTGCGGCGCGCCAGCGCGTGGCCGCGCGGCACCAGGATCGCGAGCGTCCCTTCGCGATATGCCCGGCAGTCCAGGCTCTCTTCGCGCGCCGGCGCCACGAAGATGCCGGCGTCGGCGCGGCCCTCGACGACGGCGCTCTGCACATCGACGCTGGTCATCTCTTCCAGGCTGATGCGAATGCCGGGATTGCTCTTGGCGAAGCCCGCCAGATCGGCCGGCAGGTGTTCGGCGATCGCGCTGGCGTTCGCCGCCACACGCAGGTGGCCCTTGATGCCGCGCGCGAACTCGGCCACCTCGCTCTCCAGCGCGTGCAGCGACACGTGCAGCGTGCGAATGTGGCGCAGCAGGGCGCGCCCGGCTTCGGTGGGCTCGACGCCGCGCGCGCGGCGCTGGAACAGGCTGACACCCAGGCGCGACTCCAGATCGGACAGGCGCTTGCTGGCGGCCGCGAGCGCGAGGCTTTCGCGTTCGGCGCCGCGCGTGATGCTGCGGGTATCGGCTATGGCGAGCACGAGGTTGAGCGTGACGAGGTCGAAGCGCATCGCGGTATCGCGCGCGTCAGGGCCGATCATCGCCCGCGCACGCCGAGTGTCGATGCGGCAATTGTGAACCGAGCCTTCGCGGCGCGCGAAGGCTCGGGCCGGCAGGCGAGGCCGGAGCGCTTCTAAGGTGGCGGCGCGCCGAACCTGACGTTGATGCCGGTAAAGACGCTGACGTCGTGGCCCTTGGTGCCTTCGGGCGGCTCGGTGTTGTAGGTGTCAATGACCCCGACCGCCAAGCTCAGCGATTTGTTGATCGCGACGTCGAGGTTGGCGTTGAACTTCCACAGCACGCTGCCGCTGCCGTCGAGCGCCGGGGCGGCTTCGAGGCGCTGCTTGAGCGACGTGGTGGACGTCAGCTTGTGCGCCGACTCCTCGGCGAGGAACGCGGTGGGCCGGCCGAAACGCGTGTCGACCTCGCCGGCGATGGTCTGGGTCGTGCTGTAGCGCTCGACCACATAGCCCACGCCGCCCAGCAGCGTGAACGTGTTCGCCTCGGTGTCGATCAGGCGATGGCCCACACCGACCGTGGCCGTGTAGCGCGACGACAGGTCGATCAGCGCATCGCGGTCGAAGCCAAGCCGCCCGAAGCCGAACCAGTGCGGCGCGAAGTCGCGGTCGTACTGGCCGAAGGCGCTTGCCTTGTCGGCCGTGGTGACGCGTTGACCGGCCTCGTCGGTGCCGCGCGCGTAGTTGACCACGGCGCCCAGCGCGAACTTGTCCTGGTCGGAGGCACGCACCGCATCGGTGTTGAGCACCACCGACGTGGTCTTGGTGTTGCCCGAGGTGGCCGACAGCGCGGCGCCAGCGATGCCGCGCCACAACCCGTCCTTGGGCGGCGGCGCGAGGTCGGCCAGCGCCGACGGCGTCAGTGCCCACAGCGACGCCGGTACGGCGATGGTGCAAAGGATGCGATTGAACGTGGCGTCAGATGGCATGGCGACTCAAGCGGCGGCGGCCCCAAGGGCGATCCGCTCGCCGGCAAACAGCGTGCGCGCGGGTGCGGTTCGCTACAAGTCGTTGCGACTCAGCGCCTCGACAACCTCGGGCGGCGCTTGCACCAACTCGATCAACACGCCCTCGCCACCGATGGGGAATTGCTCGTTGCCCTTCGGATGGATGAAGCAGATGTCGTGGCCGGCAGCACCTTTGCGGATGCCGCCCGGCGCGAAGCGCACGCCGTGCGCCGTCAACCATTGCACCGCCTTCGGCAGATCGTCGACCCAGAGGCCCACATGGTTCAGCGGCGTGGCGTGCACCGCGGGCTTCTTGTCGGGATCGAGCGGCTGCATCAGGTCGACCTCGACCTCGTGCGCGCCGCGGCCGACCGCGCAGATGTCTTCGTCGACGTTCTCGCGCTCGCTGGTGAAGTTGCCCTTGAGCGAGAGGCCCAGCATGTCGATCCACAACGCCCGCAGGCGCTGCTTGTCGAGGCCGCCGATGGCCACCTGCTGCAGGCCGAGGATGCGAAAGGGCTTGTCCATGTCAGCGTCGCCCGGCCGTCCGAAGCCGCTGACGCGCCCCCTCGGGGGGCAGCGAACGAAGTGGGCGTGGGGGCTTCATTTTCAGCAGATCAGGCGAACGAAATGATCGGTTGGTCCACTGTCAAGCTCTCTCCGCGCCGAGCCAACACCTCGCGCACCTCGCCATCCTGCGTGGCGGTGAGGATGTTTTCCATCTTCATCGCTTCGACCACTGCGAGCTTCTCGCCGGCCGTCACTTTTTGCCCCGGCTGCACCGCCACGTCGACCAGCAGCCCCGGCATCGGCGACAGCAGAAACTTGCTCAAGTCGGGCGGCGCCTTGTGCGGCATCAGCTTCAGCAGCTCTGCCGCACGCGGCAACAGCACCAAGGCCTCGATCTGCAGGCCGTTGTGCGTGACACGGATGCCGAGCGGATGCTTCGCGCTGCCGCGCTCGATCTGCGCGGTGAACGGCTTGCCGTTGCAGGTGCCGTTGACCAGGATGTCGCCGAGCCGCGTCGGGCTCTGGATCGCGAAGTGACGCTCGCCGATAAAGACGTCGGCCTTGGCAGCCACCGAGTCGAAGGCCTCGACGCGAACGGCATGGTGCTCGTGCTGCCCGTCGGGCTTGAGCACCACCACCACCAGATCGGGCAGGTTCTTCACGCCGTGCCCCGCGAGTTGGCCGCTGATGCCGGCTGAACGTTCGCGCGCCTTGCGCCGCACGAACGCCGACAGCGCCACCAGGAACAACGGATCCGGGTGCGGCACTTCCGACATGCGGAAGCCCTGCGCAAAGTGCTCGGCGATGAAGCCGGTGTTGAAGTCGCCGGCGGCGAACCTGGGGTGCGCCAACAGCGCCGACTGGAACGCGATGTTGCTCGAGATGCCGCGAATCACGAAGCCGTTGAGCGCCTCGCGCATGCGCGCGATTGCTTGCGCACGGTCGCTCCCGTGCACGATGAGCTTGGCGATCATCGAGTCGTAATACATCGGGATCTCGCCGCCTTCGTACACGCCGGTGTCGACGCGCACGCCGCCGTCTTTGGGCATCGGCGCTGCGGCCTGCATCGTGACCGGCGGCGGCAGGTAGCGCGACAGCCGGCCGGTGGACGGCAGGAAGTTGCGCTGCGGGTCTTCGGCGTTGATGCGGCACTCGATGGCCCAGCCGTTGCGCTGCACGTCGGCCTGCTTCAGCGGCAGCCGCTCGCCGGCTGCCACGCGAATCATCAGCTCGACCAGATCGAGTCCGGTGATGCACTCGGTGACCGGGTGCTCGACCTGCAGCCGCGTGTTCATCTCGAGAAAGTAGAAGCTCTGGTCCTTGCCGACCACGAACTCCACCGTGCCCGCACTCTGGTAGTTCACCGCTTGGGCCAGCGCCACCGCCTGCTCGCCCATGGCCTTGCGCGTGGCATCGCTGATGAACGGCGACGGCGCCTCTTCGATCACCTTCTGGTGGCGACGCTGGATCGAACACTCGCGCTCGTTGAGGTAGATCACGTTCCCGTGCGCATCGCCCAGCACCTGGATCTCGATGTGCCGCGGGCTCTCGACGAACTTCTCGATGAACACGCGGTCGTCGCCGAAGCTGGCCTTGGCTTCGTTGCGGCACGACGTGAAGCCGTCGAAGGCCTCCTTGTCGTTGTTCGCCACGCGCAGGCCCTTGCCGCCGCCGCCCGCGCTGGCCTTGATCATCACCGGGTAGCCGATGTCGCGCGCGATCTTCACGGCCTGATCGGGTGAGGCGATCACGTCGTTGTAGCCGGGGATGGTGTGGACCTTGGCCTCCTTCGCCAGCTTCTTCGAGGCAATCTTGTCGCCCATCGCCGCGATGCTCGCGTGCTTGGGGCCGATGAACACCAGCCCTTCCTGCTCGACGCGGCGCGCGAAGTCTTCGTTCTCGCTCAGAAAGCCGTAGCCCGGGTGGATCGCTTGCGCACCGGTCTTCTTGGCGGCATCGATGATCTTGTCGCCCACGAGATAGCTTTCGCGCGACGGCGCCGCACCGATCGGCATCGCCTCGTCGGCCAACTCCACGTGCATCGCGTCGCGATCGGCTTCGGAGTACACCGCGACCGTCGCGATGCCCATCTTCCTTGCGGTCTTGATCACGCGACACGCAATCTCTCCGCGATTCGCGATCAGAATCTTGTTGAACATCGTGGTGCTCTACAGCGGAATGTTGCCGTGCTTGCGCCACGGGTTCTGCAGCTTCTTGTCCTTGAGCATGGCCAGCGAGCGGCAGATGCGGCGCCGCGTTTCGTGCGGCTGGATCACGTCGTCGATGTAGCCGCGTGCGCCGGCGACGAACGGGTTGGCGAAGCGCGCCTTGTATTCGGCCTCGCGCGCGGCCAATTTGGCCGGATCGCCCTTGTCCTCGCGGAAGATGATCTCCACCGCGCCCTTGGCCCCCATCACCGCGATCTCGGCGTTGGGCCACGCGAAGTTCACGTCGCCGCGCAGGTGCTTGGAGCTCATCACGTCGTAGGCGCCGCCGTAGGCCTTGCGCGTGATCACCGTGACCTTGGGCACCGTGCATTCGGCATATGCATAGAGCAACTTGGCGCCGTGCTTGATGATGCCGCCGTACTCCTGGCTGGTGCCCGGCATGAAACCCGGCACGTCGACGAAGGTGATCACCGGCACGTTGAACGCATCGCAGAAGCGCACGAAACGCGCCGCCTTGATGCTGCTCTTGATGTCGAGGCAGCCGGCCAGCACCTGCGGGTTGTTGGCGACGATGCCGACGCTTTGGCCCGCCATGCGCGCGAAGCCGACCACGATGTTCCTCGCATAGTCGGCCTGCAGCTCGAAGAAGTCGCCGTCGTCCACGACTTTCAGGATCAGCTCCTTCATGTCGTAGGCCTTGTTCGGGCTGTCGGGCACCAACGTATCGAGCGAATGATCGAGCCGCTCGGGCGGGTCGCCGCTCGGCCGCAGCGGCACGCCGTCGCGGTTGTTCAGCGGCAGGTAGTTGAAGAAGCGCCTCAGCATCAGCAACGCCTCGACGTCGTTATCGAACGCGAGGTCGGCCACGCCGCTTTGCGCGGTGTGGGTGCCGGCACCGCCGAGCTGCTCGGCCGTGACCTCTTCGTGCGTGACCGTCTTCACCACCTCGGGGCCGGTGACGAACATGTACGAGCTGTCGCGCACCATGAAGATGAAGTCGGTCATCGCCGGCGAGTACACCGCGCCGCCGGCGCAAGGCCCCATGATCAGGCTGATCTGCGGGATCACGCCCGAGGCCATCACGTTGCGCTGGAACACCTCGGCATAGCCGCCGAGCGAGGCCACGCCTTCCTGGATGCGCGCGCCGCCGGAATCGTTCAGCCCGATCACCGGCGCGCCGACCTTCATCGCCTGGTCCATCACCTTGCAGATCTTCTCGGCATGCGCTTCGGACAGCGCGCCGCCGAACACGGTGAAGTCCTGGCTGAACACGAACACCAGGCGGCCGTTGATCATGCCGTAGCCGGTGACGACGCCGTCACCCGGCACCTTCTGCTCGGCCATGCCGAAGTCGGCACAACGGTGCTCGACGAACATGTCCCACTCTTCGAACGTGCCTTCGTCGAGCAGCAGGTCGAGGCGCTCGCGCGCGGTGAGCTTGCCCTTGGCGTGCTGCGCGTCGATGCGCTTGCGGCCGCCGCCCAGGCGCGCGCCATCGCGTTTCTTTTCGAGCTGTTCGATGATGTCGTGCATGACGCGGGTCTCCTCGGGATCCTGGACTCAGTTCAGCAAATCGATCAGCCGGCGCGCCGCCACCGACGCCGCCACGCGGCCGGCGCGCACGTCGGCGGCCAGCGCTGGCAGTGCGCGGGCCACATCGGGGTGATCGCGAAAGCGCTGATGCAGCAGCGCATGGATGCGCTCCCACATCCACGCCTCGTCCTGTGCGCGGCGGCGCTCGGCGAGCCGACCGCTGGCCTGGCGCAGCACGCGCAATTCGTGCACCGCCTGCCAGAACTCGGCCACGCCGGCGCCGGTGAGGGCACTCAACTTGAGCACGCGCGGCATCCAGTGCAGCGCCTGCTCGTCGGGCGTCATGGCGCGCTGCTGCATCAGGCGCAGCGACGACGTGATCTGCGCCTGCGCGCGCGTCGCGGCGGCACCGTCCAGGTCGGCCTTGTTGATCGCCACCAGATCGGCCAGCTCCATCACGCCACGCTTGATCGCCTGCAGGTCATCGCCGGCGTTGGGCAGCTGCAGCAGCGCAAAACAATCGGTCATGCCGGCCACCGCGGTTTCGCTCTGGCCGACGCCGACGGTCTCGACGATCACGATGTCATGGCCGGCCGCTTCGAGCACCAGCATCGCCTCGCGCGTGTGCGCGGTCACGCCGCCGAGCGTGCCACCGGTCGGACTCGGGCGGATGAAGGCCTTGGCCTCGACCGACAGGCGCTCCATCCGTGTCTTGTCGCCGAGGATCGAGCCGCCCGACACGCTCGACGACGGATCCACCGCCAGCACGGCAACGCGGTGCCCTTGCTGAATGAGATGCAAGCCCAGCGCCTCGATGAAGGTGCTCTTGCCCACCCCCGGTACACCCGAGATGCCGAGCCGGAACGACTTGCCGCTGGCCGGCAGCAGCGCATTGAGCAGCACCTCGGCGCGCGCACGGTGGTCGGCGCGCGTGCTCTCCAGCAACGTGATCGTCTTGGCGATCGCGCGCCGCTGCGGCTCGCCCGTGGCATGCAGCACGCCGTCGAGCAGGGCCTGGTCCTCTGGGCTGAGCATGGCGTGCGCGCGAGCCCTGAACCTATTTCTTCAACGACGCACGGATCTGTTCGAGCACGTCTTTCGCGCTCACCGGTATCGGCGTGCCCGGCCCGTAGATGCCCTTGACGCCGGCCGCATAGAGAAAGTCGTAGTCCTGTTGCGGGACCACGCCGCCGACGAACACGATGATCTCGTCGGCGCCCTGTTTCTTGAGCTCCGTGATGATGGCCGGCACCAGCGTCTTGTGGCCGGCAGCGAGCGTGCTGACGCCGACCGCGTGCACGTCGTTCTCGATCGCCTGGCGCGCGCACTCCTCGGGCGTTTGGAACAACGGGCCGATGTCGACGTCGTAGCCGAGGTCGGCGAACGCGGTGGCCACCACCTTGGAGCCGCGGTCGTGACCGTCCTGGCCCAGCTTGGCGATCATCACGCGCGGCCGGCGCCCCTGCTCCTTGGCGAACGCGGCGATCTCGCCTTTGAGTTGCTCCCACCCCTCGGCCGAGTCATAGGCTTTTGCGTACACGCCGGTCACCTTCTGAATGTCGGCGCGATGGCGCCCGAACACTTGCTCCAGTGCATCGCTCACTTCACCGACGGTGGCGCGTGCGCGGATCGCCTCGATGCTCAGCTCGAGCAGATTGCCCGTGGCGCTTCCCGCTTGACCCGAGCGGGCGCATGCGGTCAGCGCGCTCAGCGCGGCCGACACTTTGGCCTTGTCGCGCGTGGCGCGGATCGTCCGCAGCCGCTCGACCTGCTGTTCGCGCACCCTGTGGTTGTCGACTTCGAGAATGTCGACGGCATCGTGCTCGCTGAGCTTGAACTTGTTGACGCCGACGATCACGTCGCGGCCGGCGTCGATGCGCGCCTGCTTTTCCGCTGCGCTGGCCTCGATCTTCAGCTTGGCCCAGCCGGAAGCCACGGCCTTGGTCATGCCTCCTTGCGCCTGCACCTCTTCGATCACGGACCAGGCCTTGTCCGCCATCGCCTGCGTCAGCGACTCCATCATGTACGAGCCGGCCCAAGGGTCGACCACCTGGGTGATGTGCGTCTCTTCCTGCAGGATCAGTTGCGTGTTGCGCGCGATGCGCGATGAAAACGCGCTCGGCAGTGCGATCGCCTCGTCGAAGCTGTTGGTGTGCAAGCTCTGCGTGCCGCCGAACACCGCAGCCATCGCCTCGACGGTGGTGCGCACCACATTGTTGTACGGGTCCTGTTCGGTCAGGCTCCAGCCCGAGGTCTGGCAATGGGTGCGCAGCATCAGGCTCTTGGGGTTCTTGGCGCCGAAGTCCTTCATGATGCGGCACCACAGCAGTCGCGCCGCGCGCATCTTGGCGATCTCGAGGTAGAAGTTCATCCCGATCGCCCAGAAGAAACTCAAGCGCCCGGCGAACTCGTCGACGTCGAGCCCGCGCGCCACCGCCACCTTCACGTACTCCATGCCGTCGGCCAGGGTGAACGCGAGCTCGAGCGCCTGGTTGGCGCCGGCCTCCTGCATGTGGTAGCCCGAGATCGAAACGGAGTTGAAACGCGGCATTCGCCGCGTGGTGTATTCGATGATGTCGCCAACGATGCGCATGCTCGGCTCGGGCGGGTAGATGTAGGTGTTGCGGACCATGAACTCCTTGAGGATGTCGTTCTGGATGGTCCCGCTCAATTGCTCCTGTTGGACACCCTGTTCTTCGGCCGCGACCACATAGCCCGCGAGCACCGGCAGCACCGCGCCGTTCATCGTCATGCTGACACTGACCTTGTCGAGCGGGATGCCCTCGAACAGGATCTTCATGTCCTCGACCGAATCGATCGCGACGCCGGCCTTGCCCACGTCGCCGGTCACGCGCGGGTGGTCGCTGTCGTAGCCGCGGTGCGTGGCGAGGTCGAACGCCACGCTCACGCCCTGCCCGCCGCCGGCCAGCGCCTGCCGATAGAACGCGTTGCTCTCCTCGGCGGTGGAAAAGCCCGCGTACTGGCGGATGGTCCACGGCCGCACCGCATACATCGTCGGCTGCGGCCCGCGCACGAACGGCTCGAAGCCGGGCAGCGTGTCGGCGTGCGGCAGCCGGGCCACGTCGGCCGCGGTGTACAGCGGCTTGACCGTGATGCCCTCCGGCGTGACCCAGTTCAGCCCTTCAAGGCGTCCGCCCGGCGCCGACTTGGCAGCCGCCTGGCGCCACTGTTCGAGCGTGGCCGCGCGGAACTCGCTGGACTGCGACATGCATTCGACTCCCTGAAAGTGCCCCCAGGGCCGGGCCAGCCCGGCCCGCCCCCATCATCGCGCGGAGCGCTTGCCACCGTCTCGGCGGCAACCTATCATGCGCGCCATTATCCATAATTATGAATTCAGACCAAGCCCTGCTGTCGCCGCGCGCGCTGTATCAGGAGGTGGCCGACCGGCTGCGCGAGAAGATTTTCGCGCGCGAGCTCGAGCCCGGTGCCTGGATCGACGAGCTGAAGCTGGCGGCCGAATGGGGCATCAGCCGCACGCCGCTGCGCGAGGCGCTGAAGGTGTTGGCGGTGGAGGGCCTGGTCACCATGAAGGTGCGGCGCGGCGCCTACGTGACCGAGATGTCGCGCGACGACGTCTCGCAGGTTTACCGGCTGCTCGCGCTGCTCGAAAGCGATGCCGCCGGCGAGGTGGCCGAGCGCGCCAGCGATGCGCAGATCGCGTCGCTGCAGGCGCTGCACGACCGGCTGGAACGGCAGGTGCGCCAGCGCGACGCCTTCTTCGCCACCAACGAAGCCTTTCACATGCGGCTGCTCGACATCGCGGGCAACCGTTGGCGCACGCAGATTGTGGCCGACCTGCGCAAGGTGATGAAGCTGAACCGCCACCACTCGTTGTTCAAGCAGGGGCGCATTGCCGAGTCGCTGGCCGAGCACCGAGCCATCATGCAGGCACTTGACGCCCGTGAGCCCAAACAGGCGTCGCGCTTGATGCGAGCACACTTTCAAAACGGTTTGGCTGCCGCATCGGCTTGATCGGCATAGCGGGGTTTTCGAGCGGTCGATCGCGCGACCCGGGCGAGCGGATCGTCGTAACACTCACCCCGTTCCCGGCAAGCGCTGAGAGTTTCTCCCATATGGCCGGCGGCCCGTTTCAAAGACGATTCGGGTGCCCAACAATTTCATTTCGTTTACGTCGCGCCACGAGCGCGCCGCAACGAGGGAGAAACCCATGCGTCGGTCCCTGCATGCCGCCCTGACCGGGGTGGTCTTTGCTCTATTGGCATCCTGCGGCGGAGGGGGCGAGGCGCCCGGTTCCGACCTGCAGCAAGCGCAAGCGGCCCGCGCCGCGCGCACCGAAAAGCGGCTCGATGCCGGCGACGGCAGCGCGCGTGCGAGAAGCATCTACATCGTCCGCCTGGCCGAGCCGGCGGCCGCTGGCTACGACGGCAGCATTCGGGGCCTGGCCGCAACGCGTCCCGCCCCGGGCAGCAAGCTGGATTCAAAACATCCCGACGTCGTGAACTACCGTGCCCATCTGGCGGCACGGCAGGATGCCGTGATGAAGAGCGCCGGCGTGGCCAAGGCGTTGCGCAGCTATGGCTACGTGTACAACGGCTTTGCCGCGCAGATGAGCGATGCGCAGGCCGCCAAGTTGGCGGGCACGCGCGGCGTGTTGTCGGTGACGAAGGACCAGATCTACAGCGCCGACACGTCGTCGACGCCAACCTTCCTGGGCCTCACCGGCAAGGAAGGCTTCTGGAACGAGCAAAACGCCAAGGGCGAGGACATCATCATCGGTGTCATCGACTCGGGCATCTGGCCCGAGCACCCTAGCTTCGCCGACCGCAAGACGCATGGCCACGGCCACGAGTTCAACAGCCGCGGCCGCGACGAAGGGGACTTTGCGTACAAGCGCATCCGCGGCTGGCATGGCATCTGCCAGACCGGCGAGCAGTTCACCGACGACGACTGCAACCGCAAACTGATCGGCGCGCGTTTCTACAACGAAGGCTTCGGCGGCAACGAAGGCATCAAGGCACAGTTCCCGTACGAGTTCAACTCGCCGCGCGACTACGACGGCCACGGCACGCACACCTCGTCGACCGCAGGCGGCAACGAAGGCGTCAGGGTCACCGGCGACGCCTCGGCATTCGGCAAGATCAGCGGCATCGCGCCACGCGCGCGCATCGCCATGTACAAGGCGCTGTGGCACGACAACGCGGCGGCAACGTCTTCCGGCACCACCTCCGACCTCGTGGCCGCCATCGACGACGCGGTGGCCGATGGCGTCGACGTGATCAACTATTCGATCAGCGGCACGCGCACCAACTTCGCCGACCCGGTCGAGATCGCGTTCCTGTTCGCGGCCGACGCCGGCGTGTTCGTGGCCGCCTCGGCCGGCAACAGCGGCCCCACCGTGAGCACGGTGGCGCACCCGTCGCCGTGGATCACCACGGTGGCCGCGGGCGTGCACAACCGAACCGGCATCGGGTCGGTCACGCTGGGCAATGGCACCACGTTCAGCGGCGCGTCGTACACCGCCGCGGTTGGTCCGGCGCCGCTGGTCGATGCGTCGCTGGCCGCCTCTGCCGGCGCCACGCCGGCCGACGCGCAGCGCTGCTTCCTCGGCGTGGACAGCGCCTCGGGGGTCACGCAGCTCGATCCGGCCAAGGTCGCGGGCAAGATCGTGCTCTGCGAGCGCGGCGGCAACGTGCTGGTCAACAAGGCCCAGGCGGTGAAGGACGCCGGCGGCGTCGGCATGATCCTCGCCAACACGCCGACCAGCGCCAACACCACGCTGCCGATCCTGCATGTGATCCCGACCGTGCACATCCCGTTCACGACGGTCGATGCGTTCAACGGCTTGAAGGCCTACGCCGCCAGCGCAGGTGCCACGGCAACGATCGCCGACGCCACGCTGGTGTTCACCGTGCCGGCGCCGACTACGGCATCGTTCTCGTCGCGCGGCCCGCTGCTCGCAGGCGGCGGCAACCTGCTGAAGCCCGACGTGATCGCACCGGGGCAGGACATCCTGGCCGGCGTCGCACCGCCCAACAACAGTGGTCGGCTGTTCGACCTGTACAGCGGCACGTCGATGTCGAGTCCGCACGTGGCCGGCCTGGCCGCGCTGATGAAGGAGGTGCACCCGCGCTGGTCGCCGATGGCGATCAAGTCGGCGCTGATGACCACGGGCTCCGACGTGCTCGACGGACCGAACACCAACCCCCTGGTGATCTTCCGCCAGGGCGCCGGCCACGTGCAGCCTAACAACGCGGCCGATCCGGGCCTGGTGTTCGACTCGGGCTTCGACGAATGGGTGGGATTCCTGTGCGGCACGGCGTCGATCGATCCGAGCACATGCCCGTCACTCGGCATCCCGGTACTCGCCACCCCGAGCGACCTCAACACGGCGTCGATTGCGATCGGCAGCCTCGTGGGTTCGCAGACCGTCACGCGGCGGGTCACCAACGTGAGCGAGGGCACGGCGACCTACACGCCCGCGGTCACCGGCATGGACGGCTTCACGGTCAGCGTGTCGCCGTCGTCGCTGACGCTGCATCGCGGCCAGACCAAGTCGTTCCGCGTGACCTTCACCCGAACCAGCGCGCCGCTGAATGCCTATGTCGGTGGACAGCTGACCTTGACTGGTGGCACCTCCAAGAAGGCGCGCGACCAGCACAGCGTGCGCGTGCCGATGGTGGTGAAGCCCGTGGCTCTGGCGGCACCGGCCGAGGTGAGCGGCAGCTACACCGTGAAGTTCGGCTTCACCGGTCCGTTCACCGCCACCGCGCGCGGCCTGGTGCCCGCGGCCACCACCGCGGGCTCGGTGGCCACCGGCGCCGTGGTCGACACCGTGGTGAACATCCCGGCCGGCACCACGCATGCGCGCTTCTCGCTGTTCGATGCCAACGTGAGCGCCGCGAGTGACCTCGACCTCGAGGTCTACAACGCGGCCGGTGCGCTGGTGGGTGCGAGCGGCAGCGGTACCTCGGCCGAAGAGGTGAACCTGGTCAACCCGGCAGCCGGCGCGTACACCGTGCGGGTGCTGGGCTTCGCCACGCCGAACAACGCTGCCGTGAACTTCACGCTGTTCAGTTGGACCTTGGGCAGCACCGCGGCGGGCAACATGACGGTGACGGCACCTGCCAACGCCACCACCGGGGCATCGGGCGCGATCGGCCTGAGCTTCAACAGCCTGGTGGCTGGCGTGAAGTACCTCGGGTCGATCGTCTACGGCGGCGATCCGGCACTGCCGGCGCCGACCATCGTGCGCGTCGATCCGTGACAGCCTGCTGAAAGCGTCACTGCTCGATCGGGGCCCGGTACGCCGGGCCCCTTTTCTTTGCGCGCTGTCGCGGCTAGGTGCGCGGATCCGTCGGCGCCGGCGGTTGGATGCGCGACGCCGGGCAGAAGAACGGCTGGCCGCGATTGCTGCCGTGGTACTCCAACGTGTCGGCGCCCGCCGCGATGCGGATGCGATAGCCCGCGACCAGCGCCTGCGTATATTCGCGGCCGCGCTCCGGACAACCGAGCGCGCCGTCGGGCCAGGTCACCGCCTCGGCGAGCGTCACGCGCAGTCGGCCCGCATCGAGTTGCGTGCGCTGGGCGGCATCCTGCAGGGCCCACTCCACCTTGGATTGAAGCGCGCTCGGCACGGTCATCGTTCGCTGCTCCGGTTCAGCGGCACCCGCACAGTGCACCAGAATCGGCGCGAGCGCCAGACACGCGGCCACCGTCGTTCGCACGCGGTCAGCTCACGTCGATCACGTGCCCGAGCGCCGGATCGATACGCCCGCGCGCCAGCTCGGCCATCACGTCGCGCGCTGCAGCCAGCCCGCTGTGGCCGACGATGCGAAGGCCCGGCGTCGACCCTGACAGCATCTGCCGCAGAAAACGGTGTTGGCTGTCTTCGACGCGCTGCATCAGCAGCGCCGGACCCCAGTCGTCGAGCCGCTTGCGACGCCGATCGGGCGCGAAGAAAAACGTCGGCTTGGCGCCGGGCAACGGCGCCTCGCGTGAGCCGGTGCTGAACTGCGTGGCGCCGATCACCGCGCTGTGGCGCAACGCGTCGCGCAAGTGGTGGTGCAATTGCGCGCGTTGCTCGGCGCTGCCGGAGAAGTCGCAGAACACGGTCGGCTGCGTGGCGTCGATCGACGCCACCTCGTCATAGGCGAGCACGTCGTCGTAGAAGCCCAGCCCGCGCACGAAGTCGAGGTTGCCACGCGACGTCAGGCCGATCACGCGCAGCGCCGAGCCCTGG
>Ga0075366_10000915_pt1 | contig 14310 bp, 13 predicted proteins | sample EndMethybrTD3031_FD_72351 | JGI IMG/M metagenome (GOLD analysis project Ga0075366, IMG submission 72351) | Populus endosphere microbial communities from Tennessee, USA - Endosphere MetaG P. TD hybrid TD303-1 | ecosystem: Host-associated > Plants > Roots > Endosphere | place: USA: Tennessee...
TCGCCGTCGTTGGCGTAGTACACGCCGATGTAGTCGCCGACCCATCGATTGATCGCGTTCCACACCAGCAGCGCATCGTCGCGATACGGATAGTCAGGCAGCGCGTCGGTGCTGTCCACGCCGCGCGCGCGCAGATCGTTGGGCAGCATGTTGTCGTAGAAGTCGTAGGCCAGCCGGTCGCGCCCGCACTCGCGCTGCAGCGTCTCGATGGGTGCGCACAGGATCACATCGCCCGTCGTGAGCGGCGCCATGATGAGCAGCGTGGCAGCCTCGTTGATGAACATCGCGCCTTCGAGGTGCGGCGCGAGCAGCCGGTTCAGCGGGTGCGTGACTGCGAGCTGGCGCTGCGTGGCCATCGCGAACGCTTCCGACATCAGGTGAGTCCGGCCCAGGTGCACGAACATCTCGTGGTAGTTGAAGTCCGCCACCTGCACCGTGGTCTTGGCCGACTGCCAGGCCCAATAGGCTTGGGCGTTGCCGGCATCGTCGACGCGCACGACGATCGGGCTCAGCGATGGGTCCTGAGCGCACTGGATCGCAACGGGCACCAGCGAGCGGCCGCTCTTCGGACGAGCAAACAGCGCGATCGGCGCATAGGCGTAGCCGGTGCCGGTCAGCGGCTTGGTCATGGGGCCCGACGGGGCCATGTCGCCCAGGCCTTCGTAATCGAGCAGGTAGAGGCGGCCCGAGCTCGCCGCTTCGGCCAGGCTGTCGTCATTGCCCATGGCCTGGCGGTATTGCGCATCGCTGAGCGGGAACTTGGCCGGCAGCGTGAGCGCTCTCTTGATGAGCATCGGATTGGGGCCGGCGACGCGCATCGAGGCAAAGAAGTCGTTGTCGCGCAGGACCTGTGCGACCGCGGGCCTTTCGATGGTCACGAAGAGCGCGTCGTACTGCGCCACCGTCTTGCTCTGGCCGCTCTGCGTGCCCTGGATCAGCAGGTTGTCGTGGATCTGCCTGAGTTGCGTGCCGATGTCGCCCACGGTGCTCGTGAGGCTGCCGAGCAGCGCGAGCGCGGCCGCGGGCAGCGTCTGCACGCCGGCGTTGGCGGCAGCAAGGGCATCGAAGCTGGCCTGGGCGAGCGCGAGCCGGTTGCGCAGGTTGTCCAGCGACTGCAGGCTGCTCGAAGACAGTGCAGCGGGCGCAAACGAGGCCGCGAAGTTGGTGACGGCCTCGACCGCGCGCGTCGTCGTCTTCAGCTGGTGCTCGAGCGCCGGCAGTTCGGTGGGCGGCACCACGGCCCCCATCGGCACGCCCGCCAGGTTGATGTGCGACTCGGTCCAGCGATAGGTCGCCTGCTGGGTGATCAGCCCGAGTCGACGGACGCTGGCGCTGATCGGGTCGATCTTCTGCGGCAAGGTCGGCTTGGGCACCGGCACCGCCGCCGACGTGCTGCCAGGCTTGCCGGCCAGCAGGCCCAGCGTTCCGACCGACGTGGACCACTTGAGGATGTCTCTGCGCTTCATTGTTCGATTCCTTGTCGCCCTCAAGAAAGCTAGCACGCTCGGACCGCCTCATGTAACCATGAGAATTACCGGTTGCGGCGATCGGCTTTCGTGCGGACTTGCGCTTTGACGGGCGGGTGGCGCGCCTGCTCGATGAACGCCTCCAGGTAGTCGATGCCGGCATCGGCCTCGCGCGCGCCCAGGAAGATCTGCTTGGCGATGCCGTGGCGACCCAGCTTCACCGGCACCACGTCCATCTTGCCGGCGTACTCCTGCACCAGCCAGCGCGGCAGCGCCGCCACGCCGCGGCCGCTGGCCACCATCTGCAACATGATGTCGGTGGTCTCGATGGTCTTGTGCTGCCGGGGCGTGATACCGGCGGGCAGGAGGAACTGGTTGTAGACGTCGAGGCGCTCGATGTCGACCGGGTACGTGATCAGCACCTCGTCGGTCAGCTGCTGCGGCTTCACGTAGGCGGCATCGGCCAGTGCATGTCCGCGGCTCACCACCAGCACCTGCTCGTAGTCGAACACCGGCTCGTAGCGCAGGCCCGGTTTGTACAGCGGGTCGGGCGTCACCAGCAGGTCGATCTCGTGGCCGAAGAGCGCGCCGATGCCACCGAACTGGAACTTCTGCTTGACGTCCACGTCGACGTCCGGCCAGCGCGCGAGATAAGGCGACACCACCTTCAGCAGCCACTGATAACAGGGGTGACATTCCATCCCGATGCGCAGCGTGCCGCGCTCGCCTTCGGCGAACTGGCGAATGCGCTCTTCTGCCAGCGCCAGTTGCGGCAGCACGCGGTTGGCCACCGCGAGCAGGTACTGCCCCGCCTGCGTGGGCCGCAGGCTGCGCCCTTCGCGCAGCCAGATCCGGGTGCCCAGCTGCTCCTCGATCTTGCGCACCGTGTGGCTGAGCGCCGATTGCGTCAGGCACAGCACGGAGGCGGCCGCCGTCAACGAGCCCTGCCTGTCGACCTCCTGAATGATGGAGAGGTGGATGCGCTCGAGCATGTATGAGCCAGATTAATGGATTGGTGAGGAAGGATCATTTTACGTCATGGACTCAGCTGCCTAGCATTCGCACCCGTCAACACGATGGAAGCACGGCAATGACCAAGACACACAATCTCGGATTCCCCCGAATCGGCGCGAAGCGCGAGCTGAAGTTCGCGCTCGAGTCCTACTGGAAGGGCCAGTCCACGCGCGATGAACTGAAGGCGCTGGGCGCCAGCCTGCGCCGGCTCAACTGGGCCCATCAGGCCGGCTTCGATCTGGCACCCGTGGGCGACTTCGCCTACTACGACCAGGTGCTCGACATGAGCTTCACGCTCGGCAACCTGCCCGAGCGCGTGCGCGGCTTCCATGGCGACGTGCTCGACAACTGCTTCCGCGTGGCGCGTGGCCGCTCGGCGTCGGGCACCGCCGACCACAGCGCGTGCTGCGGCGGCGTCGTCGCCGGCGAGATGACCAAGTGGTTCGACACCAACTACCACTACATCGTGCCCGAGTTCAGCGCCGCCACCGAGTTCACGCTCGACGCATCGCGCTTGCTGGAGCAGCTCGCCGAAGCCAAGGCGCAGGGTGTGAAGGCGAAGCCGGTGATCGTCGGCCCGATCACCTATCTGTGGCTGGGCAAGGCGAAGGACGATTCGGACAAGCTTGCCTTGCTGCCCCGCCTGCTGCCGGTCTACGCCGAGCTGCTCGCCGCGCTGGCGGCACAGGGCGTGCAATGGGTGCAGGTCGACGAGCCGGTGCTGGTCACCGAACTCGGCGCCGAGTGGCAACAGGCGTTCCGTACGGCCTACGAGGCGCTGGCCGGCAGCCCCGTGAAGCTGCTGCTCGCCAGCTACTTCGGCCAGCTGCTGGAGAACCTGCCGCTCGCCTGCGAGCTGCCGGTCGAAGGCTTGCATGTCGATGCCGTCAACGCCCGCGCCGAAGTGGACGCGCTGCTTGCCAGGCTGCCGGCGGACCGCGTGCTGTCTCTCGGCGTGATCAACGGCCGCAACATCTGGAAGACCGATCTGGTCGGCGTGCTCGACTGGCTCGAGCCTGTTGCCGAACAGCTCGGCGACCGGCTGTGGATCGCCCCGTCGTGCTCGTTGCTGCACGTGCCGGTGGACCTGGCCAGCGAGAAGAAGCTCGACACCGAGGTCGCGTCATGGCTCGCGTTCGCGCTGCAAAAGCTCGACGAGCTCAAGCTGCTCGCCACCGCGCTGAACCAGGGCCGTGATGCAGTGAAGGCCGAGCTGGACGCCAACCGGGCGGCCGTCGCCGCGCGCCGCAACTCGCCGCGAGTGAACAACCCGGCCGTCAAGGCCGCCATCGCCAGGCTGGACGTCAAGCTCGGCCAGCGCCAAAGCGCCTACGAACATCGCGCGCCGAAGCAGGCCGCGCTGCTCAAGCTGCCCGCCTTCCCGACGACGACCATCGGCTCCTTCCCGCAGACCGCCGAGATCCGCCATGCGCGCAGCCGGTTCAAGTCCGGCGAACTGGATGAGGCCGGCTACCAGGCCGCGATGCAGGCCGAGATCGCCCGCAGCGTGCGCGAGCAGGAAGCCCTCGGCCTGGATGTGTTCGTGCACGGCGAAGCCGAACGCAACGACATGGTCGAGTATTTCGGCGAGCAACTCGACGGCTACGCCTTCAGCCAGTTTGGCTGGGTGCAGTCCTACGGCTCGCGCTGCGTGAAGCCGCCGATCCTGTTCGGCGACATCAGCCGCCCGAGGGCGATGACGGTGGAGTGGACCCGGTACGCCGCCTCGCTGACCACCAAGCCCATGAAGGGCATGCTGACCGGCCCGGTGACCATCCTGAACTGGTCTTTCGTGCGCGACGACCAGCCGCGCTCCGTGTCATGCCACCAGCTTGCGCTGGCGATCCGCGAGGAAGTGCTGGACCTCGAGAAAGCCGGCGTGCGCGTGATCCAGATCGACGAGGCCGCCCTGCGCGAGGGCCTGCCGCTGCGCAAGTCGCAATGGAAGCACTACCTCGACTGGGCGGTGGAGTCGTTCCGCATCACCGCCAACGGCGTGGCGGACGAGACGCAGATCCACACCCACATGTGCTACTCGGAGTTCAACGACATCATCGCCTCGATCGCCGAGATGGATGCCGACGTGATCACGATCGAGACCTCGCGCTCCGACATGGAACTGCTCGACGCATTCGACCACTTCAGCTACCCGAACGAGATCGGCCCCGGCGTCTACGACATCCACTCGCCGAACATCCCGACGCAGGAGCACATCGTGCAGCTGATGAGAAAGGCGGCGCAGCGCATTCCGGCCGAGCGCCTGTGGGTGAACCCGGACTGCGGATTGAAGACACGCCAGTGGAGCGAGGTGATCCCGGCGCTGACCAACATGGTGGCCGCGGCCAGGACGCTGCGTGCGTCCGCAGCGCTGCGCGACTGAGCCGGGTCGCCCCGCGCGTGGTGCGGCCCCCACGCGAAGGGCGTTGGCGTCTACTTGTGCATTCGCAAGCCGGCCCGGACACGCGTCTTCGGTGATGTAATCGAGCATCGCCAGCAGGCGCCACGCGCCGCCAACTGTTCATGCCCGTCGTAGCAGTCATCAATCGCAAAGGTGGAAGCGGCAAGAGCACATTGGCAACTCATTTGGCGGGTCATTGCGCGAACAGCGGCCTGCGCGTGATGCTGGGCGACGTGGACCGCCAGCAGTCCTCGCTGGCCTGGCTGCGACGCAGGGCCGCGCAGCCTCTTGCACGCAACGCCCCCATCGTCGGCTGGGCGGTCGACACCCGCAGCGTGTTGCGACCGCCCGCCGGCATCACGCACGTGGTGCTGGACACACCCGGCGGGCTGCGTGGTCTCGATCTGGCTCGGGTCGTGATGAGCGCCGACGTGATCCTGATGCCGGTATGCAGCTCCGCATTCGACCGCGAGTCTGCCATCGAGTGCCACGCCGAGTTGAAGGCCCTGCCGCGGGTGACCAGCGGCCGCTGCAAGGTCGCCGTGGTGGGCATGCGTCTGGATGCACGAACCAATGCCGGCGCGCTGCTCGAGACCTGGGCCGCACAGCACAAGCTCCCCTACATCGGCGCACTGCGCGAGACACAGGCCTACGTGCGCAGCGTCGAGCAGGGCCTGACGCTGTTCGACCTGCCGGCGTCGAAGGTGCAGACCGACCTCACGCAATGGCAGCCGATCGTCGATTGGGTCCATGCGGCGTGGCAGGCCTCGGAGCGTCCTGATGGAATGGCGCGAGTGCTTGCAGGACCTGCTGCCAGATCCATCGCGGCCCATGCCAACGCAGCGGCGATCGCGCGCCCGCCGACGCCTGCTCCCCATCGCGCGTCGTCGGCCGTGACCCAAGGAGCGGTGCGCCCTAGCCTTGCGGATCATTTCGGCCGGCTGTTCGCCGTCTTCAGGTCGTCGAACTGACGCTTCGCGCGTCCGACAATGGCGGTCGTTCCCAAGTCCCTGCAGATGGATCCCTTCACCGTCATCGTCATGCTCGCCATCCACCTGCTGGGCAGCGGCGGGCTGCTGTTCCTGGTCTGGCGGCTGATGCCTGACGCTCCTGGTTTGGGCCGCTGGTGGGTGGCGAGTTGCCTGTTCGGCCTCGCTTATCTCGGCAGGCTGCTCGTGGGGGTGAACAGCACCGATCTGCGCGGCTCGGCGGATGACGCGCTGATGCTGTTCGCCGTGCTGCTGTTCAGCGACGGCTTGCGTGAATTCGTCGGGCGTGCGGTGCTGCGCTGGCAAGCCGCCGCGATGCTGTGGTTTGCGCTGTTCGCGGGCGTCGCGACTGCCACGGTGCTCGGCGGTGCCGCGGCGCGCCACGTCGCCCTGAACCTGTGCATCGGCAGCCTGTACGCGGCGCTGGTGTGGACCATCGTGTTCGAAGTTCGCCGACAGCCGGTGCCGCTGCGCGCGCCGCTGCAGTTGTTGTCGCTGATGCTGGGAGGTCTCTCCGCCTTGACGCTGCTGCGCGCCCTGAGCATTTCCGCGAACGGCATGGAGGTGGCGTTCAAGGGCACGCTTGCCAAGGCCTTCTACATGTACGCCTCGCTCACCGCCGTGGTGGTCGCGCTCACGTTGCTATGGATGCTGTTCCTGCGCCTGAACGGGCAACTGGCGGACCTGGCGGCTCGCGATCCCCTGACGGGCGTGCTCAACCGCAACGGCCTCGACGACATGGTGGGGCGCCACTTCGCGCGGCGCGATGCATCGCCGATCACCGTGCTGCTGCTGGACATCGATCACTTCAAGCACATCAACGACAGCTTCGGCCATGCCACCGGCGATGCGGTGCTCAAGGCTGTGGCGGGTGCGCTGTTGTCGCATCTGCGTGCCGAAGACTTCGTGGCGCGGGTCGGCGGCGAGGAGTTCCTGATCGGTTGTGCAGGGGCGCAGAGCAGCATGGCGCTGACCCTGGCGGAGCGCCTGAACAAGAGCATCGGGCAACTCCAGGTGCCCGCCGCCAACGGCGCGGGCATGGTGGCATGCACCGCGAGCGTCGGCGTGTCGTGCTCGATTGCCAGCCTCGCGGACTGGGAACGCGGTGCGCGCCAGGCCGACCAGGCGCTTTATCAGGCGAAGGCCGAAGGACGCAACGGCGTTCGGCCGTTCATGGCGTCGATGGCTGCGTAGCCGGCCGCAACGCGTGGCGGCGGGGCGCGGCTGGGGCGACTACGATTTGGTGTCGGTTGGCGGCGTCGTGACCACCTGCCCGTCCTTCACCGGCAGCGTCGGGCCCGGCTTGAAGGACGTCCGCACCACGTTCTCCTTGCCCTCGAGCCGATAGGTGACGTTGTAGCCGACCAGCTTCTGCGACTTCTCGTTCACCGTCTTGCAGCGGTGCTCGGTCTTCGTGACGACGTCCTTCTCCTGCATGTTCTTCTGGATCCGGTTGCCGGCATAGCCGCCGGCCGCCGCTCCGGCAACGGTGGCGACCGTCTTGCCCTTGCCGCCGCCGATGGTGCTTCCCAGCAGACCGCCCGCCAGACCGCCCACAACGGTGCCGGCAATGCGATGTTCATCCTTGACGGGCGCCTGATGCTGCACCTGAACGTCCTCGCATTTCTCCTGCGGAGTGACCACCGTCTCGAAAATCTCCTTCGAGGCGACGACGTCGGCAAACGTCGGCTTCGTCAGCGTCTTGTAGCTTGTGACGGCACCGGCGCCGAGCACCACCATCGCGATGCCGCCGACGGCCATTCCCTTGATCATTGACTTGTCCATGCTGGTGTCCTGAGTGTCCCTTTTCGATCGCGCTATTTTGATCGGCGAACGACCTGCCCATGCGGGTGTCGGTGCAGCCTCGCCGACCAGAAGAGCGGCGCGCGCAATATGTCACGAGCGCGCTGTAACACGCGGTCAGGGACGCATCTTTCCGTTTGCGCAGCCCGGCTGCGCGCAGCACGTTGGGAGAGCGTGGCGCTACAGCGCCGGCGCCTTGTTGGCCTCACGCGCCGCCTTGACGGCGACCTTGGTCGACGCCGTCTTCTGCTTCGTGGCTGCCTGTGCCTGCGCCACCGGCTTGGCCGTGCTGGAAGCCACCGTCTTGTCGGTGGCGCGCTCCGCGTCCTTGCTGCCATCCGCCGGACACGCCAGCGCAGGACCCGCGACAAAGGCCAGTGCCATCAGCAAACCCTTCATGATCGACTCCGAAAGTGGCCACAGGCGCGTAGCGTAGTCCAAGCGCCGCGGCCTGCGGCCTCTCCCTTGGCGTGACCGGGTTATGGTGGCGGGCCTGAATTCCCGGAGCCCCCGACGATGCTTTCTGCCCTGCTGCTGTGTGTGGTCGTCGGCATCAGCGACGGCGACACCCTGACCGCCCGCTGCAAGAACGAGCGTGCGTCGACCACGCTCAAGGTGCGCCTGGCAGAGATCGACGCCCCCGAGAAGTCACAACGCTTCGGCCGGCGCAGCAGGCAGCACCTGTCGGAGATCTGCTTCCGAAAGACGGCCGAGGTCAAACCCGTCGCGACCGACGCCTACGGACGAACCGTTGCCCACGTGCGGTGCGGCGCGCTGGACGCCGGCGGCGAGCAAGTACGTGCCGGCATGGCCTGGGTGTTCACACGCTTTGTCCCGCGATCGTCCCCGCTGTACCGGGTCGAGCTCGACGCCCGATCGGCCAGGCGCGGACTCTGGGTCGACAGCCATCCGGTCGCACCCTGGGAGTGGCGCATCGCCGCGCACGATCAGATCGAACGCCGCGTGCGGAGCGATTGAACTCTCGAAGGATGCCGCTGCTCTACGCTCGCGCCATGCCATCTCACCATCACCATCACCCCACCCGCTCACCCTCTCGCCGCGTCGTGCTGGCCGGCTCCGCGATGGCCGTCGCCGCCGGTTTGCTGGCAACGTGGCGAGCGTCTGGAGCACAAGGGTCGCAGCCCGAGGCACCCGACGACCGACCGCTGATCAAGGGTCGCGCACCGGCGATATTCATCGGTCACGGCAGCCCGATGAACGCGATCCAGGACAACGCATTCACGCGCACGCTGCGCCAATGGGGCAAGGAGTTGGGGCTGCCGCGCGCCATCCTCGTCGTGTCGGCGCACTGGCTCACCGAGCGCGACGTGCAGGTGTCGGTCGCCGGCAAGCCGGCCACCATCCATGACTTCGGCGGCTTCCCGGCCGAACTGCATGCCCAGCGCTATCCGGCACCCGGCGCGCCGGCCATCGCGCAGCGCGCCGCTTCGATGGTCGGGCCGCAGCGGGTCGGCCTCGCCGCCGACCGCGGTCTCGACCACGGCGCCTGGACGGTGCTCAAGTACCTGTACCCGGCCGCCAACGTGCCGGTGTTCCAGTGGTCGATCGACATCACGCGCGGCGCAGCCTTCCACCACGGCGCCGGCCGGGCGCTGGCGGCGCTGCGCGACGAAGGTGTGATGATTCTCGGCAGCGGCAACGTGGTGCACAACCTCGGCGACACGATGCGCGGCCAGGAGGCGACGCCGCGCGGCATGACGCGCTGGGCCGACGAGTTCGACCAGAACGCCAAGCAGGCGATCGACGCAGGCGACGCCCGCGCGCTCATCGCGTACGAGCGCCTCAGCGCCGATGCCGCACATGCGGTTCCGTTTCCCGACCACTACTTCCCGCTGCTCTACGCGCTCGGCGCCGCGCAGGCGGGCGAGCGGGCGCGCCATGTGTTCGAGGGCTTCCAGTCGGGTACGCTGAGCATGCGTTGCGTCCAGTGGTCGTGAGCAACCGGACCGCGCCGCCTGTCAGGGAAACCTGACCCCTCGATTCAGTCGATTCCGAGCGCGTGTTGCAGATTGCGCTGATTGAGCTTGAGTGTCGTTTGGCCGATCTTAGAGAGCGTGCACCCCTCACGCACTCCATCGGTACTTCACATGAGCTTCGCCTTCCGCAGCTTCCTGGCCTCGCTGGCATTCACTGCCGCCGTGATCCTCGTTGCGATCTCGCTGCCGGCCTCGCTCTAGGGCCCAGGCCCTGCCATTCCAACCCGCGACACCATGAGCCAATCGTCGACATCTGCTGCCTCCGATTCCCGCTACGAGCTGCTCTTCCCTTGCCTGTTCAGACCGGGCCGCGGCTACGCCTTTCCTTGCGACGCCGAAGGAAACGTGGACATCGACGATCTCTGCGACCGCAGGCGCGACAACTACTTCTATGCGCGCGCCGTGGTCGGCAAGGAGCTGTCGACCCCGATGATCCGAGCGGTCTGCTGACCCGCTTGCGCTGCGCGCCGACGGGCCCACGCCCGTCGGCCTGCAACTGGTGACCCTGCCTTCGCACTTCGTCACCTGGCCGGCCCGCCCCGGCCCGCCGGCCCTACGATCACGGGCGTGGCGATCCCTTCCTCCTCCGCTTCTTCCCACCTAGCCTCCGACCGCCCCCTGTGGCTGGCCTATGCCGGCCTGTGCCTGCTGTGCTGGGCGCTCTACGTGATGGCCGGCACCGACTGGCAGCGCGGCGCCTGGCACATGTGGAAGGGCCTGTACCTGGCGAGCTGGAACATGGGCCCGCCGATCGTGCTGGGCTGCGCCGGGCTGCCCTGGGCGCGCTGGCTGCAGCGGCGTGCGCGGCCGGTGCCGCGGCTGCTCGCGCTGCACGCCGCCGGGGCGGCGGCCTTTGTCGTCGGCTGGCAGGCGCTGGACTACGCCGCATCGGTGTGGCTGTACGGCGTGGAGCATTCGAACGCGACGCTGCAGCGCATGATCCTGTGGCAGGCGATGTGGGGCGTGTTCGTCTACGTGGCGCTGATGCTGGGCTTCAGCGGTGCGCTGCACGCCCGGCGCGCGAACGCGGTGGCGCTCGGTGCCGCGCGCGCCGAGGCGGCGCTGGTGCGGGCCGAGCTGGCGGCGATCAGCGGCAAGCTCAACCCGCACTTCCTGTTCAACACCCTGAACTCGCTGCTGATGCTGACCCGGCGCGATCCGGCAGCGGCCGAGCAGGCGCTGCTGCGCTTCTCGCGGATGATGCGCTACGTATTGGGGAGTTCTGGGGGCAGTTCTGGCGGCACCTCGGCGGGCAGCGCCGAGCGCGTCACGCTGCAGGAGGAGCTCGACTTCGTGCGCGACTACCTCGAGCTCGAATCGCTGCGCCTGGGCCCGCGCCTGAAGGTGGAGTGGCAGATCGACCCCGCCACCGTGCACGACGCCATCCCGCCGCTGACGCTGCAGCCGCTGGTCGAGAACAGCGTCGTGCACGGCATCGCACCGCGCGTGCAAGGCGGCACGGTGCGCATCCATGCCGAGCGCCTGGCCGCGCCAGCCGCGCTGTCGCTGCGCGTGGACGACGACGGCGCCGGCTGTGCCTGGCCGCCGCACGAGCCGGCCAAGGCCGGCGGCGTGGGGCTGTCGGCACTTCGGCGCCGCTTCGAGCTCGATTTCGGCGGGCGCGCCGAGCTGTCGATGGCGTCGGCGCCCGGTGCCGGCTTTCAGGTCCACATCCTGATCCCGCAGAGCGAGTTGGTTGCATGAATCCAGTTCGAACCTTGATCGCAGAAGACGAGCCGCTGGCCCGCGATGGGCTGGCCGAGTGGGTGCGCCAGATGCCTCGGCTCGAGCTCGCAGCGGTCTGCGGCGACGGCGCCACCGCGCTCGCCGCGATCCGCGCCGAGCGGCCGGCGCTGGTGCTGATGGACATCCAGATGCCCGGCATGACCGGCCTGCAGGTGCTGCGTTCGCTCGCGGCCGAACGGTCGCAGCCGCTGCCGGCCGTGATCTTCACGACCGCGTTCGACGAACACGCGCTCACCGCCTTCGAGCTGCACGCCGTCGACTACCTGCTCAAGCCGTTCGCGCACGAACGCTTCGTCGAAGCCGTGGACCACGCCCTCGGCGCCGGCCGTGCGCCCGAGCATGCGCTGTCGGCGCTGGAAGCGACTGCTCTGTCTGACGGCGCCGAGCCGCTGACGCGCGTGCTGGTGCGCGACCAGGGCAAGATTTTCCCGCTGCACGTCGACGCGATCGAGCACCTGCGAAGCGACGCCAAGTACACCGCCCTCGTCAGCAAGGGCAAGACCTTTCTGGTGCGCGTGCCGATCGCGAGCTTCGAGCGCCGCCTGGATCCGGCGCGGTTCCTGAAAGTGAACCGCGCCTGCATCGTCAACCTCGACTTCGTCGACGCGATGGCGCCCGACGAGAGCTCGCAGTTCGTCGTGCAGATGCGCGACGGCACGCGCGTCACCGCCAGCCGCGAGGTCTCCAGGCAGTTGCGGGCCGATTCGTTATGAGACACCGCTCCGCTTTGCTGCTGGCGGGGCTGGCGTGGCTGCCCGGCGCCGCGCGCGCCCAGCTGGGCAGCTTCGACAGCGTCGAGATCTCGGGTGCGGCGATCGTGCGGTTCACGCAGGGGGCCGCCGAGCAGGCGCGGGTCGAAGGCGACGACGATGCGCGCAAGGCGGTCGACCTGGAGGTGCGCAACGGCGTGCTCCACATCCGCCCCGGTGGCGGCTGGAAGTTCTGGAATGCGCAGCGCGCACGCATCGACATCACGGCGCGCGAGCTGCGCCGCGTGACGATCTCGGGCGCGGCGGATTTCTCGGCGACGCAGCCGGTGCAGTGCGACAAGCTCGAGGTCAGCATCTCCGGCTCCGGGCTGGCACGCTTCGACAAGCTGCAAGCCGAGTCGTTGCGCTTCAAGGTGTCGGGCGCCGGCGACGGGCAGATGGCCGGCAGCGTGAACGAGCTGCAGATCATGGTCTCGGGCCGCGGCGAGTTCCGCGGCGAGAACCTCGCGAGCCAGCGCGCCAAGGTCGTCGTGACCGGGATCGGCGAGGTCCGCGTATGGGCGACCCAATGGCTGGGCGTGAACGTCTCCGGCGTCGGCACCGTGGACTACTGGGGCGCGCCGCTGGTCGAGCGGCACAGCTCGGGTGTCGCGAAGATCAACGAACGCGGGCCCAAGACCCGGCCCTGATCACATCGGCGGGTCTCTCCCCGGCCCTCAGGCCGCAGACCGCTCGATCCGGAACGCGCCGACGGTCCGCGCCAGCAGCTCGGCCTGTTCCCTGAGGCTGCCGGCCGCCGCTGCGGACTGCTCGACCAGGGCCGCGTTCTGCTGCGTCATCTGGTCGAGCGTCTTGACGGTGCCGTCGATGTGCCCGATGCGCTGGGCCTGGTCGCCGGAGGACGACGTGATGTGAGCGATGATGTCCGACACCTTCTGCACGCTCGAGACGATCTCCTGCATCGCCACGCCCGCGCCTTGAACAAGCTGCGAACCGGCGTGCACGGTCTCGACCGAGGATTCGATCAGCGTCTTGATCTCCTTCGCGGCGCCGGCCGAACGATGTGCGAGCGAGCGCACCTCGGCGGCCACGACCGCGAAGCCGCGGCCCTGCTCGCCGGCCCGCGCCGCTTCGACCGCGGCGTTCAACGCCAGGATGTTGGTCTGGAACGCGATGCTGTCGATCACGCCGATGATGTCGGCGATCTTGCGCGAGCGCGTCTGGATCTCCTCCATCGTCGACACCATGTTGCCCACCACCTCGCCGCCACGGCGCGCGACCTGGGTCGCGGAAGCCGCCAGCTCGCTCGCCTGGCCGGCGGCCTTGTCGCTCTCGCGGACCGCCTGCGTGATCTGGCTCATCGAGGACGCGGTCTCCTGAAGGTTGGCCGCCGCATGTTCGGTGCGGTTGCTCAGGTCCTGGTTGCCCGTCGCCACCTCGGCGCTCGCGTGCTGGATCTGGTCGGCCGACGTGCGAACCCGCTCGACCAGCACACGCAGTTCGCGTTGCATGTCCTGCAGCGCGGCCAGCAGCTGCGCCGGCTCGTCCTTGCCCTCGACGGTCCATTCGCCGCTGAGGTTGCCGGTCGAGATCCGGCTCGCCACGCCGATCGCCGCATTGAGCGGCACGCAGACCGAGCGCAGCGTCAGCCACATCAACGGCAGGAACAGCGCCAGCGTTGCGGCCACCAGCGCCAGCCGGATCAGCGAGGCGCGCGTGGCGTCCGCCGCCACTTCGGCGCGTGTCGCATCGAGCCTGGCCGCTTGCGCGGCAACCAGGGCATCGGTGTTCTTCTGCAGTGCGACCAGGGTGTCCTCGGCCTTGCCGGCGTACGCCAGCGCCACCGACGCGTCCATCTTCGCCTCCTGCAGCTGCTGGGCGATCGGCGCGATGATCGTCGCGTAGTTGTCGAGCAGCTTGGACTCTGTCTCGATCAGCGTGGCCGTGCCGCCCGCAGCAGCGTCGTTCGCCGCGATCTGCTTGCCTGATGCCTTGGCGTTGGCCAGTGCCTTCTTCCACAGGACGACCACGTCCTCGACGCCGGTCGGGTTGGCCGACGCGGTCGCCATCATCGTCGCCTCGAGCCGGCGCAACGTGCCGATCGCCTCGCGAAGATTGCCGACCTGCTGGCTCGACGCTGCGGCTTCGTCGAACAGGCGCGAGGTCAGCTGGTTGCTGGCCTGCCCG
>Ga0075366_10000917_pt1 | contig 14301 bp, 9 predicted proteins | sample EndMethybrTD3031_FD_72351 | JGI IMG/M metagenome (GOLD analysis project Ga0075366, IMG submission 72351) | Populus endosphere microbial communities from Tennessee, USA - Endosphere MetaG P. TD hybrid TD303-1 | ecosystem: Host-associated > Plants > Roots > Endosphere | place: USA: Tennessee...
GGCGCGGCACACGCCCGAGCTCGTGCGCGACCAGCCCGCCGATGGTGTCGAACTCCTCGGCCGGAAATTCGACGCCGAAGACCTCGTTGACCGCGGCGATGTCGGCGTCGCCGGCGACGCGCTGCGCGCCGTCGGCGAGCGTGTAGATGCCCGACTCGCCGTCCTTCTCGTCGAACTCGTCCTCGATCTCGCCGACGATCTCTTCGAGCACGTCCTCGATCGTGATCAGCCCGGCGGTGTTGCCGAACTCGTCGATCACGATCGCGAGGTGGTTGCGGTTGGAGCGGAAGTCGCGCAGCAGCTCGTTGAGCCCCTTGCTCTCGGGCACGAACACCGCCGGGCGCAGCAGCGTGCGCAGGTTCAGCTCGGGCGCGCGCTGCAGCTTCAGCAGGTCCTTGGCCATCAAGATGCCGATGATGTTCTCGCGCGAGCCCTCGTAGACCGGGAAGCGCGAGTGGCCGGTCTCGATCACGCCGTGCAGGATCTCGTCGTAGTCGGCATCGATCGACAGCAGGTCCATGCGCGGCGCGGCGACCATCACGTCGCCGGCGGTCATGTCGGCCATGCGGATGACGCCCTCGAGCATCATGCGCGACTCGGGCGGGATCAGCTCGCGGTTCTCGGCATCAGCCAGCGTCTCGATCAACTCGTCCCTGGAGTCCGGGCCGGGCGAGACGAACTCGACCAGCTTCTGGAACAGCGAGCGCCGCTCGGCGTGCGCCGCCGGCTTGTCGCCCAAACGCGCCGGGCGACTTGGATGGGGATCGGACATTCGCGCCAGGGCGAGGGAGTTCTGGAGGGGAAAGCTTAACCGAACGGCGCGGCGGGCCGCGCTCGCGAGCGCCGGCTTGACACATCTGGTACCTTGAACCAAAGTCTTCGACCCGCATCTGCGGCTGTCTACCCGCGCCCTAGCCGCGTCCTACCTGTCAAGGCAGATTCCCCATGGCCCTCATCCCCGCGACCATCCTCACCGGCTTCCTCGGCTCGGGCAAGACCACCCTGCTCAAGCGCGTGCTGACCGAGGCGCACGGCCAGAAGATCGCGGTGATCGAGAACGAGTTCGGCGACGAGAACATCGACAACGAGATCCTCGTGCAGGACACCCAGGAACAGATCATCCAGCTCAACAACGGCTGCGTCTGCTGCACGATCCGCGAGGACCTGCGCACGACGCTCTCGGACCTGGCCGCGAAGAAGCGCAAGGGCGAGCTCGACTTCGACCGCGTCGTGATCGAGACCACCGGGCTGGCCGACCCCGGCCCGGTGGCGCAGACCTTCTTCATGGACGACGAGATCGCCGAGAGCTACCTGCTCGACTCGATCCTGACGCTGGTCGATGCCAAACACGCCGACGGCCAGCTCGATACGCGCCAGGAGGCGCGCCGCCAGATCGGCTTCGCCGACCAGATCTTCATCAGCAAGACCGACCTGGTCGACGGCGCGACGGTGGATGCGCTGATCCACCGCGTCAAGCACATGAACCCGCGTGCGCCGCAACGCAAGGTGAACTTCGGCGAGGTGCCGCTGGCGGAGGTGTTCGACCTGCGCGGCTTCAACCTGAACGCCAAGCTCGACATCGACCCGGAGTTCCTGAACGCCCAGGAACACGACCACGATCATGATCACCACGACCATGACCACGAACACGGTGAACATTGCGACCACCCGCACCACCACGTGCACGACGACGACGTGAAGTCCTTCGTGTTCCGCTCCGACAAGGCCTTTAACCCGGCCAAGCTGGAAGACTTCCTCGGCGCGATCGTGCAGGTCTACGGCCCGAAGATGCTGCGCTACAAGGGCGTGCTCCATATGAAGGGCAGCGACCGCAAGGTGATCTTCCAGGGCGTGCACCAGCTGATGGGCAGCGACCTCGGGCCGAAATGGGCGCCCGGCGAGAAGAAGACCAGCAAGATGGTGTTCATCGGGCTGGACCTGCCCAAGGACGTGTTCCTGCAGGGGCTCGAACAGTGTCTGGCCTAAAACGAAAAACCCCCACCCACGTGCCGCATGGCAGTGGCACAATCCGCCGCGCCCGAATCCGGGCTCAGCCGGCGGCTGAGCCTCCCGTAGGGGTATAACCGCCGCTGCGAGGAGATTCACGTGAGCAAGACACCGGCCAAGAAAGCGCCCGCAAAAAAGGCGGCGCCCGCCAAGGCAGCCCCCGCGGTCAAGAAAGCGGCCGTCAAGGCGCCGCCGGCCCAGAAGGCGCCTGCCCACGCCGCGAAGGCGGCACCCGTCAAACCCACGGCCAAGCCGACGTTGCCGCCGGCACCCGCCCCCAAACCCGCTGCATCGCATGCGCCGGCGCCCGTGGCCACCAAGGCCCCGGCTGCCAGGAGCAGGTCTGCCGCCCCCGAGCCGCCGCCGGCCCCGCTGCCGCCGGCCACTTCCCGATTCGCCGACCGGTTCGCGCCGCCTCGGCCGCCCACCCGCCAAATGAACAACCTCGGACTAGACACCCCCAAGCCGGCCCAGAAGGCCGATCCCAAGCTGGCCAACGCCTGGAAGAGCAAGGCCGGCCGTGAGCTGACCGAAGCCGAAGTGCTGGCGATGCCGGACTCGGAGTACATGAACGACAAGCAGCTCGAGTTCTTCCGCGTCAAGCTGCAGACCCTCAAGGACGACCTGCTCAGCAACGCCGGCGAAACCACCGAGCACCTGCGCGAAGACACCTCGATCGTCCCGGACCCGGCCGACCGCGCGACGATCGAGGAAGAGCATGCACTCGAACTGCGCACGCGCGACCGGGAACGCAAGTTGCTGAAGAAGATTTCACAGTCGCTGGCACGCATCGACGCAGGCGACTACGGTTTCTGTGACGAAACCGGCGAGCCGATCGGCCTGGGACGGTTGATCGCACGACCGACCGCTACACTGTCCCTGGAAGCCCAGCAGCGGCGCGAGCTCAAGCAGAAGATGTTCGGCGACTGAGCGCCGCATCCGCTGCTGCCCGCACCCTCCCGTCATGGCGGAACCCAAAGACACCACGAGTTTCTTTCGCAAGGTCGTCAAATTCGTGGCCAATCCGACCACGGAGTGGTCCGACGTCGGCACGCCGTCGGATGACGCCCGGGAAACCGAGTTCGCCAAGTCCGAGCTGAAGGCGATGATCGAGCGCAAGCGGCGCAACGATTTCGTCCGCAAGCGCGAGTTCGACATGCTGCGCAAGGTGCGCCGCGAAGGGCTGTCGAGCGAGCAGCTCGCCGCACTCGGCGGCTCGTCCAAGCTCGACGACTCCGAAGGCAAGCTGCTCGCACCCGAATCGGGCGCCAAGCAGGACGCCGGCGTCAAGGCGAAGATCGACGAGATCGAGCAGCAGATGGTCGGCGACGGCCTGGTCGCGCCGCAGCGCCGCGGGCCGGAGTTCTACAACGCGCCAACCCAGCCGGTGCCGATGGATCAGCGCCGCGCCAGCGCCCCGACGCAGCCGGCACCGCTCGACGCGCACGGCGGCGGCCGCGTCGTGGACCCGCCGAGCCCACGCGCCAGCCCGCCCGCCGCCCCGGCGGCGGTGATGGGCGCCGGGCTGTCGCCGCTGACGCTCGACAGCGGGTCGGGCGACTTCGCAAACGCGTTTGCGGTCGAGGTCAACGAGGTCGCCCACGACCCCGAGCTCGACGAGGCCGTGATCGCGTTCGCGAATGCCGATTTCGAGCAGTGCGAACAAGCGCTCGCCACGCTCACCGGCCAAGGCGGCGACCGTGCCGCGCACGCCGAGACTTGGCTGGTGCTGTTCGACCTGTACCGCGCGATCGGCCAGCAGCACAAGTTCGAGAGCCTCGCGCTCGACTATGCGCAGCAGTTCGGCTGGTCGGCGCCGCAGTGGTTCTCGATGCCGCGCATGGTGGCCGAGGCCGCGAGCGAGGAGCGGCCGACGCGCAATTCGCGTCTCGAGGGCCAGGTCGGCTGGGTCTGCCCGGACTACCTCGACGCCGACGCTGTCGCGCGGCTCGGCTCGCAGAGCCTGCAGATGCCGCTGCCCTGGGTGTTCGACTGGAGCGCTCTGAAGGGCATCGACCCGGAGGCGAGCGCCAGGCTGTCCGAGCTGTTCCGCAGCTGGATCCACCAGAGGCTCGACATGCGCTGGCTCGGCGGCGAGCGCATGTTCACGGTGCTGCAGGACGCCGCGCCGACCGGCGTGCGCGATGCCGACCCGGCCTACTGGCAGCTGCGCCTGGATGCGCTGCGCATGGCGAACCGGCCCGACCAGTTCGACGAGTGTGCGATCGACTATTGCGTCACCTACGAGGTCTCTCCGCCCTCGTGGGAGCCGGCGCAGTGCGAGGTGCGCATCAGCGGCGCGCAGATCAGCACGACCTCGCCGCCGCTGTCGGTCGTCAGCGAGGTCTCGACGAGCTTCGTCGAGTCGGTGCTGTCCGACGACCCGTCCGGCCAGGTGCAGGTCGCCAGCATGGAGCTCTCGGGCCAGCTCGTCGGCGACATCGGCGCGACGCTGAAGAAGCTGCAGGCCGAGCTCGGCAACTCGACGATCGTCAACGTCTCGTGCGCCAAGCTGATCCGGGTCGATTTCATCGCCGCCGGCGACCTGCTGAACTGGGTGCTGGCACGACGCAGCGAGAACCGCAGCGTCAGCTTCATCGAGGCGCACCGCCTGGTCGCCCTGTTCTTCGGCGCAATGGGCATCAACGAACACGCCAAGGTCAAGGTCCGCACGGTCTGACCGGTTCTCGGCTTGGGTTGAAAATGGCCGCCGCGCCATCAACTCCCGGCCATCCATGGAAACCTATCACGGCACGACCATCGTCAGCGTGCGGCGCGGCAACGTCGTCGCACTCGGCGGCGACGGCCAGGTGACGCTCGGCAACATCGTCGTCAAGGCCTCGGCACGCAAGGTGCGCATGCTCTATCGCGACCAGGTGCTGGCCGGCTTCGCCGGTGCGACCGCCGATGCATTCACGCTCTTCGAGCGCTTCGAGTCCAAACTCGAGAAGCACCAGGGCCACCTGGTGCGCGCCGCAATCGAGCTGACCAAGGACTGGCGCACCGACCGCGTGCTGCGCCGCCTCGAGGCGATGCTTGCGGTCGCCGACCGCGAGGCCTCGCTGATCATCACCGGCAACGGCGACGTGCTCGAGCCCGAGCACGGCATCATCGCGATCGGCTCCGGCGGCGCCTATGCCAATGCGGCGGCACGCGCGCTGCTCGAGCACACCGAGATGGCGCCGAAGGACATCGTCAAGAAGTCGCTCGAGATCGCCGGCGACCTGTGCATCTACACCAACCAGAATCACACGATCGAGACGATCGGATGAAATCGAGCATGACCCCGCAGGAAATCGTCTCCGAGCTCGACCGCCACATCGTCGGCCAGCGCGACGCCAAACGCGCGGTCGCGATCGCGCTGCGCAACCGCTGGCGGCGCCAGCAGGTCGACGAAAAGATGCGCGGCGAGATCACGCCGAAGAACATCCTGATGATCGGGCCGACCGGCGTCGGCAAGACCGAGATCGCGCGCCGGCTCGCGCGGCTCGCGGACGCGCCATTCATCAAGGTCGAGGCCACCAAGTTCACCGAGGTCGGCTACGTCGGCAAGGACGTCGACTCGATCGTGCGCGACCTCGTCGACACGGCGGTCAAGCAGGAGCGCGAGGCGGCGATGAAGCGCCAGCGCGCGCGCGCCGAGGACGCCGCCGAAGACCGTGTGCTCGACATCCTCGTGCCGCCGGCGCGCGGCGAGCTCGGTTTCACCAGCAGCACGCCGGCGCCCGACAACACCGCGCGCCAGGTGATGCGCAAGCGCCTGCGCGAGGGTCTGCTCGACGACAAGGAGATCGAGATCGAGCTGGCCGAGCCCAAGCCCTCGCTCGAGATCATGAGCCCGGCCGGCATGGAAGACATGGCCGAGCAGCTCAAGGGCATGTTCTCGCAGCTCGGCGGCACGCGGCGCAAGCAGCGCAAGCTGCGCATCGCCGAGGCGCTCAAGCTGCTCGTCGACGAGGAAGCCGCCAAGCTCGTCAACGACGAGGACGTGAAGACCGCCGCGGTCGGCAACGCCGAGCAGAACGGCATCGTCTTCATCGACGAGATCGACAAGGTCGCGTCGCGCTCGGAGATGCAGGGCGCGGACGTCTCGCGCCAGGGTGTGCAGCGCGACCTGCTGCCGCTCGTCGAGGGCACGACGGTCAACACCAAATACGGCATGGTGAAGACCGACCACATCCTGTTCATCGCGTCGGGTGCCTTCCACCTCAGCAAGCCGAGCGACCTGATCCCCGAGCTGCAGGGGCGCTTTCCGATCCGCGTCGAGCTCGGCTCGCTGAGCGTCGACGACTTCGAGGCGATCCTGACGCAGACGCACGCGAGCCTGGTCAAGCAGTATCAGTTGCTGCTCGCGACCGAGGGGGTCACGCTCGAGCTCGCGTCCGACGCGATTCGGCGGCTGGCCGAGATCGCGTTCGACGTCAACGAGCGCACCGAGAACATCGGCGCGCGGCGCCTGTCGACCGTGATGGAGCGGCTGCTCGACGAAGTCAGCTTCGACGCGCCGAACCTCGGCGGCCGCACCGTGCGCATCGACGCCGAGGCGGTGAACGCCAAGCTCGCCGAGCTGGTGAAGAACGAGGACCTGTCGCGCTACATCCTCTGACTTCGGCCCCCCCTGTCGCTATCGCTCCTGCCCCCAAGGGGCGCCGTCCGGCTTGGGGTGGCCCGCCGGGCGCTCAGCGCTTGCAGTCTGCGAGCAGTTCGCGGTTGAGCGAGCGCGGCGTGGAGCAGGCACCTTCGTGGAACGGGTTGCCCTGCTTGGAATCGCGGCGGTCACCCCAGCGTGGGTGGCCGGTGGGCCGGGCGGACTTCGGGGCGCTGAGCGGTTGCGGCGAACGGGTGGGCATCGGAGCGTCGGTCCGGCCTGGCGCCGGGACCGTTCGAAAACGGATTCGACTCTCCAACGCGCCCGGACACGGCGCGGTTGACGTGACTCTCAGCCGGCCGCCGGCGCGCCGGCCTCGGCGACGCGTCGTGCCAGATGCGCGAGCGCCTCGTCGACCTGGTCGACCAGCACGAGGCACAGGTCGCCCGGTCGCAGCACGGCGAGCGCGTGGTCGATCGCGGCGAACTCGCCGCGGATCTCCTCGACCTCGCGCGTGCGCGGCGCGCCGCTCAGGCCCTCGCGCAGCAGCGTGATCACCTCGCCGTCGGCGCGGCCGCGCTGCGCGGCGTCCTGGTACAGCAGCACATGGTCGAACGCCGCGCCGAGGATGCGCGTCTGCGCGCGGATGTCCTCGTCGCGGCGGTCACCGGCCGCGCTGATCACGACCGAGCGGCGCTCACCCGGCATCGCCTCGACCGCGGCCACCAGCGCGTGCATCGCGTCCGGGTTATGGCCGTAGTCGGCGATCACGGTCGCGCCGCGGTAGTCCATCACGTTGAAGCGGCCGGGCGCGTTGTGGGCGTCGTTGACGAAGCTGGCGAGACCGCTGCGCACCGCGTCGAAAGACAGGCCGCAGCCCCAGGCCGCAGCCACTGCGGCGAGTGCGTTCTCGACCTGGAAGCCGATCGTCCCGCCGCGTGTCAGCGGCACCTCGCGCAGCGGCACGCGCGCCCGCGCGCTGCCTTCCACCGCGACGATGTCCTCACCCTCGACAAACACCGAGCGCCGCCCGAGTGCCCGGTGCGCGACCAGCGCGGGCAACTGGCCGTCGATGCCGAACAGAATCACGTCGCCCGGGCAGTGCGCGGCCATCGCGAGCGTGATCGGGTCGGCCGCGTTCAGCACCGCATAGCCGGTGGGCGCGACGTTCTGCACGATGACACGCTTGAGCACCGCCAGGTCCTCGATCGTCGTGATGTAGTTCAGGCCGAGGTGATCGCCCGCGCCGACGTTCGTGACGACAGCGACCTGGCAGCGGTCGAACGCGAGCCCCTCGCGCAGCATGCCGCCGCGCGCGGTCTCGAGCACTGCGGCCTCGGTGTCGGGGTGGAACAGCACGTTGCGCGCACTGCGCGGGCCGCTGCAGTCGCCGCTGTCGAGCTGGTGGCCGTCGACCCACACGCCGTCGGTATTGGTCATGCCGACCTTCAGTCCGGCGGCGGCGAACAGGTGCGCGATCAGGCGCGTCACGGTCGTCTTGCCGTTCGTGCCGGTCACCGCGACGACCGGGATGCGGCCGTCGGCGCCGGCCGGGTACAGCCGCTCGACGATCGCCTCGCCGACCGGCCGCGGCTTGCCGAAGCTCGGCGCGAGGTGCATGCGCAGCCCCGGCGCGGCATTGACCTCGACGACCCCGCCGCGCTGGTGCTCGAGCGGCACGCCGACGGTCTCGCAGACGACGTCGACGCCGCAGATCTCGAGCCCGACCATGCGCGCCGCCGCGACCGCGCGCGCCGCCACCTCGGGATGCACGTCGTCGGTCACGTCGGTTGCGGTGCCGCCGGTGCTCAGGTTCGCGTTGTTGCGCAGCACGACACGCCGGCCGTTGGCGGGCACGGCGTCGGCGGTCAGACCCTGCAGCTGCAGGCGCGCCAGCGCGATGTCGTCGAGGCGGATGCGCGTCAGCGGCGTCGCGTGGCCGTCGCCGCGGCGCGGGTCGGCGTTGACCACGTCGACCAGCGCGCGCACCGTGTGCACGCCGTTGCCGACCACGCTGGGCGGATCGCGCCGCGCCGCCGCGACGAGCCGGTCACCGACGACGAGCAGGCGAAAGTCGTGGCCGGGCAGGAACTGCTCGACCATCACCGTGCCGATCTCCTCGGCCGCGCGAAAAGCCGCCTCGAAATGCTCGCGGCTGGCGATGTTGACGGTGACGCCCTTGCCCTGGTTGCCGTCCTGCGGCTTCACGACGATCGGCAGACCGAGTTCGCACGCGGTCGCCCAGCCGTCCTCCACATCGGTGACCGGCCGGCCGCGCGGCACCGGCACGCCGGCGGCGGCGAGCAGCCGCTTGGTCAGATCCTTGTCCTGCGCGATCGATTCGGCCACCGCGCCGGTCGAATCGACTTCGGCGGCCCAGATGCGGCGCTGGCGTGCGCCCCAGCCGAACTGCACCAGGCTGCCCTCGGTCAGGCGGCGGAACGGGATGCCGCGCGCGGCCGCCGCGTTAACGATCGCGCCGGTGCTCGGCCCGAGGCGCACGTCCTCGTCGATCGCGCGCAGTTCGGCGACCGCCGCCTCGGTGTCGAAATCCTGTCCGGCCGCCGCCGCGGCGAGCAGCGACTGCGCGAGCTCGAGCGCGCGCCGACCAACCTTCTCTTCGGTGTACTCGACGACGATCTGGTAGACACCTTCCTCGGACGCCGCCGCGGTGCGCGAGAAGCTGACGCGGCAGCCGGCGCGCGCCTGCAGCGCGAGCATCGCGCGCTTGAGCCAGCGCGCCAGCGGCACCGCTTCACCATCGAAGGCCGGCGGGACGGGGGCGAGTTCGTGCAGCAGCTCGCGCAGTCGCTGCTCGAGTGGCGTGCCAGCGGGAATCGCGCGTTCGTGGGGCTCGCAGCGCACGACCGCCTCGATCGCCGTCACGCGGCTCCACAGATTGGGCCCGCGCAGCGCGCGGATGCGGGTGACTTCCATCGTCAATGAGTCTCGGCGAATGCCTGGGCTTCGAAGGTGTCGACACCGGCGGCCAGCAGCGCCGGTTCGAGCTCGCAGGCCCAGGCCGCAGCGACGGCCGGCAGCAGCTCGGGCAGCGGCAGGCCGGCGCTGCGCAGCGCGAGCGGCGTCTCGGTCGCGCCGTCGCACAGCCAGACGCGGCGGTCGCGCGCGAGCACGGCGCGGCCACCGGCCTCGCGGTGCGCGGCGAGCGCAGCGGCGTCGGTCGCGTAGAGCAGCACCGCGCCATCGCAGTACTGCGCGAGCTCGGCGATGCGTGCGTCGTCGGCGTTCAGCACGCCGACGCCGTCGGCGAGCACGACGTCCACCTGCGTGCGCAGCACGCGCGGCAGATCCTCGGCATCGCGGATGTCGTGGCGTTCAAGCGCCTGCGCGCCGTCCAGGTCGGTGACGACGCCGACGCGGCAGCGGTCGTAGACCAGCCCCTGGTCGAGGATCGCGGCGGCGCCGTTCTCGAACACCGCGGCATCGACGTCGCGGTTCAGGAGCAGCCGCTCGGACACCGCGCCGTCGGTCGCGTCGCGCTCGTCGACGCGCCGGCTGCCGAGGAACAGCCCGTCGCGGCATGCCAGGCCGACCTTGCGCCCCGACAGGTGCAGCAGCCACGCCACCAGGCGCGCGACGCGACGGCTGTCGCCCCCGCCCGCGATGCCGACGATCGGAATGCGGCCGTCGTCGCCCGACGGGAACAGGTGATCGACGATCGCCTTGCCTACCGGGCGCGGCGACCCGACCGCGGGCTTCAGATGCGCGAGCAGCCCGGGGCCGGCATTGACCTCGACGACCGCGGCCTGCTGGCCCGCAAGCGGCTTGCCGATGTCCTGCGCGACGAGGTCGACGCCGGCGATGTCCAGGCCGACGGTGCGCGCCGCGAGCGAGGCCGCCCGGACGAAATCGGGGTGGATCTCGTCGGTGCAGTCGATCGCGACGTTGCCGTTGCGCTGGATCAGCACGCGTCGACCGGCCACCGGCACGTCGTCCGGCCCGATGCCCTGGCGCGCGAGGTCGGCCAGGATGCTGCCGTCCTCGCGCACGTCGAGCCGGGCGAGCGGATGGTCCTCGGTCGTGCCGCGGCGCGGATCGCTGTTGAGCTCGGCATCGACCAGTTCGGCCACCGCCCGGCGGCCGTCGCCGACCACCCAGGCGGTCTCGCCGCGCGCCGCCGCGACGACCTTGCCGGCGACGACGAGCACCCGGTGCTCGTCGCCCGGCACGTAGCGCTCGACGATCACGTCGCTGCCGTGCTGCGCGGCGCGCGCCCAGGCCACCTCGACCTGCTCGCGCGTCGCCAGGTCCAGCGTGACGCCGCGCCCGTGGTTGCCGTCGGTCGGCTTGACGGCCACCGGCAGCCCGATGTCCTCGGCGGCCTCCCAGGCCTCGGTGGCGCTGGCGGCGATCCGCCCTTCGGGCACCGGCACGCCGACTGCCGAGATCAGCCGCTTGGTCAGGTCCTTGTCGCGCGCGATGCCTTCGGCGATCGCGCTGGTGCGGTCGGTCTCGGCGGTCCAGATGCGGTGCTGGCGGTTGCCGTGGCCGAGCTGCACGAGGTTGCCGTCGTTCAGCCGCAGGTGCGGGATGCGCCGCTCGGTCGCCGCAGCGACGATGTGCGCGGTGCTCGGGCCGAGGTAGGCGTCGTCGATCGCGTCGCGCACCGCCGCCACCGCCACCGGCACGTCGACCGGGCGGTCGTTGATGACGCCCATCAGCACCCGGTGGCCGTGCTCGAGCGCGCGGCGGGCGACGGCCTCGTCGCGGGCCCGGAAGACCATCCGGTAGACGCCGGGCCTGGAGGTGCTGCGCGTCTGGCCAAAGCCGGTCGGCATGCCGGCCAGGTTCAGCAGCTCGATGACGACGTGCTCGAGCACGTGACCCATCCAGGTGCCTTCCTGCAGGCGCTGCAGGAAGCCGCCGCGTTCGCCGACGCCGCAGTGGTGCTCCTCGAGCGCCGGCAGCGCGGCCGTCAGCCGGCCGACGAAGCCCGGCAGGCCGTCAGACGGATGCTGCTCGAGCGCGCCCAGGTCGAGCCAGACCTCCAGGGCAGCGCGGTAGGTCCACAGGTTGGGGCCGCGCAGGTAGGTCGTGCGCAGCAGGCGGATGTCGTCGAAGGTCGTCATCGGAAGGGTCGGCGGCGGGCGCCACTTGCGGCTTGTCGCCGGGAATTATTGGCACTTGGCGGCGGGTGGGCGGCCGGTTCGCGCGGTACGCGACAATCGCGCTCCCGCTGTTTTGCCCCATGCCTTCATCCGCTCCGTCTCCTGTGCTTGCCGCGGCGGTCTCCGCGCCGCTCGAACCGGGTGAGAACGCGCTCGCCGCCGTGGACGTTGACCTCGACGCCCAAAGCCGCTTCGCCTCGGGCCAACTTCTGCTCACCGACCGTCGCCTGCTGGCGCTCGATTCGAGCGGCTGGCGCGCCTGGCCGCTCGGTCCCGCACTGACGCTGCGCCATGCCGACCACGCCGGCGTCGGCGAGCTCTCGCTGCACGACGCCCAGGCGCGCCTCGCGGTCTGGCGTTATACCCTCGCCGCCGACCCGGCCGCGCTGCGCCTGCTCGGGCTGTTCGAACAACGGCGCCTCGCCCCAGGGTCCGGCGAGCCGGAAGAGGCCGCCGAGGCGGAGGAAACCGACTTTGCCGCCGAACCGGCGACCCCACCGTCGACCTGGGTGCTGCTGCGCCTGGCGCGCTTCGCCCGGCCCTACCGCTGGCAGCTGCTGCTCGGCTTCGTGCTGACGCTCACGTCGACCGCCGCCGCGCTGGTGCCGCCGTACCTGACGATCCCGCTGATGGACGAGGTGTTGATCCCGTACCAGAGCGGCAAGCAGATCGACACCACCCTGGTCTGGGGGCTGCTCGCCGGCCTGTTCGGCGCGGCGCTGGTTGCCTGGGCGCTCGGCTGGTGGCGCACCTGGCTGCTCGCGATCGTCAGCGAGCGCATCGGCGCCGACCTGCGCACCACCACCTTCGAGCACCTGCTGCGCCTGAGCCTCGATTACTTCGGCAACAAACGCACCGGCGACCTGATGTCGCGCATCGGCAGCGAGTCGGACCGCATCTGCGTGTTCCTGTCGCTGCATGCGCTGGACTTCGCGACCGACGTGCTGATGATCGGCATGACCGCCGCGATCCTGTTCAGCATCAACCCGCCGCTCGCACTGGTCACGCTGCTGCCGCTGCCCTTCATCGCCTGGATGATCCACCTGGTGCGCGACCGGCTGCGCACCGGCTTCGAGAAGATCGACCGCGTCTGGGGCGAGGTCACCAGCGTGCTGGCCGACACGATTCCGGGCATCCGCGTCGTCAAGGCCTTCGCGCAGGAGCAGCGCGAGGCCGACCGCTTCCGGCGCGCGAACCGCCACAACCTCGACGTCAACGACCGGCTCAACAAGACCTGGAGCCTGTTCTCGCCGACGGTCTCGCTGCTGACCGAGATCGGCCTGCTGGTCGTCTGGGCCTTCGGCATCTGGCTGGTCAGCCGCAACCGCATCACGGTCGGCGTGCTGACCGCGTTCATCGCCTATATCGGCCGCTTCTACGGCCGGCTCGACTCGATGAGCCGCATCGTCTCGGTGACGCAGAAGGCGGCGGCCGGCGCGAAGCGCATCTTCGACATCCTCGACCACGTCAGCAACGTGCCGGAGCCGGCGCAGCCGGTGGCGCTGCCCCGCGTCGAGGGCGGGTTGTCGCTGCAGGGCGTCGGTTTCCGCTACGGCAGCCGCGCGGTGATCCGCGGCCTCGACCTCGAGATCCGCCGCGGCGAGATGATCGGGCTGGTCGGCCACAGCGGCTCGGGCAAGAGCACGCTCGTGAACCTGATCTGCCGCTTCTACGACGTGAGCGACGGCGCGATCAAGGTCGACGGCATCGATCTGCGGCGCCTGCGTGTCGCCGACTACCGGCGGCACGTCGGCCTCGTGCTGCAGGAGCCCTTCCTCTTCTACGGCACGGTCGCCGAGAACCTCGCCTACGGCAAGCCGGGCGCGACCCGCGCGGAGATCGTCGCAGCGGCACGCGCGGCGCACGCGCACGAGTTCATCCTGCGCCTGCCGCACGGCTACGACTCGATGGTCGGCGAGCGCGGCCAGGGGCTGTCGGGCGGCGAGCGGCAGCGCATCTCGATCGCGCGCGCGCTGCTGATTGATCCGCGCATCCTGATCCTCGACGAAGCGACCTCGTCGGTCGACACCGAGACCGAGAAGGAGATCCAGAACGCGCTCGACAACCTCGTGCAGGGCCGCACGACGATCGCGATCGCGCACCGGCTCTCGACGCTGCGGCGTGCGGACCGGCTGGTCGTGATGGACCGCGGCCGCGTCGTCGAGGTCGGCACGCACGACGAGCTGCTCGCGCGCCAGGGCGCCTACTGGCGGCTCTACGAGGCGCAGGCGCGCCAGGTCGACGAAGGGGACGACGAACGCGCGGCGCGTGTCGCGCCGGCCGCCGCACCCACGGCCCATCGGTCCGGGGTGGCATGAGAAAGTGGCCATGAACGATCGACCCCCCTTCACGCTCGCGCGCGACGCCCACGGCCGCCTGCTGCTGCGCGATGCCGAAGGCCACGAACACGCCGGCGTGCATGCGGTGCGCGCGTTCCCGCTGTCCGACCCGGACGGCGCCGTTTCGCTGGTCGGCGCGGAGGGGCGCGAGCTCGCCTGGGTCGAGCGGCCCACCACGCTCGATGCGCCGACCCGCGCATTGATCGACGAGGAGCTGGCGCGGCGCGAATTCGCGCCG
>Ga0075366_10000918_pt1 | contig 14299 bp, 7 predicted proteins | sample EndMethybrTD3031_FD_72351 | JGI IMG/M metagenome (GOLD analysis project Ga0075366, IMG submission 72351) | Populus endosphere microbial communities from Tennessee, USA - Endosphere MetaG P. TD hybrid TD303-1 | ecosystem: Host-associated > Plants > Roots > Endosphere | place: USA: Tennessee...
ACATATGGCCGACGCTGATAATTGATACTATCAGCCCCACCCCAGCAAAAAGCACCATGTGTTTTCGAATACATGGTGCTTTTTGCCTATAAAAAGATTTTTTTTCGCAATATTTTCCGTTGTTTATAAACCAAGAAATGTGCGCAAAACATTTATTATTTTAATTATAAGTGTTTGTAATACAATTAAAAAGCGATAAAATAATAAATGTTGTAATGACATTATTGCCAAGTTGTAATGATATTTTAACACTAAGGCCGGTCAGCTTTTGTAACATTCATATAGTATCAATCCAATAAAAAAAATAAAGGTTTACATACTGTTACAGTAAAGATGAGCGGTTAATGCGGGTATGGATAGTAAATTGTTTGCGGAGTAGTTATTTGGCATTTAAAAAATTTATAATTAACACGCGGTTTTGTTAATGATTTATTAATAAAATATTTACAATTTGTAATTTTAATGCATTTACTTGCCTATAAATAATTAATTTGTAAATCTGCATTTTTCACTTGTGTAAACAATACACTCTCTTTACATTAGATGCATAGCCAATATAAATTTCTGGAACGCCAGGAACCATACAAATTCTGATAGTATTATAACATTGTCCACACACACCTTGGTTTTTAAGAAGTGTGTAAATAGGTTAACGGGGATAGTTAAATTTGTTACAGGAAGTACATATATGATAAGACTTTTACATTCCAACATTTTAAAATCTTCAAATTTTACCGGGTTGCATTTTGCAGCCATGCCCCATGATTTTTTTGTTCTCACCAAAAAAACCATAAAAAGGCACGTAATATTTCAACTGCAAACTTAAAAATACCAAAAACAGTCCAAGATCTTAAATCAAATATATTAATCAACTAAATCTCAATCTCATGTTTAAAAGTTTACTCCTAAAAGGAAGATTCCTGGGCGTGCTACTATGCTGCTTAGTCTCTTCATTGGTAGTTACAGCCCAAACAAAGTACAAGGGTAAAGTTATCGGCAGCGATGACAAATTACCAATCATTGGAGCGTCGGTACGCATCCAGGGATCTACTACAGGCGCAGTAACTGATGTTAACGGTGAATTTACCTTAACATTAAGCCCGGGCCAAACGCTTGTGGTTTCGTACATTGGCTATCAAAGCCAGGAAGTTAAAGTTGGAGCAAGTACTACTTTAACTGTTACCCTTGTTGCAGGCAGCAATGCGCTGAACGAGGTGGTAGTAACAGGTTACGGTTCGCAACGTAAAAAAGACATCACCGGTTCGGTTGCTGTTGTTAACGTTGCCAACTTAAAATCAGTACCGGGTGGCCAGGCCTCGGCGTTATTGCAGGGCCAGGCAGCGGGTGTAACAGTTATTAATAACGGTGCACCGGGTGGTAACAGTGCAGTGCGCGTACGTGGTATTACTTCAATTGGTAATACAAATCCACTGTATGTTATTGATGGTGTGCAAGGTAACTTTAATGACGTGAATGCAAACGACATTGAATCAATTCAAGTATTGAAAGATGCGGGTTCTGCCGCTATCTACGGTGTTCAAGGTTCAAATGGTGTTGTGGTAATCACGACAAAAAAAGGTAAATCAGGTCGTGCGACAATTAGTTATGATGCTTACTACGGTAGCCAAAAACCTTTAAGCAATGGTTTCCGCATGGCTGGTAGCCAGGAATATGCCGATGCTATTCAAAGATCAGTAGGAAGCGTTCAATACCCAGGTACAGGTGGTGCTATATTGAAAGATTATATTACTCCTACCGCCGCTAATGAGGGTGATCCTGGAACAAATCCGGCTACTTACAATATTAACAGCAACCAAATCACCAAAACCAATAAAGTTGGTACCGATTGGTTTCATGAAGTGTTTAAATCGGCCCCAAGAACTTTTCACAATATTACAGCGAGCGGTGGTAGTGACAAATCAAACTACTTAATGTCTGTTAATTATCTTAACGAACAAGGTACATTGTTAAATACCTATTTGAAGCGTTATGCAATGCGTGTTAACACCAACTTTGCTATAGGTGATCATATCCGTGTTGGCGAAAACGCTTATTTGTACCATAAAGATAACCCGCAAATTACTAACCAAAATGAGGGTAATGCTATATCTTACACTTACCGCCAGCCTCCGGTTATTCCAGTTTACGATATTGCCGGTAATTTTGCGGGTACAAAATCACAGGGTTTAAGTAACTCTTCAAACCCTGTGGCTATTCAAACCCGTGCAGGTAACAACAAAGGTTATAACTGGACAATGCAAGGTAACGTATTTGCTGAAGTAGACTTCTTGAAACACTTCACTGCACGCACAAGCATTGGTGGTACTTTTACCAACTATTATTACTATAGTTTTAATCCAACATCTGTTGAAAATGCAGAAGGGAACACCAATCCTAATACTTTTCAAGAAAACGCTGGATTTTCAAGCACATGGATCTGGACAAACTCCATTACATACAATCAAAAATTTGGCAAACACGATGTTAAGGTATTCTTAGGCGAGGAAGCTAAAAATTACAACCAACGAGGTTTACGGGCCGGCCGTTCAAATTATACTGTTGCAACTACACCCGTATATGTGGATCTTGATACAGGCTCGCCATCAGGACAAAGTAACCAAAATATCGACATTAATTATTTAAGGTTATATTCATTGTTTGGTAAGTTAGATTATGCATATAACGATAGATATCTATTGAGCGGTACGTTGCGTCGTGATGGCGCTTCTGTGTTCTCTCCTGATCACCGTTATGGTACATTTTATTCGGTAACAGCAGGTTGGAGGATATCTCAAGAGTCATTCCTGAAAAATGTTAGCTGGTTAAACGACTTTAAACTTCGTGGCGGTTATGGTGAATTAGGTTCTATCAGTAACATTGAAAAATTCAACGCAACCAATTTATTTGCTGCTAATCCACAAAATTCATATTATGATATTAACGGAGTTGGTAATGCAGCTACTTTGGGTATTTACCGATCACAAATTGGTAACTTATTAACAAGTTGGGAAACTGATAAAGTAACCAATGTTGGTTTTGACGCGACAATTTTGAATAACAAGTTGGAGATAAGCTTCGAACTTTATAAAAAAGATATCACAGGCTTACTTTTCAAACCAGATCTTGCCGATCCTCAAGGTGGTGCAAATCCAGCGTATGTTAACGGTGGTAACATTAGTAACAAGGGTATTGATTTCAGCTTAACTTACCATGGTAATGTTGGTTCTGACTTCAAATTTGACCTTACCGGCAATATTACCAGCTACAAAAGTAGGGTAGTTAGTTTACCAGACGGAAAAAAATATTATGATTTTACCAGTGATGGTTCAACCCGTATCGGTGCATTCACCCGGTTCCAGCCTGGGCAGCCAATGGGCGAGTTCTATGGTTATGTAGTTGAACGCCTTTTTAGGGATGCAGCTGATGTAACTGGTTCTCCAACACAGGAAAGTGCCGCCCCCGGTTTCTTTAAATACAAAGATGTAAATAACGATGGTAAAATTACACCAGACGACAGAACGTTCTTTGGCAACCCGAACCCTAACTTTACCTACAGCTTTACTTTGAATGCAACATATAAAAACTTCGATGCAAATGCATTCTTCTACGGTTCGCAAGGTAACAAAAACATAAACTACGTTAAATATTGGACTGATTTTCCACAGGTATTCAAAGGCGGTGTTACTAAAGGTATTTTAGCCAATTCATGGACACCAACTAATCAAAATGCTACCATTCCGGTATTAACAGCTGCTGCAAATTTTAGTAACACTGCGGTATTTAACTCTTATTACATGGAAAGTGGTTCGTATTTTAGACTTAAAAACTTAACTTTAGGCTACAGCATACCAAAATCGCAAATTAAACAAATTGGTGTATCTAAACTAAGAGTTTACCTGCAAGGTTCCAATTTATTTACTATTACTAAGTATAAAGGCTTAGATCCTGAAATTCAGCCATCTAACCTTGATAAAAATACCAGCTTCGGCATTGATTTTGGTAGCTATCCAGCCAATCAAAAAGTTTACTTAATTGGCGTACAGGCTACGTTTTAACAACTATTTTAATAGATAAAAGTCATGAAAAAAATTCAATTAAAATTAATTATCCCACTGTGCCTGCTATTAATATGTGCAGTGTACGCGTGTAAGAAAAGCTTTCTTGATAAACCTGCATTGGGCCAAATAGACCCTGCACTGCTATCGAACAAAGCTGGTGTTGAAAGTTTACTAATAGGTGCCTACTCAGAGCTTGATGGCTATGGTGGAAAGGGCGCGGGACAATCTGCTGCACCTTCAAACTGGATGTTTGGAAGTATTACAGGCGGTGATGCTTATAAAGGCTCGGATCCGTCTGATGGCGCGAACGATCAAACCCCAGTAGCTACTTTTAACCTGCCTGCATCAAATAGCTTTATAGTTGGTAAATATGCTTCCCTGTATGACGGTGTTCAACGTGCAAACGATGTTTTGCGCGGTATCCCGAATGCAAAAGATTTAACAGCGGACGACATTAAAAGAATAAGCGGTGAGGCAAGGTTTTTAAGAGCCTATTTCTTCTTTGAGTTGCGTCGCAACTTTTTTATGGTTCCTTATGTTGATGAAACTATCGAGCTTAAAGACGCAGGTTCTGTTAAAAATGATAAGGACATCTATCCAATGATTGAAGCAGACTTCAAGTTTGCTATGGATAATCTTCCTGAAACACAGCCACAACGTGGGCGGGCCAATAAATATGCTGCGATGGCGTATCTTGCAAAAGTTTACATGGCACAGGCAAAATATGGAACGGAAACCAAAAATCTTTTAACAACGCTGATGACCTCGGGCAAAACAGCAGGTGGACAAAAGTATGCCCTAAACGATCATTTTCAACAGAACTTCAGTCCTGAAGCCGGTCAAAAGAACAGCGCCGAGTCGGTGTTTGCTGTTCAAGCCTCTGTAAACGATGGTTCGTTAGGTAACAACAGTAATCAGGGTGATAACTTAAATTTCCCTTATAATGGTGGTCCAGGCGGATGCTGCGGGTTCTTTAACCCATCGCAGTGGTTAGCGAACTCGTACAAAACAGATGCCACCACTGGTTTACCGTTATTGGATGACTTTAATTCTGGTTCTCCAGTTACAGATGTTACATATACCGGAACATTAGATCCTCGTATTGATATTACTATCGGTCGTAAAGGAATTCCTTATCTTGATTGGGGACCGCACCCCGGCGATGCATGGATCCGTAACCCCGGATCTGATGGCCACTTTAGCCCTAAGAAGAACGTTTATTCAAAAAGCGAAGTTGGTACTAACACAAGTACAGAAAACACCTGGACTTCTGCTTTAAGTACTTCAAACAACGTGAATTTAATCCGTTACTCAGATATCATTTTATGGGCGGCGGAATGCGAAGTGGAAACAGGTAGCCTTGCAACCGCGATGTCACTGGTTAACCAAGTCCGTACCCGTGCTGGTATCCAGAGCGGTTGGGTTTATTTAAATTCGCCATATGATGCTTCAAAATCAATTTATACAGTTCAAACTACTCCCGCAGCTAATTACAAAGTCGGCTTGTATACTGTATTCCCTGATCAGGCTTATGCACGTAAAGCCGTACGCTTTGAGCGCAAAATTGAGTTAGCTATGGAAGGTCACCGTTTCTTCGATTTACAACGTTGGGGCAGTGCCTATCAGGCTGCCGAGATCAATGCATTCTTTGCGAGCGATAAGAGCATTGATATTACCTTGAAAGATGCCCACTTTACGCAAAATCAAGATGAATACCGCCCTATTCCTCAGGCGCAAATCGACATTTCAAACTCAAAAGGGCCTATCGTTTTAAAACAAAACCCTGGTTATTAATTTTTGATAACCGGTTCAATTATTCTAATTTAGGTGGAGATAATTATCTCCACCTTTTTTTATAGCCTACTGTCTAAAAATTCATGAAGTATACCTACATATTTATCGGATTGCTTTTATCATTATCTGCTTGTAAAAAGGCTACTCTTTTTCAGCAAATTCCTTCATCGCAATCGGGCGTTACTTTCAGTAATACTATTGTTGAAGACGATAAAATAAATCCGCTTACCAAGCTTAATCTTTATAATGGCGGCGGCGTAGGCATAGGCGATTTTAATAACGATGGCTTACAGGATATTTATTTTGTTGCCAATACCCTATCAAACAAACTATACCTTAACAAAGGCGATATGAAGTTTGAGGATGTAACGGCAAAAGCCGGCGTTGGCGGCAAAGGTGGCTGGGGCAGGGGAGTGGCTGTTGTGGATATTAATAATGATGGCCTTGCCGATATTTACGTGTGTAACACTTTGTTAGATGATTCTCTTAAAAGGATTAACCTGCTTTACGTGAACCAGGGCATAGGTAAAGATGGCATACCTGTTTTTAAAGAAATGGCTAAGGAGTATGGTTTGGATATCAACGTACACTCCACCATGGCCTCGTTTTTTGATTATGATAACGACGGCGATCTGGATATGTACCTTACCGTTAATGAAGCTATAGCCAGCGATAATCAAAGTACCTTCAGGCCGGTAGTTAAGGATGGCAGCCACCGCAGCACAGGCAGGCTTTATCGTAACGATTGGAATGCGGCTTTAAAACACCCGGTATTTACCAATGTATCTAAACAGGCCGGCATTACTATAGAGGGCTACGGCCACGCTGCCAGTATTGTTGATATTAATAAAGACGGATGGAAAGACATTTATGTAACTAACGACTTTTTGCCAGATAATATTTTGTATATTAATAATGGCAACGGCACTTTTACCGACAGATCACAAGAGTACTTTAAGCATACTGCCTTCAGCGCGATGGGGCAGGATATTGAAGATGTGAATAACGACGGCCTGGCCGACGTTTTTGAGGTTGACATGAACCCCGAAGATAACTACCGTAAAAAGATGTTTATGCCAGGTAACAATTACCAGGTATTTCAAAATTTTGACCGCTATAAACAACAGTACCAATATACGCGCAATACACTGCAAATAAACAAAGGCCCGCGCCTGGGCCAGAATGATTCGATAGGCGCACCTATTTTTAGCGAAACCGCTTTTTTAAGTGGCGTTGGCCAAACCGACTGGAGTTGGGGACCAATGCTTACCGATTTTGACAATGATGGTTTACGCGATCTAATTATAACCAATGGTTATCCCCGCGATGTTACCGATCATGATTTTATTACCTTCCGCGACAGGGCATTTGCAATTGCCTCTAACAAGCAGATCCTGGACCAGATCCCTATTGTAAAAATACCTAACTATGCCTTTAAAAATACCGATGGGCTGCAATTTACCGATGTAACTAAAGACTGGGGCTTAGGCACACCATCATTTTCAAACGGTGCGGCTTACGCCGACCTGGATAATGACGGCGCTATGGATATGATTATCAACAATATTGACGACGAGGCTTTTATTTACCGAAATACAGCCCGCGACAAAAATAAAACCGACAATAACTACCTGCACATACAATTTAAAGGCGGCCCGCAAAATCTTGGCGGTATTGGGGCATTTGCCAATATTTATTATGACCACGGCAAACAGCAGGTATATGAAAATATTCCGTACCGCGGCTATTTGTCAACTATCCAAAATATGGCCCATTTTGGCTTGGGTAATGTTTCCCGGTTAGATTCGGTTGTAATCAGTTGGGATAACGGAAAAAAACAAGTGCTTAAAAATGTAAATGCCAATCAAACGCTAAAAGTAAACATGGCCGACGCCAGGGAGCCTTATTCGTTTAAACTTCCGGCGCAAAACACAGGTGCGCTATTCCGCGAGGTAACAAAATCGGCCGGCATTACCTATAAGCACCAGGAAAAAGACTATATCGATTTCAACGTTCAAAAATTAATTCCGCATAAATTATCACAATATACCCCGGCCGTTGCAGTTGCCGATATAGATGGCAATGGGTTTGATGATATGGTAGTAGGTGGCACAACCTTATATCCTGCACAACTGTTATTACAACAAGCCAACGGTAAGTTTATCCAGCGCAGCTTGCTGCCTCAATCAACAGCTAAAATACCTGCCATAAACCCAATGGATATGGGGGCATACCTTGCCCAGGTAGCCGGTTCTAAAGACGAAGGTTTGCTATTGTTTGATGCCAATGGCGATGGCCATCCCGATTTATATATTGCCAGCGGCGGCTACGAAACCCAGCCGGGATCGGCCAATTACCAGGATCGGTTTTATCTGAATGATGGTAAGGGTAATTTTAAACTTCAGCCGGATGCTTTGCCCAAAAATCTGACCAGTAAATTGTGCGTTAAGGCAGTCGACTTTGACCATGATGGCAAGCTTGATCTTTTTGTATCTGGTCGTGTTGAGCCATGGAACTATCCAAAGCCGGTATCAAGCTTCATTTTGCGTAACGATAGTAAAAACGGGGTTGTGAAGTTTACGGATGTATCGTCGGCAGTTGCCCCGGCCTTAAAAAATATTGGCCTGGTATGCGATGCCTCCTTTACCGATTTTAACAATGATGGCTGGCCCGATTTAATACTTACCGGCGAATGGATGCCGATTACCTTTTTGAAAAACGATAAAGGCGTATTTAAAAATGTAACCAGCAACACCGGCATAGCCGATAAATTAGGCTGGTGGAATACCATTGCTGCTGGCGATTTTGATCATGATGGCGATATCGACTATATTGTAGGTAACACAGGTTTGAATACCTTTTACAAGGCATCAGGCCAATATCCTATTTACATTACGGCTAAGGATTTTGATAAGAACGACAGTTACGACGCTTTTCCTTCGGTATTTTTAAAAGATCAGGAAGGTGTAAAGCGCGAGTTTCCGGCATTTGGGCGCGATGACATTGTAAAGCAAATGATTAGCATGCGTATCAGATATCAAAACTACCGCTCTTTTGCTGTGGCGCCTATGGATTCGATAATCACGCCAAAAATGCGCGAAGGTGCCATCAGGCTAAAAGTAAATTACCTGCAGTCGTGTTATTTACGCAATGATGGCGGCGGTAAGTTTACCATGACGCCTTTGCCGATGGATGCCCAGATGTCTGAACTTTGCGGTATTACTGTTGATGATTTTGATGGCGACGGTAACCTTGATGTTGCTTTAAGCGGTAACGATTATGGTACCGAGGTTGCAACGGGCAGATATGACGCTTTTAACGGACTTGTGCTTAAAGGCGACGGTAAAGGTGGATTTAAAGCCCTGAGCATTTTGCAAAGCGGTTTATATATACCCGGTGATGGCAAGGGGCTTGTAAAATTAAGGAGCGCCAAAGGGAATTACCTGTTGGCGGCAAGCCAAAACCGCGATGCACTTAAATTATTTGAACTTAACAGGAGTGTTAAAACTGTTGCATTGCAGCCCTTAGATGCTTTTGCGGTTATAAAATATAAAAATGGAAAAATAGCCAGGCAGGAGTTTTATACCGGAAGTTCTTTCTTGTCGCAGTCAGGCAGATTCTTTAATATTGAAAGCAATATGGCATCGGTAACAATAACCGACAGCAATGGCCACCAACGAACCGTACAGCTTAATTAATTACTTGTTTATGAGATGTTTTAAAATATTTTTAGCCGTTACCTGCTTATTCTTGATTTATAGCTGCGGGCCAAAGAAAACGACGCCATTATTAAAAGATGCCGATGTACTGCACAACAACGTTGACCAGTTAACACAGGTTATTATTTATGATGTGTTTACTCCTCCTGTTGCAAGTCGGATTTATGGTTATACTACGCTGGCAGCTTATGAAACCCAGCGTTACGCCGATACCAGCTATAATTCGATAGCCGCCCAGTTAAAGGGCTTTGGAAACCCACCTAAGCCGGAAAAAGGTTTGAAGTACAATTTTACCCTGGCGGCAACCAAGGCTTTTTTTACGGTAGCACACAAAATCACTTTCTCGGTTGATTCGCTTCAGAAATATGAGGACAAGGTATACGCTATGTATAAGGATAATCTTGACGATTCTACGTATGCCCGTTCTGTAGCTTTTGGCACACAAATGGGCAAGTTTATATTAAAACGTTCATTGGTTGATAATTATCCGCAAACCCGCGGCAAACCTCGCTTTTTAGGTAACGACGGCCCCGGCCAATGGCGCCCTACCGCTCCCGACTATCTTGATGGTGTTGAGTTTTGCTGGGGCACCATGCACACTTTTGCCGTTGATACATCAACGCAATTTAAATTACCGCCGCCACCCGCTTTTAGCGAAGATAAAAACAGTCCTTATTTTAAGCAGGTTGTTGAAGTGTATGAATTAAGTAAACACATAACGCCCGAGCAAACCACTATTGCCCGCTTTTGGGATGACAACCCTTTTGTAATACAGCACAACGGGCACATGATGTTTGCCAATAAAAAAATAACTCCCGGTGGCCACTGGATTGGCATTGCAGCTATTGCCTGTAAACAAACCCATGCCGATGCCATAAAGACCGCGCAAACCTACGCGCTTACCTCTATAGCTTTGTTTGATGCCTTTATCTGCGGCTGGCAGGTTAAGTATGAAACCAACTACATAAGGCCGGTTACAGTTATTAACGATAAAATTGATCACGACTGGCTACCTATGCTGCAAACGCCGCCATTCCCCGAATATCCAAGCGGACATAGTGATATAAGTGCCGCATCGGCAATAATGCTTACCCATTTGTTTGGCGATAATTTTGCTTACCAGGATACCAGCGATTTGAAATATATAGGGATGCAACGCCATTTCGATTCGTTTTTAAAAGCATCTGACGAAACATCAATCAGCCGTTTTTATGGCGGCATCCACTTCCGCAACAGTGTTGATCAGGGCGCTGTGCAAGGGCGGCAGGTTGGCGAATACATCTGGAAAAAACTTAAACTAAAAAAATAACGGTACTTAAAGTTTATATGAACTTCAAAAAAAAATACCTGGCTGCTGCTTACCTGCTTTTATTTATTGTTTTACTATCTGGTGTAACGTTAATGTATGGCTGCAAATCCAAAAATGAGCCTTACAAGTTAACAGGCAACGTTAAAATTGATGGCGAAAACCTGGTACAGATCAAGTGCACCAGGTGCCATGCGCTAACGCCTATTAATGCCTTATCCAAAAACGTTTGGTTAAATCATGTGTTGGTAGGCATGGCGCCTATGCTCAATGTATCGACCTATGGCAGTTCCTTTTTTAAAAAAGATCCGCGGGATACAACGGGCGCAAGTATTGCAGAATGGCTTACCATAGTTGATTATTATAAGAAATTTGCTCCCGATACATTATTGCCGGCGAAAAAGCCTGTTCCATTAGTTGAGGACTGGGCTGGCTTTACATTAAAAAAGCCAGCGCCATTAAATTCAACCAGTTTTACTACGGCCATCGCGTTTAACGCCGCAACTAAAAAGTTGTACAGCGCCGATGCGGTAAATGAAAAATTATATACCTGGGATGCCAATTTGAAAATCGACTCCATAGCATCTTTGCCTTCGGCAGGGGTCGACATTAGTTTTGATAAGGATGAGGCAGGAAATCATATCGGTTTTATTTCTGCCATAGGCAGAATGGCCCCCATAGATTTTCCGAACGGGAAAATAGTGAAGCTTAACCTGGATGCCAAAGATGTGAATGCCACGCAAACTTATATCGCGGCTGATTTGCCCCGCCCGGTGCAAACTATTGTGGGCGACTTTAACAAAGATGGGCTAAACGATTTAATAGTTTGCGGGCAGGGCGATAAAAAGGGAGGAGTTTATTTATTAAAGCAAAACAAGGATAAAACTTACAGCCAACAAATTATCCTGGATAAGGCAGGAGCGGTACAGGCATTGAAAGGCGATTTTGATAACGACGGCTGGCCCGATGTGATGGTTTTAACGGGCACTGGTGATGAAGGATTATGGCTTTTAACAAACGACGAAAAAGGCGGTTTTGCCACAAAAAAGCTGTTGACTTTTCCGCCTACAAACAGTTCAACCAGTTTTCAGCTTGCCGATATGGACCATGACGGTAAGCTCGACCTGGTTTATACCTGCGGATATAACTATCATGATTCGCGTATTTTAAAACCTTACCATGGCCTTTATATTTTTACAAATAGCGGTAACTGGAATTTTAAACAAAAATATTTTTACCCGGTAAATGGCTGTACTAAAGCAATTGCCGCTGATTTTGATGGCGATGGTGATTTGGATATTGCTGCCATAGCCTTTTTTGCCGATATGCAGAACACGCCGCAGGAAGAGTTTATTTATTTTGAACAAAATAAGGCTTTTGATTTTAAACCACATGCTGTACCTGTAAGTAAGTATGGCCGCTGGATGTGTATGGAAACAGCCGATTTAAACAACGATGGTAAACTTGATATTATACTTGGCAATTATGCTAACGGGTTTATGTTTATTCATGGCTTACAACCGCAATGGGACCCTAATTTGCCACTGATAGTATTAGAAAACCACATGACCAAATAAGGAAGGCTACAAAATTTTATACTTTCGCTTTAATCCATCAACAAGCCTTAAAGGTAGCTTAAGAATAGGATACGTGTAAATGACTAAAAAAATAAGGCTGCCGGCAAATATTATCCGGTTACTAACCATTTTGTTATTTGGCGCGCTTATTCTGTTTGGCAGATGTGCCGGTGATAACGGACGGACAAACAACGAACAGTTTATTGAAGAGGGAAGGCAACTTGCCCAAAAACGCTGCTCTACGTGCCACCAGGCGCCAGACGCGTCGTTGCTGGATAAAGCGACATGGGATAAAGGGATCTTGCCGGCCATGGCGCCCAAATTTGGCGTAAGGCCCTTTATGGGCGATTATTTGGTATACTCAACTTCTGCCATATCAAACGCCGACTGGCATAAAATTGTGCTGTATTATAAGGCTGCCGCACCCGAAAAGTTGGCAATCCCCAAACCAAACGCCGTGAAAGACTGGGCTATTTTTAGCCTGAAACGCCCCGCAAAGCTGGATACAACCGATGGCGTAGCCATGACAACCATGGTTGCTTTTAATCCAAATGATAAAAGTTTTTACACCGGCGGAGCGGGCTATAAGTTGTATAAATGGGATAGCAATCTTAATCCCACGCTTATTAAAAAATTTTCGTCGCCCGTGGTTGATGCCGATTTTTTTAAAACGACTATAAATCCTAATGGCGCAATTATTACTTGTATCGGCTTGTTACCTCCTAATGATCAGCTTAAAGGGAAATTGATAAGTATTAACCTTGATAGCAGGAAAAAAGGTAAAGATTCGGTTTTAATTACAGATAGCCTCCCGCGCCCGGTAAAAAGCGCTTACTCCGATTTTAATAAAGATGGACTGATGGATTATGTGTCCTGCGGATTTGGCCACGATAGAGGCGGTTTATACCTGGCGCAGCAACAGCCAAATCATCAATACATAAAAAAAGCCGTCAGGGCATTGCCGGGGCCAAGCCAGTTGTATATAGACGATTACAATCATGATGGCTGGCCCGATATAGTGTGCCTGTTTGCCCAGGGCGATGAAGGCGTGTGGTTATTTTTGAATGATAAAAAAGGAGGGTTTACTACCCAAAACCTGGTACGTTTTCCGTCCGTTTACGGATCAAGCAGTTTCCAGTTCATTGATTTTAACCATGATGGCAAACCTGACATTTTATATACCTGCGGCGATAATAACGATTACTCGCCCATATTTAAACCCTACCATGGTGTATATATTTTTACCAACCAGGGAAACTGGAAGTTTAAGCAAACGTATTTTTACCATATCAACGGCTGCTCAAAGGCCATAGCCACAGATTTTGACCACGATGGCGATCTTGACCTGTCTGTTATCGCCTTCTTCCCCGATTTTAAATATCACCCGTCTGAAGGGTTCACTTATCATGAACAAACAAGCCCGGGCAAATTTAAAGTGCACGAGATCCCTGTTGATCATTTTGGGCGGTGGATTTCAATGGATGTGAACGATATTGACGGCGACGGCAACATGGATATTGTTTTAGGTAACTTTTCGGTAGGTGCAAAAGGGCTTATCAACCAAAAAGATTATAATCCGCACTGGGACATGTATTCGCCAGTCACTGTATTACACAATACAACCCCAAAGCGGCCTTGAGAATCGTATTTGTATCATTTGTATGATAAAATGATAAATAAGTACAATATCATCCTGCCGATTGTTAATTAGTTTTACCGTTGTTATTTATTGCCCGATGGATGTTTCCATGCCCATTCTCTGAATGGCCGCCCGCCATCCCGGTTAAAAAATCATTATGATGAAAAAAACTATTTATGCTGTATTTGGTGTTTTAGCAGCCTGCG
>Ga0075366_10000919_pt1 | contig 14269 bp, 6 predicted proteins | sample EndMethybrTD3031_FD_72351 | JGI IMG/M metagenome (GOLD analysis project Ga0075366, IMG submission 72351) | Populus endosphere microbial communities from Tennessee, USA - Endosphere MetaG P. TD hybrid TD303-1 | ecosystem: Host-associated > Plants > Roots > Endosphere | place: USA: Tennessee...
ATCTGGTTCGCGCTCGATGAGACCCGTCCCCTCGCCTGCTTCGCCGGCATCTGGACCAACTGGACGTCTGTTCGGAAGGTCAAGGAAGGCGAGACCACCAACGACCTCTATGCGTTCCTCACAACGGAGCCGAACGCCGAGGTAGGTGCCATCCACCCCAAAGCGATGCCCGTGATCCTGACGACGCCGGACGAAGTCGAGACCTGGATGACGGCGCCCCCGGACGAGGCCCTGAAGCTGCAGCGTCCACTTTCGGACGGGTCACTGCGGATCGTCGCACGCGGCGTCAAGGAAGACGCCGACAGCAGCGACGGGATTTGAAGTCAAAAATCGATGAGATCAGGTAGTACTGGCCTGGCGCAACGTAATCCGCGTCAATTCGGAGGGACGACCGAGCCGAAGCGCGAAGCCCGGCCACAACGCGGTGCCGTTATTCACGTAGAGCGTCATCCCGTCAACGTCGTAACGGCCCGAGACATAGCCGGCATTGGCACGCGCGGCCAGCCGGTCGAGGCCCAAGATCAATCCGCCGTGCGTATGCCCGGAGAGTTGTAGGGCAACGCCGAGCTTCGCGGCGTAGCGCGCGTCGCTCGGCTGGTGATCCAGAAGGATGACAGGGACACCTTTGGGAGCACCTTCAAGGACTGAGGCAAGGTCTCGGGCGGGCCGTCCGGTGCGGCGCGAGGCTCGGTCGGTGATGCCGGCGAGAACCAGCTTGCCGCCATCGCGATCGAGAATGATGTGCCTATTCTCAAGCGAGAGCAGTCCTAACGCGGCGAAGTGCGCCATCCACGTGCCGTAGCCGAAAATATATTCGTGATTGCCGGAGATCACATAGACGCCGTCGGTCGCCATTAGGTCCTGCAACGGCTCTATGTCGGCCCGCCGCGCATCAAGCGTGCCGTCGATCAGATCACCCGTGATCACGATCATGTCCACGCCCAGTTTGTTAGATCGCTCGACGACGGCGCGCGCCCATAAAGCGGGAAACAGCCGGCTGATGTGAAGATCGGTCAGCTGTAGAACGGTGTAGCCGTCGAATTGCCGCGGAAGTTCGCGGATACCGATTTCGATATCCTTCAACGGTGGGACCCGCATAGCCTGGTGGACGCCGATCGCGGCCGCGAGAGCAGCCAACGCCGCCAATCCGTAGCGGACGCCGTCAGGCGCGCTTACGATGCCGCCATGGACCAAGATTCCGAATAGAAGTCCGACATCAAGCGCTAGTTGCATCAGCGCCAGCAGGACGATCGCGCCGAAGGCCCAATTAAAGAGGGCCACCACCGGTCGTGGAAACTCTGGAGAGAATACTGAACCCGACGACAGCTTACTCCAACGGTGAAACTGCAATGCGATCAACGCAAGCGTCGCCACGACGACCTTGATCGAGAGCGGTAGCTGCAGAGGCCAGATGAAACGGGTCAGAATTAGCAGATAGATCAGGCCGAATATGAGTTGGGGAATCAGTTCGCTCCGGATTCGATCGGTGCGGCCTTCGTACACGAAGCCCAGCACAATCTCGACCTTAATCGGCTTGAATCGGGCAGCTTGTCAGGCGGCTTCATCGGCGCGGTCGGGCGCGGACTCTTTCCGCTTGAAATTCATGAGATTCAGCAGGTGGCCGGTCGCCCGTGCATCGCACAGCGCGCGGTGATGCGTCTTGAGTTCGATTCCGTAATGTTCGCACAGCTTTCCTAGCCCGTACGACTTGTGTCCGGGGTAGCGCCGACGCATTCCAACAACCGTGCATAGCTTAGGAAACTTGAAGCGACGTTCGAGCCGTTCGTACTCATGGCTCATGAAGCCGTAATCGAAATTGACGTGGTGAGCGACAAATATCCCGTCGCCCATGAACCGCATGAAGCTTTCCGCAATCTCGGCGAAAATCGGCGCACCGCGAACCATATCGTTCGTGATGCCCGTGATCTGCGTTATCTTTGCCGGGATGGCTCGCTGAGGATTCACCAGAGAATGCCACTCGTCGACGACCTGGTGGTTGCGGATCTTGACCGCTCCTATTTCGGTTATCCGATCGCCCGAAGCCCAACCGCCTGTGGTCTCGACATCGACTACGACATAGTCCTGCTCAGGATCAAATCTATAGTCGACCCGGCCGATCTTCGCGACGATGCCGGCGTTTCCTAGCTGTCGCAACCGCGTGAGCTGGTTGCGGTGGATCACATCGCCCTCGGCCTTGATCTCCATGAAGGAGATGGTGCCGTCCTTTTCCAGCATGAGATCCGGAAACCCGTCGCGCATGTCACGAAAATTTTGGCACATCGAGCGTATGATGGTTGCGACCCCTTCCCCGCCAACTCCCGACAGCAGCGCTCGTAGCGCGTCGACATCGACGTGGTCCCAGGCGAAGATGCCGTTCGGCCGGCCCCACTTCGCAGCGATCGGACGCAGCAGCAGATTGAACGCGGTTCCTGATATAACGGCCTCCAGCTTGTCGTCGATGTGGGTCGCAAATCGATGCGCGAAGCTCCGGTCGTTGAGGCAATGTGGCACCCAATCGAAGCTGCTGTGAAGAAGATCGGACTCGAACAGTTCGTCCCAGAACAGCAGCCCAAAGAGCGAATGCCAGAGGGTGTTCTCCGCGAAGAAGACGCGATATCCCCTCCGGCGCATCACGCTGGCGACCCCCGCCTCCGGATTGCCACGATAGGCATCGTCGACAGTCAACGTGACGCCGGCGCGAAGAAGCTCGGTACATGATCCGGTCCGCCGACCGCCGAATTTCCTCGCATAAAAATCTGTTGCGAAAACGTGTTCGTCGTCGCTGGCCGGATCGTCGACCATCCGTCGCAGTAGATCCTCGGCGTCAACCTTGTCACCGGCCCCGTACAGCAGACGGACCAACCGCTCGCGGCATTCCGGTGACAAGCCGGCGCGATAAAGCTGGCGGGCGAGATCTCGCTCGCCCAGCTTCTCGAAAAACTGGCCGACTTGGCAGGCGACACGGCCGCGGAGGTCGACCGCATAGTCGCTCGGGCAATCGGGTCCCCCGAAGATATCGGCGACCGCGGCCCGGTAGATGTCGAGCGTCTTGATCTCAATCCGGTCAAGGAGCCGACTGTAGTGAAAGCACGCCCTCGCCTCTTCCCCGTCTGTAAATCGGGCCTTGAACGATGTGGCCCTATTGGTACGCATGATGCCCAGGTCGCGGAGCGCGAAGTTCTTCAGGTCGTCCTCGGTCTTGCCGAAGTAAAGGTACAGCAGAAATTCGAGCGGACGCACGTCGTCCAGCGCAATGAATTTGACAGCCTCGCAGCACTCGGCAGCAACCTCAAACGGAACATGGGTCAGGAAGTAGTCGACGAGCCTCGCTTTCGGCCAAGAGACGCGGATATCCGTGCGCCCAGCCGCTTTCGCGCCGCCGACTAAGACGTCCTTAGGCAGGCACGCGACAAAGGAAGCGTAGTCCTCCGCCCTGAGGGTCCTTGCTTGGCCACAAGCCAAGAGGTCATCGGCCGCGCGCCCCACGTCGGAAATCTCGGCGTACCGGAAGAGCGTTCGGTTGAAAATCGCGCCGCGCCGGTTGACCATCCGAATCAGCAGACATTGCGCGTCCTTGGACAGACTTTGAAATCGCGAAACAAAGGCGTCATGCTCGTCATTCAGGATTGCCCCGTAGGTCGTCCTGACGAACGACAGCATTTCGACGAAATGGTCGTGGTAGTAGTAGATAGGCAGGTCCGGCCGTTTCATTCCTGCGTCCTCAGGCCTTTCTGAATTACCAAGACAGGAGGGGACATTCGCCGCAGGCCGGTTGCCGCCACTCGAGAAACGTTCTATCTTTGTTCTAGAACGCTCTGATTTGTCAAGGTAGGTGCCGGGGCGGCCGCAAACTCACCAGAGTGCGATGGACGAAGATCGCCAGCGGAAGGTTATCCACGTCGACATGGACGCCTTCTACGCGTCCGTCGAGCAGAGGGACAACCCGGAGCTCCGAGGCAAGCCAGTTGCCGTCGGCGGTTCCCGCGAGCGTGGCGTTGTCGCGGCTGCAAGCTATGAAGCCCGAAAATTCGGCGTTCGATCGGCGATGCCGTCGGTTACCGCGAAGCGGCAATGTTCCGATCTGATCTTTGTGAAGCCGCGTTTTGAAATTTATAAAGCGGTCTCGCAACAGATCCGGGAGATCTTCGCCGAGCACACCCAGATCATCGAACCTCTGTCCTTGGACGAAGCCTATCTTGATGTGACTGAGAACCTGCAGAGCATTCCACTCGCGCGCGATGTCGCACTTGCGATCCGCGCGAAGATCAAGCAGGTGACGGGACTCAACGCTTCGGCCGGTATCTCCTACAACAAATTTCTGGCCAAGCTCGCCTCCGACCACCGCAAGCCCAACGGCCAGTACGTCATCACTCCTAGAATGGGCCCGACGTTCGTCGAAACCCTGCCGGTCGGCAAGTTTCATGGCATCGGACCGGCAACGAGCGCGAAGATGAATTCGCTCGGGCTCCACACTGGCCTCGACATGCGCAATCAGTCGATCGAATTCATGCAGGCGAACTTCGGAAAGGCTGGCAACTACTACTATTGGATTTCAAGAGGCGTCGATAATCGTGAGGTACGAGCGGACCGAGTCCGCAAGTCCATAGGTGCCGAGAACACCTTCCTCACCGACCTCTCCGCGTTCGATGCCATGGCTTCGGAATTGCAGCCTCTGATCGACAAGATCTGGAGGCACTGCGAAGATAAGGGGAGTCGGGGCAGGACCGTCACACTCAAGGTGAAGTTCGCCGACTTTGAATTGATTTCGCGTAGCCGCACGTTAACCGGCGCGGTCGGTAGCCGTGATGAATTGATGAACGTTTCGGTCGATCTTTTAAGGCTGCTGTTTCCGATGCAGAAAGCGGTTAGGTTGCTCGGCGTCTCGGTATCGGGATTTGCTGCCGACGATATCCATCCCAAACAAATCGTCTTAGCCATCTAGTGCACTCAATGGGAAGTGGAGACGGTTCGAGTGAACAGCACGCGGCCCTTTGACATCCGGACCACGGTAATCGAAGGCACGCTCGCCTTTCAGGTTCGTCGCGCTGCAGCGGCCCGCGCCAACGAATGCGGTCTACAGATCATGACGCTCCCGCAGCTTGCTGCGCGGCTGGCCGGCGGGTTCACCATTCCCCTATCGACGGAACAACTCGATTTGGCGATTCAGCGGGCGCTCGATGACGGCGATTTCGTCGAGCTGGAATCAGTACGAACGCTGCCCGGCATGACCCGGGCCGTCGCAGGCAGCCTACGCAAGGTATGGAACGCCGATGTCGAACTACTCGAAGCCAACGGCCCCGGAAAGTTGCGTATTGGCGAATTGGCGCTCATCGAAGGGCGCGTGAGAAATCATCTGCCGAAGGCGATGCTGATCCCCCGGGATCTTCGCGACGCAGCTCTACGGCGAATGGAGCACGCGTCGCGACTGATCGGGCCAGTGAAGATAGAAGGCCTTTCATTCATTCCGCCCGTTTGGCGACCCTTGATAGTGGCGCTCCAACGGGTCGTTTCCTTGGAATGGCGCGCGCCGCCGAAGGCCGAGACCAGTTGGTTCACCGGCTCGCTGACCGGCAGCGGCCCGGATCGACCCTTGAGCTCGCCTGTGGCGATCTCATGCGCGGACCCGCGGCACGAGGTGGTCGAGGCACTCCGCTGGGCAAGACGGCTGATCTCATCTGGCACGGCGATGCCTTCCGAGATCGCGATTGCGTCGGCGAGCACTGCTCCCTGGGACGATCACGTATTCGCGTTGGCAGCCGATGCCGGTCTGCGAGTGCATTTCGTGCATGGCATTCCCGCGCTTGCGACGCGCGATGGCCAGCGGTGCGCCGCATTGGCGGACATTTTGCAACACGGGCTGAACCAGCAACGCATGCGGAGACTTGTCTCACTTTGTCGTGGCACGGGAGTGCCGCTTGATGTTTTGCCTGATCGATGGATGTCCTCCTTGCCGCGTGGAGCCACGTTGGTCGAGGTGGAGGATTGGCGCCGCGCCATTTCGGCAGCTGCTGAAAAAGATGGCTCAATCGTCGGGTTTGAAGCGGTGCTCCCGCTATTGGATCTGCTTTCTAGAGGGATTGCCGCATCAATCGAGGCAGCTGGTCTCTTCCTGCGCGGACGCGCCTTGCAAGTCTGGGAGTCCGCCGCTCGGTCGGCGCCCGTTGATGCTATCGAGCTTTCCTTGCGTGGTATCCGGCTTGCGTCGGAAACCGACGTTGCCGATTCGATCGCCTGGTGCCTTGCGCGAGATCTTGCTGCAGCCCCACGGCCGCATGTCCGGTTGCTTGGCCTGACGAATCGAGGCTGGCCACGACGGACCGGCGACGACCCTCTCCTGCCTGGTCACGTGCTTTCTGCTGATCAATTCGACGCCGATCCCATCTCGCGCGCAGACCGCCGGCACTTCGCGGTGATTCTGGACGCAGCGACCGGCGACGTGGTGCTATCACGGAGTCGTCGTAGCGCTCAGGGTAGCCGCGTGGGACGCAGTCCGCTGCTGCAGAGTTTTTCCGAGGTCCCACTGTCCAGAGCGCGCATCCCGGAGCACGCGTTCAGCGAATCGGATCGATTGGCGGCGCGTCCCGAAGATGCGGCAAGAGTCGCGAGACTCAAGTCGGCGCAAGCGTGCTGGCGCAATTGGCACATCGACAACCTCACGCCCCACGACGGACAATTCTCCGCTGATCATCCGATTGTCGTGAAGGCTATCGAACGTGTCCAATCGGCAACCTCTCTGAAACAGCTCTTAAGAGACCCTTTAGGCTTCGTCTGGCGCTACGGCCTGGGTTTTCACATGCCTCAAGAACGGGAGCGATCGCTTTCCATCGCTCCCGACGATTTTGGCAAGCTGGTTCACGACCTACTGCGGCGCGCGGTGGATACCCTTGAGCCCGATCCCGGCTATGCCAAAGCATCCGAAGAGGAGATAGAGGAGGCTCTCACGGCAGCGGTCAAGACCGTGCACGAGGATTGGCCACTAGAACGCCCAGTGCCGCCAAAACTGTTGTGGCGCAACACGGTCGACTTCGCCGCTACTTTGGCCTCCGTGGGGCTCCGGCGAAAGGACATCGCGGAAGATGGTACGCGCAGTTGGACCGAAGTTCCCTTCGGCCAACCAGCTGGCTTCGTCGCGGGACGAGAATTGCCTTGGGATGCGACCGCTCCCGTTACGGTGCCAAATACGCCGATACGTCTGCGCGGAACTATCGATCGATTGGACTTGCGGAGCGCACCGTCGGCAGTGCGTGTAACAGACTACAAAACTAGCGAGGCGCCCAGGAACGCAGCCCGAATAGTGATAGGCGGGGGCACGGAGCTACAACGCGCACTCTATGGGCTTGCGTGCCGCCAACTGCTTGAGGAAGAGACTCGAATCATTGCTCGCCTTCTTTATCTGGTCGGCGAGATACAGGCCCCCAAGCTGAACGACCTCGACGCCGCGGTCGAACAGATCGCCGCCTTCATCAACGAGGCCGTCGCGATGCTCAGAAATGGATCGACGGTACCCGGTCGTCTTTCATTCGAGTCGACAAACGACCTGCGTCTGGCGTTACCAGCCTCGCCCGGCTACCAGCGGCGCAAGCTCATTGCCTTCGACAAGGTCGGCAAGGGCGTCTCTCGCTATTGGAGCGTCCCGTGACGACGAGCGATAAGCCCGCGCGTTTAAGAGCGTTGACCGAACTCGAATCCACGATGTTGGTGGAGGCTGCCGCAGGCACAGGCAAGACATCCCTGCTCGCGGGTCGCGTCATCATGCTTTTGGCCGCAGGCATCAGTCCAGCATTGATCGCAGCCATCACATTCACAGAACTTGCGGCCGGTGAGCTTCGGCAGCGCGTCGCACGATATCTCGATTTACTGCTGTCCGGTACCGTTCCCGACGAACTGCTGCTGTGTCTGCCCAACGGTCCGGCGGAGGCGCAAAAGACTGCCCTGCAAGCTGCCGCCGCACGGCTCGACGAACTGACTTGCTCGACAATTCATGGGTTCTGCCACGATCTCCTAAGGGTGTATTCGGTGGAAGCGGGGATCGATCCGGGTGCGGAAATCCTCGATGGCGAGCAAGCGGATTTTGTTTTCGACGCAACCTTCGATCAGTGGTGGCGCGATCGGCTGGACACGCCGGCTCCGGGTGGTGATCCGGTGGCGTCGGTCGCGCGACGGGATCCGAGGGGTGCGGAAGAGCTTTTGCGCGGGTTTGCCCAATTCCGCCGACGTTACAGGACGGCTTGTCCTCCTCCTCCCGACCTCGATACCCAGGCCGACCTGGAGTTCTTGGAAAGCATCCGCGAATTCCGGCGCTGGTGCGATCGCATCGGCGCGCCTCCTGAGGCACATGACGACATCGTCGCCTTCGAGACTTTAGCGTCGCATTTCGAAGGACGCTTCGATCCATTGCCTGGTTTCGAACAGCTTTGGGAATTGGCACACCCCGCCGCGTTGCCAATCATGCGGAAGGCTTCCTTGGACCTGCGCGATTACAGGCGCCGGTCGCTTTGGCGAAAGGTTGGAGGCAAGGAGAGCGGCGACCGTCTGGCTGACGAGGCGGAAAATCATTTCGCACGCTGCCGCGATGCTTACGGGACGCTGATGGGCCGGATCGCGAACGCCATCATTGGGTCACTGTCCGTCGAACTCGACTACGTATTGGCGGAATACGAGGCCTTCAAGAAGCGAGCGGCCGTGCTCGATTTCGACGATCTATTGTTCACCTGCCGCGACGTGCTTCGCGCACATCCGTGGGTACGCACCGCTGCCGGCGAGCGATTTTCCCGGATACTGGTCGACGAATTTCAAGACACCGATCCGGTGCAGGCCGAAATCATCTTTTTGCTTTGCGGGATCGCCGACGGCACACAGAGCTGGCATAAATGCCGCCTTAAGCCGGGCCACCTGTTCTTGGTCGGGGATCCGAAGCAGGCCATCTATCGTTTTCGTGGGGCCGATCTCGCGACCTACCTGACGGTGCGACGAGCAATTGAGACGCAGTTTCCTGCCAACCTCCTGCAGGTCACAGCCAACTTCAGATCGCGCGGTGAAATTCTGGACCATGTCAATCGCTGCTTCGAAGTGCGCTTGTCGGTGCAAGAGGTCGGATATGTAGCCCTCCAAGCCACCCGCGCTCCCGCGCAGCACGGCCTTCCCTGCGTTACAAAAGTGTCTGTCCAACTGCCGCCCGACACGAGAGTCGACAGCTCGCGCGACGAAGAGGCTCGTACAGTCGCCGAAGTGTGCGCCCGTTTGATCGGAAACGTCGAGTTGAAGCTGAACGACGGGGGGACGCGATGGTTGACTCCTGGTGACATTGCTCTGCTGGCGCCGGTTTCGACCGATCTCTGGCGCTATGAAAGAGCGCTCGAAGAGGCCGGCCTGCCTTTCGCTTCCCAAGCCGGCAAGAACCTATTCAAAAGGCAGGAAGCGCAGGACCTTGTGGCATTGGTGAGGACACTTGCGGACACACGGGATACGTTGGCTCTTGGAGCACTGCTGCGCGGGCCTTTGGTTGGCCTGACCGAGCAGGAGTTGCTCGATATCACCGGAAGCCTACCTCCGTCGGACGCCGGACATGAATCCGTGGGGCTCTCCCTTCGAATTTCCCCTGAAGCGATCCAGCATCAGGTCGCACGCGAGGTCCTAACCGTCCTGCGCGATCTTCAACGACGCGTGCACGGTACCGCCCCCGCCCTCCTTCTTGCTGAAGCGACCGAACGGCTGAGGGTGCGCGCGATAATCATGGGCCGTAGCGCTGACCAAGCCGTCAGATCGCTGGCCAATATCGATGGTCTGCTTGAGCGGGCTCGGAGCTACGGCGTGCGCGGCTTCGTTCAGTTCGCCAAAGACATCGACGAAGAGTGGTCGAGTGGCGCCGGACATGCGGAAGGAATGGTCGAGGCCGATGGCCAATCCATCGAGATAGTGACGGTTCACTCCTCCAAGGGGCTGGAGTGGCCGGTTGTCATTCCGATAAACCGTGCGTCGATGCCGCGGCGAGCCGAAAAGTTCGTTTATCGGCGAAGCGACGAGACCCTGCATTGGGCGCTCGGCCAGATCATCCCCCCGAGCCTTGGCGACGCCCTGCAATCTGAGGAGATCGAAAAGCGGAACGAAAATCTGCGCCTTCTCTACGTCGCGTGCACGCGGGCGATGGAGTTGCTGATTGTGCCGGACTTCTCCTGGAGCAACGATGCGTCCTGGGCGAAATTGCTGGACTTCCAGCTCGGGGAGGTGCCGCAACTGAATATCGCCCGCCTTCCACGAAAACCCGCAACGGCGGCCGATGTCTTGGAAAACCAGCAAAGCGAGGAAATCTTTGCCGCCGAACAATCCCGGCTAATCGAGGCTTCTCCGAGTATTCGGTGGATCAGACCCAGCGATGGCGACCCGGATATTGTTACCATCCAGGTTGCTGCCGAACCCGGCCCGGAAGAGCCGCTTGGACCCCCTCCCACCGTCGAAGGCAGCCGCTTGCGCGGCGTGGTCCTCCACAAGCTGATGGAAGAGTTGATAACCGGTGAATTGGAAGAAAAGCTGGATGCCATGGTTTCCCGGGCAAGACAGCTTCTTGATCAGTGGACCTCCCCTTCGCATAGCAGCAGCGCGCCAGATCCGGATGAATTGGCGAATACAGCGCTGCGAACACTTTGCCTCCAGGAAATCAAGCCCTTTAGAAATCAATTAACAGCGGAAATTCCGATTTATGGAACGACCTTGATGTGCCCGAACCAGTTGATCGCAGGAAGAGCGGACGCGCTTGCAAAATCCGGCGACGAAAGCGTTATTGCGTTCGATTGGAAGAGTGATGTCGCACCCAAGGAAGCCGACCGATATGCCTATAGGCAGCAACTCGGTCAGTATTTGCATGTGATCGGAGCTCGCCGGGGGGCGGTAGTCTATATGACGTCAGGTGAGGTGGATTGGATAATGACCACTATTTAATTGAAAACCATCGTCGAAACCAAATTCTAATGAGGCAGATGCCCGAAGCGGCATTCGCCAATCGATTGTTATGGAACATGCCGGCCGACTGAGGGCAATTTCTGTTACCCTCGCTTGTAACGCCCACCGTTTGAAAAACATCGCGCGGCGCGAACCTTGGAATTCGCAAGGCGCAACGTAGTAGCTGAAATAACGAACTCCATCAGGTGGCCAGTGGCGATCGAGCGCGTATTTGCTTTTACGAGCGCGAAGGGTCAAGCAATTCCGTATTTGAGCCGGCGTTTGACAAAAGCCGGCTGCGAACCTTCCAACACCTCAACGATTCTGGCGTTGATCTTAGGGTTTTCGATGGAGCCCGTTTCATAGGAAAATTTGTATTTATCGGCCTTGTCGAGTTTCACATACACCACAGCCTCAGCATCGGCACCCACGGCAAGATTGGGGTTATGAGTGACAAGGACGATCTGGCGGCGCTTTTTGGCGTCTCGGATGCATCGGGCCAGCACAGCAAAAATACTGTCGTTATCCAGATTGTCTTCGGGCTGGTCGATGATCAGCGGAATATCGTTCCGGTCGAGCTGGAGATAAAAGATGAGCAGCAGCAAGCCCTTTTCCCCAGGCGATAGTTCATTGAGGTTTTTGCTGCCCAGGCGGAGCTCGTAGCGAGTGGTGATGTAATCAAGGGAAAACAGGAAGTCATAGAATTCCTTTTCATCGTTTGCCTGGTAGGCAACGGTGATCCCGTCTGCTGTCATGCGTTGGATGATCCCGTCGCAAAAGGCTAGGACCTCGCCATAATCATTCCAGTTCGTTTCCTGGATGAATTTGGCAATTTCGGTCTGGGCATCAGGATTTCGAAAATAACCCTTCTTACGCTGATTTACGTGATTGAGAAGCTGGCGCATAAAGTCGCGGTCGATCACAAAGGAGGCATCGATCTCAATCAGGAAGTCGGCCGCGCGTACCGCTTTCAGGTAACCTTCCACGCTCTGCTTCAAATCGCTGTAAAAGCTTAGAACGCGGTGCTTGCTAGTGAAAATATTCTTGAGAAGGGCGGCCCGTGTGGCCTTCCTTTGGGGAAGCGCGACCGCGACCTGGTCGGTGACATACCGCAGCTGCCGGACCAGCCAGGCCAGCGTTTCGGGTTTGGGCTCGGTATCCGAGCCGGCAACCAAAAGACGTTTAGCACCCCATTCAGCCAGACGCTTCAAATAGTCCTGGTGGCGGCGTTGCGGGGTGCTTAGCTGCTCCTTTAATCCATCGATATGTTTTGAAAGATAGCCGTACGCAGCACGCATGTCAGGGAGTGTCGCGACTGCGTCAAAATCATAACCCGCATCGAAATCGATCTTGTGGTCCTTTTCGAGCGCCTGGATCGAGGCGATGATTGCCCGCTTCTTGTCATCAAGTGGTGACATATCCAGCGAATAGCGAAGCAATTCGTCCAAGCGCAGTTCCAGCCCTTCCACAGCCGACCTGAGTTGTTCGACACTTCCGATGATGACGGTGTTCAGATTGGCTAAGCCGTCGCCTACGGCGACAGCGCCTTGCAAGCTTACCTTTAATTCCGAAATGGATTTAGTGACGGCAAAGCCTTTGGCTTCAATGGCCGAGAGATGGGCTGTGTACTTTTCGACTTCGCGCGCGAGGCCCTTTTGAGCCTCGGTTTCTTGATCGGGCTTTGGCACTTCCTTCGGCTTAGCGCTATCTAAGGCGACCAACTCTTGCCGCTTGGCATCGATTTGCCCCTCCAGTTGCTGGCGAAAGGACGGTGATGTCTGCCCTTCCAGTTTCACGATCTCGACATTGAGTTCGCGAAGCTTTCGCTTGAGTGAGCTAATCTCCTGCTTGCTCTGGAGTGTTTTCGTTTCTTCAAGATCCGCGAAGGTCGATTTTCCGAGCTTGTCGGTTTCATCCACATGCGAGAAAACGACATCTTCGATTTCTTTGCGGAATTGCTCGATTTCGATCTCATTTGTGAGCTGTTCGAAATAATTCTGCGGCAGATACCTGACGGACTCCGGCTTTGATTCATCCCAGTTTTCGCTGAGCCGCTTGTTAGTCTTCCTTTTCAAACACCAGTGGAGCGAGGCCTCAAAGTTCTCGGCGTAACCCTTCTGTCGAAACTTCTTGCTTTTGGAGTCATCGGTTAGGAACGAAAAGTGGGCTTCCTGGCGACTGTCTCCCAAAAGACCAATGATATCGACGATGGCACTTTTACCACTACCTTTATTGCCGATGATGGCGGTCAATTCCGGATTGAGCGGGATTGAGACGTTCTTGAACCATCGGCCGTTTCGCTCGTCATAGCCATTGACCTGATCGATCTGGAGGCTTTTGAGAAATTTCGTTCCATCCTGTTCTAATCGGATCATAACGTCAGGGCATGACCCGATAAAAACGCGGGCTTCGGGTTCGAACGAAATCTGTTTCAGGCCGTCGAAGGTGCAATCAGCTTTAATCCAAGTCGCGGGATAGCCTGCCACGTCACCCGAAAGTCGGTCGAGGTCTTCGAACGAGTGAGCATCGCTGCCCGAAATCACTGGTTTTGGTTCTGATTTACCGCTCTGATAGCGGTCGTCTCTCAGGAAGAAACATGTGTTCGAGAGGTTGCCGAAGAAAATGTCGGTGCATTGATCTATCCGATCGGTGAGCGCGACTTTTCGGGGCTCCTTGGTATCGGTCGAGCGCACGCCGTCATTATTCGCGGGAAAGACGATCCGATAGGGTTTCGCCTCACCAAAGGTATTTCTCAGCGCTGTGAATAGGTCATCGAGTGTAACCGACGCTCGCTCGTAATCCGCCTTCGTTTTCAATTCGGCACAACGGGTGCGGACTTGGGTGCCGTCGATCGACTGGGTTTGCAAGTCGGAGAGGAACCTCTCGATCTTCTGTTCGCTGCATTTTGCCAGATCGTTATCGAAGATGACGTGAATGTTTGGGTGTCCGCCCTTGCCGCTAATTGCTTGCGCCAGTCGAAACTCGACATTGAGAAAGAATACCTTGGTTCCGTTGGGATGCCGTGCAGTGAAGCGCTTCACCAATTCAAAATATGAGCCGCAGGAAAAATAATCGGTGATGCCGAACACCTGAACCGGCGAAGCTTCCAGGATGTCCAGATAGCGGCTCCAGACTTCATCGTCGTCCGGCTTGCCGTAGGCGTTCGCAAGTTTGGTATCGGGCGCATGGATGTGGAGGTCCCATCGACGCCAAACGGACCCGCCTTTGTTCTCAGTGATTTCAATCACGATAGTTTCCTGTGCGTCTCGCGCCGGTCAGCTCCGGGAGCGCAATTAGTGTCCTGCAAGCAATGGTAGAGTTTAGTTCCGTGCTC